>Ga0206869_1087_pt1 | contig 18801 bp, 22 predicted proteins | sample Alteio_BWOrgCont_35_FD_152618 | JGI IMG/M metagenome (GOLD analysis project Ga0206869, IMG submission 152618) | Enriched cells from forest soil in Barre Woods Harvard Forest LTER site, Petersham, Massachusetts, United States -... | ecosystem: Environmental > Terrestrial > Soil > Temperate forest >... | reverse complement strand
TTAAGCCCGCGTGCAATTTCGCTGGCAATCCATCATGTATAGCTGTGATTAAATTGGCTAACCCTGCTTTTGTATAACGGTGTTTATAATGAGGATGAGGTATGAAAAAAAAGTTATTATCTTTATTAACTGGCGGTAATCTCATCTGATCAGAACCAAAATAACCTGTTACATTTTCTAAAACTCGTTTGTGTAATTCGTTAATAAATTCTTTTGTAATGGGTACACGTTGCTTCTGTTTTTTTAATTCTTCTAGACAATAAGACCAAGCTTTAGCAAACGCAAGTACTGAACCTTGCTCTCTTTTATCATATTGCAACCAGCCATTTTCACGTCTTAGTGTTGTATCATTATCAATGTTTGCATATAAAACACCTTCCACTAATAAGCGCCATTGCTCTCGTTTAGGATACTTTTTAATAAAGGTATCAACTGCTTCTTGTGTGCTGCAAGAGATCATTTCAGAGTGATTAGAGCCTGAAATATATTCTCTAAAATGATGATTATTTGAGTTTTCAATGAATCGAGGTTCCACGTGACGTCTCGTTTTATGCTCATTATTGTAGGAAAATTATACTAATTAGGGCTTAACAAATTATTAAGAATAGGAGTGTCAAAATGGGTGAGTTCTAACGAGCAATCAGCGCAGCCGCCACATGTCTTTTCTCTGCAACCAGCGCATTGTAAGTATAACAAGCAGAGCGCGTTGACATCATTTCAACACCAATACCATGGTTTATTAAATCACCATAGAGACTGATCGGTAATAGAGATTGTGTCTCACCAGTTCCGATTAATAATATTTCAGGATGGATTTCTATAAAGATTTTTAAATGCTCGCTGCTCAATTCAGCAACATTCTTTGGGCCCCAAGGATACGTCAAATGTTCTGGCGTAATAATCAAACTTTCGTGATAGTCTTGATCATTCACGCGAATACAACCTGGTTGATAAGCACGTATGATGTATTTGGCTGAATGAGTATCAAGTTCTAGTGATGTCATTAAAAACCCCAATGATTGACAGGCTGTTATGCGCTGTTTATGTTACCACTAATGCGCACAAATAAAAGGGAATCCATCATGCTCTCCACCTCACCACGTGTTTTGTTTCCGTATAAAAGCTTGGCAGTTGGTTTATTATTTAGCGTTATTTTAGGTCCGTTAGGCTTATTATATTCCTCATTTTGGGGTGGCATTATTTTATTACCGTTCGCAATCTTTTTTTTATGCAATCAACTTTATTTTCTGGCGATTTTAATTTGGATAGCTTGTTGTATTTTAAGTGTGCGCGCAATTGAACAATATAATTGCCAGTTAATGCAGGTAATCATTTCGCAATGACCACAAAGCAAATTGTTCGTCGTCGTTATTCAGAAACTAAAACAGAAGCTTTTTCAGATCTGCCACCCGTGTTACGTCGTGTGTATGCAGCAAGAGAAGTGACTTCACAAACAGATCTTGAGCGCGGCTTCAATGCTTTGCTGCCTTATCATGAAAATGAAAAATATTAATGAAGCGAGTAGGTTATTAGCGCTCGCGATTCGTGAACAACAACGCATTTTAATTGTTGGTGATTTTGATGCAGATGGTGCGACTAGCACAGCATTAGCCATACGTGCGTTACGTTCATTTGGTGCGAAACATGTTTCATATTTAGTTCCGAATCGTTTTGAATATGGATATGGCTTAACACCGGAATTAGTAGCAGAAGCCTGTAAATCTAAACCTGATCTCATTATCACTGTGGATAATGGCATTGCAAATCATGCTGGCGTGCTCGCTGCTAAAAAAGCTGGTATACAAGTGTTAGTGACGGATCATCATTTGCCGGCGCCGACGCTGCCGCTTGCTGACGTCATCGTGAACCCCAATCAACCTGATGATCATTTTAAAAGTAAACAGCTAGCAGGTGTCGGCGTTATTTTTTATGTCATGCTTGCATTACGACGCTATTTGTTAGACCAAGGCTGGTTTGCATCAGAAAAATTACCAGAACCAAATATGTCTAAGTTACTCGATTTAGTCGCACTTGGAACGGTTGCCGATTTAGTTCAGTTAGATCAAAACAATCGTGTACTCGTGCATCAAGGTTTACTCCGCATTAAAGCAGGGCAGTGTGTGCCTGGTATTATCGCATTACTGGAATGTGCGGGACGAAATCATAGTCGCATAGTCGCTGCTGATTTAGGTTTTGCAGTAGGCGCACGTTTAAATGCAGCCGGTCGTTTAGATAATATGTCTTTAGGGATTGAATGTCTTTTATGTGATGATTCTGTGCAAGTTCGTCAGGTAGCACAAACTCTCGATCAACTTAATTGTGAACGTAAAGTCATCGAACACGACATGCAAACCCAAGCAATGTCCGTGTTAAGTCAATTAAACGCGCAAGAAATCGAAGCGTTAAAAGGCATTTCTTTATACGATGAATCTTGGCATCAAGGTGTCATAGGCATTCTTGCTGCGCGTATCAAAGATCGTTATCACAGACCAGTCATTGTTTTTGCGCCTTCAACGCAAGATGAATTAAAAGGTTCGGCACGCTCCATTCCTAATTTACATATTCGCGATGTGCTTGCATTCATCGATACGCAATTTCCAAATTTAATTAAAAAATTTGGTGGTCATGCAATGGCTGCTGGATTAACCATACATCCAAGTCAATTCCCCACGTTTCAAACGGTGTTCAATGACATTGTCGCGGCAAAATTAACTGAAGATGATTTAAAACATGCGATATGGAGTGATGGTGAATTAACGAAAGACGAACTTTCATTAGAATTAGCTTCACTATTGCGTGATGCAGGACCTTGGGGTCAAGCATTTCCAGAGCCTATGTTTGATGATATTTTTCGTATCGTAGAACAACGCATTGTAGGCGATAAACATTTAAAATTACGACTTGCGAAAGATGGCAGAATGATTGATGCCATCGCTTTTTTTGTTGATGAAAAGAAATGGCCTAATCATCGTTGTGAAAAAATTCATGCGGCTTATCGGCTAGATATTAATGAATATAATGGGAAGCGACAGGTGCAGTTGATATTGGATTGTATGGAGCCGGTGTAGTTTTTACGTGCCCGTGCCCGATTGCGTGCCCGTGCCCGGCTTTTGCTAGCGTACATAAAGAAAAGCCGGGCACGGGCACGCAATCGGGCACGGACTCGAAAAAAACAATAATTCTTGCAACCTCAAAACTTTTTAATTATATTTAATTTTCCCCCATATTTCCCTCACACATCTCCACACCTCAATTCATTTTTTCACGTTACTCATATCTACGTATCCAAACACTATAAGGAATTAATCATGCCCATTACTCAGCAAGAGTTATCCCTCGCATTTAAAAAACAAGATTCTTTTTACCTGAAAAAAATTCATCTTTATTTAAATATCATTTATTCACATATTATTTTTGGCCATGAATCTACGCTGTTATTAGAAGCGAATGATTGGGCGATATTCAAGCTCATAGAAACAACGTGGTTAACACACGAATTAAATGATTGTGAAAATCGTTACAATTGTAATCTCAATTTCAGCTCTTCAGATGAAGTGAAAACCATATTAAGAAATCATCCAGTGTATGAACATAGCTTATTCACTTATCTCGAAAGAAAATCTTCATTTGAAGATATGAAATTTTATTTGCAGAATGAATCAGTTCTCAATCTCGAATTTTTTGAATATTTGGCGTTATCCCTACTTGGTGCATCTGATTTCGCGCGCAAAGAAATCATGCATCATTTATGGGACGAATGTGGACGCGGCCGGCTTCATCATTATCACACAAATCAATTTCGATCTTGCTTAAAATCATTTGGATTGTCATATCAGCGCGATCAAATCATTAAAGGAATGTCATGGGAAGGGCTTGCTGGCATCAATTATTTTGCAGCGCTGTCACATGTTGGAATTCATAAAATGAAATATTACGGATTTCTTGCTGCAACAGAATTACTTGATCCTCCACATCATGCGCGTTTAGTTCGAGGTTTGAATCGAATACAAGGTGCTTATCCACTCAACATTAAATATTATCTCGCCAATCAACAAGTAGACAGAAAGCAACGCACAAGTTGGATAGACAATGTCATTTTACCACTATTAGAAAAAACGCCAGAAGCTGTGACTGATTTTTGGTTGGGATTTTATCTGAGATTAGATTCCGCACTTCGTTATTACGATCATACTTTACTCTCGCTCTCTAAGCAGCAAGCTGCATAGGAGTGATCATGAAATATTTATTTTCTGATTGTGAACAAGAAATCGCGAACATCTGGCGAACTTATGCAGGATTTACCATTCGACCTGTACCAAGCACAATTCATTATTATCAGCGCCTCATTGAAGACTTAAACTCCAACTCACCATCTTTTTTATATGGCGCAACACCTGAAATCCGCTCCATATTTCAAACGTTAAACAAGCCACTTGTGGTGCGAGATCAATCATTAACAATCATTAGAGCAATGGGTTTACTAACGACTTCAGGTGCACCGATCGCAGCGAATGAAGTAATACAAATCGATCACTGGTTGGAGCGAGATCTGCAATCTTATGATTTTTTAATAGTGGATCATGCAATTAATATGTTGTTGTGGGAGCAGTTTGATGATTTCTTTCAAATTGCACTTGAACAATTAAACGATGATGGAATTTTTGTTTGTCATCTTTTAATTAAACCAGATGAAGTATTCACCAAACAATCTTTTGATCAAGTCGTGAATGATTATCATTGCGGTTTAATCGATAACATTTATGATTTAGCGAGTCGTCTTAATTTTATTTGTTATGATGATGGCACTTATCAAATGGGATGGCAGCATACCATTCATCAATTAGGTGCTTATCAATTATCTGCTCTGATGCCAGATTTAGATTTCATTAATCAATTTAAATATTGTAATGCGATGTTCACTTGTCCACCGCAAGCTTGTTTCGAACATTTAGCGAGTCAATATTTTAATATTGTGGAAGTGTTTTATCCGCATGAATATGATTATTGTCAGTTTGAGCCGGTGTATGTTTTGCAGAAGAGAAAGCTTTAGTCATAACATCATCTCTGAAGCAGAGGATTTATTCTGCTTCAGGATGTTCAAGATTATTTATCAACGGCGGTGAAATATTCCACTTCTAATACATCTAATAAAGCTCTTATTTTTGGAAAAAATGCCGCACCATGAGGCGAAAGATCATGTGCATCTAATGCCGCTTGATCACGATAACGCTCCATTACGATATAACTACTATCATTGTTTGGAGATCGATAAAGATCGTAATATTCATTACCGGGTTCATTCAATCTAACAGCCGCTTTCAGTTGATTAAATAAGGTTTCAAATTCACTCTCTTTACCTTGCAAGGGTTTGACTTTTTTAATACCGCCAATCATTCAATATTATCCCTGCTGTTTGTTTGATTTATTAGAAGCGACCTCTGGAGCCACGCCATTATAAACGCATAATATATTAAAATTAAATCTCACAATTTGTTTACTGAAATCGCACGATGCGATGATTTGTTCGTCTGTTCTGACAGCAATCACTTGGCCTTTTACGCGACCTTCAACACCTAATATGACGACTGCATGCGCGTTGATCGTGACTAAACTGAGTGCGAGTAAAATGAGTGTACGCATTTTCATAAGTTTCTCCTTTTCTTATGACGAGGGTTTAAATGATTTAAGTTTAATGCTGAACCACTTCATCTTGAAATGCAATCGTTGTACGGCACCATTTTTCCGCTTTTTTTATCGAAAGTCCAATTTGGGCCAGTGAGTTGTATGACGTCGGCTTCCCAGAGATAAGTGCATAGTTGTAATTGTGCGATATCATATTTTTTGTAAGGAATGTTCATGTAGCGAATATAAGTTTTGCCATCTTGTTTAAACGCGAATGGTTTAGCTACATGCATATAAAATTCAGACATGTCGCTATCTGGAATAAGATTTTCAATGATGACTGTATCGAGATTACGTTTCACGACGAGGTCGTTTTGCTTCTCTAAAATAGTGACTGTATTGCTACGCATTGTGCCACCAGTTGATATTAATGCATATTGCGTCAATTGTTCATTGCTAAAATCACCTTTGTATATTTCTAACGTCTCACCATATTGATTGACGATTGCACCATGATCAATCGCATATGAATTTAAATCTTCATCTTTACTATTTTTCAGTAAAACAATTAGTTCTTTCTTTTCATTTTCAGAACAGGGAGGAATTGCTTGTTGATTTGTTTGGAGGGCGTTAATTTTTTCTAAGGCGTCGAAATAGGGTTCATTGTTAGTGATCTCAGAAGCGTGGCAATTTAGGAAAACAAATGCAGTAAATAATATTGCTGAATACAAAAAATAATTAAATATTTTATTGCGTGATAGAGAAGAATTGATATTCATATTGCTCCTAAAGCTCCGTATCTTTGTCATAGATATGCTTTTTCGTGCCCGTGCCCGATTGCGTGCCCGTGCCCGTCTTTTTCTATGGTCGTAGAATAAGCCGGGCACGGGCACGCAATCGGGCACGGGCACGAAGTGCTGCTTTACATCAACCCGCAAAGTTATTTGCCACAAAATCCCAATTCACAAACTTCCAGAAATTCTCTATATAATTCGCACGTACATTTCGATAATCAATATAATAAGCATGTTCCCAAACATCACAAGTCAGCAGCGCTTTCTTCCCTTCTTTCATCGGCACACCCGCATTACCAGTGCTCATGATTTCTAGTTCACCTTTATCATTCATCACGAGCCATGTCCAACCTGAACCAAAAAACGTGGTTGCTGCCTGGCTAAATTGTTTTTTGAATTCTTCGAATGAACCAAATTTTTTATTAATCGCTTTCAGCGTGTCGCCAGACGGTTCGCCTTTGCTTTGTGGTGTTAAGCTATTCCAATAAAAATTGTGATTCCAAATTTGTGCTGCATTATTAAAAATCGCGCCACTGCCACTCATGATGATGTCTTCTAATGATGCGTTTGCAAGACCAGTATCTTTAGTGAGATTGTTGAGATTGTTAACATAAGTGCGATGATGTTTGCCGTAATGATATTCTAATGTTTCTTTCGAAAGAAATGGTTGCAAAGCATCCATGGCATAAGGAAGATTTGGTAATTCAAACATGATTGATTTCCTCTTGTCTTAAAGTTAGTGTTTCATAGCCTGTTTCTGTTACTAAAATCGTGTGTTCCCATTGTGCAGATAAGCTGTGGTCTTTAGTGACGACAGTCCATTGATCAGGCAGTAGTTTAATATCACGTTTGCCGGCATTAATCATGGGCTCAATAGTGAAAATCATCCCTGCTTCCAATACGAGGCCTGTTCCAGGTTTACCATAGTGTAAAACATTAGGTGCTTCATGAAAAACTTTACCAATTCCATGACCGCAATATTCTCTAACAACACTAAAGCGATTTTTTTCTGCATGTGTTTGGATCGCGGCGCCGATATCGCCTAGATGAGCGCCAGGTTTCACTTGTTTCATACCTAGGTAGAGACATTCTTGTGTAACTTGTATGAGCCTCGTCGCTAAAATGCTGGGCGTGCCGATGACAAACATTTTACTGGTATCACCGTGATACCCATCTTTGAGTACCGTCACATCGATATTGACGATATCGCCAGATTTCAATTTTTTGGGGCCTGGAATGCCATGACACACCTGATGGTTAACCGATGTGCAGATGGATTTCGGGTAACCATGATAGTTAAGCGGTGCGGGTATGGCTTTTTGGACGTTGACTATATAGTCATGGCAAATCAGGTCTAAGTCTTCAGTCGTTATGCCTTCTTTTACAAAAGGTTCAATCATTTCAAGAACTTGACCGGCAAGCTGGCCAGCAATACGCATCTTTTCTATATCTTCTAAAGTATGAATGGTGACGCCTGTCATATGGTGGACCGCCTGTATTGAGAGATGAGTCTCTGTGTATTGTTGATCGCAGGGGAACTATGGTATAAAGGCGTGCTTTATTTAGCAATATTATATTAATGTCAAACTAGTCCACACGCTCGTTATGACTTATCGCTGGGTGCTTAGGGTAAAACCTTGGTTGGCGGTGAGAATGAGCGGAGGCTTAACCCGAGAGGAAAAAGTAATGCAAGTAACAATGCAAGATATGTTGAAAGCCGGCGTACATTTCGGACATCAAACCCGTTATTGGAACCCTAAAATGGGTGCCTATATTTACGGCGCCAGAAATAAAATCCACATTATCGATCTTGGTAAATCCTTACCATTATTCGAAGACGCATTAAATTTTATTGGCGGTATCGCTGCTAATAAAGGCAAGATTCTTTTTGTTGGCACCAAATTTTCCGCACAAGAAATTATTAAAGAAGAAGCGGAACGCTGCAAAATGCCTTTCGTCGATCGCCGTTGGTTAGGTGGCATGTTAACCAACTATAAAACCATACGCCAATCCATCAAACGTCTTAAAGAATTAGAAGCGATGTTTGAATCTGGTAAATTCGGCCGTTTAACCAAAAAAGAAATTTTAAATTTAGAACGCGAAAAAGCAAAACTTCATATCAATTTAGGTGGTATTAAAAACATGGGCGGTATTCCAGACGCGATGTTTGTCATCGATGTGGGTCATGAACGCATTGCTGTTCGTGAAGCAAACCGTCTTGGTATTCCAGTAATTGGTATTGTAGATTCTAATAATGATCCAGATGGCATTTCTCATGTGATTCCAGGTAATGATGACTCAACTCGCGCCATTCGTTTCTACACTTCAACTATTGCAGACACGATACTCGAAGCTCGCGCTAGCAATTCTTTAGACGGTATTGAAGCTGTTGATGAATTTGTAGAAATTAAAGCAGCAAAAGATGCACCCGTCGGAGATGATGTACAAGCTAATGCTGATGATACGGCGGCAAAGTAATGGAGACACTCATGACAATCAATATTTCAGCTACTTTAGTTAAAGAGCTGCGCGAGCGCACTGGCGCTGGCATGATGGAATGTAAAAAAGCTTTAACTGCAACTGACGGTGATATCGAGTTAGCAATTGAAAAATTGCGTAAAGATGGTGTCGCTAAAGCTGGTAAAAAAGCAGGTCGAGTCGCTGCAGAAGGCATGGTGCTCATTCACGAACATGGCGCGCAAGCAGTCATGGTCGAAGTGAATTGTGAAACTGATTTTGTGGCGCGCGATATCAACTTTACTTCATTCGTAAAATCACTAGCTGAAACCGCTTTGCAAGAAAAAGAATGCGATGTAGCGCGTTTAGCTGAATTACCATTAGTCGGTTATGAAGGTAAATCCGTAGAGCAAGCTCGCCAAGAATTAGTTTCTAAAATTGGTGAAAACGTCCAAATTCGTCGCTTAGTATTAAGTCAACCAACTGCGACGTCATTAGGCGTTTATTTACATGGCAACCGCATCGGCGTCATGGTTGAACTCGATACTGACAATAAAGAATTGGCTCGTGATATTGCAATGCATATTGCCGCAAGTCGTCCTATTGTCGTTAATCCTGAACAAGTCCCTGCAGATTTTGTCGCGAAAGAAAAAGAAATTTATACGGCGCAAGCTTCAACGAGTGGTAAGGCACAAGAGATCGTTGAAAAAATGGTTCTAGGTCGTTTGAAGAAATTCTTAGACGAAGTCAGCTTGACCGGTCAACCTTTCGTGAAAGATCCTAATATCAGCGTTGGTGGCTTGCTTAGCAAAAATCGCGCGAAAGTATTAGCTTTTTATCGATTCGAAGTTGGTGAAGGTATCGAAAAGATTGTTGAAGATTTTAAAGAAGCGGTGATGTCACAAGTACAAGGTGGTTAATTTATGGATGAGAAGTCATTGCAACGCCCCATTTATAAACGCATTCTTCTCAAATTAAGTGGTGAAGCCTTACAAGGCGACCACTTATTCGGTATCGATGCTAACAAACTTGCTCATGTTGCTGAAGAAATTGGTCAAGTCACAAAAATGGGCGTGCAAGTGGCTTTGGTCATTGGTGGTGGGAATGTGATTCGTGGTGCTGATTTATGCGCTGTCGGATTTGATCGCGTCACAGCTGATCAAATGGGCATGCTTGCCACTGTGATTAATGGTTTAGCGGTACGTGATGCATTAATCAATCACGGCATTCCCACCACTCTAATGTCAGCTTTTGCGATTCCAGGTGTTGCTACGACTTTTGATCGTTCACTCGCAAAAGAAAAATTAGATATTGGCAATGTCGTCGTTTTTTCAGCAGGTACAGGTAACCCACTGGTTACAACAGATTCCGCAGCTGCTTTACGCGGCATTGAAATCGGTGCTGATATTGTTTTAAAAGCCACAAAAGTCGATGGCGTATTTAATGACGATCCAATTAAAAATCCACACGCAGAGCGTTATGAAACTTTAACCTATAATCAAGCTGTCGAAAAACGATTGCGTGTCATGGATTTAAACGCCATCTTACTTTGCGAAGAAAGTGGTTTAATGCTAAGAGTGTTTAACATGAATAAACAAGGTGCTTTGCACCGTATTTTACTTGGCGAAAATATTGGAACGCTAATTAAAGCCAGTGAATAAATATTACAACCAGCCAATAATACAGTAATTGAGGGAAGCCTTATGCATAATGTCATTAGAGATGCAGAAACACGCATGCGAAAAACCATAGACGCATACAAAGTCGAAATAGCAAAACTTCGCACCGGACGTGCAAATCCAAGTATTCTAGATCACATTCGCGTCGACTATTACGGAAATGAAGTGCCAATCAGCCAAGTTGCTAATATTACAACGACTGATGCTCGTACACTCACCATTACACCTTGGGAAAAACCGATGGTGTCGCCTATTGAAAAAGCGATACGCGATTCCGATTTAGGCTTGAATCCAACGACTGCTGGTACCGTTATTCGAGTCCCTATGCCCGCACTCAACGAAGAACGCCGAAAAGAATTAATAAAAGTATTACGTACTGAAGCAGAAACTGCACGCGTGAGCGTTCGTAATGGTCGTCGTGATGCGAATGCTGAATTAAAAACACTTCTTAAAAATAAAGGCATTACTGAGGATGAAGAACGTCGCTTATCTGATGATGTGCAAAAATTAACAGATAAATTTATTGCTGAAGTTGATCAAATTACGACAGCAAAAGAATCAGATTTAATGGCGATCTAGATTTGCATCTTTAATTTCTTTCGAAACCAAGTATTTTTTTTCAGTTCAAGGCGCATTGGTTTCGAGCAGCGAAGTTATAAATATTCGTAAACTTGTCCCTGCACGTTTTTAGCAGGGATGAGCAGCGGAGAAACCAATGCAACGCAGAAATGAAAAAAAAGACGACGGTTTCACACCACCTCAACACATTGCTGTCATCATGGATGGCAATGGCCGCTGGGCGAAACATCGTTTTATGCCGCGTGTGGCCGGCCATCGTGCTGGCCTTGAGTCTGCGCGCGAAATCGTAAAGCAATGCATTAAACACAATATAAAAGTGTTATCACTCTTTGCATTTAGCAGTGAAAATTGGCGTCGACCCGCTCAAGAAGTTTCTTATCTAATGGATTTATTATTAACGGGACTTGAACGCGAAGTTGAAGTATTACACAAACAACAAGTGCAAGTGAGATTCATTGGTGATCGTAGCCGCTTCAGTGATATTTTACGCAGCAAAATTCAAGATGTGGAATGCTTAACAGTAAACAATACCGGCTTAGTTTTAATTATTGCTGTCGATTACGGTGGTCAATGGGATATTTGCCAAGCTGCAAAAGCTTTAGCGCGCGACGCAGTTGCGGGACTCGTCAACCCAGATGACATCACACCGGAACATTTAGCACAGCATTTATCGTATCCCGATTTACCTCATCCAGATCTTTTTATTCGTACCAGCGGTGAATTGCGCATTAGCAATTACATGTTATGGCAATTAGCTTATGCCGAATTATATTTTACTTCTGTCTTATGGCCTGATTTTAATGCAGCTGAATTTGAAAAAGCACTCGCGCATTATGCGCAACGCGAACGTCGATTTGGCTATTGTAGTGAACAATTGACTGAGTCTTAACTATGTTACTTTATCGTTTGATCACCGCCGCAATTTTAATTCCAACAACTTTACTCGTTTTATTTTACTCATCTGCGCAACTATTTTTATTGTTAACAGCATGCGTATTTTTAGCAGCCGCATGGGAATGGTCTAATCTTTGCGGAATAAAAAGTAACACAAGACGTTTTTTGTACGTCCTCTTTATTTTATTTTTAATGGGCTGGATGTTATTCATTCCAGTTCGAATGATTTACACCGCTGGTCTCGTTTGGTGGATTGTCGCGTTCATTTTTATTTTATCCTATCCCACTTTTTCTGGTTGGTGGGGTCGTGGTGTCGTCATACGCGGCATGATGGGCGGTTTGGTTCTCATTCCTTGCTGGACAGGTTTGAACGTGTTACGCAGTCTAGTCCACGGTGATTACGCCATTTTATTTTTACTTTTATTAATTTGGGGCGCTGACACTTTCGCCTATTTCGCAGGTAAATGTTGGGGCAAACATAAACTTTGTCCTTTAGTGAGTCCTGGTAAAAGTTGGGAAGGATTTTTCGCCGCTATATTGGGCACGACTTTAATAACTGTACTGACATCATGGTTTTTAGAATTGCCGCAAGCGATATGGTGGAAAGTTATTTTACTTTCTATCGTTACTGTTTTCTTTTCTGTCGTGGGTGATTTATTGGAAAGTATGTTGAAGCGACAAGTTGGTGTCAAAGATTCTGGTCGTATGTTGCCGGGACACGGTGGGTTGTTAGATCGGATTGATAGTTTAACAGCGGCGGTGCCGGTTTATACGGTGGGGTATTTGATGGTGAGTAAGTATTTTTATTAATTAATAAATTCACTGCTCTTTCGTGCCCGTGCCCGATTGCGTGCCCGTGCCCGTCTTTATTTATTTACGAAAAATGGAAAAACGGGCACGGGCACGCAATCGGGCACGGGCACGAAAAAATTGCTTTTAATATAACACTGGATTTTCCTTATGAAAGCCAAGATAATGAGCGACTCCTATAATAGCAATGAATGCAAAGTGTGCTTATAACATGAAGAAATTAGCCTTTTTTATTATCATTTCACAATTACTCTTAAGTCCTGTTACTTATGCAAACGGGTCTTTCGTCGTTCACGATATTCAAGTGCGAGGCGTCAATCGTCTTACATCTGCAACTGTTTTGAACTATTTACCTGTTAAACGCGGTAGCAAGCTGACATCAGCAGAATCAGCTTCAGCAATTCGTGCGCTTTACCAAACGGGTATGTTCGAACAAGTATCATTGTCGCATGAAGGCAATGTTTTAATTGTGCATGTCGTCGAACGTCCAACGATAGGTCGCTTAACCATCACCGGTAACTCTGTCGTTCCTACTGATAAATTAACGACTGTATTACGCTCGCTAGACGTTGCAGAAGGTCGATTGTACAATGCATCTGTTTTAGAAAAGATCAAACAAAGTTTATTGAGTCAGTATTATCAACTTGGTCGTTACAATGCACGCGTCGATATTCAAGCAGCGCCTTTGCCACATCATCGTGTACAAGTCACGATCGCCATTTCAGAAGGACTAGTTGCACAAGTTCGCGGAATATCGATTATTGGTAACAAAGCATTTTCAGATCGCATACTTATCAAACAAATGGATTTAACAACACCTGGCATCTACACCATCATTAGCCAAACTGATCGTTTTTCTCAAGAAAAATTAGACAGCAGTGTTGAAAAAATTCGCAACTATTACATGGATAGAGGTTATTTAAAATTTGCTGTCGTCTCAGCGCAAGCACAGGTCACACCTGATCGCAAAGCAGTTTACATTAATATTGTTGTTGCTGAAGGTCAGAAATATAATATTGCGAGCGTTGAAGTCATTGGTGATTTCGTTTTAACTCGCGAAGAAACCATGAAATTAATTACCGTGAAATCAGGCCAAACTTTTTCACGTCAAGCCGTTCTCGATTCACAAAAATTAATTAGTAGAGCGTATGGCAATAAAGGTTATTTATATGCGACGGTTGCTGTACAACCTGATCTCAATGAAACGAATCACACCATTGCATTATTATTTAATGTCAAGTCGGGCAAGAAAACTTATGTCAGACAAGTGACATTCTCTGACCATAATCGCACGAATGAAATTGTATTACGCCGTGAAGTGCAACAACTTGAAGCGTCTCCTGTTTCCACTGTTAAACTTGATGAATCGAAACAACGTTTGCAATTACTGCCTTATCTCAAACAAATTGATATGTCGATTAATCCTGTAGAAGGGACAGATGATCAAGTTGATGTTAATTATAAAGTCAAAGAAGATAGTGCAACACAAGCTTCATTGAAATTTGGTTATAGCCAAACGGCTGGTTTAGTGACGAGTGCTGCATTTAACCAAAAGAATTTCTTTGGTACAGGCAATACTTTTGGCATGAATCTTTCAAGAAGTAGCTATCAACAAGCTTTTGCTATGGATTTCACTAACCCTTATTACACTGAGTCAGGAATTAGTCGTAGTTGGAATTTTTCAGTATCACGTGTTGATCCAGATGCGGTTAAGGGATTGACTTCTGCATACACTACCAACGAATTAAATTTTGGAATCATGTTTGGTATTCCAATTGGTTATGAACGTGGTGCATACACTCGTCTGTTCACTGGTTTAAGTTATCAAAATCTTAATTTACATTTATCTGATAATCCTTTGAATATTCCGACGCAAATCTCGACGTTTGTAAACAATCATGGTCGTCATTTTCAAGAAGCTGACTTTAAAATAGGAATCACTCGTGATAGTCGCGATCGTGCTATTTTCCCAACACGCGGTTCACAAAATACTTTATATCTAGATGCATATGCACCATTAGGGCAAGGTTCTCTTGGTTTTTACATGCTTAATTACGCAGGTAGAGCTTATCAACCGATCTACGGCCCGTTTATTCTCATGGAACGTGCAAGTTTAGGTTATGGTAATGGCTATAAAGGCTTAAGCAATTTCCCATTTTATAAAAATTATTATTCCGGCGGTATCGATACCGTTCGTGGCTATGAAGCTTATTCTTTGGGTCCAAGAGATTCGCTAGGAAATTCATATGGTGCAAACATGCAAGTGAATGCAAGCATTGCTTTAATCTTCCCGAATTACATCAGCGACAGTTTGCGTACCAGCGTGTTTGTTGATGGTGGTAACGTTTATACCTCTCGCGATAATCGTGAATTTGGCGGATTAAGCACTAACTCGGGTTCACTACGTTATGCTGTGGGTATTGAAGCCGATTGGCTAACACCATTTGGACCAATTGAATTAAGTTTGGCTAAGCCGCTTAATCCATATACTTCTGAGAATCCGTTCCTTAACAGTAGACAAAATAAAGCGCTTAGCGATAGAACTGAAATATTTCAGTTTTCTCTAGGTGCGAATTTTTAATAAACGTGGCATTATATCTGCCAGCAAGATTTGAGATGCTAGTATTTAATCGTTTAAAGTTTTTTATGGTAATGCTTGTTAAACAGGGAAAATTGTCATTTTTTTTCAACATTTGGAGAAGATTCATGAAGATGGTAAATAAGTTTGGTATCGTATTAAGCGCTTTATTATTAACCGCAGGTACTGCTGTACACGCAGACGAAGCAATTAAAATCGGTACAGTTAATGTACAACAAGTATTGCAACAATCACCACGTGTGACCAATGTTAGCAAGAAATTAGAAGGTGATTTTAAAGCACGTCAAGCCAAGATTAGTGATGAACAAAAAACGTTGCAAGACAAATTAGAAAAGTTCAAGAAAGACTCACTAACAATGAGTGCTAAAGACAAGCAATCAACAGAAAAGAAAATTGCTGCTGAACGTTCTGATTTAGTTGCTAAAGTTGTTGCTTATCAACAAGACTTGCAAAAAGAACAAAACAAAGCAATGCAAAGCATACTCAGCGATTTAAACGGCGTTGTTTCTGGTATTGCTAAAAACCAACATCTTGCTTTAGTTCTTGATTCACAAGCTGTGATTTATTCTGACAGCGTTGATATCACCAAAGCAGTTATTGATGGTTTCAATCACAAGAGTTAATTTGTTGTCGCATATGAATACATTACTCCTCCGTTTGGGGGAGTAATTTTTTACGTGGGTTTTTTTCGTACCCGTGCCCGATTGCGTGCCCGAGCCCGGTTTTTTCGGCATTCGCAAATACATAAAAGCCGGGCACGGGCACGCAATCGGGCACGGGTACGAAAAAAACTCGCAATCAATCATTAAACGGTGTACACAATGCAATCCCCTGACTTTTTAGCAAATCGTCGCTTTACCCTCAGTGAATTGATAGAAGGTTTAGATGTCACAATCAAAGGCGATCCTTCCTGTGTGATCACTGGCATTAGTCCGATTCAGCAAGCGAAACCAGGTCACCTCACTTTTCTTACCAATTCTTCCTATCGCAAATATCTAGCAACAACGCAAGCATCAGCAGTCGTATTAACTGAGAGAGATGTGGATTCATGCGCTACTCATGCGGTAGTCAGTGCTAATCCTCATTTGACCTATGCAAAAATCGCTGATTATTTCAATAACACACCTGCTATCAAAAAAGGTGTGCACGCAACAGCTAGTTTTGGAGAACATTCGGATGTGCATCCAACAGCAACAATTGGTGCGCAGTGCGTGATTGGCGATCATGTTAGTATTGGTGCAAATGTCGTGCTTGGTCCACAATGTGTCATCGCAGATGGCGTTACAATTGCTGATGATACTGTCATTGATGCTCGTGTTACGATTTATCATCATTGCATGATTGGACAACGCGTGCGAATTGCATCCGGTGTTGTGATCGGTAGCGATGGTTTTGGCTTTGCGAATAATCAAGGCGAGTGGTATAAAGTCCCGCAGTTAGGCCGCGTGATCATAGGCGATGATGTTGATATAGGTGCGAACACCACGATAGACAGAGGCGCTGTTGAAGATACTGTCATAGAGCAAGGCGTTAAACTAGATAATCTCATACAAATCGGACACAACGTCCATATTGGTGCGCATACCATTATTGCAGGTTGCACTGGAATTGCAGGCAGCACTGTGATTGGTAAATATTGCATGATAGGCGGTGCTTGTTGCATCACAGGTCATATTAGTATTTGCGATAAAGTCGTGATTACTGGGATGACTGGCGTTAATAAATCAATTACTGAACCAGGAATGTATTCTGCAGGCGTGCAAGGAATCGTGACTTACCAAGAATATCTTAAAAACAATGCGCGATTTCATCGTTTAGAAAATCTCATACAAAAAGTGAAAACACTTGAAGCTGAGATCAATGCTTTAAAATAGAGAGAATCATCATGAATACAGTCATGGATATCCATGAAATTTTAAAATATCTGCCACATCGTTATCCATTTATTTTAATAGATCGTGTATTAGAAATTAATTTAGGCGAATCATTAGTCGCTTTAAAAAATGTCTCTATCAATGAAGCTTTTTTTACAGGACATTTTCCCAACCGTCCGGTTATGCCTGGCGTATTAATTTTGGAAGCGATGGCACAAGCAGGTGCAGTACTCGCTTATAAAACGACGAATTCTACACCAGAAGATGGTACGTTGTATTATTTTGCAGGCATTGATAAAGCGCGTTTTCGTCGTGTCGTGGAACCTGGTGATCAGTTAATTTTATCGGTCAAAGTATTACGCTCTAAACGCGATGTTTGGGTATTATCAGGCGAAGCTTATGTTGGTGATGAGTTAGCTTGCTCAGCAGAATTTATGAGTGCACGGAAGTCTGGAGGTTGATCGCATGATACATGCAACAGCCATCATTGATCCATCAGCAAAAATTGCCAGCGGTGTTACGATCGGACCGTATAGTGTGATAGGCGCTGATGTTGAAATTGATGAAGGAACATGGATAGGTCCGCATGTTGTTATTACAGGGCCCACAAAAATTGGTCGCGAAAATAAAATTTATCAATTCGCTTCCGTTGGAGAAGCACCGCAAGATTTAAAATTTGCTGGTGAACCCACAAGATTAGAAATAGGCGACCGCAATATCATACGTGAATGTTGTACGATTCAACGTGGTACGGTGCAAGATAAAGGAGTCACAAAAATAGGTCATGAAAATTTATTCATGGCTTATGTCCACATTGCACATGATTGCGTACTTGGTAACCATAATATATTTTCAAATAATTCTTCGTTAGCTGGTCACGTGATCGTAGAAGATTATGTTAACTTTGGTGGCTTTTCTGGTGTGTTTCAATTTTGTCGTATTGGTTCGTATAGTTTCATTGCAACCAATTCTGTTGTTATTAAAGATGTTCCGCCGTACATGAAAGTTTCAGGATATTATGCAAAACCTTTCGGGCTCAATACCGTTGGTTTGCAACGCCGCGGTTTTAGTGAAGAGACGATGATACAATTAAAACGTGCGTATAAAATTATTTATCGTCAGGGGTTGACGATTGTGCATGCGGTGGAAGAGTTGCAGAAGATGGGGACGCCGGAAGTGGATATTCTTAAGCAATTTATAACGGCGTCGGAAGCGGGGATAGTGCGTTGACGTCATTACGAGCGAAGCGAGTTCGTGCCCGTGCCCGAGTGCGTGCCCGCGCCCGTCTTTTCCCATCATTTTTTCATCTAACTAATTTAGAAAAATACGGGCACGGGCACGCACTCGGGCACGAACTCGCTTCGCTCGCAATGACGAGATTTCCATGCTAAAACGCATCGCCATTATCGCCGGCGAACCTTCCGGCGACTTACTCGGCGCACAATTAATCGATGCTTTACGCACTCGCTATCCCGATCTTGAATTTGTCGGAA
>Ga0206869_1086_pt1 | contig 18922 bp, 21 predicted proteins | sample Alteio_BWOrgCont_35_FD_152618 | JGI IMG/M metagenome (GOLD analysis project Ga0206869, IMG submission 152618) | Enriched cells from forest soil in Barre Woods Harvard Forest LTER site, Petersham, Massachusetts, United States -... | ecosystem: Environmental > Terrestrial > Soil > Temperate forest >... | reverse complement strand
GGTTGTACTGAGTTTGGTATGCTCGTAAAACCCGAAGATATTCCAGTGCAGATCATCGACACGACCATTGCCCATGCTCAGGCAGCTGTAGAAATGGCTTTGGCCGGTGAGTAGTCGATAGCTGTCGCATGTGGGCAGACAAAAATAGGGGAGCCGGGGGCAATTCACGACACCAGAAGAAAGCCTGGCTCCGGTCTGCTTGCTCAGGTGGGGGCGAAAAGGGACGCCACGCCCGATCAGCAGTGAGTATGAGTTCCCTACTCAACAGCGTGAGCGTTGAGATCGAAGCGTTTATAGAGCTTAAGCTCACGCATGATGCTCTTTCCCCGCGCATGCACTGGTCTCACACGCTTCGGTCGTGGCTGCAGGATGCCGTCGATCACCGTGCACTCGTCGATCGCTTTCAAACTGATTGATCAATGGTCAAGGGAAAACGCGACGCCCCATGTCATTGATAAAAAATTTCACACCAAGTGACGCACCGCTCACCGAGTTCGGTATGTCCCCGACCTGAAGCTTACTTGCCCAGTCTGAAACGGGGCGTCCGTACAAAATGAAAAATGGAGATTGGTAAGCAGCACCGATCGGTTTCATCAATCACACATCTGAAACCTAGCCCGGAGGGAAAGAGAACAACGGTGCCGATTCACCGCTAGAGAAGCACGGTATTGCGGCGTAGACACAGCGAACGGGCCGCATCGTCATGAATATGACTGAGCGCGCAGCGATGGTGAAAGCGCGCTTTTTGCTGGAACCTTCCATGCTTTTGGCAACGCGTGCGAGTAACCACGACCACGACCACGACCACGAGCACGAGCACGACAGCTAGACTGCCCAGATTAATGTCTGAAAATTCTAACTCCGCATCCGAAGAGGATTCAAGAAGTTACTGTTAACCTAGTCGACTTCAATCTGCGCATATATAGCCGCTGCAACCAAAATCGCAGCCCGCGCCTGCGATCTTCATATGACGAGTTGCGCCGCTTCACGGCACCATCACGACTGTCGCGATCTCGACGCCGGACTGGCGTCATGGTGATGCCAATTAAATATAAATCAGACACTATTTTCCCGCCGAACGGATTTGTCCGCGCCGGAAAGCGACCAGTCGTCCTGAAGCTGACCAAGGAAACCGCGTGCACTTGGCGTAAGGCCCCTGTCTCTGAGCAAAACAACCCCCACGGTCCGGTTGACAGCCGGCTTGGTCAACGGCCGGGAAATAAGTCCTGCGCTCAGAGCGGATGGCACCGCCCCCCCAGGCACAATCGCAAGGCCAACGCGCGCATGAACGCACTGCATCACAGTTGCGAACTGGTTGACCGTAACCGCATGCTGAAGAATCAGGCCTGCTGCCGATGCAAGCCCGTCCAGAAAACGCCTTGTCTGTGCCTCTTTCGGCAATGAAACCATGGCATACCTCGACACCTCGTCAAGCGTAATCCCGGCCTTGCTCGAAAGTGGATGACCTTTGGGCATCACGACATGGAACGCTTCAGTTGCAAGCGTAATAGCGGAAAACTCAACGGGAACCTCATCGACGTACGTCACACCAAGGTCAGCGACACCACTACGTACATCATCAAGTACAGTGCCATGCACACCCTCGCGTATTTGAATTTCGACGCGGGTACGCGATTCACGGTATCGGGCAACAATCCTGGGTAACTGCGTATACGCGACGGACATCACCGCGGCCACGATGACCTGCCCCCGTTGTTCGTCGGATATTTCGCGCATGCTCGCGAATGAAATGCGTAGATCCGCGAGGATACGGTTCGCGAGCGCAATAAACTCCTGACCCGCCGGCGTGATTTCAAGCCGCCGCGTAGTCCGTCTAAAAACTTCAAGTCCGATTGCCTGTTCGACGCGTTGAACGGTACGTGTAAGCGCGGGCTGAGAAATGCTGAGCGTCAGCGAGGCAGCCATGAAACTGCCGTGTTCAGCGATAGTGCATACGGCAAGCAACTCGCGCGAACTCAGATCGGGAATGGCACTTCTGTTCATGTGATATCCCTGGAAGACGTGCATGTCGATTTTATGCGCTTTCCGCAACTAAGTCCTCAAATAAACCAATCCAGACATAACGCAGACCCCCTACATTCACTGGAGTGCTACCTATCAAAATCCTGGTGCTGGCCAAGAGAATGGTCGATTACAACGTGAAGGTCCGGATGAAGTCGGGCAACACGACTATCGACATCGCGAATGTGAAAATGTCGACGACCCGTGTGACGAGATCGCCGTGGAAGAAGCGGTGCGCCTGAAGGGAGCGGGCGTGGTGACCGAAGGGATCGCCGTGTCGGCGGCTGTGACGCGGTCGCAGGAAACGTTGCGAACGGCGCCCGCGATCGGAGCGGATCGTGCGATCCTGATCGAGTCGAATGAAAACCTACGGGCACTGGCTGTTGCCAAGCTGCTCAAGGCGCTGGTCGACAAGGGAACTGCCGCGGCCCATCATCCTCGGCAAGCAGGCGATCGACGACGATTCGAACCAGACTGACCAGAACGAGCCAACAATCGAGAACCTGCCGTCGTAGCGCGAGACAGCAGGCTCGTGCCTGCTTATACCAAACGACGCGCGTTCGGACTGAGTTGCGGATCGGTCGTGCCTGTGTCCAGAGGTTCTGTTGCAATCGACTCCCCTCGCCGCTCTCGTGTAAATGTGATCATGACAGGTATCACCACCGCCACTACTCCCACGACACAAGCCATGGCCATCGCCAGGCTCCAATCGCTGCGTTGAGCCAGGGATAGTTGTAATGTCGCATTGCTTGCAGCCAGTAAATTACCCAATTGATAAACCAGGCCCGGAAACGTTGCGCGGACATGAGCCGGTGATATTTCGTTCAGGTGAGCAGGCATCACTCCCCAGGCGCCCTGAACAGAAATCTGCATCAAGAAGGCACCGAGCGCGAGCACGACAGCAGTGGAGCCGAACGCCCAGAGCGGAATAACCGGAAGCGCAATCAGAGATGCGACGACGATCGCCTTGCGGCGCCCATAGCGCTCTGAAATTGTGCCAAAGAGAAGCCCACCTATGATTGCTCCCACGTTATAAACAATCGCGATCGCACTCACAGTTTTATGACTGAAATGCTTCTCCGTTTGCAAGAACGTTGGGTAAAGATCCTGGGTACCGTGCGCAAAGAAGTTGAAAGCGGTCATCAATATGACGAAGTACAACGTCACCTTCCAGTTCTGCAATAACCACCCCCACAAGCTTTCCCTCTTCACCGTTGCGTTCATCTCCCACGTCGGAGATTCGGGTACGTTTCTACGGATAAAGAAGACAAGGATCGCGGGAATCGCAGTGACAGCGAACATGCCTCGCCAACCGAGCAGTTCGTAGGCCAGCCCGTAAGCGAGCGCAGCGAGAAGATAGCCAGTGGGATATCCGGACTGGAGCACACCTGACATGAACCCACGCGAACGTGCCGGAACCGACTCCATTGTCAGAGCAGATCCGACCCCCCACTCTCCACCCATGGCGATACCAAACAAGGCACGAATAATAAAAAACGACGTCAGGTTTGGTGAAAATGCTGTTAGCAGACCGAACAAAGAAAAACACACGACATTCAACATTAAAATCGGCCTACGACCGAATCTGTCTGCCAGTCTACCGAAAACCAATGCTCCAAACGGGCGCATGGCAAGCGTACAAGTCAGCGCAAATGCAACGCTTTTAATATCCGAATGGAATGTGGCTGCAATGTCCTTCAAAACGAACACCATTACGAAAAAATCGAAGGCGTCCAGAGTCCACCCCAGGTAGCTAGCTACGGCAACATTTTTCTGCTGTCTCGTCCACATCATTGTCTCCGTTATATTGTCCAGGCACTGCTGTTGCGCGCCGGCCGCTAACCCACGGGGTTGGCCCTATATGTCCGCGCAACCGTCTCGCGCAGGGTTATACGCTTCTCCCTGCGCGCCACCGCGACGGGCGCCTTAATAGGCTATGGCCCAGACTAGCGCCCACCGGCACCAATGCCAATCGCAATTTGTTTCTGATTATTGTTGCGACAAGCGCATATATCTCGACAACCTCTTGGTGGCCCGGGTATTTATGCACCATCCGGAATTATCTGGCGAAATAAATTGACCTTGTAATAAATGTCGCCATTCCCCTAGGCTCTGTCCATGAACTTCACAAGGAGTGCGACATGAGTGCGGTACTGCAATCGAGCAAGACGAGGGAGTCTGCGGCGGCCACGGTTCCGGCCGATGTGGATCTGATTGAATACTATTACGAGCGAGGTTTCAGCGACGGGCTGCCGGTAGTGCCGCCGACGCAGGAGAAGATCGATGAGATCGTGGCTCGCCTGGGCGGCGATCCGTCGTTCGTGGAAGCACGCATTGCGCCGCGTTGGGGCGACCTGACCCGTGAGGTTCTCGCGATCAACATGGTCATGGCGGGCTGCAAGCCTGAATACACGCCGGTGGTGCTGGCTGCGGTCAAGGCGCTCACCGATCAGGCATTCAACCTGAATGGCGTGCAGGCTACGACCCACGTAGCCTCGCCGCTGCTGATCGTCAACGGCCCGATTGCCCGCGAGATCGGGATGAACGGCGGCGTGAACGCGTTCGGCTCGGGCAACCGCGCGAACGCCACCATTGGCCGCGCGCTGCGTCTGATCATGCTCAATGTGGGCGGCGGCTGGCCTGGCGATCTGGACAAGAGCACGCTGGGCCACCCGGGCAAATACACGTACTGCGTGACTGAGAATGAAGCCCAGAGCCCGCTTGCTCCGTACCACGTCGAGCACGGTTACAAGCCGGAAGACTCGACGGTGTTCGTGATGGCAGCCGAGGCACCACACAGCGTCACTAACCATATCTCCAACGATCCCGAGGGCATCCTCGAGACGATGTGCTCGGCAATGAGCACGATCGCTTCGAACAGTGCAGTGCTCGGCGGCCATATCGCCGTGGTGCTCGGTCTGGAACATGCCCAGACGATCGGCAAGCACGGCTGGTCACGCGCCGATGTGCGCAACTTCCTGTTCCAGAATCATGGCAATCGCTTTATCGATCTGGCGTACGGCCACCGCTACGGCAAGGTCTACAACCGTAATCTGCCGAAGTACTACAAGCGCGAGGACAACACGCGCATTCCTATCGTTCACAGTCCGGAGAACATTCACCTGTTCGTGATGGGCGGCGAGGCCGGCCGTTTCTCGGTGCTGATCCCCGGCTGGGGCCATATGAGCACACCCGTGCTGCGCGCAGTCGAAGGCAGCGGCGCGGGTGACAACGGCGCTGAATGCGTGGGCGGCGCCTGCGCACTGTGACGACGACGGCAGCCCTGCTGCATCCCTGGAGAAAGACATGTTGACGAAAACCAATACTGTGACTGTGTATGACCCGCGGGGAAGCATCCGCTTTGAGAACGTAGCGGCCGCGCCGCGCAAGCAGAAGCTGGACGGGCTGCGCCTGGGCATTCTGGACAATTCGAAGTGGAATGCCAACAAGCTGCTGCGCGGCGCGGCTGCCGCGCTCGCCCAGGACGTCGAGTTCGCCGCGGTGAACTACTACGTCAAGCACAGCTTCTCGAAGGACGCCGCGCCCGAGTTGATCGAAAGGATCGCTGCGGAGAACGACGTGGTGCTGACCGCGATCGGTGACTGCGGCTCGTGCTGCTCGGCCTGTATCCGTGATTCGATTGCGCTGGAGAAGCTTGGCGTACCGAGCGCTGCGATCATCACGACCGAGTTCGCGCGCGAGACCGAACTTACGCGTCAGGCCGTCGGCATGAAGGCGCTCGAGCCGGTGGTCATCATGCATCCGGTGAGCTCGATCACGCAGGAGGAAGTCGCTCAGCGTGTCGAGCAGATCCGGCAACAGGCCCAGCGGGTCTGGCTCGGTACACAACCGCCTCTCACCATCAAGGTCGAACTGCAATGATCAGTAATACATCCGAAAACAGGTTCTCGCCGCCCGATCTGGAGGCGCTTGTCGCTCGCAGCAATATTCCGGTGCTCATCGACTGCTTCACACCCGGATGCGGTCCATGCGCCACGCTAAGCCCTGTGCTGGACGAGCTTGTAAGCAGTACACAAGGTCGGCTGGCTATCGAGAAAATCGACGTTGCAACGTACCCGGAGATAGCGCACCGTTTCGGCGTGCGCGGCGTGCCCACGCTGCTGCTTTTCAAGGGCGGCCAATTGCACTCGTCACGTACCGGTGCAGCGTCGCGTACGCAGCTGCTTACCTGGCTTTCCGCCCAACAGGTCGTCTAAACGATGACGGCTATTCGCGGCCGCGCGATCACCGGCATAGCAGCATTCTGACAGGAGACTCTCAATGGGCGTGCTGTCGCATCTGCGTGTACTCGATCTTTCCCGTGTACTGGCCGGCCCTTGGGCCAGCCAGATACTCGCGGACCTGGGTGCCGAAGTTATCAAGATCGAACATCCTGACCGTGGCGACGATACACGCGCCTGGGGTCCGCCTTGGGCCAGCACGGACCGATGCACCGGTGAACGTCAGTCAGCATATTTTGCTGGCACCAACCGTAACAAGCAGTCCGTCGCAGTTGATATTGCGCATCCGCAGGGGCAGGAGATCGTGAAAGCACTGGCATTGGGTTGCGATATTGTCATCGAAAACTTCAAGGTCGGTGGCCTCCGTCAGTATGGGCTCGATTACGAGTCGTTGAAGGTAACCAATCCCGCGATCATTTATTGCTCGATTACGGGCTTCGGTCAGACAGGCCCCTACGCACATCGTCCCGGGTACGACTTCCTGATCCAGGGCATGGGCGGGCTGATGAGCATAACCGGTCGCCCTGACGGGGAACCTGGTGATGGCCCGTTGAAGGTCGGTGTCGCGCTGACCGACATCCTGACAGGTTTGTATGCCACCGTAGGTATCATGGCCGCGCTTGCTCATCGCGACAAGACGGGTGAAGGCCAGCAGGTTGACGCGTCACTCCTTGATGTCCAGGTGGCGTGCCTCGCCAATCAGGCGATGAACTACCTCACTAGTGGGCAACAACCGCCGCGCCTGGGAAACGGCCATCCGAACATCGTGCCGTATCAGGACTTCCGGACAAGTGACGGTCATATCATCATAACCGTCGGCAACGATGCCCAATTCGCACGGTTCTGTGAGGGACTCCGCCGACCAGAGTGGTCGACCGACAATCGCTTTGCCACCAATACCGCGCGTCTTGCCCATCGTCATGAACTGATTTCCCTGATACAGGGTGTCGTCGCTACGCGTACAACATCCGAGTGGCTGGACACTCTGGAGACACGCTCGGTACCTTGCGGTCCCATCAATGACCTTGCGGCTGTTTTCGCCGACCCGCACGTGCAATATCGAGGCATGAAGGTCGACTTTCCCGATGGCGACACTTCGGGTGTTTCAGTGACAGCAAGCCCGCTGCGCCTTTCAGCTTCACCGGTGGAGTATCGCAGTGCGCCCCCGCGTCTGGGAGGTGAGACGAGGGGTGTACTTCAGCGCCTGCTAGGCTTCTGTGAGGAACAAATCGACAACCTCATCCGCGATGGCGTCGTCCGCGCGTAAGTTACTTGCGGGTATTTGAGATACCAATCCAACCTTTTATGAAGACATTGCCATGCAAAGCGACGACAACCGCCACGCGCGCGTTTTGATCCTCGGATCCGGCCCGGCCGGATACACCGCCGCCATCTACGCTGCCCGTGCAAACCTTGAGCCCATGCTGGTGACTGGCCTGGCGCAGGGGGGACAGTTGATCACCACGACCGAAGTGGATAACTGGCCCGCCGATGTCAACGGAGTCACTGGCCCTGACCTGATGCAGCGTTTTCAGCAACACGCAGAGCGCTTCAATGCACGCATGGTGTTCGATCACATCAACGAAGTCGATCTGAAGCAACGACCGTTTGTGTTGACCGGCGACGCCGGCACGTACACCTCCGACGCACTGATCGTCGCTACCGGCGCATCAGCGAAGTACCTGGGCCTGCCATCCGAGGAGGCTTTCCTCGGCCGCGGTGTGAGTGGTTGCGCGACGTGTGACGGATTTTTCTATCGCGACCAGGATGTTTGCGTCGTGGGCGGCGGAAACACGGCTGTTGAAGAGGCACTTTACCTGTCAAATATCGCCCGCAAGGTACATCTTATCCATCGGCGTGATCAGTTCCGCGCCGAGCCCATCCTGATAGACAAGGTGATGAAAAAAGTCGCTTCAGTGCGTATGCGGGTGCACATGTGGCGCACGCTTGCGGAGGTTCTCGGTGACGATTCCGGGGTAGTCGGCGTACGCCTGAATAACGTAAGAGACGGCGGGACCACAGAGATAGAATTGAAGGGCTGCTTCATTGCAATCGGTCACCAACCGAATACCGACCTTTTCAAGGGGCAGCTCGAAATGAAAGACGGTTACCTGGTCACTAGAGGCGGCGCAAGGGGGATGACGACAATGACCAGCATCCCAGGAGTGTTCGCCGCAGGCGACGTCCAGGATTCTATTTACCGGCAGGCTATCACTTCGGCAGGGACTGGTTGCATGGCTGCTCTGGATGCGCAACGCTTTTTCGAGCAGGCAGGATCGTCAGTGACTGGAAAGACGAGTTTTACCGAACACGACCGAGCCGCAGCAGAAGTACCGGGATCCGCCCTTGCCTGACGTGGCATGGAAGTTTGGAGCTGACCATTGCTGGTATCAGCATCTGATCTAGCTTTCCAGTCGCGACCGCCACGTACCCCACTCTGCTGTCCTGGCGGTGTCCACCGAGCCTGACGGGTTCATCTGCGATCGGGCATCGCTGAAGCGCCCCGTCCTATTTTCAGGATGCTTCATGGAAATCTGTCGTTACCACCTGGATCAACGTTGAAGGAACGGCGACTCTCGACCCTGCGACCAAGTATGGAGAGTTCAACCATCAAACCGCCGGAGATCACAATGCATGATAAATCGATATGTGGGTTAAATCGCTCTCGTGACGGGGCGATGTGGGCCTGGACGTGGAATTGGTATCACGAAGCACTGCGAGCCGGGTTCATTACTCCGCCCTATCAACCGGACAGCGAAAATTTGAGGCGTCTGCAGAGTTTCTTTCATGCAGGCCTGTCACCAGAGGACGCTGTACACATATGCTTCGCTCTAAAACATTAGACGACGCCGACGATCGATAGTCTCGATCTGGGTGACTCAACGACATTCGCACTTTCGATGTTTCGGTCAGTCGGACTCCTGTCTATCCGAAACAATATCGCGCCACGGTCCATGTCTGCGACGCACGCCCACCGAAAATTGTCCTGGCTGCCGCCCTCACGCACTGTCACGCCGATCGAGTATAGGCGCCGCCATGCTCGTTCAGCGCGCAATTCGCGAGCCGGGCCACAATGTGAGAAATCATCGGTCGGGCGCGTAAACGTTCGTGCTTCATCGCAAACAACTCGCAGCCCGGTTCGTTGCATGGCGCGAATTCACCGAACTTACCCAAAATCCGTCGACTGCTTTTTGACCAGTCGCCACACCGGCCGTCGCGCCGTCTCAACCTCGCCAAGTTGACAATGTCGTCCCAGCTTCTAGTAGGTGAGTCGCGAAGGCCTGCCGCAACGAACGAGGCGTGATGGGCTTCGTGATGCCACTGCGCTGGCGTGCGACGTTGCACGCAAGCCACCGCAGACCGGTTGATCGGCTGGCCGGGGACCTCGCCGGGAAACGCGGTCAAAAGTAGTGAACCATCCCGGCAACGACGGAGCGCTGGTTGATGCCGGGGCTAGCTGGCGACGTGCTTGAGACACCGAGCGTACTTAGAGCGTTGTTTCTGGACAGTCCCGCTTCCGTGTACAGATCCGTCGACTTCGACAGCAGGTAGTGAACACCCAGTTTGAAGAAATCGCCGTTGCGTTCGGAGTTCCCCCTATCGGATAAATATGTGTAATCCGAAACAAGACTGAATGCCGGAGTGATCGCGTACCGGCCACCGACCGAATAGTAATACTGGTTGCTTCCGGTTGCGGGATCCCTGAAGTTCTCTAAATTCAGACTGGCCTTGAACATGCTCCCTGTATACGCGAGGAATACGGTGTATGCCCTGGCCACCGTTTTATCGGTCACCCCGGTCGGGTCGTTGCCGGAGATATAACCGGCGCTCGCGGATACGGGACCCAGCGTGTAATACAGCGCAGCCGACACCTCCCGTTGGTTCTGGAAATCACCGGCGGTCCCGCCAAAGCTGTTCAACACGCTGGCACTAAGACCGTAGATCGTCGGCGTCTGATACTTGACCGAGTTGTTGGCCCATGTATATTGAAAACCGTTGAAGCCGGTGCGGGTCTGAAAGATCGTGTTTGCCACCGAGCCGAAATCTTCAAAACCACTGGCATCCGTGCGATAAAGTACTTCGACGAATGGGGTGTAGTGGCGCCCAAACGAGATTGTCCCGAGGTCATCCTTTCTCAATCCCACCCACGCGCCACGGTCGAACAGGAAACTGCCCGCCGAGGTCGGCTCGCCCGAGTTGGTGCTCTTCCCGGTACCCGACAGGAAACCCGACTCAAGTTTGAACAGTGCCGCCATCCCGCCGCCCAGATCCTCCACCCCGGAGAAGATAAACCGACTGACGACCAGATTCGCCTGACCGTATGCCCACTGATTTTTGTCATTTGCCCCCACGCCGTTGGTGAAACTGAGGCCGCCGTCGATGATCCCGCTCAAGGTGACACTCGATTGCGCGTGTGCTTCGCCCATCACGAGAGAAACGGCTAAAACAGCAATGATCTTCTTGTACATTCCTGGTCTCCATTGTTCCACCAATCGCATAAATCTTATGATCTATTCGTTTCGTAATACTGAGCATGATGATTCGGCAAGCGGCCGTCGCAAACCGTGGAGCTATGACACGCGTTGAATCCCCGGCTGGGAGACGCCGCTAACGCGCGTAGCGCATCAGGAAATCCCGCAAGGCTGGATTGACCCGCTCAGCGTGAGTCAGATTAGGGGTATGCCCCGCTTTGTCCACGAGGATGAAGCCTTTGCAGTTCGGCAATCCGGCAGCGATCGATTCGCCGCAGAGCGGGCTGATGGCGATATCATCGCTGCCATGAAAAACAAGGGTCGAGTGCGTGATTTCGTGAAGTCGTGACGTAATGTCATCCCTCGAAATCAGTGCATTCACTGGATGCTCGAAATGCTCCGCGCCAAGCCGCATCCATTTGTCGATCCATGTGGGCGACGCCTCGTAGTCGGCGCCGAGCAGGAACGCTGATAGATTCTGAGCCACGTGAGTGGCGCCGTTTCGGGCCCACTCTCCCTTGAGATCTTCGAACGATTGGTGAACTGCCTCGGAGTCGATATCGCTTCGTGTCGATATCAGTGCGAGCGCCCGGAAACGATCGGGTTCGAGCAGCGCTGCCCGCATCGACACGAAGCCGCCTTGCGACATGCCGACAAGCGATGCCGAAGCGATTTCCAGATGGTCGAGCAGGGCAATCAGGTCCCTTGCCGAATCCCAGTAGCTAAACGCCTTGGTGGTCGGACCGGTTGCGCCAAACCCCCGTTGGTCCCAGACAATGCACCGGAACACATTGCAGAGTTCGGCGATGTTCGGCTGAAACATCTCCCGGTCCATCAGGAAGCCGTGGCTGAATACCACCACCGGTGCTCCCGCTGGACCCGATTCCTCGTATGCGAAACGGATTCCTTCGCGCTCAAAATACCGCATGTGTCTCCTCCTCATGTAGCTGATTGGGCATTCGCTGGCCGCTCATGCAGCGCGTGCGTTTATCGTTGAACTCACTATGCGACAAACACCGGTAGGATGCCTTACCAAAAGGAGCGAGGGCTTGCCCAATCGTCCGGAATTTCATTGCTTGAGTGATGCCACATACGCTGAAACAGCAACAATCTCGTCGTCGCTCAACAGCGGAGCGATCATGCTCATCAGCTTGCCCTTGCCGCCACGCGCTCCGCTCTTCCATGCGTGGAGTTGCGTTTGGACATACTCCTCATGCTGGCCGGTGATGCGCGGGAAGTCAGGCTCGATACCGCCTCCGGTTGAACGGTGACATGAAATGCAAGCTGGCGCACCGTTCGCACCGCCGTGTGTATAGACGAGCTTGCCGGCATCGACGAGCGCTGCATTTGAAGCGGAGCCCGGCGCAGGCGTCTGCGCCGCATAAAAGGCGGCGAGTGCTTTCATCTCGTCTGGCGAGAGGTCTTTCACCATCGCCTGCATGATTTCGCTGTGCCGCAACGGCGGCACACCCGGGCCGCCCTTGAACTGCGTGAGCTGCTTGTACAGATACTCCGGATACTGGCCTGCAAGGCGCGGGTAGGTGCCGACCGTGCTGTTTCCGTCGGCACTGTGACAGGCCGCGCAGCGCTGCATCGTCAGTTCTCCGACACGTCCTGTCAGATCGGCGGCGCGTGCGGTCACCGCTGCGCACAGCAGGACCCCGGCGGCCAGCATGGCCCGTGCTGCTGTGCCCGTCACGCCTCGTTCGAAAGCTTTTCTAGCCACTGGCATGTCTCCTCGCGCCTGGTTATGTGGAACCTGTTCGGGCCGCAGCTTCGCGTCCTTGCCGTCGCACCGCGAGACGCGGCGAGACTCGGGCTTCAACGGTAACTGCGCCGAGTTGCTACCGCGGTCATGCCGTGTAGGACGTGTCCGCCGCCACCGGGTTGCGTAGCACGCCGAGTCCGTCGATCTCGACCTCGACACAGTCGCCAGGTCGCATGTGAACGAGGCCGGGCGTCGGAAAAGGCCCATATTGACGGCTGAGATCCTGGCCTTCCTTGTCGTCGGGTTGCGGTTTCAGCGCGCCGGGCGTGCCCATCGCGATGAAATCGCCCGGCCGCAAGCGGTAGCCCTGGCTTAGATAGCTGACCACCTTAGCCACATCCAGCAGCATGTCATCCAGCGGCGCACGTTGGCGCACGACGCCGTTGACTCGGGTGAGGACCGAGCGCGTCGCAGGCTCGCCAAACTCATCGGCCGTCATCAGCCATGGCCCATAAGAGCCCGATGCTTCGAAGTTCTTGCCGAGACCGAACTGGCGATTGTGCATCTGATACTCGCGCACCGACCCCTCGTTAATGCATGTGTACCCCGCTACATGCTCCATTGCCCGCTCCACCGGGATGAAGCGGCCAGGCTTGCCGATCACGACGCCCAGTTCGCCTTCATAGTCGAAGGCACGCGCAATCGCTTCCGGTGGTGCGAGGATCGGCTCGTCCGGGCCCACATACGAGGCAACCGTGCGCATGAACAGGTGCGGGAACTCCATCGAGGTTTGCAGTCCAGTCTCCGCAATATGGCTTTTGAAGTTCAGCGCGAGTGCCCACATCGCATTCGGCCGGTCAAGGAACGGCTTGAGTGTGACGTCGGCCAGCACGCGGTCACCCTGGCGGCCCTGGACTGCCTGCTGGAGTTGCGTCAGACCATCGTCCTGCTCGAGAATCGCAATCAGGCTGGCGGGCAGATCCGGCGCGATGTCGGCAACGGCCAGGAAATGCGTCGGACTCGTGACAACGCCCAGCGCGATACGGCCGGCTTCGGCGTAAGCGATGATTTTCATGATCGAGGTCTATCCGTGAAATGAAGCAAGAATTTGAAGCTTGAATTGGCGAGCCTGCGTGCTGATGGGCACCACAAAGAGCCTCGCAGACAGTGCCCACCCCTAGCCCGCCGACCACAGGTCGGTGGGCGTTGAATCGCAGCAGATGGCTTAATGCTCGACCGCTGGATTACTGCCGAAACCGCGTGCGCTTCTGCGACCGGCCAACGCCAGCGCACCGAGCACAAGAATCGCAGCCGCTGCGGGCAAGATGGCAATGAGGACAATCTCGCGTGCGGGCCACCCTATCGCCAACAACGCACCGCCAATCGCAGGGCCGACGAAGGACCCGACGCGCCCGACCGCATGCCCCCAGCCCACACCGGTCGCGCGTATCTCCTGGGGGTAGAAGGAAACCGCCAGTGCGGTCTGGCCCATGATGCCGTTGACGAGACCCGCCCCGATCACAGCGATAAGCAGCAGCGTGATGCCAGGCGCTACAGCAACCTGGCTAAGCACGCCCAGGCTCACGATCATGAGCACGCCCCCGAGCGCCAGTGCCGACTTTAATCGGAGCGTGCCGGCGATCGTCATCATCGCGACGGCCACCGTCATCAGGATGTTGCCGCTCAGTCCACCGACGCTAAAAGCCGCCATGCCAACCGACGCGTGATCCGGCGCAAAACCGAAGGCGGGCATCAGCGTAGGCAGCCAGAAAAGCAGCGCATAGACATCCGTAAAGATCAGAAAGGAGAATGTCCACAGCAGGCACGTATAGACGCCGAGCCCCTCTTTGAACAGCACCTTGAACGGGTTGATCGTCTGCAAGGGGGCGCCGCTGGCGTTCGCATGACCCTCGTCCGGCAGAATCCTGAAAAACACCGGCACCAGAGCGAATGGCAATACACCGCCTACTACGAAGATGGACTGCCAGCCGAACTCGCTCATCAGCGGGCCGCCCGTCACCCCGCCGATCACCGCGCCCACCGACATGCCGGTCGTCACCAACAGGGACGCCGCCACTTTGTGTTTTGGCCCGATGATGCCAGCGGACGCGGTAATTGCTATCGGCAGCGCGCCGCCCAGGCCGATCGCTGCGATAAGGCGCAGCGCGGACAGGCTGGCAATGTCAACCGCGAACATCGTCGCAAGGGTGCTTCCGCCGAACAGCACGACGCTCGCCAGCCCGATGAGCCGGTTTCCGAGCCTTGCGCCAAGCGGCCCGCTGATCATGAAGCCAATGGCCGCGCCAATGTTGGTCGCCACGAATACCGGCGTAAAACGGGCCGGCGCGAACCCCCAATCATGCGCTAACCTCGGCACAACGAACGAAATCGACGTGGTGTTGAAGCCGTCAAGCACGATCACCAGAAAACACACCAGGAGGGCCCACAACCACCCCGAACCTTGCGTCTCCCGGGGGTCCCCGGCTGTCACGGCTTGCTTGTCTTTCGCATCCATCAAATCATCTCCTTGCAACCCGCACGCACAGCACGCGAGCCGCGCTGGACCGTCGGCGGCGTGCCAGAATCGGCCGCCTCCAGTCCTGAATCAACCCGATCAGGTTCGCGTGAACGTCGAGATGCGCTGTTGCAGGGCCGTCGAAAAAATGTTCTTCGGCAGCATGCAGTGGATGCCCTTGGGGGGAATCGTCGCGTACACCGTCCCGGTCTGGTTCGCGTATTGCGTGACGCGAAAACTGCCCGCCACACTGAAAATGCCATAGCAGTCTTCGGGCGCAATGCCGGTCGCCGCGGAGAGCCAGCCGATCATCTGGCGCAGACACGCCACTAGCGAGTTGTCCAGCGAGTCGGCAAAGCCGAAGCCAATCCAGTGGTCCGGCGTTTCCGCCATCGGAACACTCAATGCCGCGCGCTTGTGCAGCACATATTGAATGCGCATTTCTTCGAAGGCCGTCTCGATTGAGGTCTGGTCGACGTTGCCTTCGCCCGACGCGCCCATCGAGCCGCCCGTCCAGACGCGGCCGCCCGCCATCTGGACAGGCAGAAAGATCGACGTGCCGACACCGAGCACCGCGCAATCGAGATTGCCGCCGTAGTTGCCGGCGAGGTTCGCGCTAACCGGCTTGTCGCCCGGCGGTTGCGTGCCGATATACGCCTGAAAAGGCCTCAGCGGAATGTTGACGCCGGGCACATACGCGGCCGAAGTGCGCTCCTTGTCGAACTTGAGGTAGCGCAGGTAGGGCTTGAAATCGTGCGGGAGCGCGCCAACGCCAGGAGGCGCCGAATTCCAACCCCAATCGATCGGGCGCATGCTCAGCATCCGGCATTCGATCACGTCGCCCGCTTCGGCGCCCTCCACCACTACCGGGCCAATCAACGAGAACGCGCCGTTCGGATACTTCTTGCGAATCGGCTCGCGCTCCTTGAACGTCATGCCGTACTTCGCTTCATTGCCCCAGTTGGTCCACGTACCGTCGTACCACACGGTGTCGCCTGATTTAACAGCCGCGGCGACGGGCGTATCCGGCTCCATCTGGCCCACACGCACGGTCTCATCCGAAGGCACGAGCCTGACGAGCGCGTTGTCAGGCGATGCCGGCGCACCGGCCAGCCCCGGCGTAGCCGCACTTTGCGCACGGACGGCGGCCGGCAATCCAAACGCGCCTGCGGCGAGCGCGCCGAAGCCGAGCTTGAGCATCGCGCGACGGCAGCGGGCCGTGGCGTCCAGCGTCGTCGCGCCATCCTGCTGCGGCACGCTCTCCGCGACGCGGGATTGGAAATTCTGCTGTGTCTCGCTTTTCATATGTATTCCTGATCTGTTATCGATGTGCTGATTCGCTTCATCGGGTGGTCGATGCACCGATCGATTCGATCGCACCCTTGACTACCCGTTCGTCTATGTCCGAAGGTGCCCCGCTCGCACCCAGCGCGCCGAGCAGGTGCCCGCCGGAAAAGATCGGCAGCACGCCCCGCGCAGGCAGGAACGGCGCGTAATAACCTGCGCTGGACACGTTGCTGTACTCCGACGGGTCATCCTTGAAGCGTTGCTCCAGCGTCGCCCCTGACTGTCCGCCGAGCGCGACAGACGCGAAGGCTTTGCCGCGGGCGAAGTCGAGACTCGCAAAAGGCGCGCCGTCCATCCGCACTGCCGCGACCAGATGACCGCCCGGATCCACCACGGCGAAGCTCAGCGCAAGATGATGCGCACGAGCCTCAGCGGTACCCGATTCGATCAGCTTCATCGCCTGAGCCAAGCTCACCGAATACGTCTCAAGTGGCGCGACCGCCTCCGGCACGGATGCCGGGTCGGCTGCGATGGCGCTCCGCGCACCGGCGAAGCACAGCGAGCAAAGCGACGCAATCGCGGCCGTCCTCATCAATCGAAACGGAATATTCAATTTCACACCTGTCTCCTCTTTGTTGCCGCGCGGCCTTACTGCGCGACTCGTTTTAGGCTTAAGCGTACGTGCATATCGTCCAAACGCCTTAACCGGAAAGCCCGCGCATTTACCACTGAGTCCGATCAATTCGCCATACTCGCTGTGTCGTCAAACGTTCACCCCACCTTACGATGAAAACGGTGAATTCTGATTTCGTCCCAGAGTCCAGCCGCGAAGAGCGGGTCATTGCGATTGAATGCTTCGACTTCGCCGCGGGTTTGCGCGTCCACCAGAAAGAAGCTGCCGATCTTGTTCTCGCCGGCGTCGTCCATTAATGGACCGGATGTGACAAGCGTGATCGGCCCGCTCTCCAGATACGCGCGATGCTTCGGGGTGTTGGCTTCGCGAAGGGCCAAGGCACCAGGCTTATCGGTGCAGAAAATAATCCAATGCATGATTTGCAGTTCCTATCGAAGTCGGACAGGATTGGTATGCACGTGCTGAGCAGCGCAAAGAATCCCGTCGGGTTAATCGCTTCATTGCCCCGCAGCGGGGGCAGTATTGGCCGGATTGCCTGACGCCTTATGCTCGGCGTTCTGCAAGTTCTGTGGATAGTTGGTCAGGTCGCCGCCCGGCTGATAGCCGTTCTTCTCGAGCGTTTTGAGCTCAGCATTCTTCTTCGCGCGGGCAGCCTTTCGCTGTGCCTTGCGAATCTCCTTCGGCGTTGACGCACCCGACGCGTCAGAGACCGTCGCGGTGAGTGCATCGGACGTCTGCGCGAAAGCAGCGGCCGCGTCAAGAAGGGCAAACATGAGGCAGAGGTTTGCGATGAACTTCCGCGACTCAATGCGGCGTTGAACCATTGACGAATCTCCCGAATAACGTGGATACAGAAATAACCTCTACGGCCGAAAAGCCGATGAAGTATCGGTCTATTGCGGCGTAACCGGATGCGCTGCACGTCCTGTGGCTTACCGAATGATCCGATTTTTCGAGGTCCTGCCCGAAGCCGCCGAAAAATGACGAAATCTCGCCACTCGGCGCCCGTTGTCGCCTGAACGTGCGCAGGCTGCGGCCTTGAGGTGAGCCAATCTGCACCGCGCCCGCGTGTCCAGCTATCGGACAAGACCGATTGGGACAAGGCGGCCAAGCTACCTTGCATGCGCATTCGCCGGGGATTTTCAGCGGCTCGCATTCCGATCGAAACTCGCGACCAGTTGTTGCTGTTACAGCTTTGTCCGATGCGCGACCTAGAATGGAAAGGTATCCCGATGATGTGAGTTTCCTGCCATGAAAACCTTTCCTCGTATGATGGTCGGCGCGCTGCTGGGGATCTGGTGTGGCGTGTCAGCGTTCGCGCAGCCTCCATCGAAGCCTTACGACCCGTCGGCGCCAAAAACTCGCGCTGAAGTCAAGTGCGATCTCGTCGAGTGGCTAGCGGCAGGCTACGATCCGCTCGACTGGTTGGACTATCCCGACAATGCGCTGCGTGCAGGCGCTATTGTTGCGGCAAGGCGCGCACAGGGCGCTGGCTCTCCCAGCGCTCAGTAGCCGGGCGGCCTTTATGCCGATGTTGGCAGGGTATTGTCAACTTGCTGACAGGCGTTCGGCCGAATATACAGTACATCAGGATAGCTAATTTAATGTGCAAGGCGCTTCAACATCGGAGCGCATGTCACGCTTCAACCGCAAAGTCGCAACCGCTCGCGTCTCCCCACTTGCCTCCAGTAGTTCGCGAAGGCGCACTACGACGAACAGCGAGTGATATGTATTTAACGATCGATAATTTAATGACCGCAACGCAGTCTGTCAAGGTCGATGTTCAGGTGCGTCGCCCAGATCATCTGGACCATCTTATCGGCCGGTGCTACTACCACCCCGTTCGGTGGTTGCCGCTTTGTCAATTGTCTAATCTATTCGCGGGGTCCAAGCTTGCGCGGGCGTTTATACTAATTGACGCAACAAGCCACATTTGGTTTTATGCAGGCTGCGAATTGCCGCGCTTGTAACGAGACCACACCGGTTGTCCAAGCGTCCTCTTCGTAGCCAATGAACCTGGAAAAACATTTGTGCTCCGTTCCG
>Ga0206869_1085_pt1 | contig 18998 bp, 17 predicted proteins | sample Alteio_BWOrgCont_35_FD_152618 | JGI IMG/M metagenome (GOLD analysis project Ga0206869, IMG submission 152618) | Enriched cells from forest soil in Barre Woods Harvard Forest LTER site, Petersham, Massachusetts, United States -... | ecosystem: Environmental > Terrestrial > Soil > Temperate forest >... | reverse complement strand
TATCAGCGTCTCCGCTGTCGGGATCGCAGCATGCGCCAGCATGCCGCCGCCACAGATATCGGCCGGCTCGGCGCTGCTTATGCTCGGACTAAACACATTGGTGGTATGTGCCTGATGACGCACTTCGTCCACCCTTCCCTCGGCGGCTTCGATGAAGGCAAAATTCAAACGACGCACGGCAAGCCCCAAATCGGCTTGGACCACCCTGGCTGCCAGCGCTCTTTCGATATGGGCATCGAAATCGCGCGCCGCCAGCCGGCCATCTTCCGATGAGCCGATCCAATAGACCACATGCGGGGATGAACACGCCATCTGCCCAAAGGGCGCAATGTCATTTGCCATTTTATCCGCGAGCTCATTACGGGCCCGGACTTCCAAGGCCAAATAGCCGCCGCTGTCGATCAAACATAGCGATCGTTTGCTCGCGAATGCGCATTCCGTGGCGTGGGGACCGAGGGGAACAGCGCGAATCCGCCGCACGGTCTCGTCGCCGCCCCAGATCATTCGCACGTCGCATGCTGCGGACAACCGAGCGGTGAACGCGTCGTCATGTTCGTAAGAGATGAATAGATCGTCTATCCTGCTCGGCGAGGCTTGTATTGTCACTCGCAATACGCCCAGCAGATCCTCCATCAGCTGGCTGCCTCTGGTGGTTAGTCGGACGACGCTCACGTTCCCCGATAAGAACGCCAATGCCCACGAATACATGAACATCGTATCGACGTTGGCGGGGGTGATGTGCAAAACCAGGCCGGCCGCATGACGAAAGGCCGTGGCATTCTCCGATTTGAAGCCCGCCTGCAGGCCGGTCAGATTGGCTCTTCGGAGCCAAAAACCCAAGGCGGCGGCGGCGGGATTCCGGCGCAATTGCGGGTCGGCGAGGAGCCCCCGAGAAAGAGATTCCAAAAAAGCGACACGTGAGGCCGCGAATGGCTCCGAAGTCGACGGCGAGGAGCCGGAAAGGACGGCACTCCAATCGATCTCAGGGTCAGCGGAGGCCAGCAGGCGGAGGCCAGGCACTGAGGCAAAGTCACTGTCCTTCGTAGGTATCACTGCAGCCCCGAATTTCAGCGCGTGGCGCGCGGCCGTTGATCTTGAAAAAACGCCCCAACATGCCCGTCGCCGGATCATCTTCTCCCAAGATCGCCCCCAAATCCTCCGTAAGCAGCGAGTGTCCTGGATAGCTCATGGGAAGCGCCGAAAGAACCTGGAGCAGGCCCGGCTGGCCCGCCGGCAGAGGCCGGAGCGTAAATGGATCGCGCACGATCACGTCGGCGAATATGGGCGCATGCAGACTTCCGGCGTCGTTTTCACAGAAGATGCTTCCGACCTGTTCAACCATTCCGTAGAAGTTCAAGATGCGGTGGATTCCGAGCCATTCCTGTGCGCCTCGCTTGAACGACTCTGCGTCCACCCGGACATTTTCCAGCTTTTTCCAGCCTCCGCTGTGCAGGAGCAATCCCGCTGTTTTCGGAAGCCGTTTTCCGGCCAATCGCAAAGCTTCGATGGCATGCTGCCAGACCATAAATGTAAAACCAAAGAATAGTACGGGCTTCCCCGCATGTGCGGTCAGATATTCCGTCACCTTCTCGTAGTCAAATGACATGTCGGGGCGAAGTCCATAAATTGGCTGCCTCCCGAATTGCATCAATCCGAGGATACCTGCACCACGCGCCGAAAATGATTCGCGGTCGCGAATGACGCCTTCGTGATCGAGTATTACCATGGGAAGCCGATCCTTCCCCAGAAAATGCTGCATGATACGCACCAACGCCTTGCCCTGGAGTGCCGCTGTCTCCCGGTCGAGGAATATCCGGCTGACCGCCTGTCCGGTGGTGCCGCTGGAAGTCAAAGTGCGATAGACATCCGCTTCGCCAACGCTTCGCATATCGCGCCGCTTGAAAAGCGATACCGGCACGAAGGGCAGATCCTCCAGTGAAGCATAGGGCGCCTCGTTTAGGCCGCCGAATGCGGCGTCAACGGCCCGCCGATATGGTTCACAGCGCGCATAGTGAAATCTTGTAAGCGCGTCCAATGCCGGCAGCAGTCGCGCCCGCTTCGCCTGGGCTCCCAGTCCGTAGGGCTCGATCGACATCAGATCGGCCGCCGTTCCTCCTGGCGTTTGCTCGTTCAAGCCAGCGCCTTGTAGTTTTTTTTGCCCGACGGGGTCAGTGGGATGAGGTCGATCGCCGTCACCTGTACGGCCCCGGGCGGCACACCCAGCCAATCGGCTATATGGAGGCGCACCGTTTCGACTTGCTCGCCGTCCGCCCCTTCAAGGAAAATGCGCAACCGTTCACCCCCGTCGATGGCGGCCGCTGTTCGACCGGTTTTAGCTTCGGCCCGAACCTCGACCGGCGCCAGATTGATCCGCTTGCCGAAAAGCTTAGCAAAGCGCGAAAGCCGTCCGGTGATCCGGAAGAATCCGTCGGCATCTCGGTCCGCCAGATCGCCGGTTGGCAATACACCTTTCATCTCATCGCCACGCGCCAGATCGGCCGGGCCCAATGCGTATCCCATCATTACGTTGGCTCCGCGATAATACAGCTGGCGATCCGATTCGCCTTCCACCGACTCCAGCCAAAGTTCACCGCCGGGAATCGCCACCCCAATCGTCCCAATTTTCTCCCAAAGTCGTTCGGGCGGCACAAAGGCGATTCGCGCCGTGGCCTCAGTTTGCCCATACATTATAAAGAGGCGCGCTTCGCCTCCTTCGGCCGCCGCGTTGAAATGTCGCGCAATCTCGGGCCTGAGGCTCCCTCCGGCCTGGGTGAGGGTCTTCAGAGTGGGCCTGGCGGCGGGATTCGTGCGCAAACGGTGGAGCGTCTCGTACATGTACGGCACCCCTGCAAATGAGGTGCAGCGGCAGTCGTCGAAGGCGCTCCAAAATTCCGGCCGCATGAACGAGTGGCGCGTGAGAGCAATGGCGCCCCCTGCCAGGAGGTGCGAATTCAGCACCGAAAGTCCAAATGAGTAATGGAACGGCAGGCTCTGGATCGCAATCTCGTCGGGAGTGAGTGCGAGATAGCTTGATATGGCAGCGGCATTGGCGAGCAGGTTTGCGAGCGTCAATCGCACCAATTTCGCATCGCCCGTCGAACCCGAAGTCATTAGAAGCAACGCCAATTTCGCATCCGGAACCACGCCGTAGGAGGCCCCATCATCCCGCATCCAGACCACCAACTCGGAGCCCGGCACCTCGCAAAACAGCCGGTGGGCGATCGGGCCCGGCTCACCCACGGGAATGACTACAGCCGTGGGCGCATAACTTCTGATGATCCCGTCGCGGGCGGAAGCCGTTGGCTCGGCCAAGCCCAGAGGTATCTTTTCAGCCAAGCACGCCAGATAAACACAGACTGCCGACACGTTATTCCCGCTGAATTGGAATACCAAGGCCGGACGCGGCAATTGCCGTAGCAGCTGGCGCAAAGCGAGAACGCGTCCGCCGAGTTCGCCATAACTCAATTTCGATCTGCTATTTTCAACGTAGAATGCCGGAGCTTCACCCGAGAGTCGAAACGCTTCCATCATACCGACATGGATCCATCGACGCCAATGATCTGGCCCGTGATGTAAGCCGCATCGTCTGATGCCAGGAACACCGCACAGCGCGCAATCTCATGAGCCTGGCCGATCCGCCCATACCGAATGCTTTCAACCCGGCGCTGAAACCAATCGCCGGCAACTTGGCGGGCCATGTCGGTGTCAATGAAACCCGGGGCAATGGCGTTTACCCGGATTCTTTGAGCCGCCAGTTCCTTTGCCGCCGCCTTGGTGAATCCGACGATGGCGGCTTTGCTCGCACTGTACGCCGCGATGCCATCGATCCCTTGAGTTCCGGCAATTGACGCCAGATTGACAACCGCCCCCCCCGCCGCTCCGAGGAAAGATCCGGACCGCGTATTGCGTGAGATTGATGGCCGAGAAGACGTTGACCTCGAACATGCGTTGCACGTCCGCCGGACGGATCATCCCGAGTTTGCCCGCGGTGAGAATTCCCGCATTATTCACCAGTACATCGAGGCCGCCAAACTTCGTCCTGCAAAGTTGGATCAGAGAGCGCGCGTGGTCGTCGTCGCTGACGTCCCCCAGCAATGAATCCGCCTCATACCCGGAGGCGCGCAGGCGCTCCGCCAAGTGAGTAACGCCAGGCGACCGGGCCGACAACACAACGCGCGCCCCTTCCTGGGCAAACGCCTCTGCGATCGCCGCGCCTATACCCCGGCTGGCTCCCGTTATCAGAGCTGTTTTTCCCTGCAACCTCATGGGAATGATATTCCATGCTTGAGGAGTATCGTACGCACGACCGCCAGCGAACTCATCGCAATGATGTCGTCCGTGCTGAGCATTACGTTAAACTCCGTCTCCAAAGCGGCTACCAACGCCATGTGCCCGACCGAATCCCACTGTTTGATCGAATTATACGCCAATGTGTCGGTTACGACTTCGGATCGGACGCCGAGCGCTTCGACGAAGCATTTTCTGAGTCTCTCATCATTCATAATTCTGATCTCAGGTCCCACTGGCTGGCACCGCAATTATTTTGCCCGGCACCCCCACCAAAGTGGTGCCTGCGGGAACATCTCGCGCTGCCAGCGATGCGGCGCCGATCCTTGCCCAATCGCCCACGTTCACTTTTGGCGCCAGGACCCCATTGGAACCGACAAATGCTCCCGTTCCCAGCCGGCAATAACCGGAAATCTTGCCGCCAGGGCATACTTGGGCGTAATCGCCGACAACGGCATGGTGTCCTATGCTGGTCAGGGTGTTGATGAGCGCATGCCGGCCTATGCTCGACTGCGGGCCAACGAATGCTTGAGGCGCCACGTAAGTTCCCGGGCCAATCCGGGCCGAATCGGCCACGACCGCCGTTGGGTCAATAAGAGTAGCCGGAACGAGCCCCGCCGTTTCTGCCGCTTCGGCCAGTTTCTGCCGAACGGCGTTGTTTCCGATCGCACAGTGGAAAGACAACGAGCGACCACGAAATTGCGCCAAAACCTCGGCGACGCCGCCCAACACGGCGATTCCCTCGATGACCTGCCCGCCGGATTTGAAGGCATCATCGGCGAATCCCACCACTTCCCATGTCTCGGACTGCGACCGCCGCGCAACCATCAATGCTTCATGACCGGCACCCCCCGCGCCGACTATCAGCAACTGCTTCGAGGCCTTCATGGTGCAAAACCGAGGATTTTCCGAGGCATTGTCAATGCGGCCCTTCCGCAAGTCGTCTCAGCACGCAGGCACGGGTGTGTTTTCGGCCGAAACATGGTGCAGCAGTTCGCTCCAAGCTGACGCTATGATTTGCTGGCCAAATCGTTCGTGGCCCACTCGCCACGCATTCGCCCGCTTTGCCGACACTTCGGCGGGAAATTCAACCAGTCGCTTCAAGGCAATGCCCAGGCCAGCGACGTCGCCTGGCGGTATCACCCATCCCACGTCATGCCGGCGAACAAGATCCGCCAAATCGGATCCCTCGGGACAAACAGCGAGAACGGCCTGGCCTGCGACCATCGCACTGTAGGTTTTGCTGGGTATCACCAAGCCTTCGGCTCCCGGTCTCATCGTGACGAGCGCCACATCGGCCGACTTCATCGTCTCCACCCACTCACCTTCGCACATATGTCCGCCCAATTGAATTCGCGAATTCACCCCGGATTCCGCCACGACTTGATCAATGGCGCGGAAGCCCTCTCCATTGCCACGAAAGTCCAACCGCAGACCCGCCGGCAACCCGGCGCCCATTGCGCCGACGATGGTTGCGACATCATGCATTCGACCTAAATTTCCACAGTATAGTATCCGGCAATCCTCGGCAGCTTGCTCCCTCGGCTGTGGCGGTCGGAGAAAGGGACTGGCGTCCGCTCCAATGGGAATGACTTGGCTGCGCGGAATCGGGCCAAATTTGCTTTCGGTGTAACGCAGCAGCTTTTCCCCCAGAAAGACATTGGCTGCGGCCCCATCGAACGTCCGTCGAACAATGCCGTGGGCGAGACGCTCCAGTCCGCCCCCAGCCTTGATCACACCGGCGGCCACCAGGACGTCCGGAAACAGATCCCATACCCAATGTATGATCGGTACGTCACTGGGCGCAGCGAATAGGGCGCAGCGCGGGGCATAAAAGGTATTTGTGCAAACGACCCCGATCGTTCCGGGTCGGGCGCGAGAAAAACGCAGGCCGACCTTCACTGGGTAAGATCCATATGCACCCCATCGCATGGCGAACCGCGCGGACGCCGACCTCGCCGATCTGTATTGGGCTTGAGGAACGCCGAAATGCTGTTGCGCGATCCACCCTCTTTTTCCCAATTCCCCGGTCAGGCCGTCGAGAAACCCGGCGCACTCCGTGGATGACCAGAACTCCACAAGCGGCCGCTCCACCGGCGAATCGCTCATGGAAAACGCATTGTTGCCGGCGCCGGTGATTGTTTGCGGCACCAAGAATAGACTTCCATCATTTGCTTTGCGACATACTCCCAGGAAAATAACGTTTGCGTGAGCTGCCTTCCCCGGCTCCCCAAGGCCCGAAGCTTTGCGCCCGGCAAGCTTAGAAAATCCTTCAGCCCGACGGCCAATGCCACGGGCTCCAAACCGACTTCGACCGCGGCACCTTCGGCAAATCCAATCGGCAGGTTGCAAGCGGCAGTCATTGCCACGGGCAGCCCGTAACTCCAAGCTTCGAGAATCGCCACCGGAAGGCCTTCGCTGCGCGACGGCAGAATAAACGCCGATGCGCCGGCGAAACAATTTGCCTTTGCTGTTCCGTGTTGTGCATCGAAGATTTGCACGGAGTCGTTCATTGCATTATCGGCAATCTCCGTCTGGACTCTCCCAACGACGTCGGGATCCGGCCATCCGACTAGAGCCAGTTTCCACTTTTCCCGCAGAATCATGGGGTCGCGGGCAATTCTGCCCCAAGCGCGCACCAGGTCCACCGCGCCCTTCTGGTGGGTAATTCTTCCTAAAAAGAGCAATATCTTCGCATCTGGGGGGAATATCGATTGCCAAGGAGCCGGCCCTCCACTCGCGACCGCCTCTCCAACACCGTTCGGAATGACGCACACTGGATTGTTTAATCCCACGGCGCGGATAGCGCTCACCTCCCCTTCGTGCAAAGCGTGCAAGCAGGTGGCGGCATTTAGGCTCGCTCTCTGGTAAAGCCGCCAGGCGATGGCCTTTTTCAACCTGCCGCGTCCGAGCGCCCAAGCATCAAGATGTCCATGGGGAGAAACCAGCCGGGGAATTCCAGCGCCCTTCGCGGCCTGCCATGCGGAATATTGATGCGCCAGCCACAAGCCATGCGAGTGGATGATCGCAGGATGCTCCGCAGCAATCGCCGATCGAAGTCCGAGATCAAGTTCGCCGAGCCGGCCGGCGGGCTTCCCACGCATGCGAACCGCCACGCCCTCCCACAGCGATTTCTCGACGGGCTTTCCAGGATTGCGTCCAAACACAGTCATCTGCGTCCCGCCGAGCGACGCCAGCGCTCGCGCCCATCCCGCCGTTGCGACGGTCAGTCCGGCGCCTTGGTCCGCATCGAGCGGCCCGATGGTAAAGGCGATCTTCGACATTTGGCCCAAACCTGCCCGCCTGCCCTCAACGCCCTGGAACCAGCCCTTTTTCCGAAATCATTCGGCCCCTGCTTCCCGCGGTTGCTCCATGCACCGCTCCTCGCTTCCCTTTGAGCACAATAAACCACACCGCAAAATACGGAATAATAAAGTAAATCACATATCTGCTGAGATAATCGAATAGAGTGTTTCTACCTGTAAATATCAATAGTACATAACATACCGAATAAGTCGCCACCTCGCAGGGCCCTTTATTAGAGCGAGCATACCATAGTTCCACCACACCCAGGAGCCACCCTTCCAAAAGAAATAAAAGCGCTACTCCGGGATACCCAAATTCCTGCAGCGCATAGCCCACATGGCCCTTCACCTGGTTTGTATAAAAAAGCATGCCTTCCCCCACCCTATATTCTTCGCTATCTCTATTCCTTCCCAGTATATAATTCCAGGTAAATTCGGGAGGGAGCGGCTTGTTATGCCAGATAATGCGAGGAATTGGCTGGATAATCAGATTGTAAATCAGGGATGTGCCATAATCGGGCTTTTCTTCGTGGATCGTGTTGACTTGGTAAATGGTCCCCTCAAAGCCAGCGAAATCCCCCAGCATATCATAATAATGCTCCTGTCTTAGCATGCCGATATTCCGGCTAAGATCGCCGCTTTCGACAAACCCAACTCGGTCAAATCCGATCGCGAGGAACACGAAATAAAACGTCCCGAGCGCAATGGTCAGTATTGTAAGCTGCTTAACCCGGGTTCTTTGCTGCCCCAGAAGAAACATGCTCGCCAAGCCGATAATAAGCGTCAGGAAAATATATCTGCCGTAAGCATCTCGGACGGAGATCACGAGAAATGGAAGGCCGAGCAACACGGGCCAGAGTAGCTTTCCCGTGTTGGCATAAAGCAACAGCAGTCCCGCCGGAATCAGCAGCCACGCTAAGCTCACGAAACTTAGGCCGGTCGCGTTGATCGAGCCGCCGGCGAAGGTTTCAATTTGCTCCGATGGCGCGACGCTCCGAGCGAAATACCCGACGGCGACCAAGGCGAATGCACATAGGGAAACGGTCACGTTTCCCAATGGTCGAAATATTAGTTCCGAATCCTCGATCTTTCGGGCATTGCGCCTATATCCCAACGCAAAGGCTATAAAGGCCAGTGCGACAAGCACCCCCGTCAAAGGCAGGTGATCCAAAGGGATGCCATACAGCTCCGCATATTCGTAGCCGCCACCGAGGAGGTAGGTGAGAGGCGGCCGCACCACGTATGTCATCCCCAGGAATAGCAGGAAAAGGAAGGCCAATCGCCTGGGATTCCGCATCGACTGGCGCCAGCCAATAATGAAAAGGGCACTGATCATGCCCAAGCCCGTAAAGAGTATATAAAGGGGCCAGCCTGTTTGGAGCGCATTCATGGATACAAGCGACGCTCCAGGTTGACCAGGGATCGGCCAAAGCTGTCGAAGCTGCATTGATTCGGCACCTTGCAATGCTTAGCCATCAATGCGAGCCGTTCAGGTGTCTCGCAGAGGGCCATCAGTTCGCTCGCAATCTCGCCGGCAGACACATTCTTCAACAGGACCCCATTGACGCCATCCTCGACCACCTCTCCACAATTGCGCGATGCCATCACCGGAAGCCCGCGAGCCATCGCCTCTAGCTGCGTAATGGCATACGCGTCCGACAGCGTCGGAAGGATAAAAATATCCGATTCTTTATATAATTGGTCGACTACCTCGCGGCTGACCCTGCCCAACAGTCTGACAGTGGGCATTGCCTTGATGTCTGAAGGGACGGCCACCCCAACCGCTCCGGCGAAAACAAACTCAATGGGCATATTCTGCAATCTTCGAATCGCTTCGAACAAATGCGCAATTCCCTTACGCAGGATCATTTGCCCCATGAAGAGCACTCGCAGCGGACGCTTCGTATCGAACTGCACCGGATATTGGCGATGCGTGCCAGCCCGCGGTTCATTTTCTGAAGCCAACGGAATCACGGAGATTTTTTCATAGGCGACCCCGGACTGCCTTAGGCATTCGGCACCCCAGGCGGAAAGGGCAATCATATGATCAGCCAGGGCGCACTCTTGCCTCCATTCGTCGAAGTATGTGCTAGGTGCACGACGCCAATCCGGCGCCAACTTCGGATTCCTCTCCGTTTCACGCCAAACTATCTCCTCCTCGTAGGCAGCTCCATCCAACTGCATTATTACACATTTCCAGCCGTGTTGCTGAAAAATCGGGATTACCTCCTTTGCGATGTAGCTCCAAGACAGAAATATACCGGGTGGGCCATCCCATAATTGGCGCATTCTCTTAGATGTAAGAACCCTTTTTACCTCCTTTTGATACCAATGATTTGAGATAAGGGCCGCGTCCAAGGAATCCCGCGATACACCACGCTTTAGGTACAGTTCTGAGTAAATGCGCTTCCAAAAGAGACTTTCGACAGGAAAGTCGGCCAATTCGACATGATGGTGCGATTTTGCGTTCCAATAAAACCGTTGAAGCAGTCGGTATTTGAATGACTTTGGTCGATACCACAGCGATGAGAAAGCGGCCTCGAGGCGTCCCAACCGTCGCAGGACGCGCGGGACAAAAAAGGCGCCATTTGGTCCAATCTGTGAGGATACCCAACGACGATGCTGGTTCATGTGTGCGTGCCCAACGTTCTCCGGATCAAATAAAGGCGCCTCGCCATCTATGCATTCACCGATGAATGAGCTTTTTGCCGGCCCGCGCCTAAGAATTTTCTCCGAAGTTCTCGAACGACAAACGGTCCGTCGTTTTGACAAAGAAGGGCAGCGACTTGGTAGAAGCGCATGACAAAGTGAATAACCGGAAGCACGGCAGGATGCCCACAGATCGGGTAATATCGCCGAAAAGTTCGAGCGGATACATCACGCACTTTCTGATACTGGGTTGAACACACCGTGCCGGAATGATTCCGCATTGCCGTAAGAAAGACGGGCACTCTCACAAATCGTGTTTTTGACTTCTGGAACCGGCAAAGCAATTCAACGTTTGGCTCGTAGACGACGTTTTCCCAATTCGGCCCACCGACGTTCCCGCCTACCTGGTCATAAATCCGGCGGGTCCAAAAGGCCGCCGGTTGATAAAGGCAACACGTCGTGAACGCGCCCCATTCACAATATGGAATGGCCCGATTTTCTTTCAGCAGCCGGGCCCCGTCATCTACGATAGTCGAATGTCCGTAGACCACGTCGGCTTTCGGGTCCTCGGCAAATAGTTTGCCGACCGCCCGCAAGGCGCCCGGGAGATAAAAGTCATCCGAGCACATCCATGCCATAATCTCCCCGGTCGAGCCGTCGAAGCCTCGGCGGATGGCCTCGGCATGTCCCCGGTCCGGCTTGCTGTCCCACCACGCTAAATGCTTTTCGTATTTCCGTATGACGTCCAGCACCGCTGTGTTTTTTGAGCCACCGTCACAGATAATGTATTCGAGATTGGGATAGTCCTGCGAAAGGACCGACTGAATGCATTCCTCCAGGTACTCCACCCGGTTAAAAGTGGGCGTAACAACCGTAATTTTCGGCCAACGGAAACTCATAGATTGGAATTGATCGGAGGAAGCGTGGATTCGCGGTGCTCTAAAAACCACTGTACGGTAAGGCTTAGTCCCTCCTTCAAATGCCTTTGCCGCCATTGCGGCAAAAGGCGCCGTAGCTTCTGCGTGTCTAGACACTTGGATTGAGCGCCGGTGTACCGGGAGGTATCGAATTTAATCTTAGAAAATTCATAACCGGTCTCACTGCAAATCATTGCGGCGAAATCGCGAATTGAAAACTCTTCTCCCGCCCCAATGTTTATTAGCTCATTGTCATGCGTTCCCCCGAGCTCTAACGCCGCACTGACAAAATCGTCGATGTAAACCAACTCGCGTTTCTGGTGGCCATCGCCCCAGAGGACAACTTCATCGCCATAGAGTTTCGCACGGAGGATTTTCCTGATCAGGTCGAAGATGAAATGCATCTGTCGTCCATCCGTGTGGTAACCCGGCCCGTAGAGCGTCGACGGGACGAGTGTCAGCCAGCGCAAGCCGAATTGTTTTTGGAGCGCCATCTGCCCGACAAGCAACATGCGCTTTGTCTGTGCGTAGGTGAAAAGACTGTCGATCGGGGTCCCGTGAAGATAGTGTTCTTCCGCCAGAGGCAGGTCGGGCGAATAGGAACAGCTCGTCCCTATGGAAACGAATCTAGCCTTCGGTTGGGCTCGCTGCCACCATTCCAACATATGGGTGTTGATCAGCTGATTGATAATCCACTGCTCTCCAGGATGACGCAGACAAAAGTCTCCAGCCTGCGTCCACGCCGCGAGATGGTAGATCTGATCGTAGGCGCCCGGGCTAAACGCGTCGAGACTGCCCCGCACACGAAGGTCGGCCTCGCGGGAACCGAGCTTGGTCAGCGAGTGACCGCCGGCTTCAAGCCGGTCGCACAGCGCCGTGCCGAGAAATCCGGTCGCACCGGTAACCAAAATGTTCAAGTTGCTGCCTCTAGATATGATCTTGGAACCAGCAACCCCTGCGCAGGGAAGAGAGGGAAACTTCTCCAATCGGCATGCTCGGCGAGAACTTTCGCGACCGCTTGGTCCACTCCTGTTCCGCGAAGGAAATCATCTACCACGATGAGGGAGCGCGGCAACATCAGTTCGCTCTCAAGTAGATAGCCCAATGATTCGGCCGTCGCCTTGTATGTATCCACATCTAAATGAACAAAGGATATCCTGGGCAGTTTGCCGCCGGTGACGCTGGCGGGGAAAAAACCCGAGAAAACCCTCCCCGTCCTGCCCCGAGAAGAAAAGAGGTTCGCGACTTTCTCATACTCAGTATTCGCGAACTGATCTTTGTGGAATTGGTAATCAAGCACCGGATCAATGGTCTCGAAGCTTTGAAAAGAATCGCAGGCAATGATCGTCCGCTGTGGGCACGCGTTGGAAAGATGGAGGGCTCCTCCGCCGCGAAACGAGCCAACCTCAAGCATGGCCCCAGAATGATCGGTCGCTCGGCAGAGCTGCCATAAATTTGCCAGCCGAGGTGTATCCAGCAATGTAAGGTTTGCCACTTCATTGACCGAATGCTGAAACTCTGGATTGCTTAAAATTTCGACACTCATCCGATCAATTGGTTTGGTGATCGGGAAGCGCTTAATGCTTTTCCGCTCCTGCCGCCATCGATAAACTCGTAGCAACGGAGCTTTTAGCCTTAGTACGGCTAATGCGGCTCCCGCGACCCTACGCAAACGATCGGAAGCGGTCTTCGAAGTCGATATCATGGCAGTAGTTGGCGAACAGGTAAGAAACTGAACGTCTACTCCACAGGATTGATCGGAAAGAAGAATTCTATCCCTCGTTCGATCAGCGCGCGGTTCCGTTCTAAAATCTCCGTTTTAAAATTCCATGCGAAGACGTAGTAGATGTCAGGCAATTCGGCCAATTCTTTCTCAATCACCACAGGGATATGAGATCCCGGCGCAAATAGGCCCCGCCGCAGCTCATTGCGCTCAACCAGACATTCAATCAGGTCCGGTCCGATGCCAAAATAGTTTAACATCGTATTTCCTTTTACCGGCGCGCCGAAACCCCACACCCGCTTGCCCGCCGCCTTCGCTCGATGCAGGTAGTCCAGATTCTCGGATTTGAACCGCTTGATACGCTCGGCAAATCCCCTATAAGTGTCTAACCGGTTGCTCCCGTCGCGATCCTCAACTGCGAGCAGATTCTCCAAACGTGCGTTCGGCGCTGCGCGGCGATGTTTGTGGGTGACAAAGGCAATCATCGATCCGCCGTGGATCGGAGACAAATAGGCATCAAAGGCAGTTAAGCCGTGCCGCTCAAGCAATCGCTGGAGGGTACGTAGGTTATAGTAAAGCAGGTGCTCGTGATAGATCTGATCAAACGCCATATTCTCGACGATTCGCTTCATATACAGAAACTGCACCACGAACACGCCGTCATGGTGCAGGCTCTCGCGAATGCCATCGGTTACGGAATGCAACTCCTCCAGATGAAAGAAGACGCCAGCAGCATTGATGACGTGAAATTTCCGCCCCAACTGCCGCGCCGACTCGAGATTAAAAAACGCATTGAGGGTCGGTACACCGGCCTCCTCCGCCAAGCGTGCGGTGGTCTTCGATGACTCAATCCCCTGCACCTGCCAGCCGAGGGATTGAAAATGTTTTAGCTGCGTGCCATCGTTCGAACCGATATCCAGCACGGCCTTGTCCCGTGTGCCCTTGAAGAATCGCTCGTCTATTTTAATTGCGACATCGCGGAAGTGGTCGCTCAACGACTTAGTCACCCCGGAGAGGTAAGTATGGTCGCCGAACATGATTTCCTTCTTCACTGTGTGATCTAGCTGGGCGGTTCCGCAGTCATGACAGTAAACAACGCGCAAGGGATAGAACGGTTCATGACCAATCTCTTCCTTCCTCAAGAAATGGTTGCACCACGGCTGTTGGCCAAGATCGATCGCCAGCTCAAGGCGCTGAGAATCACATACGCGACAATTCATAGGGTCTTCCCCAGGATAACCATTTGGAGGAGCCGTTGCATTTTCGACCCATGCCACGCATCAAGAATGCGTGCTTTTACAGACAATTTCGGCGTTATAGGGGCGCTTTTGCCCGTGGCAAGTAGGGCAAGGTGGAAGCTACCAGGCGCACCAAATTTCGGACCACGAATGAATTGGGTGTTAAAGTAGCGAATCAACGAATCGTGATGTATAAAACCAAGCGACCTGAACTTACTTATCCACCAATCCCGCTTTCGAACCGTTTGGTGCAGTGCTACCCCGTTGATGACCTCCTCGTTCGGAGAGACGCTCATTAGCCAAACTCCGGAGGAGGACAAATGCTGGCGCACATTGTTTGCAAGCTCGGGCAAGTCCGGTTCAGCGATGTGTTCGATCAGTTCCCAACTTGTAATAATATCGAACTGGAGTCCCTTACGAATACCCTCAGGCCATTCTTCGAAGAGGGTAAATGGCTTTGTCACATCACAGGTAAACAGATTGTCCGGAATCGTAGCCCATTCAGCACGACGGTGCTTCTGAGAGAAATCGCTTCCCTCGAGTCCGACGCCTAACCAGCCTTCGTCGATAGCATCTCGAACAAAGCCTCCACCTGAACATCCGAGATCCAAGACTTTCAAAAGCTCTCCCTGCGATAGATTGAGTCGGGCGAGCTTCTGAACGAACCGTGGGTTTCTGCTGGAATCGCGCCGCGTTCCCCACGGCATGATGTGGTCAGGGGAGGCAATGGCCACAGGATTCTGGGTTTGGAGGACAATTCGCATGATGAATTCTCTGATTACAACGACATGGTTCGACGCGTCCGTAAGGCGAGCGGTGCCAGTTGAGATGCCAACGCTAAGATCGAATCCGCGATTGGCAATCCGGGTCCATAGCTTGGCAAGCGGTCCAAGATTATGCGTGCCGCCATCCGAGGTTTAGCTGGCGAATATGATCTGCGAGCCAGGCGCATCCAGATGGCATGCCATGATGAAGCGCTCTGGTATGGCCTCGCGCAGCCGGGAATGGATCTCCGGCGGAGCCATAAAGAGAATGAATCCTCCCCCACCCGCGCCCAATAGCTTTCCTCCCCATGCGCCCGCATCGATTCCGCGGCGATAAATCTGGTCGATCTCGGGGTTGGAAACCCCGGGATCCAAGTTGCGCTTTGCGATCCAGTTATGGTGCAACATCCGGCCGAAAGCCTCAAGGCCGTCATCCTCCACCAGGATTTCGGCCGCCTTATCCACCATCCCCCGCATCGACTGTAAAGTACTGCGATTCTGGCCAAGCGATTTCAGCTTGCGCGACTCGATTTCGGAAGCCCGGCGTTTCACGCCCGTGTAAACGATGAAAAGGTGGGATTCCAATTCGGAGATGCGTTCGGGACGCAGGTTTAGATCATGCACCCGGATGTCAGTCTCGCTGCGGAACTCCAAAACGTTGAAGCCACCCACCGCAGCCGTGGTCTGATCCTGACAGCCCACACTCTCACCCAGAATATTCCGCTCGATGTGAATCGCCTCATATGCGAGTTGGAGCGGCTTTACATATTCGCCTTTATAGGCGTGCAATGCATGGAGCAGCGAAACTGTAAATGTCGACGACGAACCAAGCCCCGTGAACGCGGGAAGATCGGCAACGGTATGAAGCTCTATGTCCTTTTCGAATTTCAGCAGGCGCAGGCATTCACGGAAAACCGGGTGTTCGAGCTGCGCGATATCCGTGACAGACTCATTCTTGCGGTAGGAAACCTTGATCGCATAGTCGAACAATTCACTTCGAAAGGGGCTCGCCGTGACAAACGAATGTTTGTCGATAGCCGTGGCCAAAACTGCGCCGCCTTCCGTTTTGAAATATTCCGGAAAATCGGTGCCCCCTCCGAAGAAACTGATGCGCAATGGTGCTCTGGAGATAATCATTTATAGTTCCCTCCGGGCACGCTTGGCCCTCCCGAAATCTCCTCCGCCCGTTGTACAAACCCGAAATGCTCCTGCATGTCGTTGAACATGGTGCGGAGTCCCGGCGGCAAGCGAAGGACGGATGTCCTTGGACGCGTAAAGTCCCGCACCTCGTTTGTTGCCTTTTCCAGCCAGGCGTCGGAAACGGGTATATTTAGATAATCCGCCAATTCGCGCAAGACCGACGGGGTCGATTGGACAAGGCGATCGTATTTGATCTCCAACAGGGAATCTGGATGGTCGTGCCGATAGGCTTCAACCGCCAGGCAGCTGATCAGCCATTCGACCGCGCCCCGCTGCAGATCGGAGGTCAGACTACCAACTTCATCGAGCGGCAGGCCGTATTTTTGGGCATCGCGCAAGATTGCGTGCCATTTGGAATGATCGACGCCCCACCACTGATGATAATGCCTGAGGCCGAGCATCCGATAGCTGCCCGAAATCGATATCCGCTCGATCGAACCGGCTACGTCGCAACCATCCCGGACAATGTGGATGAACTTCGCATTTGGCGCGAGGCGGGCAATGTAATCCATTCTGACGGCATTGTGCGGCATCTTCTCGACGACCAAACCCGCACCCTGATCGTTCCGCTGACTATCGAACAAAGCCCTGAATCGACTCCGATCGTCAGGGCCGACATCGGCGGCGGTCATACTGTATAAGGAATCGACCCGGTTGAAAATATTGGTGACATCCATGTCACGCCGCACAGCCGCCCACAAATGATAGGGTTCAAATAGATAGGTAATCTGCCGATGCAGTTCCAGGACTGTCCCAAGAATGGTCGTGCCGGACCGACCGGCACCCACAATGAACGCGAAATGATTGCGCAAGTCTGAGGCGCCGGCCTCCTGATATCGTCTGCTGCCCATTTGGGCCATCCTAAGCGCTTTTGCCCACATGATCTGATATTTGACGGCTCGCAGTACGGACAGCGCCCGCTCCGGCATCCACAGTCGAACTCGGCCAAATGCATCCACCCGTTTGGGATCCCGCGGCCGCCGAAAAGCCTGTGATTTCACACTCCGTCGCAAGGATGCGTCCAAGCCCTGGCCAAAGCGCGAAAGTTCCACTCCCTGGCTGAGCCGGGTTGACCATCTTCCCATCTCCGCTCGCTCCTCGTTGGAAAGCTCGGCAAATCGTGTCATCAACTCGGTCAAAGCGGAGGTTCTGCCCGTGGGAAACCGAAATCCATTCAGGCCGTTCACCACCAAATCCGCAGCACATCCCACCCGTTCTCCAACCAATATTGGCAGGCCGGAGGCAATCGCTTCGTTCACCACCAAGCCCCAGGCTTCGCGGTGCGCCGGATGAATAAAAACGGATGCCGAAGCGTAATAGCGCGGAAGGTCGTCGTATTGTTTGAATCCCGCGATTTGCACAAGATTGCCCGGTATGGCCTCGGCTGCTGCCATGATTTCGGATTTCAAGGGTCCGTCGCCCAGAATGACCAGACGCCATGGATTCGGCGTAGTCCTTGTGTACTCCCGGTAGGCATGGATCAGACCCTCGATGTTTTTTCGGGCCACAAACCTGCTGCTCGCGAGAAAGCATCCTGGATGACAGCCCGTTCCCGGATCCTGCTCCATGGCAACCGGGCCAGCGGATGGCGCGGGCCCTCTTTTGAAATGAGCATTATCCACGACATCGTAGCCCACGGCAATTTGCGTCCCGGGAAATCCCATCGATCGCAGATACCATGCGTGCCGCTGGCCTCCGCACATGGCGGCATCAAAGCGCCGAACCAGGTGCCGTTTTATCAAACCAACGATGAAATTTCGCTGTTTGTCATAAACGCAAGTTTCGAACATCAATATCGCAGGAACCGCCCTGAACCTGGACCATAGAAGGAGAGTAAATGAGTCGATGGATGAGTAACCGCAAATTGCGACAGCGTCCGGCCGTTCTGCCTCCAATACTCCCCATAGGCGACGCAAGAGCTTCAATTGATTAATTGTATCATAGTTCTCCGCCGGAAATACCGTGATGATGTCGGACGTGCGACTGCGGTCATTGGCGTTCCATTTATATACGTTGTCCGTTGAGGCGATCTCTAGCCCAATAACTGTCCATCCCTGAGGCGCCAACAGCTGTTTGGCCGATTGCAACCTGGCCAAATGGTAAGGGCCGAAACGCTGCCAGTGAACGAAGAGTTTCCTGCTCATGGCTGCCGAACAAAGCGGCTTTGATTTTCTCGAATGAAAACTTCCGCTCCGGCCAGAGTCTCGGGAATCCCTATGTCGATGAAAGGCGCCTCGACCGGATGGACTAGAATGCGACAACCCCTCGAAATCAGGGTGGGGAATACGTCGGTTTCGAACGAAAGCCGGACATCGGTCGGAAACTGCTTCAGGAGTCGCGGCCGAAGCAGATACACGCCTGCGTTGATCGATCCCGAACCCGGCCGCTTTTCCGCGAATCGTGCGAGCGAACCGTCGTCGCGTTTCTCCAGCGTGCCAAATCTGGCGGCATCGGCCACAGAAAGGCCGATCATGGCTGCGTCCCAATGGCCCTGCTCGAAACTATCGGCAAATTGGCGGAGGTCAGCCAACACAAGTGAGTCACCATTCAAGATGAGGTACGCCGCGGGCATGGAAGACTCGTTCCGCGCGGCGTGCAGAAAGCCCCCGGCGGTGCCCAGCGGCGCCCGTTCGGGCGCGCATCGCAAGTCCAGATCGTCAAATTTGGAATCTGCGAAGTGCCGCTCGATCACGTTCGAACGATGACCCGTCGAGAGTATTATTCGCCGAAATCCGAATCCGCCCACATAGCGAACGATGTGTTCAAGAAACGGCCGGCCCGCCACCATGGCCATGGGTTTGGGCACATCCGGCAGAAGGTGCTGGATCCGAGTGCCCAGCCCTCCAGCGAGGATGACTGTCGTTATGCTGTTCTCCGTGTCGCGCACGCGCAGTGACAATCAAACATTGGCGAAA
>Ga0206869_1084_pt1 | contig 19062 bp, 15 predicted proteins | sample Alteio_BWOrgCont_35_FD_152618 | JGI IMG/M metagenome (GOLD analysis project Ga0206869, IMG submission 152618) | Enriched cells from forest soil in Barre Woods Harvard Forest LTER site, Petersham, Massachusetts, United States -... | ecosystem: Environmental > Terrestrial > Soil > Temperate forest >... | reverse complement strand
ATACTTGCAATCAAATATGTCACTTACGAAAAATGGCAACTATGAAACAGATGGGCTTGTTTGGCTAACTAAAACAAATCCTATTTTTTGTAAAATAGTGAGTGCGCCGTGTTATTGTGAGATTGATACCCATGATGACTTTGAAATCGCCATTTCACTTTATCCACAAATTAGAAAAAATTCATTAATCTTTTAAAATGAGAATCATTTTTCATGAAATTAACTAGAAAGATATTATTAAATCCTGGGCCTGTTACAACAACCGATAGTGTCAAAAACGCTTTGGTCGTTCCGGATATTTGTCATCGCGAACATGAATTTAGTGAGCTTATTCAAAAAGTCCGTCGTAATATAAAAGAAGTTGTTCATGCTAATGATAACTATACATCCATTTTATTCGCAAGTTCTGGTACAGGTGCGGTTGAAGCTACCATAAGTTCTGTAGTCCCTTTTGAAAAAAAACTATTAGTGATAAAAAATGGCGTATATTCACAACGTATTATTGAGATTGCTCGCAAGTTTAATATTCAGGTGGTAACCCTCGATGTTTCGCCTTTTGAACGACCTTCATTAGAGATATTAAACAATATGCTGAATGCTGATGCAGATATTTCAGCGGTAGCAATGGTTCATCACGAAACATCAACAGGTTTATTAAATCCTCTTGTCGAAGTAGGCGAAGTAGTAAAAAAGTTTTCTAAAACATTTATTGTGGATGCTATCTCGAGTTATGCCGGCATCAACATTAATATTGCCAATGCTCATGTTGATTATCTCATCGCTACATCAAATAAATGTTTACAAGGTATACCTGGTATTTCATTTGTTATAGCAAATATAGAGCACCTGACCAAACATAAAGATATGAGTAGAGGATTTTATTTCGATCTTTATCAGCAATATCAATCTCTGGAAAAACAGCATGTCTTGCGATTTACACCGCCAGTACAGGTAGTTTATGCACTCAGTCAGGCGCTTGATGAATACTTTAGAGAAGGTGAATTTGTACGATTTGAACGTTACTCAGAAAATTATAGAACATTAATGGAAGGATTATCTCAATTAAATTTTGAATTTCCCGTTCCAAAAGAATTGCAATCACAATTACTGATACTCACAACTTTTCCAGTTGACAAAGCATATATAAGTTTTTCAGTATTGCATGATCAATTATATGCGCGTGGTTATACAATATATCCCGCAAGTCTGAATTCCGATCATGCAATTCGCCTGGCATGCTTTGGCGATATCAATAAAAATGACATTCAAAACTTTATTAAAGAATTAACCTATTTACTTGAAACTCTCTAATAACATTTACGATCAGGATAAAGAATGATTGACAACGATAAGGTTTCACTCGGAAATAAATATGCAAGCGATGGAAATAATGATTTAGTCGATAGACTTTTTTATCCATTATTATTTAGAATCACAAAACATATACCCTCTTCTATCAAACCAAACTATTTAACAGTGGCTGCATTTATCTTTGGCGTATTAAGCGCCATTTCCTTGATCTGTATTACAAGCAAATATGCACTGATAGTTTCTTCCTTGTGTATTTTCTTTTGGTGGTTTTTTGATGGATTGGATGGTATTCATGCCAGAAATACTAATCAATGCAGCACGTTTGGAGCTTTTTTAGATCATTTCTTTGATACATTGTTCGCAGGAATATTTTTATTTGCAGTCTTGTATTATTTCAATTTGTTTTCGCCTCTATTTGTTTTTCTCGTCATATTGCGTTTAATGACACAAGCTGTTTTCTTCTTATCGCAAGTATTTATACGAGTATTATTTTTACCGAAGTTGGGCCCAAGTTGTGAAACATTCGCCGTAATAGTTATTTTTATTTTAGTGTTTTTCTATGATGAAAGTATTATCAAAGTTGCTTTGATGTCTTATTTCTTGCTATTACCGTATGCTATTTATTCTATCTATATTCGTACATTACACACTATCATTCACAGAGAATTAATTTTTCAAGATCATCACGATAGTAAATAGCATAACAAGGAGTGTAAAACTTTATGGAGCCTTCATCCGATCGTAAACGATTATTAACCTTATCGTTTTCTGCATTGGGCATTGTTTTTGGAGACGTCGGTACAAGTCCTCTCTATGCTTTTGGCCAAGCAGTCGGGCATTTGTCATTAACGACAGATAATATTTACGGCATATTATCGCTGATTTTCTGGTCTTTAATCATCATCATCTGCTTTAAATATCTTTTTATCGTCTTCAGAGCAGACAATGATGGTGAAGGCGGCGTGATCGCTTTATCAGGAATCATTAAACAAAAAATAAAAAATTCTGGAATTTGGTTGCTCTTCGCTACTATTTTTGGAGTAGGTCTCATTATCGGCGATGGCATACTGACTCCTGCGATCTCCATATTAAGTGCTGTCGAAGGTTTGAAACCTTTATCCGAGAATTTTGAACCTTACATTATCCCAATTACTCTCTTTATTTTAGTGGTATTGTTCTGGATGCAAAAAATTGGAACCGGAAAAATAGGAATTATATTTGCACCAGTATTATTAATTTGGTTCATCACCATCGGAATTTTGGGAGCTATACAAATCATACAAAACCCGAATGTACTTATGTCCGTGAATCCTTACCATCTCATCCACTTTTGTATTGAACAAAAAGCAATGGCGATCCTGACGCTTGGCGGCGTTTTTTTGGTGATGACAGGTGGCGAAGCGTTGTATGCGGATTTAGGTCATTTTGGAAAAACCCCAATCAGGGTTGCTTGGTTTTGCGTGGTGCTGCCTGGATTGTTGCTATGTTACTTTGGTCAGGGTGCGCTGTTGCTAACACATCCTGAAGCAGTAGCGTATCCTTTTTATGGTCTATCACCACGTTGGTTTTTACCCTTCATGATTATTTTGGCAACTCTTGCCACTATTATCGCATCACAAGCCATCATTTCTGCAGTGTTCTCTATTTTAAAGCAAACGTCATCACTCAACCTGATTCCACGACTCAAGATTGTCTATACCTCAACGTCAGAAAAGGGCCAAGTTTATTTACCATTTATTAATTTAATTTTGTTATTAGGTACATGCACACTTGTCTTAACTTTTAAGTCATCAAGCAATCTAGCGACTGCTTTTGGTATTGCTGTAAATTTAGATATGATTCTCACTACTATTTTAGTTTCAATTATTGCTTATCTCTGTTGGAACTGGAATTTCAGTAAACTTATTATTTTTCCCGCAATATTAATTATCGAATTGGCATTTTTGGCAGGCAATGTGCCCAAAATTATGGATGGTGGCTGGGTTCCACTCGTAGTCGCCTTTTTTGTCATCGTCATCATGTATACTTGGTATTGCGGATTTGAGAAATTACAAGATTTGAAGCATCGTGATGCTCTATTTGACCAGTATATTTTGGATGAATTAAATCAAAATAAAATTTCGCGCCAACCTGGTACCATTCTATTTATTACTGACCCTTATGATTATAAGGGCGAAAGTCTGCTTCATCATCTTAGAATAAATCGAATGATCTATGAGACGATGATTTTTTTAAGTATCAAGGTAGAAAACAAGCCTTTTGTTCTTTTTGAAGATCGATTTGAAATAATTAAAAAGGCAAATGGATTATATTTATTAAATATTCATTATGGATTTGCAGAAAATGTAAATTTACCTTTTGCACTGGAAGCAATGCTAAAAAATGCAAATTTACCTTTTGTATTAGATCGCAAAAATCTAATTTATTTCATCGAAATCGTTTCTTTAGAAGTAACGAATGAGAAAACCAAAAAACTATGGTATTGGCAAAAATTATTGTTTTCATTTATGTTACGCAATGCAGTCTTTGATATACATTTTTATCGTCTTCCTTTTAATAAAACAGTCGCTATCGGTAATTATTATCATCTTTGATCTTAACCTTGGAAATTCATAATGAATACACTCAACTTACATGAAAGTTTTTTGTTTGAAGGCGTAGATGAAAAATATGTCGATGATTTTTTGTTAGATTGTGAGCGAGTTCAACTCCAAAAAAACGAATTTCTTTTTCACCGCAATGAAATCGGCGATAGCATGTATATTATTGAAAACGGTAAACTTGAAATTATATTTGATGAACAAACAACCCAATTAAAATCTTTGCCTAAAAATATCATACCAATTTTTGAAAGCGGAGTGGTCATAGGAGAATTATGCGTATTTGGTCAACAAAGACGTTCTGCTTCGATATGTGCATTGGAACAATCAACCTTATTAAAAATTGAAGGACAGGATTTTAGAGCTCGCATCTATTCCAAAGAACTCGATGCATTATTAATCTGCTATAACATTGCTAAAGTTTTGAGTCAGCGTTTGATGTCTGCGGATATGCTATTTTAAACATATAAACCTCCGAACCCCGCTTTCGCGGGGACGGCGGAATTGCTGATTAAGTACAGAATTAACTACCGCTACAATTTCCATTTAATACGCAATTTTTCAGTGCAGTTGCAAATTGGAAATTATTAGCTTCGTCGTAAGTGACTTCCCATTCAAATACACCGCCAATTGCTGAATAGGCTTTAGGCGGAACGTAAGTATCGCAACTATTACTGCCTGCAACGCCTGTTTTTAAGCACTGAAAGGCGCGTATGATATTTGCAGCAGAAGTCACTGGTGACCCATCGCTTGCCCCTGTGTTATCCGGCGCTGGGTAACCTAAAACAATTTGGCTAGGTTTTAAGAGACCAATGTAAGGCTGAAATCCTGTTGGCTGTCCGGAACTATTTGTTGCCGGCCAACTTGCGAGTAAATCTACTGCAACTGCAACAGAGAAATCAGGGCTGGCAGTGGTGCCATAACAAACCTCATCAATACCGAAAACACAACCTGTATTATAAATCTGAACACCTACCCAGGTTAATGCGTTATAAGTTTGCATAATTAAGGAAGAATAATTTCCCCAAATATTATCAAACCCGCTAGTGGCTGAAATGTTAGCTGCTTGCGGAGCCAAACTAATTAACAAGTTTGGATTATTAGCACGTAATTGATTGATAATTGAAGCTAGTGCAGCAATATCACCTGTTGGATTGGTAAATGTACCGCTAGCATTAAAGCCTTGCTCAATATCAAAATCAACGCCGTCAAAACCATATTGTGAGATTAGCGATTCGACGGATTGAACAAAAGTAGAAATGAATGCTGATGAACTCGATGCTGCCTGCAAGACCTGATCAAAATTCACCGTCGTATTAGGAAGGCTTGTTGATGCACCGCCCAATGACAGCGAAACTTTGATACCCGCACTATGCAATTGCGCGATATAAGCAGGCGTGACAGTACTAAATGCATTGGTAATTTGACCAGGTGTCGTCGTGCTAAATACACCAAATGCCACAATCATGTTGGTATATCCTGCAGTTGCCATGGCTGTTGGTGAAGGCGGTGTTTTCCAGCCAGGTAAATAACCTATAATTCTACCAGTGGCAGGCGCCTGTACGGCGTAGGTAATTGTCTCACTTCCGTTTTTGGTAGCCGTCAATGGTTGAGGGTTATAAGTAGTGGTATAGCCAGTTACTGGAGTGGATGTCACATTGTAAACCATACCATCTGTCAAATTAACAGTAGCAGTGCCGCTGCCATTGCTAGTCGTAATGGTTTGAGTGACAGGACTGCCCGTTGTTGGTGTAAAGGTCGCAACAACAGAACTGGTGGTGGTCGGCCACCCGCTCACATTCAATGTAATGGTATCTTGCGCAACTTGCACACATTGATAACTCAGCTGAACGGTAGGTGGTGTTGTTGAAGAGCTAGTTGCTGAAGTCGGATTAAAAGTTCCCGTACAGTTATAGCCATTATAAGTAATGACAGGTGTAGCAAAACTATAAGCAGTATTATTAGCTAATTTGCTAACGGTAGTGCTGGCATTCCAAGGCATGGACTGTACAACCGTAGATCCTGCGCTAGTTTTCAATGTAACACTTGGCGTACTGGTATAACCCGAGAGTTGTGATGGCATTGCTGCAACCTTGAATGCAATACTGCCTAATTGAATTACCTCGGAATAAGTCACAGTAGTTGGAACAGTCGTATTTGCAGTTACGGTGATACTACTCGGATTAGCAACACCTTGATAAGTATGACCTGATGTATCTGTTACGCTCTCAGGTTGAATTGTATAACCGCCAGGGTTTAATCCCGTTAGTGATTGTGATCCATTCCAAGGCAATTGAATTTGTGTGACTTGTTTCGAACTATTTATGACATCCACTAAAGCATAAGGTTGAGTCACATTCGTAGGCTGCGAACTCGCATTAGTTAAAACAATGTTGCCCGTTGTTGCAGGTGGTGTCGTTGATAAATAAACGTTGACTGACGTAGGGTCATATGTTGCAGCCGATTGGCCATACATGATAGTGAATGACTGGCCTGGGAGAAGTTTTGTGTTAGCCCAAGGCGCTACCGTAAATTGCAATGATAAGCTAGAGGTAAATTTACTGCCATTGGGTTGTGAAGTAATGACCAGATTATTAATAGGATAACTTAAAGGAAGGAAATTGCCCCAAAAATTTGTATTTAAGTTAACAGAATTATTGAAGGTAATCGTGGAGTTTTGGAAATCAACCGTTGTAGGACAATTGTTTGTTATGGCTAATGAAATAGTTACCCACGAACTTGTACTACTTTTAGTAAATGCTCCCTTTATGCAACTTGTGGGCTGCGGAGCACTTGGTTTTATTTGGGTCACTGATGTTTTTGCAGATAGTTTAGTTGCTGGTGTTGCCCATGCAGTGGAGAACGGCAACCAACCGACCAAGAACAAATAAAGTAGTTTTTTTATCATCGTTTAAACTCCATTTTATTTAAATCTTCCATAAAAATTTGCTCAGTCAAGCTGAGTTATTTGAGCAAAGCAAAGAATTTTTAGCATAGCACATAGAAATATACTTTAACATTCGCTTATAAAATAATTAAAAAGTTCACTCCTCTCTTACAGACATCGATACGTTTATCATCATCAAATTCAACACAATTTTTTAGCATTAAAAAAATTTAAAATCTTTGTGCCGAAGTGAATAAACTAAGTAAATTAATAAATTATTTTATTAAAAATAAAATTCACTTTAAACATGGATATTTATTATTTTAGAGGAGAAAAAAATAATGATGATTAAATATTTAATTTTATAAAATTATAAAATGCAATCAATAACATGTATATCTCCAAGCATCGTCATTTATCTCTGCATCGCTTTTCGGTCACATTGATCCATGTTAGATTAGTACAATACCATACGAATGGAGGTAATCAGCATGGAACGCTCGCTAATCTCAACGTTAAAAGTTAGTAGAATAATAGTTTGCTTAATCACATTATTTTCTTTCAATGTTGTATACGCTGCTGCTGGTTGTTGTTCGCATCATGGTGGTGTAAAAGGTTGTAATACCGCTACCAATTATCAGCTCTGTAAAGACGGTACAACATCTCCATCTTGCTTATGCTCTGGCGGTACGACAAATGCTACACAGAATAAAGCTAAAAAAACAACACAGACTACAACCACCACGAGCACTACTTTACCAACACCTATTACAACGACAACAACAAAATCAAATACCGCTGTAACAACTAATGCGAAGAAAACAAAAGGTTGTTGCTCTAAACACGGTGGTGTTGCTGGTTGCGATGCTGCAAGTGGATATAATAAATGTAAAGATGGAACAGTATCGACAACTTGCAAATGCTGAAAGCGTATTAGATATCGTACAACTGTGATGTAATCACTCAGCTGTTTTAGTGGGTGATTTATCCATTTATTAAATCAATTCATTTAGATTTCATTCAATATTTTGTCTTCATTCAAAGCGACTTTGATTATTTTATTAGACATTCATATCTTTATCTTAGTGACAACAGTTAGGCTTGCAAACTATCTCGAAGTACCTGAAATTTCAGTCATTCTTAAAGTTTCTGAAGTCCCCCTATTTGCCAGAATAAATTCCTTAAATGATCTATAATTTACAATACAATCAATTAACATATAGTGTAGTGAAAAAAACATGTCTGAAAATAAACATTTTCTGATAGTAGATAACGATGGTGAGATACTCAAATTAATTAAAATTATCCTGGAAAAAGCAGGTCATCGAGTCACTACCCTTAATTCTAGTGTACAAGCGTTAAAAGAAATTGAAAAAATACATCCTGATTGCGTCATTAGCGATCTCATGATGCCTCAAATGGATGGATTAGTGTTATATGAGAATATAAAAAAAAATAAAAAAATTGTTTTGCCTAAATTCATTGTGATCTCTATTAAACAATATGACTTTGATCGACGTCGCGCTTTAAAATCAGGTATTGATGGCTATATTGCAAAACCAATTAATATTGATACATTTTTAACAGAAGTCTCAAGCATTATTGAGAGTGGTATTGTCATTCAATTTTGGGGCGTAAGAGGCACACTACCTGTGCCAGGCAAAGAAACGGTTCGTTATGGTGGAAATACTAATTGTGTGACGATGAAAATAGCTAACCGGCATTTTTTTATTTTCGATGCAGGCACTGGAATTAAAGCACTCTCCAATCATATGATGAAACACCATTCGCCCCTATCTGCAAAAATATTTATTACGCATCCTCACTACGATCACATTCAAGGTTTGCCATTTTTTGTGCCTTTATATAAAAAAGGAAATGATTTTGAAATTTTTGGTCCGGATAACGATGGACTTGATATAGAAAAATCTCTCGCTGGACAAATGGATAGTATTTACTTTCCTGTGACGATAAAAGAATTTTCAGCCAATATTAAATTTCATAATTTAGTAGAAGAAGAATTTAGAGTTGGCAATGTCAAAGTCAAAACTTTGTATCTTACACATCCTGGTAAGTGTTTAGGCTATCAACTTAAATACGACAATAAAATTTTTTGTTATATTACCGACAATGAAATACCACTCGAGAATTCGGAGGCTTACAGTCAATTTCACATAAACAGATTGATTCAATTTATACAGAATGCCGATGTTCTCATCATGGATGCAACTTATAGTGATGGAGAATTTTCACAAAAAGTATTTTGGGGACATTCTTGTGTGAGTCGAGTTGTTGAGATTGCGGATCAGGCTAAAGTAAAATTACTTTGTCTATATCATCACGATCTTGATCAAACAGATGACGACATAGACAAGAAATTAGAGATGGCAAAATCATTACTTTTACAAAAAAATTCAACGACCATTTGCATCGCACCAAAAGAAGGTGATGATATCAAAATTTGATGGAAAAAATTCAGCATGTGGCAATAATAACCTCGCGGCTAAATGCCGCGAGATTAGAAATAAAAATAAAAAAATTATTCTACGGTTATTGCTGTGGCGTTATAACCTGAACTTACAGAGTAATTGCAAATAGTGATTCCCTCAGCTGCAGTATAAATCGGACCTTTGGTAAGAGTGACTGATGCTAAGGCTGCATTTGCTTTTGCTAAAGCATCGGGAGCTGAAACAGCGGTGACGTTAGTTATAGCAAAACCCCATGTTTGCGGTGTACCGTAATTAGCAAAGGTACCTACGGTATAATTGTCATGATGCATTTTTGCAATCGTGATGCCTACATTTTGGATTTCAGCAGCATCAGGACATGACACTTGTGTTGCCCAAACAGTGGATGCGAATAAAGCGGGTAATGCAATTAAAGCTAACTTAAAATATTTCATTTGAAAGTTCCTTGATTAGTAAAATTAAACACGTCCATTTCATTTAAAGCAAAACATATTATAACGGATTTGAAAAATACGGCTATGTTTTTTTACCGAGTTGTCGAGTAAGCAACTGTGTTAATTGTTTGTTTTGAGTTTAGTATTATTCATTCGATACTCTGATAAATTGTAGTCTTATTTCGACCAGATTCCTTCGACTGATAGAGCGCTTTGTCTGCCGCTGAAATTAATTCAGATGACGTTTCTCCGTGCGTAGGATAAATTGATAAGCCAAATGAAGCAGTAATTGTACGGATAGATTGTGTGCCCAATGTTAAATTCATTTTGCTAATGTCAACTCGCAGTTGCTCAATCGCCTTCAGCGCACTATCCTGCGACACATCATAATACATTAAAAGAAATTCTTCTCCGCCATAACGACAAACAATATCACTTTTACGAGTATTTTTTAATATTAAGTTGCTCACTTCTTTCAATACAAAATCGCCAGCTTCATGGCCAAAGGTGTCGTTAACTTCTTTAAAGTGATCTACGTCCATCATAATGATAGCAAGCGTAATATTTTGACGTTTCGCGCGCTGAATGTCTTTATTTAATGATTCGTTTAAATAAAGACGATTATACAATCCCGTTAATGGATCATGTAACGCTCGCATTCGTAATGAATCGCGTAATTTGATATTCGTGATTGAAATTGAAATATTGCTTGCCAGCGTGGTAATGAGTAATTCATTTTGATTAATAAACTCATGAATTGCATTATCTGTCATCGATTTCAAACCTTTTATTTCCAGATACAAAAGTCCAATAATCTCATTGTGACCTAGTAGTGGAATGCAGATATAATAAGGTGTACCTGTTTTGCCTATAGCATGTTTGCAAGCTATATTCTTTTTGTCATTTAAATAACGGTAAACTTTTCCCTCTCTCAATCCCCAACATTGATCTGGAAAAATCACTTTCTCTTCTATGTCTGGATGATTCCACTCAGTAAGCGATTCTAAATAATTATGCGATGGATTGAGGACATAAATAATGCCTGCAGCAAAAGGAAGCAGCCTCGTACAATATTTTCCAATCAGTGACAATGTTTCCTCAAGCGAATTGGATAATTGTAATATATTGCTCATTTCATTAATGATTGAGATTATTTCATCATGTTCTTTTAACACTTTAAAAGCATTTTCAAGGTCTTTTCTGGCTAGTTCTGCTACCTTTTCAGCCTCAATACGCTTCATGATATTTCTGGCAAGACATGATGCCCCAATTAAATTGCCTTTTTCATTGTAAATAGAACTATAAGATATCTCATATTGATTTCGTGTTAACTCAGGATTACCAAATGTGCCAATGACAGTAAATTCCTCTCCCAGTAATGCATTCGCCCATAAGTCCGTTGCCATTTTTGCATCTTGAGGTACGCTTTCTAGGGCTTCTTGGATGCTCATACCTATTTTAATTTTCTTACCATATATTTTTTTTATTTCATCAAACATAGATTGATTGAAAGCAATGATTTTAAAATCTGTATCAAGCGCGAGAATCAAATCATTTGTGCCGTTGATGATTCCTTTTAAAAGATTTTCAGTACGATGGCTTGCATTTTTAGAGATAACTGCTGCTGATAATTGCTTATCAAATAGAATAATGATCGTTAAGAGTGAAAGCAAACCAAAGATGTCAGCAAGTGTTGTGGAATTCAAAGTGGTAGACAAACTATCTTTAGCAGTGTTTGTTCGTCTTTCTAACAATTGCAATTCTGTACCAATAATATTTTCTATCAACAATTTGATTTCATGGCTGTGTTGCTGTCCATAATTAATTAAAATGATTCCCTCAGGTGACACTATTTTTTTAGATTTTTTTAATTGGATTGTATCTAACATCGCTTTAACTCTTTCATTCAACAAAGCTTGGAGCTTGTTAAATTTTATTATTTGTTCAGGATTATCTACGACTAATTGTTTGGCAGTCAAATAATCTTTCATCATCGCGTCAATTTTAGGTTGTACGTCTAACAACATAGACTCATCACCGGTTATCAAATATCCGCGAGCGAGGGTAATAGCTTCATATTCATCTATAAGAATATTATTAGTCGCTTGAATGACTTGATAAGTATGAATGACCCACATATTTGCCGCAGAAAAGCTGTTGATTTGTTGATAAATATGTAAATTTAAAAAACTAAATATAATTAGGATAAATATAAAAATCAGCGTAAGGAATTTTTTGCGCAGGAAGCGACGGATCGTTGCCATTTTCTCTGAAACAACATTGTTCATGCGTGTCTCTCAGGAGATGATGGTTTCTTAATAAAAATATTAAATTACACTTATTTATGATTATAACATACTTACTATTATTAATTGGAAGATCATCGTGACAACGGGATGCAAGATCATCACTGAAACTTGTCATATTTTTTTAACTATGAAAAGATGAAGTTTCAAAATACTAGTCGAAATCGATTATCGATTTTTATCTAGATGTAGATAAATTTGATAAAGCGAGTTCTCAATGATCAAATGCTTTGTATATTGGACACTGTTACGCGAAGCACTGATTCTTTCAGTGTGTACGTAAACATTTACTAAAAGGAAAAGAGCATGAAAAGAATTTTATTCTTGATCTGCACCAGCATAGTGATATTAAACTGTCAACCCGGTTTGGCAAAATCTGGCTTGTTTTTCAGTGTCTCCAGCGGTGCTGCGAATGAACTCATCATCAATACTACGATACCCAACCATACTTATCCTACTGCGGGAATCAAGCTTAATACGCCAGGGTTCACGTTAACCGGGGCGGGAACAGAGTGTACAATGTACAATGGCTTTTGCCTGTTTTCTGTAAGCGATACAACAGCCAAAACCATTTCAGTTTCTGGCAATGGAAAATTCAATGCCACACTTTGTCTAAATGGTGCGGGTCCATTATCATGCCAAAAGTACAATAACCTCTCGGTATCGCAAATCGCAAAATATGTCTATATCACAAGTTACGCCAACAACCCTCCTGTATCCGTATGCGTAGTAAGCCCTACAAACGGCCAGATTTTAACTTGTCAAAGCGCGGGCGGAGGTAGTGTCATTGCAGGTGTCACCCTTGAGGGAATTGTGATTAATAATGCGGGAACTACTGCATTTTTAACCGGATATACAGACACACCCTATGTATATCAATGTGCGATTAATTCAAGCGACGGAACATTCATGTCCTGTTCAGCTACACAGATCACTTCACCTTCCGGTTATGACCCGGAATATGGAATGCTGGCTCTAAATCCCTCAAATACAATCGCGTATCTGGTCGATGCCGCTTCAAGAATATTAGCTTGTCCTATCGTCGACAATGTCATTAGTGGTGTTTGTTCTGATACAGGGGCGACCAATGTCAACGATGGTTATGCCTCCCAGTTAGCTTTAAACAAGGCAGGAACAACCGCTTATCTTGCAAACTATAGTGGTTCCCCCTCTGCATTTGTGGATGTGTGCAGCGTCAGTGGGACCGTATTTAGTTCTTGCATCAAGAAAAATGGTGGCAGCAGCATCACATTTACCGAAACAGGCGGTGTCGCGTTAAATAATGCCGAGACTATTCTTTATGTGACAGATTACAGCGCCGGAAAAGTGTATGGCTGTTCCACATCGCCAAACAATACTGACCTGTTCAGCAGCTGTTTTGTTGCAGCAAGCGGTCTCTCACAGGCATGGGGTATAGCCTTGAATTCTACCAATACCACTGCCTATATCACAAACTTTGGGAACAACACTTACATCTGTCCCATATTGGGCGATGGAACATTTGGGACCTGCACGACTGACTCAAGCTTTAGTGAGGTAGTTGGCGTGACGCTGGGGTATTGATCCAGGCGACGTACATTCATAACAGACTAGAAATCTTACCTGCGGCAGGGACTTGCACCCTGCCCTGCAGATAACTGCATAAAAACAAATATTTATAAAGTCTAGCTTTAAATAATCATCTCAAGGCTATGCTCTAAGAGTGATGGTAATATTTTGCTTATTATTTTATCTTTTGATAAAGTTATGATCTTTAAAAGATGCCCTCATAAGCTATCGTTAAACTAGCCAGAAAATATAAATACAACGAAGAGAGTGGTGAGCTATGCAACGCATTGTGACTGGTGATAATGAATTACACGAAGCTGTTCGTCATTGTTTATCATTTCATGATTTCAGATCGAGAATTAGCAATCTCTCATTAGCAAAAAAAATCCAGTATTCACTGGCTACGAATAATGCTGGCGAGTTGCCTATTGATGTGAATAACGAAAGTTTATCATCCTCTGATAAGCATAAAATCTTTTTCCAGCTCTTGCATTTCGCACGTATGAAAAAAAATAAAGATTTACATGAACCTGTTTCATTTCAAGAAATATTAGAAATGTATCACCCAGATCCAAACTCAGAGCTCTATCATAATTTGAAAAATGCTTGCGAGATCGTTAATAAAATACGTGAGCATAGTAGCAGTAGAATATCACTGACACACCCATCTAATATCACTAGGTCAGATGAGAATCATAAACTTCATTTTAAACACGATGCAGAATGGAAGAGTGAGTATTATCTTTGTAATGACATCATCTTAAATGAAGCAAAATTTGAATATGTAAACGTCAACAATCCTTATTCCATCGTCATCACATTTTCAGAGGAAACACGTAAACATTTATACGAGATTGAACGTCAATTTTACGAAAGTGAAATAAATAACTGCTATGAAATGGCAAGATTTGCCTGTCATATTGGTATGGAAATGAAAATACCTGTTTCTGCTTATGAATATGATGATGATTATGGTGATCATGCATTTAATGCAATTGTTGATCGTGACGCTTCTTGCGATAAAATTGACGATGAATTTTCTTTGAAGAATACCGTCATATTTGATGCATGGGCTGGACTTGTTTGTCGAGGTATGGAATACAAGACAAAATTAGAAGACCATAAATTAATTTTTCATAATGATCAATCTTATCATCTGATTACAAAATTTAATCCTAATTACAATCGTATATCTAAATCAAATATTCTTTCTATGAACGATTCGAAAACTTATCAATATGAGTTTACCAACGACTTATTGAAAGAATTAATCCTTCTCTCTATTGATACATTATCTGCAAAAGAAATATTCCTATTTTTAGAGGTCATTCAAAAGAATATGCAGATGTGTATCGACAATGAGTTGATAAGTGTAGATGAAATACGGTCGTGGTCTAATCCCCTCAAAATGCTTAGACATTATTTCTCATCAGATTACCAATATTTACCATTAATTTCGTATTTGTACTGTGGAGATCAAGATCTTTATAAGAAAAAAATATGTGAAGCATTGGATAATAGCGTAAATCTAAATCAATCTGATACAGATGGTATGACCACACTTCATCATGCGGTATTGCAAAAGAATGTGGATATAATCGAAATTTTCATTAAGCATGGTGCTAATGTAAATACTTATCTGCAATCAAGTGGTGAGACTCCGCTCATTACAGCCGTCCAATTAAACGACATCAGAATAGTAAAAATGTTATTGAATGCAGGAGCGGATCCCAATTGCCAAAGTGGTGCTGCCTTATTTACCGCTGCGGTGGAAAATTATTCGGAAATTGTAGATATATTACTAAAACATCATGATATTAAGATCCAACCGCTTGTACTTACAATAAAGACATCACGTGAAATAGTAAAAAAAGAGTGTAAAGAAATTCGAATGTACATGAATGATCATATCATACAACACATGAATGGAAATTCTTCTCATATATCTATTACTCCATGTGAAATTGCTATGATCATGGGCAATATCACGATCGCTAAAAAATTACAGTGTTTCGAAAATAAAAAAAATCAAAATATCAATGTTGAAAAAACATCACAGCTTGGGGTTTTTAATAATAAGAACTCAATGCCCATACACTCATATACAGATGACATGCCTGACTGTAGATGCACTATTTTTTAACGTCTCTTATTGCCGAATCAATCGAATATTTAAATCATGTTGATCCACTTTTTTATTTGATCGATATGGATTAATGTCTAATCCACCACGACGCGTATAACGACCATAAATCGTCAATTCATCTGGTTGACAGAACTTTATAATATCAACAAAAATTCTTTCGATGCATTGCTCATGAAATTCGTTATGATTACGAAACGAAACTATATATTTTAATAATCCTTCACGATTAATTTTATTTCCTTTATAAATGATTTGTACACTACCCCAATCTGGTTGATTGGTGACAAGGCAATTTGATTTCAATAAATCAGAGTAAAGTGTTTCTTCAACTGGTTCATCACTAACAGAAAGATATTTTGGTTCGACTGTATATTGATGGCATTCAACATCCATTTCATCTAAACATTCGCCAGCCAATTTTTTTATTGTGGTTAAGCTCGAATTGCTTAATTGTTTGATCTCAACTTTCACTTCAGAAGCAATTGCTTTCTCGAGATCATTCTTAATTTGTTGTTGAACTTCATTGATCGATTTAAATTTCGTATGATTTAATGAATTGAAATATAATTTTAATGATTTCGATTCGATGATAAATGGTGATGCGCAATCATAATAGATCTCGGCGGTCGCAACAATGGGTTTACCTTTTTCATTCAACCAAGAAACTTCATAATGATTCCAACAATCAAATCCAACAAAAGGTAATGCATTTGGATCAATCCCAATTTCTTTACGTTTACCAGCGCGAGGAATGGGATATAAACGATCGGGATTATAAGTTTGATCGTATTCAGTCTTTTTACCTAACTCAGAACCAATGACTTGGCTCTCATATTTTTTTAACACGGATTCATTCATTGTATTCATCTCAAATTGACCTCAGGCAGCGATTTTAAACTATCACGCACCATTAGGGTCAAGTATTTATCGAATTCTGAGTAACTAATTTGATGGGTAATGATTGATAAACTGAGTTTAAGTTTTATCTTATTGAATTTTATTTCATTATCAATATCAAAAGACATTGTTGTTTAATCAGCACATCTCCCATTGATTGGTGTTATCCCTAATATTTATTATTCTTATCCTAACCCATACTTAGAGATGTTCCTACTTTATGGATAAAAACTTACTAATTCGGAGGATTTATGGGTCAGAACAATAACCAACCAGGTAAAGGCCAACCAGGTCGTGATCAACAAAGACCAGGCCAACCAGGTCGTGATCAACAAAGACCAGGCCAACAACCAGGTCAACAACCAGGTCGTGACAATCAAAATCGTGATAAAAACCGCTAAGCTTAATCCTCATTGCGCGAAAGAAGCCATTCTTTCGCGCAATTTTAATTAAATCCACACACAACCTTTATGCCTAAAATTAATATCAATGACATTGCCAGGTATTATGAAATTCATGGACAAGGTCAACCTATCGAGCATTAAATACTTGCTATCATAAACTTAAATGCATCTTCATGAATGAGTGGAGATGGAGAACCCTGAAAATAATCACTACCAAGTTGTTGATATAAGTCTGGCCCATGAGCAATAGGCGTTTGCCCAATAGATTAAATGTTGTGTTATATTTAAATGTGTAAGTGACACGACAACAAAATGGTATCGCTCATGGCTAATGATCTTGTCAATCAATTTAAAGAAAAAGTAATAGAAGATTTAACTGCTTTGCAAAATGCTGCAAAGGAAACTTATTCCAAAGCGTTTTATTTCTTTTCCAAAAACGATGCTGATAAACAACTGTCTGATAAAATATTTCAGAATGATTTTGCGCAAGCAGTTAAGCAGCAAGAAATGAAAAACTATTTCAATAAAATTGTAGGACAGATCAATGAAAGTGGCAGCAAAATGAATATTGAAACTTTACTGTCCTTGCGTTCCATTATGAAAAATGGAATTGATCTTGATATGCCGCCTGAAACAAAAAGCGCACTTAATAATGCGCTACAAAACGTAAACTCAGCTCTTGATTCTCAGTCGAAATTAAAAACGGAAGCAGATGCAAAAGCAAGACAAGATGAAGAAGCTAGAGCTAAGGCTGAAGCAGTTAGAGCCAAAGCTGAGGCTGAAAAAGTTAAGGCTGAGGCTGAAAAAGCCAAAATACAAGCTGAGGCAAAAGTACGGGCAGTAGAAGAAGAACGGGCAGCAGAACACGCCTCGGATACGCTGCATACTCCACAAAATGAAGGTGAAGAAAAAAATGCACATCTTGATAGGATGATTGATCAATTGAAGGAAGATACAAAAATTGAAAGTAACGATGAACTAAAAGATTATCTCAAAAATAAAATTGATCTGAGCAAGAAAGAAAATCGCGATGCAGCGAATGAAATTATTAAACGATTAGATGAGAGAAAAGAACAAGGCCTAGATAAGAAAGAGGATAAATCATTCCGGCCAAAATCAAGATGATGTTATCAAGCTTGTTACAAAAGGATCAGCACCAGTGATTAGATTTTGGAAGATACCGAAACTAAGGGCTGTTGACAATTCGCTAGCTTAAGATCAACAATCCTTAGTCACTTCAAAAATCATTTATTTGATATACTAACATAACAAGGAAAAATATCAGGAAATGAATTCATGGATAGAACGATAACAAAGTTAATTATTTTTACACTTTTCCTTTCCGTCATTTTCCATGAAGCAGCTAGTGATACAAACATCTACGCTTATGCTAATGCAGGCATGTTATCTCCCGCAGTTAAAAACGCATTGTTTCGTGTGTACGTGCCAAATGGTGAAAGTGGCACAGTTTCGGTAATCGATCCGCTCACCTATCAAGTGCTACAAACATTCTCTACCGGAAAAGATCCTCAACACGTCGTTCCTTCTTATGATTTGCAAACTTTATGGGTACTTAATAATAAAAGTAATAGTCTCACGCCCATTGATCCAAGCACTAGCAAACCCGGTAAATCAATAGCCGTCAAAGATCCCTACAATCTTTATTTTACATCTGATGGTCAATATGCAATTGTCGTTTGTGAAGCAAGAAAAGAATTACAATTTCGTAATCCAAAAACCATGGAATTACTGACATCTCTTCCCATTCAATGTCTTGGTGCAAACCATATGGATTTTACTAATGATGGTAAACATGCGCTTGTGACTTGTGAATACTCGGGTCAATTGATAAAAGTAGATTTAGTGAATCATCAAGTTGAAAAATATCTTTCTTTAAATTTTGATTTAACAACATTTAAAAAATTTCCATCAACATCTGAATTAATTCTGTTTGGTGATAGTCACGTTACAAAAGCTACTATCATTCATAAAATGCAAGGCATGCCTCAAGACATTCGATCTTCAGCAGACGGCAGTTTATTTTTAGTAGCAGATATGATG
>Ga0206869_1083_pt1 | contig 19140 bp, 22 predicted proteins | sample Alteio_BWOrgCont_35_FD_152618 | JGI IMG/M metagenome (GOLD analysis project Ga0206869, IMG submission 152618) | Enriched cells from forest soil in Barre Woods Harvard Forest LTER site, Petersham, Massachusetts, United States -... | ecosystem: Environmental > Terrestrial > Soil > Temperate forest >... | reverse complement strand
CACCAGGAGTGCTCGCGTTTCCTACGGTGCTGAACGATGCGGTGCTCTACAGCTTCTCGAATGAATCGCTCGACGATCAGCCGGTGGATATTCGCGATGCTGTGAGCGGCGCGCATCTGAAGTTCACGCTGCCTGCGCAGCGGGGCGCAGCGATTTTGTTGAATCGGAAGAATGGCGCAGAGCTGGCGACTTATGGTGCGGCTGCGGCGGGGAAGTGATCGAGATCCCACATCTTTTCAAGATGTAGGGCATCCATGCGGTTTATTTATGAAGAAATAGTTTGCGAATGAAGCGGAAGGAGCTGTTTTTCTGGCTGCTGGATAAATGTCAGCAGAATGCTAGAGAAAAGCAGATCCTTCCCCTTCACTGCGTTCAGGGTCAGGATGACAACCTGTTACTGCACCAGAAGCTAATACTTCACAATTTTGGCGAAGGAATGTGGGTCGAGACTGGCTCCGCCGACGAGTGCACCGTCGATCTCCGGCTGGTTGAGCAGGGCGGTGGCGTTGTCGGGCTTGACGCTGCCTCCGTAGAGGATGCGGATGGCGTCAGCAACGTGACGACCGAGGCGGCGGGCGATTTCGCTGCGGATGAGTAGATGCGCGGAGGCGGCAATCTCTGGCGTGGCGGTTTTGCCGGTGCCGATGGCCCAGACCGGCTCATAGGCTACGACGATATTCTCGGCGTCTTCAGGAGTCACTCCGACTAATGCCAGCGAAATCTGTTTGCGCAGGACTTCGTCGGTGTGTCCTGCTTCGCGTTCTTCCAGTACTTCGCCGATGCAGACGATGGGAATGAGCTTGTGCTTGAGCGCGGTGGCGAGCTTCTTGTTGACGGTCTCGTCGGTTTCGTTGAAGTACTGGCGGCGCTCGGAGTGTCCGATGATGACGTGGGTTGCGCCGATGGCCTTGAGCATGAGCGCGGAGGTCTCGCCCGTGTAAGCGCCTTCTTCAGCGAAGTGCATGTTCTGTGCGCCGACGGCGACGTTGGAGCCGGCGACTGCGGGGATGACGGCGTTCAGCGATGTGTCCGAGGGGCAGAGGACGATCTCGTCGCGGTCGTGGCCTTTGACGAGTGGCAGGAAGGTTTTGACGTAGTCTTCGGCCTGGGCCGGGGTTTTGTACATCTTCCAGTTGGCAGCTATGAGTGGTTTGCGCATTCTTTTTTTTAATTGTCCTGGCTAAGTTTAGTTTCTCTACAGCGCGCCGTCATTCCGAGGAGCAGAAGCGACGAAGAATCTCAGCGAATACGGCTGTGTTGAAATCGCTGAGATTCTTCACTACGCTGCGCTCCGTTCAGAATGACGGCTTACTTTCAGAGCGTTGCCTAGGTTCAAATCCTGGTAATGGCTTTCCCCAGTCTTCTGCTAAATCGCGGTAATGCTCGTTCATTTCGCGAATTAACGCTAGTTTCTTTGCCCTCGTCCAGCCTTTGAGCGTTTTCTCTCGCGCAATGGCCGAAGTTACATATGCGTATTCTTCGTAGTACACCAAGCGATGGCAGCGATACTTTGTGGCGAAGCCGGAGCGAATGCCTGAACGATGATCTAAGATTCGGCGATCAAGTTCGCTGGTTACGCCGATGTAAAGTACACCTCGGTCGCTTGCCAGAATGTATACCCACGCCTTCTTCTGCATCGTTGAGATTCTTCACTCCGCTGTGCTTCGTTCAGAATGACGGCTTACTTTTGCGATCTACGGCTACCTATTTGTTTGTCAGCGCTTCAACACCCGGCAGCTTTTTGCCTTCGAGAAATTCAAGCGATGCGCCGCCGCCTGTTGAGATGTGGGTAATCTGGTCGGCTACTCCGGCTTGCTTTACGGCGGCAACGGAATCGCCTCCGCCGATGATGGAGATGGCTTCGTTGTTCTTTGCGACGGCTTTCGCAACCTTTGTTGTTCCGACTGCGAAGGCTGGCATCTCGAAGACGCCCATGGGGCCGTTCCAGACGATGGTGCGGGCTTCGGCGATTTCCTCCGAAAATAGTTTGATTGTTTCGGGGCCGATGTCGAGGGCCATCCAGTCGGCGGGGAAGGGACCGTCGCCGGAGAAGAGCTGTGTCTTGGCGTCGGGAGCGAACTTGTCGGCGAGAACGTGATCGAGGGGCAGCAGGAAGCGCACGCCTTTGGCTTCGGCCTTCGCAAGCGCCTCTTTGGCGACTTCGATCTTGTCGGCTTCGACGAGGGATTTGCCGACTTCCTGTCCCTTGGCCTTGAGGAAGGTATAGGCCATGCCGCCGCCGATGAGCAGGGCGTCGACTTTGCCGAGCAGGTTGTCGATGACTTCGATCTTGTCGGAGACTTGGGCGCCGCCGAGAATCGCGACGAAGGGCTTGGCCGGTTCGGTGAGCGCTTTGCCCATGTATTCCAGCTCTTTTTCCATAAGCATGCCAGCGGCGGATTGCTTGACGAAATGCGTGATGCCTTCTGTCGATGCGTGGGCGCGATGGGCGCTGCCGAAGGCGTCGTTTACATAGAGCTCGCATAGGGACGCGAGCTCTTTCGCGAAGTTCGCATCGTTCGCTTCTTCCGCTGCGTGGAAGCGCAGGTTTTCAAGCAACAGCACCTGGCCGGATTCGAGCTGGCGGGAAAGCTCGGTGGCGATCTCGCCGACGCAATCGGGCGAGAAGGCTACGTTGACGCTTTCGCCGAGGTGATGATCGAGGAGCACGCGCAGGCGGTCGACCACGGGGCGGAAGCTGTACTTCGGATTCGGCTTGCCCTTGGGGCGGCCGAGGTGCGAGGCGAGAATCAGCTTCGCCTTGTGGCGCAGCGCGTATTCGATGGTGGGCAGCGTTTCGCGGATGCGCGTGTCGTCGGTGATTTCGCGGCCATCCTCGGTAAGCGGAACGTTGAAGTCGACACGCATGAATACGTGCTTGTGCTGGAGATCAAGATCGCGGATCGATAGTTTCGACATCGTTAAGAACTTTCTGAGGCGATTCCCTCAGGGGCGAAAGCCCCATGGATTCTCATTGAATTGATTGCGAGGGCTAAAAGTCCTCGCCTACCCGAAAACGGCCCTTAAAGCATTCTGTAAAAATCGCGTTATGTGATTCAGATTATTTTAGAAGTTTACAGAGTGTCTTCTGCATTTGAGATAACGGCGTCGGCTTCCATTTCGATGCGCCATGACGGGTTCAGGAGCTTGGCCACAACGACCATGGTAGCAGCCGGGCGGATGGCGCCGAAAAATTCACCGTGGACACGGCCGACGGCTTCCCAGTCTTCTACGTGGGTGAGGTACATGCGGGTGCGGACGACATCTTCCAGTCTTGCACCGGCTTTTTCCAGGGCTTCTTTGATGATGAGGAGCGTGTGGCGCGTTTGCGCGGGGGCATCGGCGGTGTCTGCTCCGACCGGGCCTGTTCCGGAGACGTGCACGGTATTGCCAACACGCACGGCGCGGGAGAAGCCGATGATGGGCTCAAAGGGAGATGATCCTGAGATGTTCTTGCGCATCGGTACTGCTTTCCAAGAAATAAAGTACGCGTTTCGCGCGGTCTTAATTTGAAAAACGGCCCGGGGCTGAAGCCCCTTGGATTATGCTCTTATTTTCACCTGGCTAAAGCCAGGTGCTTCTACCGCTTTTGAAAAGGCATGGCGGAAAAGCCATGCCTTTTCAACGACAAGTTTGGGTTGGACCTACAGGCCTTTTTTCGCGAGGAAGAGAATGAGATCGCGAACGCGGTTCGAGTAGCCCCATTCGTTGTCGTACCAGCTGATGACCTTGACCGACTGTCCGACGACCTTCGTCAGCGGGGAATCGACGATCGAGGAGCGGGCGTCGCCCTTGAAGTCGCTCGATACCAGCTCGGCGGTTTCATAGCCGAGGATGCCCTTGAGTGCGCCTTCGGAGGCGGCCTTCAGCGCGTCGTTTACGGACTGCACGGTTACGGGCTTCTCGGAGATGAAGGTGAGGTCGACGACGGAGACGTTCGGGGTTGGGACGCGCATGGAGAAGCCGTCGAGCTTGCCAGCCATCTCGGGGATGACAAGCTTGAGCGCCTTGGCGGCGCCGGTGGAGCTGGGGATCATGTTGATGGCAGCGGCGCGGGCGCGGCGGAGGTCCTTGTGCGGGAAGTCGAGGATGACCTGATCGTTGGTGTAGCTGTGGATCGTGGTCATGATGCCGGAGGCGATGCCGAAGGTCTCGTGCAGCACCTTGACGACGGGCGCAAGGCAGTTTGTCGTGCAGGAGGCGTTCGAGATGATGTTGTGCTTCGCGGCGTCGTACTTGTCTTCGTTGACGCCGAGGACGACGGTGACGTCCTCGTTGGTGGCAGGCGCGGAGATGATGACCTTCTTGACCGTGCCCTGGAGGTGGGCTTTGGCCTTGGTGGCGTCGGTGAAGATGCCGGTCGATTCGACGACGACTTCTACGCCCTGGCCTGTCCAGTCGAGCTTGGCGGGATCGCGCTCGGCGAAGACCTTGATCTTTTTACCATCGACGGAAATGTGATCATCGCCTGCGACGATTTCGTTCTTCAGGTTGCCGAGAATCGAATCGTACTTGAGGAGGTGGGCGAGCGTTGCCGGGCTGGTGAGGTCGTTTACGGCGACAATTTCCAATTCAGGGTTGCCGAGGGAAGCGCGGAAAACGTTGCGCCCAATGCGGCCAAAACCGTTGATGCCAACCTTAACTGCCATTGAAACTTTTCTCCTTTGTTGTTTTGCTTAAAGGTTTTAGTGCGCGGGCCTTCTGCACCAGAAAGCGAGGGCGAGCACCGCCGGATGCCACCAAATATCGATGCTAGCACCGTCGTCAACATCAATAAAGTCTTTCAGGCAGATTAGGAAAATTTATTCGCAATTTCGCGGCTTTTGCAGGATGAGTTTGCGGCGATGCAGACAACTGTGTTACATCAGCATCATGCGCGAATGGATGCGCGAACGCATGAGAAGACGCTCGAAGCGTGGACCGAACACCTCGGAATCCACAGGAAAGATTGGGCAGGAGATCCCTGCCAACCAACCCGCGCCGTTACGGCCAAACTATCCCGAGGCGCAGGCAGCAGCAGGCCATGCTGAGGAAGCGGTTGAGCCTCACGAGGATGGAGTAGATGAGCCGTCCGGCACGTTTGCGGATGCAACAGAACCGCATGAACTGGAGCCCCATGAACCGGAGCCGCACCAGCCTGTAGAGGAGCCTGAGATGTCCTTAGGCGAGCCGACGGGCAAGCTTGTGGTGGAGACGCAGCCGGAATCACTGGGAACGCCGCCACCGGAGCAGCAGGCGGCGGCACAGCGTAGTCCACGCGGCTTTGTCGTGCTGACGATCGGGTTGCCGGGGTCAGGCAAGACGACCTGGTTCAAACGCCGCGGAGTCACTCCGCTGTCGAGCGATCTGCTGCGGACGATTTTGTTTGACGACATCACCGAGCAGCGCTATCAGGGGCTGGTCTTTTCGACGCTCCGGTCGTTGCTGCGGGCAAGGCTGATTGCCAAGATGCCGTGGAACTATGTGGATGCGACGAACCTTTCACCGCATGAGCGGCGGCAGTGGATCAAGATGGCCAAGAGCTTCGGCTACGAGGTGCAGGCTGTCTTTTTCGATGTGCCGTTTGAAGTGTGCATGGAGCGCAACCGGCGTCGCGAACGCACGGTAAGCGACGAGGTGATGCAGAAGATGGCTGAACGACTGCGTCCGCCAAACTTTAAAGAAGGTTTTTCGAAGATCACGGTGGTGCGCGTGAAGGGCGCTCCGCAGCCGGAAGCAGCAGAACCGCCAGCCGGTGAGTGATCCGAAACTAACGTAATGTGAGATAAAGGGAGCCGGGCAGCCAAGCCCGGCTTTTCTGTCTCCAAACAATGAGCCATGCCGACAGCGATTGAATTCCGTGACGTAAGTTTGAAGACGGCTGAAGGCCGGGCGCTGCTGGACCACATCAATCTGAGCCTGGAGGAAGGGACGACGACGGCGGTGCTGGGCCGCAGCGGATCGGGTAAGACGACGCTGCTCAGGCTGGTGAACCGCATGCTCGATCCGACGGACGGGACGGTCTTCATTCGCGGCAAGGAGTGCGAGCAGTTGAATGTGATTACGCTGCGGCGCGGCATTGGATACGTGATTCAGGAGACGGGCTTGTTTCCGCACTTCACGGTTGCGCGTAATGTGGGGCTGGTTCCGGAACTTAACGGCAAACGTATTGGCGAGGAGAAGACCGGCGAACTACTGGCCCAGGTGGGACTGGAAGCGGAGAAGTTTGCGAAGCGTTATCCGCACCAGCTTTCGGGAGGGCAGAGGCAGCGCGTTGGACTGGCGCGCGCGCTTGCTGCGGGGCCGTCCATATTGCTGATGGACGAGCCGTTCGGGGCGCTCGATCCGCTGACGCGCGCGGAGATGCAGGACATGCTGCGCGACCTGTTGAACCGGCTGAAGAAGACGGTGCTGATTGTGACGCATGATCTGGATGAGGCGCTGTATCTCGCGTCGCGTATTGTGCTTCTGGAGGACGGGCACGTGGTGACCGACGTCGCGGCTGAGGATTTTCTACGGTCAGAGATTCCGGCGGTGAAGGCGTACGCGGAGGCTTTTCGTCGCGGAGAAAAAGACCGGGAGACATCGAGATGAGCGGCTTCCTGGCGCAGTACGGCGATCAGATCGTCTCGCTTACCTTTGAGCATCTCTGGTTGACCGGTGCAGCGATGCTCTTCGCTATCGCGATCGGTGTGCCGGTTGGGATATGGCTGACGCGCCATACGAGCTGGGCGAAGCCGGTGCTAGGCTTCGTGAACATTATCCAGACCATTCCCAGCCTGGCGATGTTCGGTTTCCTGCTGCCTCTGCCGTGGCTGGGAGAAAATGCGGCGCGCATTGCGATTGTTGCGTTGACCGGCTACGCTCTGCTGCCGATTGTTCGCAATACCTATGCGGGGATTCGCGGTGTTGATGCGACAGTGACGGGTGTGGCGCACGCACTGGGCATGACGGGCATGCAACGGTTGTTCAAGGTGGAGCTGCCGCTGGCTGCGGGCGTGATTCTGGCCGGGTTACGCACAGCGACAGTGACCTGTGTGGGCATTGCCACGATTGCGGCCGCGGTGGGAGCAGGCGGTCTGGGCGAGTTCATCTTTCGCGGCGTTGCGTCGGTCGATAACCGGCTGGTGCTTGCCGGGGCGATTCCAGCGGCGCTGCTGGCGCTAGGCGCGGATGCCTTGCTGGGGTTGGTTGAGCACTGGCTGCGCGTGCCGGGAGCGGCCAAGCTGTGATGTGGATGCATCCTGCGAAACCTCCCAGGTTACCCTTCGACGGACTCAGGGGAACCCTTCGGCAGGCTCAGGGCAGGCTCTGGGGCCCTCTGGCTCTCATTGTGCTCACTCTTCTTTTTTGCGGCACATTAATTAGCTGCGGACCGCCGCATCCGAATCATCCGGTGATTGGCGCGAAGAACTTTACCGAGCAGGTTGTGCTTGGCGAACTGCTGGCGCAGCAGATTGAAGCCAAAGGCATGAAGGTGGATCGCCGTTTCTATCTGGCGGGAAGCTATATCTGCAACCAGGCGCTGATTTCGGGGCGTATCGACGCGTATGTGGAATATACGGGCACGGCGTTGACGGCGATTCTGAAACAGCCTGTGAATCGCGACCCGGAAGCGGTGCTGCGCACGGTGAGGAATTTGTATCAGCAACGGTATCATATTGCCGTTCTCGATCCGCTCGGCTTTGAGAATACCTTTGCCATGATCATTCGCGGAGACGATGCTGCGCGTTTGCACATCGATACTTTGAGCGAGTCTGCGCAGTACACGCCGCAGTGGGTTCTGGGAGTAGGGTATGAGTTCGAGCAGCGTCCGGATGGATTGCCTGGGCTCAGCAAAGCCTATGATCTGCATTTTAAAGATCAGCCGCGCACCATGGATCTGGGACTGCTCTATCGCGCCATCAATGCGCATCAGGTGGATATGATTGCGGGCAATTCGACGGACGGGCCGATTGCCTCGTTTCATCTGAAAGTACTGGCCGATGACAAGCATTATTTTCCGCCGTATCAGGCAGTGCCGCTGGTGCGCGACGCGGCGTTGCAGCGCTGGCCCGCGATGCGCGTTGCGATCAACGAGCTTCAGGGTAAAGTAACAGCAGACGACATGCGCGCCATGAATGAAGCAGTCGACGGAGAGCATCGCGATCCGGCGGTAGTCGTGCGTGAATTTCGACAGAAGAAAGGTCTTTGACGCTATGAGTGATGGACAAGGTAGAGTAGCGCCAGCGCAGCAGCCGGAACCCTGGCTGCGTGGAACACTGACAGAAATACCAACCGTAGCGCGCGCTGTTCTGCACGCTCTCGAACTGGCACTGGAAGATGTAAACCGCTGGTGCGAATCGTTGAGCGAGGCTGACCTGCATGCGCGACCTTTTGACCTCGCGCCGATTGCGTTTCATCTGCGGCACATTGCGCGAAGCCTTGACCGGTTGCTGGCTTACGCAGAAGGTCATCAGCTTACCAATGACCAGATTGCGGCGCTGAAGAGCGAGATGGACCCAGGCGCGAGCCGGGAAGCGCTCTTTGTGGAATTCAACCAGGGACTGGAATTGGCGGCGCAGCGTGTGCGTGCTTTGGCGGGAAGCGATCTTGATCAGCCGCGCGCTGTGGGAAAGAAGCAACTGCCGACGAGTGTTGGCGGATTGCTGGTGCATGTGGCCGATCACACGCAGCGTCATGTGGGGCAGACGGTCACGACGGCTAAGATTTTGCTGGCAGGGAAGAGCTGATAAAAGAGCTGTCGTTCTGAGGGGGTTAGGGAAAAGCAGATTCTTCGCTTCGCTCAGAATGACAGCTTCTAGATGTAGGAAAGGCTCTATTTGAAAGAGAAACTCAGCGTGCTTTGCTTTCCAGTACTTCGTGGATGTGGCCCATCTTCTCGCGTTTGACATCGAGATAGCGCTGGAAGGTTTCTTCCGGTTCTACGGCGGCGGATATGCGCTCGACGACGCGGACGCCTGCTGATTCGAGAGCTTCCACTTTTTCGGGATTGTTCGTAATCAGGCGCACGGCGTGGACGCCGAGCAGCTTCAGCACTTCGGCGGGCAGCTCGAACTCTCGGCAGTCTGGCTTATAGCCAAGCTCGACGTTGGCTTCGACGGTGTCGAATCCCTGGTCCTGCAGTTCGTAGGCTTTCAGTTTCGCCATCAGGCCGATGCCGCGGCCCTCCTGCTGCTCGTAGAGAAGAATGCCTCGGCCCGCTTCGGTGATGGTCTTGAGCGCCAGCTCAAGCTGCAGGCGGCAATCGCAGCGCAGCGAGTGGAAGACATCTCCGGTAAGGCATTGCGAATGGATGCGGACGATCGGTGGTTCGGAGTGGATATCACCCATTACGAGCGCCACGGCACCTTCGATGCGCTTTGCGGGGGCAGGAGTGTTGCCATTGCATGATTGCGGATTGTCGACGATGCCTTCGAATCCGAGAATCCGGAAATGGCCCCAACGGCTGGGGAAATCTGCATCTGCAACCTTTTTTACGCTTTCAAAGGGCATAGTCCTCATTATACGAACGTTGGCGGTCATTCTTTCCGGGCAACAAAAGAGTTACAAGATAATGATGAAACTGTGACCAGAAAGATGCAGGAGCGTAAAGTGAAAGGGTGATCGAGCAGAAGCTCATTCTGATTACGCTGCTGATTAAGCTTGGCGTAGCGGCGGCTGTATCAAGCGCGCTGGCGCGTGCGCGCAGCTTCCAGCGACTGCTGTTCACCGAAGACCGTAACACCGGGCAGACACTGGGGTTGCTGGCTTTCATCTGCATTCCGCTTGCGCTGGGCGTGTGGGTGCGCGTGACCGTCCCCAATTTCTACGCCGCCGATATCTCCTTTGAAACGACGATCTTACTCGGCATTCTGATGGGGCCATTGTCGGCACTGGCTGGCGGCGCGCTGCTCTCGCTTCCGGCGATGCTGCACCACGAATATTTGTCGCTGCCGTTCAATCTGGCCGTTGCCGCGATTGCGAGCTTCTACGGCAGCTTTGTGGAAGATGAAGAGGTCTGGTCGTTCTCGCCTTTTGTCGATCTCAGCATTTACCGCTGGGTGCGGCGTAATTTGCGGCAGCCCCGCTTCGACCGGCAGGTGCTGCTGCTGGTGCTGATCATCGGGCTCGAGATGTGCCGCGACTGGCTGGCCAGCATCTATCCGCACCGGCTTTTTGCGCTCTCGACTTCGAACTGGTGGGTGCGGGTCGCGGTCTGGGCCTGCGCGGCGATGGTGGTCGGCATTCCGCTCAAGATATGGAACGCCATTCGCATCGAGCAGAAGCTGGAAGAGCAGAAGCGACTGCTGCTGGAGGCGCGGCTGGATGCATTGCAGCGGCAGATCAATCCGCATTTTTTGTTTAACACGCTCAATTCCATTGCATCGCTGGTGCGCTTCCGTCCGGAGCAGGCGCGCGAGCTGATTGTGAAGCTGGCCAATATTCTGCGCGCTTTGCTCAAGGATCACGATTCGTATGTTCTATTACGCGACGAGCTGAGCTTTACAGATGACTATCTGGGAATTGAAGTGGTGCGTTTTGGCGCGGACAAGCTGAAGGTCGTGAAGGAAATCGAGCCAGCGACTTTAGAGGTGCCTGTTCCCAGCATGATTCTGCAGCCTCTTATCGAGAACAGCATCAAGCATGGGCTGGAGCCGCGCATCAGCGGCGGCACGATTACGATTCGCACCCGCATTGACGGCGGCAAGCTGATGATCGAGATCGAAGATGACGGAGTGGGCATTGCGCCGGGACGCTCGCATTCGAGCGGCGTGCTGCATCAGGGCACAGGGATTGGCATGAACAATGTGCGCGAACGGCTGGACGTGCTCTTTGGCGATGCTGCGACCTTTGAGGTAACCAGCAGGCCGGGGCGCGGCACGCGCATCACGATGGAAATGCCGGCGGCGAATTATGACGATGGCGAGACGGGCTCGGCTGCGGCACCGGTCTTAGCACCGTTCCCGGCGCGTTCGAGCACGCGCTCGTAATACTGCTCGTACTTGGGGATGATCTTCGTCGAACAGAAGCGCTGTTGCGCGGTCTGGCGGGCAGCGGTGGCCATGGTATCCAACTGGTCTGGGTTGCGCAGCAGCTCGACAGCGGCGGCAGCCATGGCGTCCACGCCACCAACGGGGAAGAGCCTGCCGTTGACGCCGTCTTCAATGAGTTCAGGCACGCCGCCGACCTGCGTGGCGATGGAAGGCACGCGGCAGGCCATGGCTTCGAGTGCGGCGAGGCCGAAGGACTCAAGCTCGCTGGGCATAAGCATGAGGTCGGCCAGAGGCAGCAGCTCGTTCACGCTGTCCTGCTTGCCGAGAAAGTGAACCCGCTCCTGAATGCCTTTCTTGTGCACAATCCACTCGGCGGCGGAGCGGTCCGGGCCATCGCCGACTAGTAGCAGGTGCGCGGGCACCTTTTCGACGACGCGCGCGAAGATTTCGACGGTGTCGGTGACACGTTTGACCGGGCGGAAGTTCGAGAGATGGATGAGGATTTTTTCATCGGGCGCGGCGTAGCGGGTGCGCTTCTGCCTGCGGTCCTCGTCGGTTAACGGCACGTAGAAATCGCAGTTGACAAAGTTGGGGATCACTTCGATATCGCGCTTGATCTTGAATTCCTTCACAGTCCGTTCGCGCAGGTATTGCGAGATGGATGTGACTCCGTCGCTTTCTTCGATGGCGAACTGGGTAATTGGCAGGTAAGAGCGGTCGAGGCCGACCAGCGTGATGTCGGTGCCGTGCAACGTGGTGACAAAGGGCAGGTGACGGCCGCGCGCTGCGAGCATCTGCCGCGCCAGCAGAGCGCTTACCGAATGCGGGATGGCGTAGTGGACGTGCAGGATGTCGAGCTCATAATATTCCGCGACTTCGGCGGTGCGCGATGCGAGCGCCAGGTCGTAGGGCGGGTACTCAAAGAGCGGGTAGTTCGACACCGGGACTTCGTGGTAGAAGATGCCCTGTTCGCGTCCGGTCAGACGGAAGGGCTGCGAATAGGTGATGAAGTGGACCTGATGCCCGCAGGCAGCCAGCTCGATGCCTAGCTCGGTGGCCACAACGCCACTGCCGCCGTAGGTGGGATAGCAGGTAATTCCAATCTTCATCGTTTACTCACAATCTCTTTAGATGGTCTTTGCATAAGACGGGGATGGCAGGGGATCGGACTCATGAAAGCTGTCCGAAGTGGATGCGCTCGACATCTGCGTTTGGAATGGTTTCAAGCAGGGCGGTACGTTCGACCTCGCGTGAGGCGAGCAGCCGCGTGCGCTCCTGTTGCAGGGCGGCATCGTTATAGCCGGGGTGGCAGACGAGCTCCCATGTTCCATCGGGCATAGCGGCGAGCAGGCTGCGAATGGTCTGCGTGTCGAGGGTGCCGGTTGCGAGAACGCCGATGGCTCCGTCGGTGGTCAGTAGCCCGGCGCGGGTGACCTCCTGCGTGAAGGATGCACTTTGCGAGCGCAGCAGGCGCACCTGCATCTTGCGGACGTGGCCTGCGTTGGCCGTGGCGTTGAGACTCCAGTTGGGCTCGAAGGGGTTGCGGATGGCCTTCACCCCGCAGGCCAGGGCGGCGCGCAGCAAAGGGCGCAGGACGCGGGGAAACATATGCGTGTGCTTATGGGTATCGACGTGGGTCACGGCGATGCCGGCCGCTTTCAGCTTCTGGATTTGCGCGGTGGCTTCGACTTCGATTTCGGAGTCGCTGATGCGTCCGCGCAGCAAATCGGTGACAAAACCGCTCAATTTTGGACGAAATTGGCCATTATTTGGCGCAGATGGGTCGATTAACGAGGGGATTTTGTCGGCGGGCAGAGCTGGCGTTCCATCGACGAGGACGATGTGGCAACCGACTCCGAGGGATGGGAGGGTTTTGGCGTCGGAGACAGCTTCGTTGAAAGAGTTGGCTGTGGCCATCAGTGTGGCGGAAGTGAGGGCGCCGGCGCGGTTCAGTTCCACGACCGCCGCGTTCACTCCCTCGGTCAATCCAAAGTCATCTGCGTTCACGATCAGGCGGCGCACAGCGGCCAGTGTATCAGCGGGGGACAGATTTCATGGTCTAAGGCTGGCGTAAGAGCAATTGCCTGTTAAAATTGCGGTAACAGTTCCGGCCTTGGTGAACTGGGGGTTTTCATGGGCGGTTAGCTCAGTTGGTTAGAGCGCCTGCCTTACAAGCAGGAGGTCGCAGGTTCGAGCCCTGCACTGCCCACCATGAAGAAAATAAACCACTTACCAGACACGTGCTGCCGACTGAAATAGTAAAGGCAGGGGATCAAGTGGTCAAGTCCTTCTGAAGCCTGAAACTTTCCTCCGCAAATTCAGGACATCCCTCCAGAGATCGGGTACTCTCCGTAATGGCTAGGAGGTTCACCAATGAGCATCGAGACGTCAGTTCGTTATCCCGTCGAGCCAAACGAGAGAGTCTGTGCAACTTGCGAAGGAACCGCGACATCTGTGATTAACGATATTCCACAATGCGACGAACACGCGGGACTGCGGATCATTGACGACCATCCCGAGGTTCTGGGCATGTTGCTCAGTCACTACCTCAGAGGCAGTGCATAGACAGGGCGTCATCGCCGCCCTGTTGGGCAGGTTACAAGGCCAACTTGATATTGGCTTGCATAAACAAAAGCAGAAGAACAAACGCAACAACCGTTGCGCCCTCCGCGACTATCAGAGCAATGCCCCCAAGACGACCTCTAAATGCGTTTGTCTTCTCGCTCTTCTTCATCTTTTGCACGACGGGACTAGCATCTTTATCAAGGGTACTCACATGCCCAAATTCCGTTGCTGCTTGTGCGACGTGGCTGACACGCATCAGCAAAATCTTACCGAGATAATTGACCATAAACTCACTTCCAGCAGCGAGGAGGAACTTTTGAGAACCAATACAGCAAGTCATGGAGACGATGAGTAATGACCATGCCCAGAAAAGCTCACGAAGATGGGTCAGGTGATGCCCCGCTGGGAGCTTGGATTCGATAGCTCCAATGGCAGTAAAGGTCAGAGTGATGGTGCCACCGCCAAGGAGCATTAGCCTCCCCGCGTATGCTGTTGCCCTCTCGAAGGCGCTGTCCGCGATGGTGAGAAGCTCGGGCAAGTCCTCATCGCGTATTTGTTTCACCTCAGCAAGAATGCCTTTTCGTCGCTCTTCCTTGGCTTCGGCTTCCTTCTTCTGGGAGAATTTCACAGCTTTAGCTCCTCTAATTTGCTGTACAACATTGCCCCAGCATGAGCATGTTTGAAAAGTCCGAAATTACAGGGCACGCTGCGCCCAACTCGCTGCACCAATCCTCATACGTGCTTTGGTCGTATGCTTCCGGCCCGCGCTACTCACGCCGATCTTCGCTCTTGTCTCGCTGGTGTGCCGTCGCCCAGTGGCAGCTAGGCGCATCTTCTCTCGTTGCTCAGGTGTAGGCGTCCACATCGGGTTCATTGCTTCACCAGCGTGTCCGGCATGTCATGGCCATTGTCGAAGCAACACGGGAACTCATCACCTGTCACGTCATCCGTTGTCGTGCTGCAATATCCTGTAGGAAACACATCCCCACACACAGCACACGTTTTCTATCTCTGATATTTCATCCATGTTGTTTCCATCCTTGTGCTCGGCTTTGAGCTCACGAATAGTGACACACGGGCAGCCAGTATTAGCAACATGCATGACAGTCGCCTGATTCGTGCGACTGTTTTTCACTTTAGGGTATGGCATATTCGCAATAACTCTTGTCTTTAGGTCCAGTTCCGGGCTGTCCATACCACTTATATCCTTGGCTATGACGAGCTACATAGCGTGCCCCGTAGATTATGTTGTATGTCTTTTGGGCACCGTGCTTTGTTATTGAGGCCACGTTGACGGTTACATCTAGGCAGGTCGGCGGATCAGTGCCTACGTGCAACAATGTGCTAACGCCCAACTCGCTGGACCCTAGGCAGGCATCGCTAATGGATTCACCTTCGGTTAAGTACCCTCCATATGGACGGAATACCTCAGAAATCGTGTTGCCCTCCGTCGCTCCTTTGCCCCATAAAATCTCATTTACGTAGCAAGATACCTGATGGTCAGAGAAATCAAGGGGCGGCCCCGATTCGAGAGTGACGCTAAATACAGAGTTCATTGGATCGGGTGTAGAGGTGACGAAACTCTCAAAATGCCTTACTGGCCATGCTATCCATGCCAAGCCAGACCAACATGCGCCGACCATGATGAGTATCAAAGGTATACGTACAAGCGTCCCGAGCACAGGATGCATCTTTGCGATAAACCAACCATGCCAGATGCCCACGCATATCGTGACTATGAAACCTACTGCGGCAGCGAGAATCACTTGAAGCGGCGAGAGCGACGATCCCAATAGAAGCGCGAGTACGATAGTCACGACTGCGCCCCACCCAATACCGACCCAAAAAATTCCGGCTTTATTTCTCGACACGATCACCCCGACTGTGGCAATAACTGTAGGCTCGTCGGATCTGCGCGTCAACACAAATTACTGATTACAAGCGTGTTAGCGAAGATATATTGCTTATTGTCATGGGACTCCAACAATTCGCCTTTTGTTCGCTATAATAACGTTCATGCCTGAACCTGAAATCGGTGGCTATAACGTGACTACAGACTGGCCGAAGATGGGACCGTCTCTTCTGATCGCGACTGCACTGATCTTGGCAATCCGCACAGCGAAGTGGCCAGCGACGTTTAACCATCTGACTGCCAGCCCTGAACTCAACGATGAAATCGAATATGCGGCCTATCTTGCAAGCCGGGTGATGTCATCTCTGATCGCGAGGCGCGAGGGTTTGTTTCCTCAGAAGCGGGAGCCGTGGTATCAACCAACTGATGAGGATGTACCGCGGTGAACAGAATGTGAGATAAGTGAAACGACATGGCGATAGGGGACCGGCTAAGAATCACGATTCAAGCTGTCAAGAAAAGTGCAGCGCAAATACACGCTTGGAGCCAAGCAGTTCACAACGCTTTTCACACCAAACATCCGAAAATCACACGTATCGTCGGCGGTTTATTGCGTTGGTTCTACGGAGCCATCATCCATCCCGCCTTTGCCGTCTTGTTGGCTCTCTTGCTGGTGGGTTTCGTCATCTCTGGGGTCGTAACCATCATCGTGTCCCTCTCGGTGTTCTTTGCATGGCTGATTACCATCCTGGCGATAGCACAATGGCAACCTATTCGAAAGCTCAATATCTTACCCCGTGTTGTTGTAGTCCTCGTGATGGGGGTCATAACCGCTGGTGCAGCAAATAGATATGTGAAATGGTGCCTGTCGAGTTATGCAAGAAACCAGCCAAAACCAACGGTGGAGAAACAGGCTGAGAGAACGGATTCTGATCAACTCATATATGAACGATTTAAAGATCTACTAGCAGCAGAGATAGCCAAAGCCAAAGTCCCAGTTAAGGAACCTGTCAAGCCCATACAAAAGCCTAACATTTCTCCATCTCAACTCCCGTCCATACAAGATCCGACGGTACAACAAGCGTTGCAGCAACTCTCTTCACAGATGAGACAACCGTCGCTACATATCAGTATTGACAAGATTACTCTGACACCGAATGGCGACGTTTCTATTCCTTTGTATAAAAGTACTTTGAGCCTGAGCGCCAAAGTAGACTTCACCCTGACCAACTCTGGTAATTCTCCTGCAACTCATATTGCAGCATCGTTTGTTCTCGGTAATGACAATGGAGCACCGGGCTATCCGCCGGGGTACGGATGTGAGGATACGAGCCCTACATCCGAATACCAATATCGTTGGGCGCCTAATGTATCAGTCTTTCCCAATCAACCGCCGTTGTCATTTGAAAGGGTTCCAGTCAAGGGCGCTTTTCCTGCTATTAGCAACGGCGTGATGGTAGTTGGATGTGTCCTCTACAAGAGTGGTGACGATGAACTTCACGAGAGAGAACTTCACGCCATTCAAGTGGTTTTCGGAGTGGGTATCAGACATACACCCGAAGGCTTTGAGGCAACCGATGCGCTAGTTAAGTATGTGGCTCCAACGCTGCCCAAATCAGCTATACGATAACGGTATGCTTGCTTTTGACCTCGAGAATTTGTGCTCCGGCTACTCCCGCTGGAAAGCCAAAGCAGAAGGAACGGAAATGACGCAAGGAAATGTCGACCAGATCGGACAAGCGGAGACGCAATTCGAGCAAGGATATGATGATCGCTGGCGAGATGTTCCCTACCGGGATGATGCCAGCGAAACATGGCAGCGAGGCTGGAGAGAAGCCAACCTTGAGCTATCGGGAGATGACTCTGTAGAGTTTTAACTATGGATGAGCGCAAACGTGGGACTGTCGAGACGTATCCCGAGGTCTATGAGCCTCTGAAACAATTGGGTGTTCCGGCAAATGTCTGGGATGAAGTCCTACAAGAGACTTTCAATGAGCCGTTCGGCAAGCTGGCCACTCCATTTCAGGAACTCCTGTTGGAACTTGAAATCGGTAAGGCGGATTATCCCCGGCCTGATGGGATGAGCGACCATGACTACGTGCGTAGCATATTGACGAAGGCTGGTGCAGCGTTCGAAGCCAAGGGAAAGGATCACGCGCGTTTGATGAGTGACGATAGTTGGAATTACGACGACCTCTGGGTGTGCGAAGCAAGCCGACAGAAAAAAAGATCAATTGATAAATCGCTGAATGTGTGGCCGCTACCAAAGACGCAGTGACAAGCAGAAGATTGCCGAGGCATTCCAACTTGGCAACGTTGATGGTCTCTACCTAGAACTCGCACCTGATTACAACGTCGCGCCTCAGACGATGCAGCCAGTCATTATGTGGGATGAAGAGTTCGGCACTCGCATGTTGTCGATGATGTTCTGGCGATTCCTACCTCCATTCGTCAACGACCCGAAGAAGTTCAAAATGTCCACCATCAATGCCAAGGGTGAAACCTTGCTTGATGCTGGCATCTGGAAGGATTCTTTCTTGCGTCGTCGCTGCCTCATTCCGGTTGATTCGTTTATCGAGTGGAGAGCAGACGGCAAGAGAAAGCTTCCATGGGTGTTTGGCATGCAAGATGATGAACCGTTTGCGCTCGGTGGCGTGTGGCGTCACTGGCGGTCACCTGATGGCAAAGCACAGATGGACACATTCGCAATCATCACCACGGAGCCGAACGAACTGTTGTTTGAGAAGACTGGCCATGACCGCATGCCCGTCATCATAAGGCGACAGGATTATCAGCGATGGTTGGAATCCGGCAATAACGAGCAACCGCCAATAGACCTGCTGCGCCCATTCGATTCGGAAAAGATGAAAGCTTGGCGCGTCGATCAGCGAGTAAACAACGTGCAGAATAATGATGCTTCACTGACGGAGCCATTGAAGGACGAAAACGAAGGTGGGCAGTTGTGGATGTTTGGCTGACATATCTAGTCAAAAATAAACTGTAGGTCTTCTGGCATACGCTGAGGTATCGCACCAATAGCTAATAAACGTTTTTCCCTGCCCTTAGCTTTTCGGAGACATCACGTACAATTTTCTCTGCCGTGCTTTCTGGCGTGTCATCTTCGCCCTCGCATCTAATCGTCGAATTACGTTCATCAATTGTCATGGTGAAGAGTGGTTCGTCATTTAGCAACTGCGGAAAGCATTCAACTCTAGAACCTTTGTGGTGAAAGTGAAGTGTTGCTATGTGCGGAAAATTATTCTTATCGAGGTAGTTGAGGTCTACTGTGCAAGTCTGATTGTCGTTAGTCGTTGCGGCGGTAGCGTGTGTGAAGTCGCCCAGTTGTTTAACGTATCGGTCCAATGCTTCCGTAAAAGACTTCCAGACATCACTGCTCATCATGTTTCTCTCCTTCTGTCGATTTGCCCTATTCCATTGCTACTAGCCACGATTCCAGTTTTGACCTGAGCGCGAATGCGATACGTTGAATTCTGTTTTTTCCCATCTTCCCTGGGCCTTCTCCGCGAAGCCAAAAGGCTCTTCCCGTTTGAAGACGGATTGTAACTTCCAAACTGAGTGCATCCTTCAAAGAGCCGATGTTCCTTACGGGAGCCAGATCGGTAGTCTTATTCATGCTGCCCGGCTCCAGTACCAATCCCATGACGGATGAGTTATCGAACCAATGAGGCCGTCCGTTTCTTGTATATGCGATGTTTGCCAGCCGATAACTCTTAGATCGTGATCTGTTCCTGATGTCGAAGTTGGGCC
>Ga0206869_1082_pt1 | contig 19199 bp, 13 predicted proteins | sample Alteio_BWOrgCont_35_FD_152618 | JGI IMG/M metagenome (GOLD analysis project Ga0206869, IMG submission 152618) | Enriched cells from forest soil in Barre Woods Harvard Forest LTER site, Petersham, Massachusetts, United States -... | ecosystem: Environmental > Terrestrial > Soil > Temperate forest >... | reverse complement strand
GGATTTCAAAGCCATCTGTGGGCTCAATTTTGACGCCCGGAGACCGTCTTCGGGCGTGGCGGATCGAGAAACGGCTGCCTCAAACCGATGTTGCCAATTTGCTTGGGGTGCCGAAGACAACCTACCAAAATTGGGAGAAGTTGGGCGTCCAACCGCCACCCGAAGCTCGGCAACGGATGATCGAGGTCATGGGGTTTGACCCGTATACGAGTTGACATGTTGACGTTAGGGTTTGGATTGGTGTTGGCCAGCGGACTTGGTCGGGGCATAGATCATATATCCGGGCAGGTAGCCCTTGGGATCAACTGGCGTGCCGCCGACGCCTGTGAGGATGAAGGTGCTGGCATCGTCGGAGAGGCGGACGCCGCAGGATTCTTGGAGCGTGGCGCTGAGTTGGAGGAAACGGTTTTCGATGAAGCTGAGTTCGATTCGTGGGCTGGCCTGACTGCCCTGAGTGCCGGTGCCGGAGGCGGTCGAATTGGAGGAAGAGTTGGTGGAGGATTGGTTAACGGAACTGAATGCCGAGGATGACGCGATTGAAGCGGCGGTGGAAGTTACGGGTGCGGCGACCTCCGCGATGGGCTGGTCAAGCAGGAACGTCGAGGAGTTATTGAATGGAATTCCATTGATGATGGCGGTCAGGATGTTGTTGTCGAGCGTGCCGCGGATGATGCTGTTCACAATGTTGATTGTGGGCGGATCGATGGTGATCTGAGCACCTGTTCCCACGGCCTGGGCGATGATTGAGCTATTGATGATTTGATCGGTGACCGGAGATGTGATCGTGATGTTCGCACCTGGGCCGTTGGGTGCCAGGGCGGTCACCATGCTGCCATTGATGTAGACGCCATTGGCTCCAGTGAGCGAGATATTGCCTGCAGGACCGTTGGCCGCGCTGACGGAGACGAGGCTGTTGGCGTTGATGGCGAGGTAGTCGGAAAGCGCGTCGATGTTGATGGTTCCAGCGGCCCCGCCCCCGGAATTCGCGGCGATGCTCTTGATGTAGGAGCCTTGATCTAGGTAGATGCGCGAGCCTTGAATGGAGATGGACCCGGCGGCACCTCCACCGGTAGCCGTGTTGTTAGTTGATGTCGCGGCGATGCCAGAGGGCGTGGCGGGATCGGCCTGATAATTGAGGGCGATGCGCCCGAGCCCCGTATAGTCATTGGAGTTGACCGGCTGATTGGGGACGGCGGTGCTGCTTGAATTGGGGGCGACGCCGGTCAGATTGATGTCGCCGCCCTTGCCTAAGCCGCTGGTTGTGGTGGAGAGTAGCGACAAGCCCTGGGCTGCGAAATCACCGGTGAGGATGTCGATGTTGGCACCGGCTCCGCTGCCTGATGCGCTGGTGAAGATACCTTGGGTCGTCGTATTGCCGCTGTCGGGGAAGATGTAGAGCGAACTGACGGAGTTGATGGTGATGGGAGAGGCAATGGCTGGTCCCATGTTGATGCTTTGGATTTGCGAGGAACTATCGATATTGACGTATCCGGCGTTGATGGTGATTGCGCCAGGTACGCCATTGGGACCGGACGATGTGGAAATGGTGGAGAGACCCGGACCTGCGGTGCCATAATTGGCCAACGAGAGGCCTCCATTCGAACCTATCCCAGACCCAAGGGCTTGAATCGAGATATCGGCGGCCTTACCAGTACCGTTGGAAGTTGATTTGACAAATCCGCCATTAGCAATCGTGATCTTGTTGACTTGCAGAGCCAGACCAAGCGACGGCGCGTTGGCGTTGTTCGTGTCGGATTCGATGCCTGTAAGGTTCTGCGAATTAGAGACGTTTTGGATCACCAATTGTGAGGGTTCGAACACGCCAACGAACGTATCAGGCAACCCGCTGCTTCCGGCCGCTTGACCCGGCACGAGACCTGAATACAGAAATATTTGACCAGGAGCACCGTTGGCGAGTCCAAAGGAACGGATTTGCCCGCCATCGAGAATGCTCGCCTGCCCAGTGTTCGTCAACTGGATGTAGGTGCCGCCGGCATTCCCCACGGAATTGGAATAGGACTCGATGAGCGCTCCGTTGGAAACGGTAAGGCCGTTGACGTTAATACTGATTGATCCGCCAGCGCCTGTGTTCGACGTAGCCCCGCCCTTCAAGTTTGAGGGCGAGCCGATCGCTCCGGGCGCTACAGCCTGATTGCCAGTGAAGGCGAATATTCCGGATGGATGGACACTCAGATCGGTGTCGGCTCCGAGTCCGGAGGCCTGAACGGTCCCGGCGTTAATCGTGATCGAAGCGCCCGCGCCCGATCCGATGGTCTGGGAGATGATGGCACCCCCGTTCAAAAGGTTAACGGACCCATTATCTCCAATGGCGCCATCCAATTCGATTGGCTGGGCATTACCGGAACCACTGACCGTCGAATTGATGGATGCACCGTTCGTGATGTTAATCGTACCCTCAAGGGTAATGCCTCCAGCGCCACCAGGGCTATCGGAAATGGTTCCAATAACAGCGTTGTTCGAGAGGGAAATGTTGCCAAAGAGGTCGATCACGGTGTGCTTGATCGGGAGGGCGCTGGTGCCGTGGTTATTAACAAGAATCGAGGTGCCAGCACCATCGACGCTGAGGGAAGTGGCCAAGATGGAAATGAAGCCACCGGGTCCGTCTCCATTATTGAAGGATGAAATGGTTCCCCCGGCGAAAAGCTGCGCGGTGAGAGTCGATGACGGTCCCAAAGGATTTGGAAGAGATATCGAGATGTTGCCACCGCTAGCACTATTGGTGCTTACCGACGAAATGGAGGCGCTATTCGCGACGGTAAGGGCGGAAGTCGTAACGTTGATGTTGCCGGCAAGAGCACCTAAGACCGAAGACGCTGGAGTGGCGACGATATTTCCGCCGGAACCGGAGCCCGTGGATAACAGCGGCGTGCCCGCCAGCGTATACAAGCCGGTGGTATTTGCCGTTCCATTTGGGCCAGTTCCGCCGTCTAGCGTGATGGCGGAGGCGGAGAGATTTAAGTTTCCACCGGTGCCAGAACTGGGCGCTGCTGACCCGCTCGCACCTACGAACGCATTGCCCAAAGTGGTAGTGGAAATGGAGGCGTTCGTGGTAATGCTGATACTGCCGCTGGTCGTATTCGTCACCGTTATGTCAATGTCGCCGCCTTGGCCCGCGCCTGAGTTGGCGGAGGCGATGGAAGCACCGTTGCTGAGATTGACGGTATTGGCCGATGTGATTTGGATATTGCCGGGGCTGCCAGCTTGAATTGCGGAAGTGTTGATGGAGGAGTTGGGTCCGGTGACGGTCAAGCCATCGGTGAGGAACATGTGGATTCCCCCGCCTGATGCAGTCGAACTGGAATAGTTGGTGTTGGATATCTGACTATTGAGGAACGTGCAATCGCTGGCGACAATGGTGCTGGAACCAGAGGGAGTAACACCGGTGGAGTCGCCGCTGGTGGCGATCTGAGAGTTGCTGATCTGGAGCGTGCTGGCGTTGCCAGAAGAAATAGTCGGATCAGAGTGGATCGTGGTGGGATTGAAGGAAACTGTGGCTCCTGGAGCTACGGAAACGATACTGATGTGTCCGCCGGGGGCGGTTAGGGTCGCGCCGTTAAGGGCGTTGTTGCCGCCGACGAGAGCGAGGATTTGTCCAGTCGGGACCGAAAGATTGGCGTTGGAGACGCCAATGGGATTGGCGCTGGCCGTGAAGCCGAAGGACGAGGGATTGAGGCCCGAGATGGACGCGGCAGTTGGGGATGTGGGGCTTCCGGTGGGAAGGACGGCGCCATCGGGAAAATTAACAACATGGGCCGTCGAAGCGGTGAAAGAACCAGAAACGTTCAGGGAAGCACCTTGGCCGAAGATGATTCCGGCGGGGTTGATAAGGTATAGATTGGCACCTTGGACGTTGGAGTTAAGTGCCCCGTTGATAGTAGACGCGTTACCGCCGGTGACGCGGGCAAAGATGTTGCTGATGGAGTCCGTGCCCGAGTTGGTGAAGGTGGCCGAATCGCCATTGCCGATGTTGAAGACGCTGAAACTGTGGAAAAGATTGCTTCCCGAGGTTGTTCCAAGGTTCGAAGGAATCGTGAACGCCAGACCGGTGCTGGTTGTCGTACCGGTAATGGCTGCGTTGGCACCCATCGAACCGTCGGTGTGGATATTAGTCGTTGACGGCGAACCGGCAAGGGCGAAACCGGAAAACGCGCCCAGGGAAGCAATACATAAAAGCAGCCGCGGAACGCCTGACCGCTCGGATTTGCGACGAGTCGGAAAGATCCCGGAGCGGGTGGGGGAAACTGGAAAAAATAGTTGGAGTGAGTGGTATTTCATGGCGGGCTCTCTGAGTTGGCAGATATCTGGAATCATATTTCCAAAATCAGCGGGGCAATGATTGAAACCTCCGGCTGTGACTGCATCGTTGTTGGGTTGTAGATCATGTTGGCAATTGTGCCTAATCTGGCCAGCAACGTCGGTGTCAATGTAGGAGGCGGTACTCCTACCATGTAGTGGAATTGTTCATAGAGGAAGAACGCTTGATAATTCAACGCGGCTGAGCTTTGGGCAAACAGGTTGATTGCACCCGTGGGATTACCTTCGCTCAAATCATTTTCAACTTCTGTTATGTCGTTCGAGGGGGTATTGATTCCCAAAAAGATCTGGGAAAGATAGTTGCCAGCAGCGTCATAAGCGTCATCATTAGTAGCATTGGCATTAGATGGGTTAGCTAAATACGCGGCAATGACCTGTGGCAGTGTCTGTTGAAGGATAGCAGATAGAACGCTTTCAAAGTTGCTGTTGTTGGCGTCATCGAATAGGAACGCAAGAGCGGAATTCATTTCGACCGTGGTTGGCAGTTGATAGGCGTAAGTAAGATACAGATTGTTTATAAGAGCGTTGTCGTAGTAATTATTGAGACCTAATATACCGCCTCCAAGAAAATCGGCCTCAACGGTTCGGGGCGGCGAAAAGGGGACAGGTCCGGGACAGGTCCCTTTTCCGGCGGACCGGAAAACGGACCAGTCCCGGACCAGTCCCGAACGCCACTAAGTTAAGCCATAAATATCGTAAAATCAACGATTTGCGCTCATGAAAAAGCGGCCTCCTGCCGATGAAGGTGTAGCGACACACTTTTCACAAACAGGAGGCCACAAATGGCCAGTATCAACGCATCCCTCGCAAAGGTCAAACTCGATCACAAGCATCTTCTGGACACCAATGTCATCCTCCGCTTCGCCCTCGCCCTTCATCATCTGTGGCGCCAGCGACAACTTGGACCCGCGCAGACCATTCAGCTTTTCATCCTCCAAATCCTCCACGGCAACGCCGCCATCAATGCCCTGCGGCGACTGACCGACATTCCCTTCACGGACTCGGCCTATGTTCAAGCCAGGCAGCGCCTGCCGGTCCAGATATTCCGCGATCTTCTCAAATGGATCTGCGCACAAGCCTCCGCCAAAATGATTACCAAACGCGGTGATGATCCCCAACTCTTCCACGGCCATCGCGTTTATATGCTCGACGGCTCCAGCGCCTCCATGCCCGACACCGCGCCGCTGATGAAATTCTTTGGACAACCCACGGGTCAGGAACCAGGCTGCGGATTCCCCGCCGCCCATCTTCTTTATCTGATCGACCTGGCCACCGGCATGATCCTGGACATGATCATCTCGCCGCTCTTCACCCACGACCTGCGCCACGCCCCGGACACGCACCAAAAACTCGGCGCCGGCGACCTGCTCATGGGCGACCGCGCCTTTTCCTCGTTCGCTCATATCGCCGTGATTCTCGGCAAAAACATGCACTTCCTCTCCCGCCTGCATCAACGCATGGATGTCCCGCGCCCCGTCTATCGCACGGTCGTACGTCGAGGTTCGGACGGCAAGAAAATACGGCCCCCGACGCTCCGGCGAACCCAGACGTTCACGCGCTCCAGCCCGATCCTCGACGACCTGCTGACGCAATGGTCCAAACCCGTGGAGCGCCCGGTATGGCTGGCCGAGGCGGACTACGCCCGCCTGCCCGAGCGGATCGCGGTTCGTATTCTTGCCTACCGCGTGGAAACGCCGGGCTTTCGTACCAAGGTGATCACCCTGGTCACCACGCTGACGGATCCGGTAAAGTATCCCGCCAAGGAACTGGCGGCTCTCTACCAACGGCGATGGGAGATCGAAGGTCACCTGCGCGAACTCAAGACCACGATGAAGATGGACGTGCTTCGGACCAAGACCGTCGACGGCATTACCAAGGAACTTCTGGTGTATGCGATGGCGTATAATCTGGTCCGGCTCAAAATGCTGGAAGCGGCGCGACGCCAGCGCGTAGCGGTGGAGCGAGTGAGCTTCGTGGACGCATTACGATGGCTGGCGGAAAACCACAGCGCCGAGGAATTCGCGAACTTGATATTGAATCCCGACCGTCCAGGCCGCGTGCAGCCTCGAGCCGTCAAGCGACGACCCAAAAACTACAAACTACTCACCGAGCCCCGGCAAAATTGGATCAAAAGGGCCATGAAACAGCGTGCGGCGGCTTAACTTAGTGGCGTTCGGACCAGTCCCCTTTTCTCCGCCACGCGCTGTCAGGCCGGGGGCCGGGAGTGGTGGGCCGGCGCGGACTTGGCCCACCCTACGATGCAATCATTTCGCGTCGGTCCGGAACGGCGACGCCGGCAGGCCGGCGGCGTTGAAGAGGTTGCAGACCGGGTTGTCGGCCCAGGCGTAGCGGACCGCTTTGGGCGCTGCGATCGCAGGGCTGGAGACGACGACCGTGTTGCCGTCGATGCGGGCGTCGGCCCAGACGAATTGGCCGTCGGGGCCGGCGATGGCGAACCCGGTAAGCGGGCCGTTGCTGGCGATCAGGCCGCCGCCGATGTCGTCGAAGAAGACGCGCATGGCGCTGCCTTCGACGCGCGCTTCGCGGAAATGCGGCCCGCGGTGGACGATGTCCTTTTTGGCGTAGGAGTGGCGCAGGGCGTTGAGGGCCAGGCGGATGCCCACGTCCTGCTTGTTGCGCGGGTGGATGTCGGCGCCGTCGCCGATGTCGATCGCGATGGCCATGCCCGTATGGGGAAGGCTCAACGCCTCGGCCTGGGCCTCGCGCAGTTCGGCCCATTGGCTCTCGAGGGGCTTGGGCGCCGTGGACAGGTAGTTGGCGAGCTGCACGAAGTGGAAACCCATGCCCTCGTGCTTGAACGCCCGGCGCCAGTCGCGGATCATCGCCTTGAAGAGCGACTTGTATTGCGGGGCGCGCCCGACGTTGGATTCGCCCTGGTACCAGATGGCCCCGCGGATCGCCATGGGCAGCAGCGGGGAAATCATGCCGTTGTATAAGACGCTGGGGCTGTTGGGGTTGTCCGGACCCATCGGCGGATTGGGATACTGGACGACGCCGTAATTGGCTTCGACCGCGAATCGCCACGTTCCCGCCAGCGGGATTTCCGTCTCGCCGACGCCCGCTCCCGGGATCGCGCCCGTCTCGGCCTCCGCGCCGTCCTTGGGCTCGGGCTTCGACCCTTCGACGCCGTCGCAGGTCAGGCGCATCGCCGCCGCCGGGCCGGTCGCGCCGCCGGCGTACTTGTCGCTGTGAACCCGGATCGCGATCACGTTGGGGCCGGCCTTGACCAGCGCGCCGGGGACGGTGTATGTCCGGGGCAGCGACCAGGCGTCGGGGCGGTCTTGGATCGTGAGGCTGCCGACTTTGACGTTGTTGAAATAGGTGGTGTCGCTCTTGTCGGTGGCGCCGATGGAGAGCTTGAGGTCCTTGCCGGCCCAGGAGGCGGGGACGTCGACGATCTTGCGGAACCAGAGGATGCCGCTGAAATTCAGGCCGTAGCTCTGCCAGGTGCGCGGGAGGTCCATGCCGGCCCAGGTGGCGTCGGCGGGTTCGACCTCGGCGGCCCAGCCCTTGGCGTAGCCCAGGTTCTGGTGGTCGCCGACCTTGTCCTCGATGGCTTTGACTTCGGCGCGCCAGTGGATGTTGGCTTCCTCAAGCTTGTCGATGTCGCGTTCGAAATTTTCGACGATGGCGCGGACCGACGCATCGGGCTCGGCCAGCATGGCTTCGCGACTGGTCCAGGCTTCGGCGACGGTTCCGCCCCAGGAGCTGTTGATCAGGCCGACCGGCACGCCCAGACGCCGATGGAGTTCGCGTCCGAAGAAGTAGCCGACGCCGGAGAATCCCGATGCGGTTGCGGGCGAGCATTCTTCCCAGGTGGTTTTGGAGAAGCCGGACATGGGTTTGAGGGCGGGCTTTTGCGGAACGGTGAGCAGGCGGATGTTGGGGAACTTGGCCGCCGCGATTTCGTTGTCGGGGTCGTTGCAGAGGCTCAGGGGCCAGCCCATGTTGGATTGCCCGGAGCAGACCCAGACTTCGCCGACAAGGATGTTGCGGAGCGCGAGTTTGGAATCCGTCGAGGTCACGACCAGTTCGGCGGGTTTGGCGCTGGCGGTCAATGGGGCCAGTTTCACCGACCAGTTGCCGTCGGCACTCGCCGTGGTTTCGACGGTCTGGCCCGCAAAGGCGACGGCGACTTTGGCGCCGGGGGCGGCGGTTCCCCAGACGGGCGCGGGGAGTTGTTGTTGAAGGACCATGTTGTCGGTGAAAACGGAAGCAAGCGTAAGCGGCATGAGGCGCTCCATGGAATGGGTGGTGATTGTTGAACGAGATAGGTTACAGGGAAATGTGTTGCGGGTCTTGTGGGAACGCCAATCCGGAACGCCAATCTCCCGGGCGTGAAAAGGGGACTGGCTCCTTTATCCCGCGGACGGGATAAAGGAGCCAGTCCCCTTTTCACGCCACCAGCGCGCCGCAGATCGCCGATTCGATCGCATCGGCCCAGATCCGATATCCCGCGGCGGTGGGATGCACGCCGTCATTCATGATCGAAACCGGGATGCTCCCGGCTTCGTCCAGGAACAACGGGCCGATGTCCAGGAAGTCGATCGACTTATGCCCTTCGGCGAAGATTTTCAATAGATCGTTAATCTCCCGTACCTGGGCCCGCAGGGCGGATTCGACCGTGCTGCGCGGGAACACGCCCATGAGCAGGATGCGGCTTCGTGGCGAGGCCGCCAGGACTTTGGCGCAGACCGCCTGAATTCCCTCGGCGGTCTGGGCCGGGGAATTGGCGACGAAGCGTCCGGTGGTCGAGAGGTTGTTGGTGCCGATGAGGATGACCACGAGTTTGGGCGTCTGGGCCGCGAACTCGCCGTGCTCGAGGCGCCACAAAACGTTCTGGGTGCGGTCGTATCCGAAGCCCAGGTTGAGCGGGTTGTGCCGGAGGTAGCGCTCGCGCCACAGGTGTTCGCCGCGATTGGGATGTTGCGGGTCGCCTTCGAAAAGATGGGTGATGGAGTCGCCGATGAAAATCAGGTCGTGGTTCCCGGCGGCGGCCAGGCGTGCCTTGGCTTCGTGGCGGGCGTACCAGTCGTAGAAATCCTCCTCGATCTTGGGCATCGGGAGGGTGGCGGGAATCTGAACGGGCGTGGCGGGCGTGGTCGACATTGGGTTTAGGTCCTTTGACGGATCATAGCGCGGGGAGGCACGCGGCGGCTGCCGCCCGGTGATCTTAATCGGCCGCTGATCTTAATCCACCGGTCCTAATTGCTATTGACACGTCATTATCATCAGTATACGATAATGAAGAATCAATATCGATATTGGCCGAAGTACATTCAACAGGGAAAATCACCATGCCCGCCACGCCGCCCCAGTGCCGTTCAAAGTCCGCCTTCACGCTCATCGAACTCCTGGTCGTCATCTCCATCATCGCCATCCTCATCGGGCTCCTGCTGCCCGCGCTGTCGCAGGCCCGCGCGCTGGCCATGGCCAGCCAGTCGCTTTCCAACGCCCATCAGATTTCGCTGGGCATCAACATGTACGCCGGGGAAAACCGATACAAGTTCCCCTCCTCCGGACACACCGGCGTCACTTGGATGGAGCAGATCGGCCATGACCCGATTCTCGACACCACCTGGGACCAGCCCACCACCGCCGCCTACGTCGCCCGCGTGACCCAATACACCAAGTTTGTGTCCAATCCCAAGGCGTTCCGTTCCCCCACGGACACAAGCCAGTTCTGGGACCCCGTCGCCTACCCCAACCCCGTCAATCAACGCCAGACTTCCTACGGCTACAACGCCTACCTCACCTACGACCACCCACCCTATTTCGGCATGACCCTCGAACAGGTCAAGGTCCCGTCCTCCACCGTCATCATCGGCGAATATTCCAGCGGCCCCAACTGCTTCGAAGATCATTTCACCCCCGAGTTCTATGGCTACGACCCTGGCGCGGGTGCCGTGCAGTCCGTGGCCCTGGGAAGCGCTAACTTATCGCAGTTCCCCTATCCCAATGCCACGTTGTTCAACGAGGCGATGGCCGCGGGAGCGACGGGCGGAGGCACGCCGCCCAACTCGTACATCGATTTCACCGGCGACGCCACCGACGCCTGGACGCCGGCCAATCCGTCCGGGACGCCGCCGACGCCCGCCGCGCCCAACAGCATGGCCTACAACCGCTACAACAACCGGGGCCTGTATGGCTTCATCGACGGCCACGCCGATTTCAAGACGTTCAGCGACGTTTTTTCCTGGCCGACGTACAACGCCGCGACGTGGACGCAGCCGCAACTCAACTGGTTTGACCCGCAGGGTATTCATTGATTAGGGTCCCTCTTGTTAGCCGGACGCGCAAGCGACGGTCTTGGTTGGAAGTGAGATCGGCTTCAACCTGAATGGGCAAATTCGCCATGGAGACAATCGTCTTGGTCCATAGTCGCCACGCCATCGCCCGGCTTCTCCCGCCATTGGCCTCGCTGGTCCTTCTCCTCGCCGGCTGCGCCGACCACGGCGCGCAAACCAGGCTCGACGCCCGCACTGCCTTCGCCAGCGTCCTGGCCAACCCGGTTCCCGCCAGCGTCGAGAATCTGCAGGCCAGCGGCACCGCGAACGAAGGATACGTTCTCCACATGCGATTCACGGCGTCCGAGCGCGACATCAACGCCATCCTCGGCGCCGGGTACAAGCGCAGGACATGGAACCAGATCGAATCGCGGATCATGCAGGCTCCGGCCAACGAATTTTCGCCGTCGTGGAATCCCAGGGCTGTCGTTAAAAAGAAGTGCTATGAACTCGAGAGCGCCGATGCGTGGACGAGAAAAGGGGAAACGTCGCGGCATTATCTGGTGATCGACGAGGATGCGCGGGTCGTCTATTTCAGCGGGTTTGGGGGATGAAAGAAGTCTCGCCAAATCGGCCAAAAAGGTATGATGTCAGGCGTGAGTCAGGCACCTTCATTACGCGTGAAGAGAATCGTCATCATTGCCGGTCCCAATGGGGCGGGTAAAACGACGTTTGCGAAAAACTTTCTGCCGGTGCTCGGCGTCTTTTCGGACTTCATCAATGCCGATTCAATTGCACGAGGTCTTTCACCGCTCGAGCCGGAAAAGGCTTCGATCCAAGCCGGGAAAGCCATGCTCGACCAAATTGCGAATACGGTTCAGCGTGGACAAAGTTTCGCTTTTGAGACGACGTTGAGCGGTCGCGGGTACGCTCGCCATATTCCTGAGTGGCGCAAGGCTGGATATCACGTCACGCTCATCTTTCTGAGCCTGCCTTCCGCGGACATGTCGGTCTCGCGGGTCCGGGCTCGAGTGGCGCAAGGCGGGCATCATGTGCCAGAGGACGTTATTCGCCGAAGGTTTGCCGCCGGTCTTTGGAACTTTCATAATATTTATTGTGGTTTGGTTGACAGTTGGGCCTTGTACGATAATGTTTCGACACCGCAACGAATTTCTTCAGGAGTGAACGATGAATCCAAAAATCCAGAGCCCTGATCCTGTCATTGAGGCCGTCCTGCCCGCTCTGCGGCGAGCGGCCCGAAGCGCGAGAAAACTGGCGGAGGAAACCGGTACGCCGTTTTACGTGATGCGGAAGGGCAAGATCGTGAATCTCAATCCGAACGCCAAGAAAATCAGCGCCGCCAAAATTCGGGCCAGGATGCTGGACAAGAATTTTTGACGGCATTGGATTGTAGGGTGCGTTGAGTCTTCGAAACGCACCATTCCCAGCTTGAATTCTCATGGCGGCCACAAACGATTCAAAACCGTTCCGTGAAAATACGTCGGTTGTTCGCCGACAGAATTACAGTCGGCCCTTTCCTGTTTTTTCAAATCACGCAACGACCAAACACCCGTGAATGGTGGGTTTCGAAGACTCAACCCACCCTACAAGACCTACGTCGGCATCCGCAACAACGTCCCCGCCCTCTGAAAATACGCCTCATCAAACCCCATGTATTTCTTGATCGCCACGTCCCGGCGCATCCAGTTGCCGTCCATCATCATCCGCGCCATCGCCCCCCATTTCACATATTCAGGCGGAGGCAGCGAAATAATCGGCCAGTCGCTGCCGTGAACCAGTTTGTTTCGCACCCTGGGATCTTCGAGAATTCGCGGATAGGCCGTCCATCGTGGCGGAAGGTTGAGCGCGGACGTGTCGCCGTAGAAATGTTCGTGGTCGCGGGCCATGCGCACGAATTCGTCAACGAATCCTTTGGACTTGTTGTCGGCCCGTGAGCCGCAGTGGGCCGCGATCACCGTCACGCCGCGTTCCACCGCGGGCAGGAGCAGTTCGGGGCTTTGGAACTGGGGCGAGATCACGGGCAGGGCGCGCTCGCCGGAGGTGTGGCAAAGCAGTGGGATTTTGTGGTGCGCCATGGCTTCGTAGAACGGGAAACAGAGCTTGTGGCTGGGGTCGAAGCCCTGCGTGATGGGTAGCCACTTGATTAGAGTCGCGCCGGCCGCGACGCAGCGCTCCAGTTCGGCGACCGCGTCCTTGCGATAGGGATGGACGGAGGCGCCAAACAGCATTTTGGGATGCTTTTTGACCAGGTCGATCACGTAGTCATTGGTGACGAAAAGGTTCGTCCTTGCGTCGTCAATGTCGCCGTTTTCGTCGTAGACGCGGTCGAAGGCCAGGACGACGGCGGCGTCCAGGTCGGTCGTCTGGGCGATGGTTTTCGCGAGTATGTTTTCGAAGGCCCGTTCGGATTTTTCGTCGTCGCCGAAGATGCCGAAGCGAAGGCGAAGGAAACGGGTGAGATGGTTATTTCGGAGCAGTGGCGACATAGCGCCGTGGGCGGGCGTAAGGGCGGTGATGTGGACGTGGACGTCGATTCGCATGGGAGGGCTTCTTGCTTGTTAGCCGGACGCGCAAGCGACGGTCTTGGCTGGATGTGCGATTCACTTCAACCTGTTTGATCAAACGCGCAGGCGATGGTTTGGCCCGCGCGCCAACGATCTGTCCTTTTCGCCCAACGTTCGATTCATATTGGAATTTCCAAACAAAACATCGCTCGCGCATTCAATCGTTCAGGTTGACGTAGATCCCACTTCCAGCCAAGACCGTCGCTTGCGCGTCCGGCTAACAAGAACGGCCTACATCAATTCGCTACGCCCGGCGACCCCACGATTTCCGCGTTGGTCTTGAACCGTTCCAGCGCCTTGAGCAGCGCCTCGATCTGCTGCGGCTCAGGCATTCCGATCAACCTTCGGCGAAGCGCCCCCATCGTGTCCAGTTCCGCGTTTGACAACAGAAGATGCTCTTTTCGCGTGCCCGATGCCGCCAGGTTCATGGCCGGGAAAAGCCTTCGTTCGGCGATTTTGCGGTCGAGGATGAGCTCCATGTTGCCGGTGCCCTTGAACTCCTCGAAGATGACCTGGTCGCCGCGACTGCCGGTGTCGACCAGGGCGGTGGCGATAATGGTCAACGAGCCGCCTTCCTCGAATTTCCGGGCGGCGCCGAACAGTTGCTTGGGGATCGCCAGGGCGCTGGCGTCCAAGCCGCCGGACAAGGTTCGACCGGTCTGGGAAATGCCGGGGGCCGTGTTGAACGCGCGCCCGACGCGAGTGAGCGAGTCGAGGAGGACGACGACGTCCCGGCCGCCTTCGGCCATCCGTTTGGCCCGGTCGATGGCGAGCATGGCCAGGTAGACGTGCTTGTCGGGGGAATGATCGTTGGAACTGGCGAGCACGGTGCAGGGCACGTTTCGCCGAAAGTCGGTGACTTCCTCGGGACGCTCGTCGATGAGCAGGGCGATGACTTCGACGGCGGGATGATTGTGACGGATGGCGAAGGCGATGTTTTTAAGGAGCGTGGTTTTTCCGGCCTTGGGCGGCGAGACGATCATGCCGCGCTGGCCGTAGCCGATCGGGCAGAACAGGTCGATGAGGCGGCAAGCGGGGGGGCAACCGGGATATTCAAGGACCAGGCGGGGATTGGGGTCGATGGTCGTGAGATCTTCGAAGCGTCGTCGGCGGGTGAAGTCGTCGGGCGACATGCCTTCGATCTGGAGTACCTGCGTGACCTTGGGGGCGTTGGGCGCGATGGCGTTGACTTTGGGCTTGTTCTTGTTTTTCTTGCCGTAGTGGTTGTATTGCTCGGATTGATGGTTCTGGCCGTTGCCGTTGTTTCCGACGGGCTGGCCAAGCTCGACTTCGAGTTGGAGCCCGGAGCGGAGGGCCAGGCGCTCGATGAGGCGCTGGGGGACGACCGGGTCGCTGGCGGTGGCGACCAATGTTTTATCGAGGAGGCGAAGACGGCCATCGGCCTTGTGAACTTCGAGGATGCCTGTGTATAGGGATTGCATGATGACCTGATCAAAGGGTATTCGGAGCGGAAAATCGGGGGCGGCTTCCGGTGGGGCCGGGTTTCGGGAGACCGGATTCCGGCGGGGCTTGGCGAAAAGCCAAGGCCCAGGGCGCGGAGAGACTGACTTAACGAAAAACCCGATGCCTTGCGGCATCCTGGCGTCGCCTGAACTGACTGGCGATTGGGCGTTTACAAGCCCAAATTCCTGGTGAGAGCGCGTTCGACAAACGGGCTGACGAATCGCGATATGACCCCACGACACCCTTTTCCAACACAATCAAGTGCGGCCAAATGCGTAAATCACTCACGCATCAAAAAGGGCAATTTTGTGGGGGTCCGGCTCACGCCTGGTCCCGCAACGGGCAATGGCAGACAGGCAAAGGAACGAACTTCACATCGAGTTCACATGAAGTTGTACAAGGTTTCGCGACTCAATTCAAGTCCCGTCTTCCGATTTCGCGTCGGATTTGCGTCTGGCCATATGTTCAACGCCCGGGGGCCGGAATTTCGCCTGATTAATTCAACTAACATTGCATAAACCTTGTGGGCCAGGGTTCACGCCCGTTAAAATTCAGCATGAAGGCGTCGAGTCCCAATTGGTTTCAGTCGTTCGTTCGGGCAACGTGGCCAAAGAAATCGCTGGCGGTGCATCCTCTTTTTCGTGTCGTCCAACTATTGGACGGCGGGGCCTTACTATTGGTAAGTGAAGTCTGATTTGATCGGCTGGCAGTGGTCGCTGGGGCTATTCCGTTGCGTTGGCCGTCGGTGCTGGATAAAACAGTACCACCGACCCACCGCATCAGCGAAAAACAACTCAAGGCCGCATCCCATGAAAGACTATTCCCCGCTCAATCTTTCCCGATTCTGCAACGTCGGAGTCAAATTTCTCAACCTGGGCGAACCGACTCTCATTGGCAAACAGACTCTCCAGGGCCTTCCCTTCAAGATCGGCGGCGGGCCCAAGGCCAGCCCCAAGAAATGCTACATCGGCTTTAACGGCGACAAGGGCCTCGGCGCCCCGGTCACCATCCCGATCAAGTCCAAGGCCAAGCATGTCATCGTGGCCCACACGCTCCTGGAAACCCGCATACCCGAGGGCGAAAACGTTGGACGCGTCATCGCCAACTATGTCTTCCACTACGCCGATGGTTCCAAAGTCAGCGTGCCGATCCGCGAGCGCCTGGAACTGGCCGTGCTTCCGGCGCCCTGGGGGCAACTGGCGTTGCTGGCGATTCCCGACCATCCCGACGAACTCATGGACCGTTACGAGGGACACTGGGACAGTTCAGGCCAGCGCCTCACCGAAGCACGGCAGGGCATGGCGTGGCGGCATCACCTGTGGCCCTGGACCAATCCGCACCCCGACCGCAAAATCGAATCGATGACCATCGAACCCGGCGACCGCAAGTTCGTCGTCGCCGCCGTCACGCTCAGCAAGCTCGATGAATACCCGTTCTGCACCACCGCCCGGCGCGAGGTCAAGATCACGCTCCCCAAGGAACGCGACGCCCAGAAACCCTTCAAACTCGGCGTCGAAGTCGACCGCGGCGTCACCACCTACGCCTATCCGCTTCCCGAGCAGACGCCCGATCAGTTTCTCAACGACGACCTCAAGGGCTTTGGCCAGACCCACACCCGAAACTCCAAAGCCGCCTACGCCCACATCGCCGCCAGCCCCTCCGCGACCGTCACCGTCAAGCACGACGGCAAGACCCTGGGCAAGGTCAACTGGGGCGAACTCGAAGAGAAGAAAATCGTCAAGACCGAACGCGTCGAAATGGAGATTACCGATTCGGGCAAAAACTGGGTCCACACCACCATCATCGATGAGGACACCGGCAAGCCCACGTCCTGCCGCGTCCACTTCCGCTCGCTCAGCGGCGTCCCCTATCAACCCATCGGCCACCACGACCACCTCCTGAGCGATCAGGGCACCTGGCACATCGACGTCGGCGGCGACATGCACCTGGGCCAGACCACCTACGCCTACATCGACGGCAAATGCCAGGGCTGGCTCCCGCGCGGCAAGGTCATCGTCGACGTCGCCCGCGGCTTCGAATACGAACCCCTGCGCCAAGTCGTTGACATCAAACCCGGCCAGCGCGAACTGACGCTCGGGCTCCAGCGCTGGACCGACATGGCCAAGAACCGCTGGTTCAGCGGCGACACCCATGTCCACTTCCTGGGCGAGCGCGGCGCCCACCGCGAAGCCTCCGGCGAAGACCTTAACGTCGTCAACCTCCTGGCCTCGCAATGGGGCCATCTCTACACAAACACCGAGGACTTCATCGGCCGCCCCGTCACCAGCGACGACGGCAAGACCATCGTCTACACCACCCAGGAAAACCGCCAGCACATGCTGGGGCACATCACTTTATTAGGGTTGAAGGAGCAAGTCGCCCCCTGGTGCTCCGACGGACCGGCCGAAGCGGAAATCGGCGGCAACCTCGAACTGACCCTGTCGCACTGGGCCGACGCCTGCCACGCCCAGGGCGGAACCGTCGTCATCCCGCACCTGCCCAACCCCAACGCCGAACCCGCGGCCCTGATCGCCTCCGGACGCGCCGACGCCGTCGAGATGCTCGTCCACATGCCCTATGCACATGTGGAGTATTACCGCTACCTCAACTGCGGGTACAAGCTCCCCCTGGTCGGCGGCACCGACAAGATGGACTCGGCCGTGCCCGTCGGCCTTTGTCGCACGTATGTCTACATCCCGCCCGACGAGGAATTCAACTACGACAACTGGTGCAAGCACATGCGCCTGGGGCGCACATTCATCTCCTCGGGCCCGATCCTCAAGTTCACCGTCAACGGCGTGATGGCCGGCGACACGGTCGAACTCACCGGCGAAGGGACGGTCGAAGTCGAAGCGACGGCGGAATCGATCTTCCCGGTGCATGTGCTCCAGATCGTCTGCGAAGGCAACGTCGTGGCTTCGACCGAGGACGCCAACGGGGCCAAGACGCTCAAACTCAAGACGAGCCTCAAAGTCGGCAAGAACACCTGGCTGGCCGCCCGCTGCGCCGGGCCCAAGTATAGCGCCAAGCTGCACAACGACAGTTGGCGCCGCGGGATCTTCGCCCACACCTCGCCGGTGTACATCGCGGTCGGAGGCAAGTGGCACATGTTCGACCTGGCCACGGCGCAGTACATGCTGACCCTAATCGACGGTAGTGTGCAATACATCCGGCGCCACGCCCGCCAGGACAAGAACCAGAGCGACATCACGCACCACCACACGCACAAGGATCATCAGGAATTTCTGGAGTCGCCGTTCAAGGAAGCGGCGGCGGCGCTGCACCGGCGGATGCATGAGATGGGGATTCCGCATTGAGTCGGCGTCTTGTTAGCCGGAAGCGCAAGCGACGTCTTGGCTGGATGTGCGATCTTATTCAACCTTTTTGGTTAAATGTGCAATCGATGTCTTGGCCGGACGACACTGACTGCGATTTTCTCCGACCTGAAATTACTCATTCGTATTCGGGCGTCACCATTGTAAAATGAATTTGCAATGACAGTCGCCGCGACGCCCATTTCCCCGATGCCTGCTATTCGGCACCGTTTCACGGTGGACGAGTATCATCGCATGGGCGAGACAGGCGTTTTAAAGGAAGGCGCTCGGGTCGAATTGCTCAACGGGGAGATCATCGACATGTCGCCGATCGGCAAGGACCACTCAGGCGTCGTGAACTTACTGGCGGCTTGGCTTCATGCCAAGGGGCAAGGCAAGGTCGTGGTCAGCACGCAGAATCCGATTCTCCTGGACGACCACTCAGAACCGGAACCGGATTTGGCCGTGTTGCGATTCCGGGCCGATTACTATCGCAAGAGTTTGGCTCGCCCCGAGGATGTGACGCTGCTGATCGAGGTCGCGGACTCGTCGCTCTACACGGACCGTCAGGTCAAGATTCCGCTTTACGCCGCTGCGGGAATCGCCGAGGTGTGGATCGTCGATTTGAATGCCAATTCGCTGGAGCTCTTCCGCGATCCTGTCGGTGGTCAATTCCGGCAAAGCCAAATCCTGAAACGGCCCGCCGTCGTAGCCCCAAAAACTTTACCGTCCTTCGTGCTGAAATTGGATGACCTGTTCCCGGACTAAGCCTGACGCCATCATTGCTTATCGCTTCATTTCCAGAATCATCATTCGCGGAGCCGATCGCAATCCTTTGGCCCGCGGTTGCCGGGCCTCATGCCGCTCCTAGTCGGCACGCGATGTCACGCCGGTCCGGAGAATTGAATCTTACCCCTTATACGAAGACCCGCCCTTGGTCATCCCCTTGCTCAGCCGGTTGTTCACATACAACCCCTCCAGCAAAAATTCCCCAACCGACGCCAGCGTCTGCTCATCGCGGGGATCCAGCTTCATTTCACGACAAAGCGCCGCCGCGCCCGGGAGCAGGCCGTCGACGTGTTTCATGCCCGCGATGAGGTCCGCCGCCGACACTTCGTCGCCGACGACCAGCGTCAGGCCGTCCTTGAAGGCCGTGGCGATTTCGTCGTAGTCCGTCGGGTCGGCCACGGCGCCGAAGATCGACTTGACCGCCTCGCCGATGAGCGAGACAACGAGCTTGTCTTCGCTGCCCT
>Ga0206869_1081_pt1 | contig 19345 bp, 11 predicted proteins | sample Alteio_BWOrgCont_35_FD_152618 | JGI IMG/M metagenome (GOLD analysis project Ga0206869, IMG submission 152618) | Enriched cells from forest soil in Barre Woods Harvard Forest LTER site, Petersham, Massachusetts, United States -... | ecosystem: Environmental > Terrestrial > Soil > Temperate forest >... | reverse complement strand
TGTGGGTGTCATTCAGAAGCGCGCCGTCCGCCAATTCGATGTCCAACAGCGCTTTATGATATTCCCCCAGAGCGCCCGCTAGGTCCTGCCGCGCGTCCAGCCAATCCGCCTCGGCATCGAGTACCGCCTGGGCCTCGACGGTGCCGGCCTTGAGCCGCGCCAATTGCGTTTGGAATACCTGTTGGTCGTAGTCCACCACCGTTTGGTAACTCTGAATGCTTTGCTGCCACGCCCGCGCTTTTTGAATGGACGTGCTCAGGCTGTTGGCCATCTCCGTCTCCACGCCTTTAAGGTTGATGTAGGCCTCCTGCAGGTGCAACCGCGCTCCCTTCAGATCATTGCGCCCTTTGATATTTCCGCCAAGCGGGATGGTCAATTGTATTCCCGCGTCCCAGGAAAGAAATTCCTCCGACCCGAGCTGGTCCCATGATTGGCCGGGGGTGTTTCCCAGGCCATTGTACCCATAATCCGCCTTGGCATCCAGTTCCGGAAGAACCTGGTTTTTGGCCACCCCCACACGCAATCGTTCCTGGTTCATCTTCACCTGCTGGATCAAATAATCCGGGTTCAACGTGAATCCTTCTTCATACGTCTCCGCGTAGGTCGGTGGTGAATTACTGGTATGCGGGTCGTCCACCGCCCGAAACATCGGGCTGCCCGAACCGGGCCGTTCCGGATTCGGCGATACTCCGGCCAGGACCTGCAGATGCCCCAATGCCTCATAATAACTTTGCACGGCGTCGTTCCGTTTCGTGTTTCGCAACGCCAGCGCCGATTGCGCCTCCATCACGTCCAGTTGCGCCCCCTGCCCCGCTTTCAATCTTTCCTGGCTGTCGTTCAGCACCTCTTGCGCCGCGCCCACGGAATCATCGAAGAAATGGATCTGTTCCTGCGCAAAATACAGGTTCCAATACGCGCCCTCGGCCTGATACATCGTCAGCATCAACTGGCGGCGATATTCCTGGAAGGCGATGTCAGAATCCAGCGCCGCCAATCGGATGTTTACCATCACCGGCGTGAACCAGCCGTTCTTCAGCAACGGTTGAGTCACACTCACACCGGCGAAACTCTGGAATTGTCGATTAAACTGGTTAGCGGGAGTAGCTCCGAGGCTCGCGACAGGGTTTACGTTGTTGTACAAGTCGCTTACCGTTACCCCGAGTCTGATCTTGGCCCCCGTTGGAATCAACTCATCCACACCGCCGTCATAAATGTTGTTTCTGTCCACAAAAAGCGGACTCGCATCCTGTTCAGCTTGTTGCTGGGTGTTGTTCTGGCGTTTGTCCCACTGATGCGTATACGATGCCTCAAAGTCAGGCTCAAAGATGCCTTTCTCGCTCTTCAGCTTGTAGGTTTCCGCCTGGGCATCGATCATTTGCGCTTGCAGCGTCTGATTATATTGCAGGACCTGCTGCAGGTACCCTTTCAGCGTCAGATCCACCGAGGCCAGATCATCAGTGGTTTGGGCCGGCAGAGAAAAACCCGTTAAACAAACAACCATCACGACTACAAGTACTTGGAATATATTCGCCTCCCCACACCCCAATTGACTGGCTCGCTCGTTGCTCAAATGACTCATTCCAGCCTATAATATGGAACTTATGCCATTCGGCAATTGTTTTTGGCAACTTTTAATGATTCTGTAGGGCTTTGGATTACTTTAAATCGAGATATTAACGATGCCCAGACAAGACACCCGACGAAACCATCTTCTTAAATGGTAGGGCGTGCAGTCCCCTGCGCGCTGCTCGAATACGTCCAGCAAAACAGCTTAACGCGAAATGCCGCTTTACATAGCGATTTAGATATTTTGGATGCGCCGCCAGCGCGCTTCAAGGACAACAATCGTCACTGCGTAAATGGCGACGATCACTGCCGGCACGGCAATGAAGCGGAAACCTGGGAACAAATACCAACTTGCTGTCACGAGGGCGGTGCGCGCCAAGGTGTGGAACGTGCCGATCCAATGTCCGATAATCCAGGAGAACGGCAGCCACATCAAACCACTGAGGATGCCAACCGACAAAGGCAACGAGGTATAGTCTGCCCGAAAAAACGGAATCGCAATGGCGTAAACCAGCAGCGCTTCGCCGACGGTGCGAAAAAACAGCGCATCGAACACATTTTTAGGCCGCTGCTTGTCCAGAAAATTCTCCCCCGTAAAACGGGAGAAAAATATACCCAAACCCGCGATGGAACCAACCGATCCAAAGAGCACCCAGACTTCCAGGCCATGAGGTAGAAAAAAGCCCGCCACGCCGACGATCGTCCAGGCAACCGCTCCAGCCAGAGGCATCGCCAGACCACGACGCTGAACAAATTCGCGGCGTTGCACATCCAGGGTTCGCGGCGCGTTTAGCGGATTTGTATTTGTCATGGGACCGCACTTTCTCGCTGTGCATCAGAGATAGTCATGGTGCGCCAAACTATCTATTCTTAATTATCCCCGGAAGTTTTCCCCCCATCACCCCGGATAAAATGTATCGCTCCGTTCACCACCGATGCGTTCACCACCGCCCCACCCTTGCCAAACGTGCCATTCAAGTGGCGGCCCACCGGAAAATCTTTTGTTACAGTCAATTCAGGAAAATCACTGCTGATCGACCCGTTGACTGATTTGGCGAAAACCGTGGCATCGGAATTCGTCGGCAAAGTTGCGTCAATCTTCCCGTTGATCGCCGTGAAACTTACATTCTGCCCGGCGCTCAGCACAGTCAGGCTGGCTGAAACACGTCCATTGATGGTGGAGAGATCCAAATCACTCTGCGCATCATGTACCTCCGTTGCCCCGTTCACTGTCGAAGCTTTAATACTCCCGCTGATGCCGGCGATCGATACTCGCCCGTTCACACTGCTGACCCCATCCAGTTTCGCGCCACGCGGTACCTGTACCGTATAATCCACCCAACCGCCATGGGTGTTATTGAACCCAAGTAAAAAACTCAAAATACCCGAATCGTGCGGCTGACGGGTGTGAATGGCCAACTGGTTGGTCTCCGAATCCACGTCAATCTCCAGGGCGTCCAACCCCTGCTGGGAATAAGCATGTTTAACGGCCTTCACCACCACCTGGTCCTGGTCCCAACCGACGACGTCCGTGGCCCCATTCACATTGTCGAGGCTGAACTGGCCGTTGGTCGCCAGCGGGCAGTTGGTCTCAAAATTTTCGGTGGTTTCCGCCCCGGGCCAATGGTTCGTTGATGCGCTTTTTGCGATATCGGCGCCGGCATTCAAGACGAATGGAACAATGACAGTGAGAATGATCACGATCACCGCGACGGTCACAAAGATGGTTTTACCTGTGTTGGAGTTTCCATTGGCATGTTCCGGTGTTTTGCCAAACATCTCGCGCACGTCCTGCCGCGCCAGCATGACCAGCGCCCAGATGCCCATCACCAACCCAATAAAACTGCACGCAAGGATTCCAAGAATCCCCGCCGCCACCCCCCAGGCATAACTCCGGAGCCGCAACATTTGGTTGGCGCCATAGAACATCAGCAATGAAGGCACAATCGTGAACAAGACGAGGCTGATGAGCGCCGCCGCTTTTATCGGCCCCATGAAACCCATGGTGCCGACTCCAAAATCCTTGAGCATTTCATTTATCCATCCACTGCTCAGGTCGGCCAACACAAACACCTTAAAATACGCATAAAGCAGTTTAAATACTGCAGCCACCATCAATCCAACGGCGGGAATAATGATCAACACCATGCTCACTCCTTGTGGCTTGGCGCCTGCCCCCGGCGAGATGGGGGCATTCGGATTTGATGGCGGCGGCGGAATAGTAGCGCCCGGGGATGGTGGCGATGAATGCAGCCACCGGGTCATTCTGCGGCCTTTCCCATCATTGAACACACCGCAGACAAGCAAAATCCAATCGATGGTGGCCCAAATCCCCAACCCGCCTAGGGTGAAGAGTTGCAGGAAAGCCGTCCCAATTTTCCCGACATAGAAACGGTGCGCGCCGAACACGCCGAAGAAAAATGCCAGTATAAAAGCGGGCAAAATTATTTTGTCGCTCTCCGCTTGGGACGGCGTTACAGGCAACGGTGGAATGGACGGGTTCGCCTGTGCGGCTATACCAGACACAGCGGACGCGCCGGCTTGCGGCGTGGCGGCGATGGTCTCCACCTGCGTCTTGAGAACGCTGGCCTGTTGATAACGGAGTTCGGGTTTCTTTTCCATCGCGCGCAACACCACTTCATCCAGGCGCACATCGATATGGACTTTGCGCGAAGGCGGCTCGATGTTTCCGGCCGGCATTTCTCCCGTCAGCATTTCGTAAAAGACCACCCCCAGGGAATAGATGTCCGCGCGGCTATCCACGCTCTGCGGGTTGCTCTTTTGCTCCGGCGCGCTGTAGCCGGGCGTGCCGAGCGCGCTTTGCGTCGCATTCCCGATCGGAGGCATTCCTCCCCCGCTCTCACCGTTCCCAGGGCCGAGTATTTTGGCGATGCCAAAATCCGCCACTTTCACCCGCCCGCTTTTGTCCAACAGAATATTTTCCGGTTTGATGTCCCGGTGTACGATGCCTCGCTCATGGGCGAACTGCAGCGCGTCGCACAAAGGCGGCACGATTGTCAGCGCCTCCTCCGGCGTGAATTTTCGTTCGCTCAACAGATGTCGGAGGTTCACGCCATCCACAAATTCCATGAGCAGGTAATAAAATCCACCGGCCTGGCCGAAATCATAGATCGTCACGATGTTCGGATGGTTCAACGCCGCCAGCGCCTGAGCCTCGCGCGTGAAACGCTCGGCAAATTTCGGGTCATTCACGCGCTCGGGCGCGAGAAGCTTGAGAGCCACGAAACGATTCAAGGTTTTCTGGCGCGCCTTGTAAACCACGCCCATGCCGCCGCGTCCCAGGCATTCCAGAATTTCAAACTGCGGAAAATGCGGGGCGATCTGTTCTGGAGGCAATGGCGATTGCGCGGTGGGCTGTTCGCCGGAGAAAACGGTCTCGGATTTCAGGTTCAACCGCATGAGGCAGTTGGGACAAAGCCCGGCGGGCGCGTTCGGCGGCAGGCTAGCCCCGCATTGCGGGCATTTTTGAGTTGGCTCAGAGTCCATATGCCAATTACTTACCGGCGGCTGGGTGATTGTTACAAAGCATGCTCATTTTATTGACGGGCCAAAGCCGCGGCCATACACCGCAGTTCGGCATCCAGGTCCGCGCCATCGGCCAGGGTTAGTGAAATTTCCTGCCGATAGATTTCCCGAAAACGCTTTCGCAGGCGATGCACCGCCACCCGCACCGCGCCCTGGTTCATGCCAAGCTGTTCGGCCATCGCCGCATAATCGATCGCCCCGTGGTCGGTCATCAAACAACGTTTCAACTTGTCGAATTCGTCCGCCTTTCCGGCAGCGGCAAACTCCGCCTGCAATTTTTTGACCGTCAGCTCGAGCAATCTCAGCGCCCATTGCCGGTCGAAGACTTCCTCCGGGGACAAGGTCGCGTCCGTCGCGGAAGAACTTTCCGCAAACGACGTGTCCAATTGCACGGGCGCATGGCCGCCACCGCGCTTGAGGGCCGCATTGCGGCGCCACTCGTTGGCCATGAAATGCTTCAACGCCAGTACCAGAAATGTGCGCAGCCGCCCCTTTTCCCGGTCGACCTTTTCCAGCCAGCGCTTCTCCAGCAAACGCCGGAAAAATTCCTGCGTCAGGTCCTGCGCGTCATGTTCCGACTGCCCGCACCGCCGCGCATACGCGTAAAGTGGATGCCAATAGTCCCGGCAAATCGTTTCCAGCGCGGCGTCGGATTCCGGCGAGGGCGTGCCCGTGGCCGTCAACACCACGGTCCAATGTGTGTTGGGGAACATACGCGGCGACTCGCTTGAGTGTAAATCGCTGGCCATAGAATGATGATACCAATGATAGTTACCGGGGACGAGCGAGTTGTTACAGGTTTTATGTTTCTTTGGTGGTTGTGGGAATTATAGTCGATGGCCACATGGAAGCACGGCATTGGACGGATGTATTGCCCAGGCTTGTCATGTATTCTCAAGAAAAGTTAGCCGCTCCGATCCTGATTGAGCGTGATGCCGGCCTTGATCTTGCGATTGCACTACGGTGGCTGAATTGCGACCGGGCGTAGAATCAATCGATAGAGCCGGTACTGGATTTGGGGCTGCCACAAACCAGCGGTGCCGGGTTGCAATCGGATGGCATAAGCGCTGGGGCGATGGATGGCTTTGCCGGTGTACAAATTCAGCACATCCGGATTTCGTATCAGGATTGGGCTGGCCAGGAACCCTGCGGCAAGCATTGACACTGGCGCCGGGCCCGACAAGGGATGTGTGGAGGATTCGTTCCAAAGGACAATGTAAACCTCGGGTGGTCTGTAAAAGATTTGTCGGAGCCGGCCTTCCAAAGTAGGCACCAGGGTGATTTCCAGCCACAAATTCATGTCCTTATATTGCCCAACGTCGATGGGCTGGCCTCCGAGGACAGAACCTTCGCTCAGAAGCTTCATTTGGGGGGCGGAATTTGTTTGATGTTTCAGGAGCAGGAACGGAGGTTCGGCGCCCACGAGCGCATAGTCGGCAAGCAGTGTGCGCAAAGCCAGAGCGTCTTCCATCGGCGGGAACCGCCCGTCAATTGCCTCAAAATTGAAAAGCACGAATTCGGGCGCGGCAGTTGAGGTGTAAACGCGGTCGTTCATTTTCATTAACGTGAGATTGTAGGCTGAATAGCTTTGAAAGACCGGGCGCGGCTGATAATTGAGCCCGTTAAATATAGCGTAGGTCTGACTGTGGCCAAAGACATCAACGGTGTTGGTACCGATGGCCTGGCATAGCTTGGGAAGTTGATCACGGGCGCGTTCAGCATCAAGCTTCTGTTCCATATCGCGCACATAAGTGGCGGGCTCCAAAAGGGTGCTCACGTTGTCGCAGAATAGCCCAACCTCGCGGCGGGCAACATTGTGAAAATGCGATTTGTCATCCCAATGTTCCATCCACAGGGCCAACAGGCAGCAGGCGATTGCGCAGCCACGTGCGGTCCAGATGGCGACGTGCCGGCCGGCGGGAACAGGCAGGATTTCGAGAGCCGGAGTGACGAGTGCCACAAAGCCAACCCAAAGATCCGATTTGTTACGGATAAAACCGTGTTTCCAGGCCAGAAATAAAATGCAGAAGAGCCACGCGAAAATCAGGCACCGCCGTAACCATGAGCGCGAGCCGGCGGGGTCATCCGCAAACCGCAAGCGCACGGCGCCTGCCGCGAGCGCGAGGCCGGCGGTGAGCACACCGGCCATCCACAGGTAATCATTGGATTGAATACCCATGGCATCTTCGTAGCCGGTGCAAATGGCGAGAGAGCTGGCGAAATAGGCCCCGAGATGCAACAGGCTCTGGCCCGCCCAAACCCAAAGACTCATCGCTGCAATCAAATAGCCCAGGAAAAAGGCGGCAGCGAGCCGGACTTTGCCGCGCAACACACAATTTCCTGTGACAGCAAAGATGGAAATGACGGCCATGACGAGCAGAGTGAATTTCACCATTGAAATAATCGCGGCCAGCCCGGCGAGAACGGCGGCAAAATATTTGACGCGCGAGCGCGTTTCAACCAGGCATAGCAGGGTCCAGCAGAACAAGCCGACTTCGGTCGGCACATCGAAATAACCTGGATGAATCGATGCGGGGAGCAGCACGAAGATGGCGAGCAACAAAACCCGCCACACAGCACGGTTACGCCAGGCAACCAGGCAGATGCCGGCGGCAATGGTGAAATCCAGCATGACATCAAACAGCATGCGTTGCATGGGCGCGTGGCCGGTAAACCATTCGATCGCAAGATAACCCAGCGGGCCATAGGTGAAGACAATGTCCGTGCCAAATTGTAGATTATGCAGATGCGCGTATTGCAACACCAGTCCCCAGGAAGGATCTATGCCGGGGGTCGTGAGTTCGCGCGGGATGCGAATAAACAACAACATCAAAAAAAAGACGGTCACCAATGCGGTGATAACGCCGGGGCCCTTCTTTTTTGCTGCCGCTGGTTTGATCGGCGCGAGGGGCGTCCCGCACCGGACATCAGAACGTGCAGATCCTTTGGACCACTTCATCGTGCAAAGGTGACCTTAAACACGTTCGCAAAATCGTTCGGAAAATTTTTCGGCTGCGCGATCTCCAGCGCGCCATCCGTCTCCTGCCACCGTACCCCTCTCCAACTGCCAAGCATTTTTACGCTCTTGATCTTTTCGCCCGGTATGGACGATTGCCCAAGTGATTTTATGCTCACCCCATTCGTCGGCGCGCCCATCACAATGGCATAGATCACGTTGCCCTTTTGCGTGAACCGCACGTCCGCCGCGGTATAGGGTCTGCCCTTGCCTTCATTGAAACCCTGCGCTCTCGGCGCCGACCCCACCATCGCCGGGCCTTCGCCGAACACCCTCCATGGATGCGTCCCGAAAATACACTGCCTGTTCACACGCATCCAATCCGCGATGCCCTGGACGACCTTCACCTCTTTGTCATCAATCGTCCCATCCGCGCGCACGGGTATGCTCAACAGAAAACATCCGTTCTTGCTCACAACATCCGTCATCATCTGGATGACCGTCGGCGCCGTCTTGTAGCCGTTGCGATTGTAAATCGCGCGATCATAATGCCAGCCGCCAATGCACGTGTCCGATTGCCACGGCTGCGGCTCGATCTCATTGGCGTGGCCGCGTTCGATATCCCAAACCATGCACTGCCGCTGCTCCGGCGTGAGGACTTTGCCGAAAAGGACCCCGTCGTCGTTCGTCCCGTGCCATTGGATGCTGCTGTTGTAAAAATCCGCGGCCAACTTCAAACCGGCATCGCTGACCGGCCACAACGGCAGTGCCGTGTCGTCAAAATAGATCAGGTCGGGATGGTATTTGCTGATGAGGTCCGCCGTACGATTATAAAACTTGTCGCAATACGCCTGGTCGGGAGTGCTCGCTCCGTTGTCCCAATCCCATTGCGACCCGATGGCTTTTGGATTGTTCCATCCCACGCTATGCGGATGGTTTTGCGCGTACAGATCCTGCGGATTGAGGCCGTCCCACCACAAACCCTTGCCGTCGGCTGCCGTCAGGTTGCCGTCGTAAGCTTGCGCCGGCTCGTACCACATCCACGCATGCGCGGCATGGACGCTGACTCCGAAACGCAACCCGTTTTTCCGCGCCGCCGCCGCCCAGCCGCCGATGATATCCTTGTGCGGTCCTACGTTCACCGAGTTCCATGGCTGATACTTTGAATCCCAATTGTCAAAATTATCGTGGTGATCGGCCAACGCCATGAAGTATTGCGCCCCCGCGCTTTTGTAGAGTTTGATCAGCTTGTCCGGGTCCCAGTTTTGCGCCTTCCATTCATGGATCACGTCCTTGAATCCAAAATCTTTCTGCGGACCATAATGAGCAAGGTGATACTGAAATTGTTTTGAGCCGGGCTGGTACATCGCCCGCGCATACCAGTCGCCATCTTCCGGCTCGCATTGCGGCCCCCAATGCGCCCAGATGCCGAACTTGGCCTCGGCAAACCATTGTGGACATTGATATTGATCGAGCGAATCCCATGTCGGCTCAAATTTTCCCGCCGCGATCGGCTCAAGGTTGGTGTGGACGACGACAAAAGTGTTGGTCGACGCGCCCAAAACAGGGTTGCAAAAAAGAACGCCTAAGACGAGCGTGGCAACGAGGCGTCTCAGCAGGTGATTCACGTCGATAACGTCTGAAACTGTCTTGATGATGGCAATTCCAAAATTTGCTTTGTTATGATCTCGAACACCTCATCGGGTCGCCGTCATTTACATTGTTGAGTCTGCTTGGCAAAATCGCCGGGATGATTCCAAACTCCAGCCGGCCCGATCAGGTGTCAAAAAGATTGACCCTGGCGACCGTGTTGCTGCTGGGGGCTCTCTCCCTCGGTTTGGTCATTACCCCTTCTACCTTCATGGTCAAAATGATTCGCCGCGCCGATCTGTTGAGCCAAATCAGCGACCCCATCCAAAGAGACCAGCAGTGCATCAACCAATGCGCCACCGCGCGGGCTTTGGACAGGGCCATCGATCCCCAGGCGCGGATCTTTATCACCGGAATGCTGGGTACAACCAACAACTCCAACCTCGGCTATTATTTCTTCTTAAGAAATTATTTGTTTCCGCGCGATATCGGGATTTCCCTGGGCACCAACCTGGTTTATCGCGAAGACGGGTTCCACGGCACGCCTTGCGATTCGTCGGCGATCTTGAAAAGCAACGGATTTGACCTGGTCATCAACTATAACAATTTTCAGATGATCGCGCTGACTCCCCGGGGACGGCCTAAATGAAGGAATTCCTCGCCTTCATCCTGCCGCCGATGCTCGCGTTTGCTGGCATGAGGGTTCTTCGCCTTCTCTTTGGAGCGAAATTTGAATCCTGTTTCGGCGCAGGTTTACGATGGACCCTGGGTCTGGCCGCGGGAATGCTCATCTTTAGTCAAGCCGCGCTCTTGGGGGCGTTGGCCGGGGTTAATCTGGCCGCGCCGTTGGCCTGGCTGGCACTCGTTTGGGGAGTGGTGGAAGCTGGCCTTTTGGTTCCCGGAATGATGGCGGGATTGCAACGATTCAAGTTTTTGCCGCGGCACCTTTGGCTGCTGTTGTTGCTGCCGGTGCTTTTTTACTGCTGGGTTTTCGGGCGGCTCTCCACCCTCGAAGGAACTCTTGAATTCGATGCCAACGCCTTTTGGGTCTTCAAAACCAAGGTGCTCTTCCTGGAACAAGGCTCCCACTTGTTGTACTGGGTGCGTCAACCGGGGCTTGCCTACGCGCATTGGGATTATCCCCTGTTGGTGCCTTGTCTCTATTTGTTGGATTACGGGATTGTGGGCGGCGTGGATGAATTCGTTAATAAAGTGTGGCCGTTTTGGATGGTTGTGGCGCTCTGTGTGGGAACCCTCTCGCTGGCAAAATTTTGGCAGCGCCCGCATCCCCTTCCCATCCTGGCGGTCGTTATCTTTTGCTTCATGCCCGCCACCATCTATTTCATCCGTCAGGAAGGCGGGACCATGCCCACGGTCTTTTTTGTCAGCCTGGCCGCCATCATGCTGGTGTCCGCGATAGTGCGTGCGGATGAACTGTATCTGGCGGTGGGAATGCTCTCTGCCGCCGGAGCGGCCATGAGTAAATTCGAAGGCATCATTTACCTCGTGATTTCGTTTTGCGTTATGCTGCCGATCTGCTGGCGGCGGGGCTGGTTGAATAAACACGTGTTGTGGCGGAGCGCCCTGATCTGTCTCCTTTGCGCCTTGCCCTATCTCTGGTTCCGGCTGGACAAGCCGATCGCGCATCCCGAATCCAGTTGGTGGCGCGACGGACTGGCCACACCCGCCGCGACCTTGCATCGTTTTCCTCAAGCCTTATTTCTGAACTTTGGCGGACGCTTCTTCGGCCCCGGCTTTTTCCAGTGGCGGTCTGATGACCATAACCACCTCGTATGGGCCGGTAAATGGACCGGCATTAACAGCTTTTTCAATGAACAACTTTACTTCCTGCCCTGGATAATGCTCGTCGTTCTGGCATTCGCGTGGCGGCAAAAACCTATCCGCCGCGCCGTCACTGTTTTGTCCGCACTCATCATCGGCGTCCTCGCCATCCTGGCCCTTTCTATTTCATGTCTGCCAGCCATGCAAGGCGATGTGACCAACCTGATCCAGTTCAGCACCAGTAATGAAGTGGGCCGCTATTCCTATCCGTTCATCACCGCCTGGTTCCTGGGCATTATTGTTCTCTGGTGCGAAATGCTGGAAGTGCCTTCACAACAAGAGCCCGCCCAGCCTCCTGCCGATCCAACAAATGCCTAGAGCGTTTGAAAAAAACTGTAGTTGCATTATCTGGCAACGGTTGGCTATGACTTTAAAAAATACGGCGCAGCCGCTGAATCAAAACCCCCGAAGGGGGTGACAGATAGTAGCCCAGGACAAGCGAGTCTGCGAGCGACGTCCTGGGTTTTCAGGCCTCAATGAACAGCCGCCTTATGCGAAGCCGCGCGCCCGTCCGCCATAGTTCTGCGAAGCAGAACGAAGGCGGAAAGCGCGCGTCTCATCAGCGGCCATAGTTTTTTTGATCCGATATAATGTTTAAGGACCTGCTAAAATAATTTCCGTCTTAATCCCAGCTTAATGTTGACCGGCGTAGATTGTGCGCATGAAAACAATGACTGAAACAGTCGGAAAGATTTTTGGCATATCCAGAAACGTCCTCGTGCCATTCCTTCTCCTGGGGGAGAAGGCCAGGATGAGGGCGGACTTTAAAAACGACCTTCATTTCAAATCCAAGCCACAATTCGACAGGGCATACATCCCGCTGCTCAAAATGCGAATTTTCGTGGCCGCCATGTTCACCGCTTCAGTCACCGGCGCGCTCGCCGACTCGCAACTCTCCTCGTGGTTCACGCTCGATTCCGGCAACTTTGCCCGCATCTACCGCAACAACGCCGACAAGAACGCCGGTCTCAGCGTGACCACCTGGAGCAACGGTCGGAACAGCCAGTCGCAGCCCGCCTACAGCGGTGTGCAGCAAGTCCTGAGTTCCTCAAACTGGATCTACGTCCGCAGCACCGGCCTCGCCAGCCAGATCATGGGGCCCTGGCAAAACGGCTGGTTCCCCAACCTCCCCACCGACCAGCACTTCATCTTCGCCATCCCGCGCCATCCCGCGCCGCAAACCAGCCATCGCTTCAATCACCTGGGTGAAATCGGAATGTCCGTGGATGGTGTGAGATTGTTCGATTCCGGCGACGCCTTTTCCTACTCGCACCAAAACAACGAGGACGCCGACCCGCGTGCGGACATCGGTCGCGGCGACCAAGTCTGGAACCGCGATGCGTTTGCGAACGAAAGCCCCACGTTCGACGCCTCCTTCGGCCACCAACAAAATTGGGGACGCTACCATTACCACGCCGAACCCATCGCCTTGCGCTACGAACTCGGCGACCACGTGGATTATGACGCCACAACTAAGACGTATCATGAAAACACCGCGCCCATTACGAAACATTCACCCATTCTCGGCTGGATGCACGACGGCTATCCCATCTACGGACCCTATGGATATTCCAACCCCACCAACCCCGCCAGCGGCGTGCGCCGGATAATTTCAGGTTATGCCCTGCGCGATGGTAACAACGGAACCGACAATCTCAGCCAGACCGGCCGCCGCACGCTGCCCGCCTGGGATTCACGGGAAATGAACCTGTCCACCATTTTGCCCGACTCTGAAACCGGTCCCAATGTGAACGCGCAATATCCGCTGGGGCATTATATTGAAGACTACGCCTATCTCGGCGACCTTGGAAAAGTCCAGGGCCGCGATTTTGATCTCGATGAATACAACGGCCGCTGGTGCGTCACCCCCGAATTTCCAAACGGCACCTACGCCTATTTCACGACCATCGACGCCAACGGCAAACCCATTTACCCCTACAACATGGGACGGCGTTATTATGGAAATCCCACCGGCCGTCTCATGTCAGGCATCTATGAACCGGTTGAAACCAACTTCGTTGCACACCCAGACCAGACTGTGGGAAATGATGTTTCACCGACAAAATCTACAACGCTCACGTGGAGTGGAAATGGCGGATATGTGGTTCACTGATGATCTTGGAATCATTCCGGATATTTTTCCTTCATCATCTTACTAATAAAAGCCCGAGCTGCGTCTGACATTGGCAATGTGTTAATAGCTGGAATCTGTTTATCTTTATCAGCCAAACAAATACGATCACCAAAATGTTCGCGCAACTTCGAAACGATGAATTCGAAAACAACGTTAAACTTTTCAGTTCGGCCTCCGATTGGATTAAAATCAACTAGAACAAGGTCATCGGTTGTGTGTGCCCCAAAACCAAACCCATTTTCCAGGCCTTCGCTGTAATTGCAGATAGTGCGCTCGACGCGGGAAGTCACCTTTACATCTACCAATGAAAATTGCGCCGCCGCACGCGCGCAGACCTCTTCAACATAAACCTCATCACCTGACTGGCGTTTAATTTGGAATTGGATTTTATTTGTTGCCGGCATGTCATCACTACTTCGCCGCCGCAGCGTTGCCTTCGATCGCTTTTATCGCCCCGTCGGGTATTGCTACCTTGGTCGTCCCCACATCATGAATCTCCACCGTGCGGATGATTTCAAAGTCCTGGGGATCCTGCCCCGGCCCGAAAGCCACCTGGCCATCCATATGCGATTCAAATTTCGCGAGCGTTCCGTCTGCATTCAACCAGAATTTCACCGAGCCTTTGGAGTCCTTCGGCGGCGGTGGCTTATTTTCATTCCGCGCCGGAAACGTCATCATATCCGTGGCGCCGGCAGGCGTTAGGTCGCCACTGATCACGCCATTGGTGCCCGCGGACAGGTCACCCGCATCCTTAAGCAGCCTCTCCACTTCGGCCGCCGGTGTTCCACGGTTCACGAGGATGCCGCCCATCATGGCGGCCCCACCATCCGCGCTGCCAATGTCCTGCCACCCGTCCTGGCCTTTTACGGCGATTTTTTCGCCCTTAAACACCACTTGCACCGGATCACCATTGAAGTCCTGTGACGCCACAACCGAATAACCGTCCTTCTCCGCGCTGCCGGTGACCGGCGCAGGCGTGAATTGCGAATTGGGAATCTGCACGCTCACCGTCCAACTGTAATTCGCGGTGGCCTCCAGTTTCGTTAACGCCGCATTGACGCTGGCGACATTGTTGGTATCGGCAAAAACCGAACTGGCGCTCGCAACGGCGAGCAATCCGACGGTCATGGCAATGGAATATTTCATAAGATTATTGGGTTAAAGATTTACGAAAACTTCAGCACCGTGCTTTGGAAGCATGGTTGAACTTTGGCACAGCGGCCAAAAAAAATCAACCGCCCCGCTAATCGACCACATGGAGAATTCTATGACAGCGAATCTGCTCAAGGACCCTCAAAACATGGTAGTGGGTCAATTTGAAATCAGTTTGGCTCCGGCGACTTGTCAGGCAGCACAGTCATCGGTAAAAGCTAATCCTTTCCCGACGTCAGCGTGGTCTCTCTCCTTTTATGAGACAAGTAATAATCATAGCAAATCCCAAAACTATGACCGACCCAAATAAAAGGACGAAATGCTTGCCAGGAAGTAAGAGTACAGCCGCTGCGCACTGCAAAACCATATAAACTGCCATTACTACCCATCCCTGCCATGCGCAAGGTGTACCCCAACCATAGCCATATTTCTTGGCCGGAAACCATATTTGTTTTTCGTTTGGTTTCATAAATCATCTCCTGTGGGCTAACGACAAAAGATGAACCACGCTCGCCCGAAAATCAAGCCAGCAAATTCACAATTTCCTCAAGACTCCAAACATGGTCAGCGATTCCCGCTTCCCAATACATTCAAACTGGCCATCGCTGCGAATTCTGACAATATTGTGCCGGAAGGCCGTAAAACAACGATATCATGAACGGAAATCGCCCAAAGCATATCTGGAAATTCTTTCGCGCCGGGGGCTTTGACCAGGTCAAATTGGAATCTGGATCCGACCTCGCCAACCTCGACCAACTCGACCTAAAGCTCTGGGTCGCCCTCGCCTGCCCCACCCGCGGTCTCGAATTCGATAACCACACGCTCGACCTCGTCGATACCGATCATGACGGCCGCGTGCGCGCTCCGGAAGTCATCGCCGCCGCCAAATGGGCGACGGACATGCTCAAAAATCCGGACGACCTGCTCAAAGGCTCGCCGTCCCTCCCGCTCGCCACCATCAACGATGCGAACCCGGAAGGAAAACAGATCCTTTCCTCGGCGAAACAAATTCTGACCAACCTCGGCAAAAAAGACGCCACCAGCATCGACCTCGATAACGTCAGCGACACGGCAAAAATCTTTGAAGCCACCGCGTTCAATGGCGATGGCATCATCCCTGCCGAAGCGGCGGAAAATGAAGCGACCCGCGCGGTCATCGCCGACATCATCGCTTGTTACGGGGCCGAGACCGACCGTAGCGGCAAACCCGGCGTCAACCAGGCGAAGGCGGACCAATTTTTCACGGAGGCACAGACGTATTCGGATTGGTGGAAACAGGCCGAAGGCGACAAAAACATCCTGCCGCTGGGCGAAGCCACGGCGGCGGCGGCGGCTGCAGTGAATACGGTCAAAGCCAAAGCCGATGATTATTTCACGCGTTGCCGTTTCGCGGCCTTCGAGCCGTCGTCGCTCGCGGCATTGAACCGGCAGGAGCCTGAACAGATGCAATTCGCCGTCAAAGACCTGACCGCCAGCACGCCGGAAATAGTGGCGTTCCCGCTGGCGCAAATCGCAGGAGGAAAAGCGCTGCCGCTGATCGATGGCGTCAACCCCGCATGGGCCGTCACGCTCGGCACCCTGAAATCTGCCGCAGTCGTTCCGTTGCTCGGCAACAAAAATGAGATCACCGAAGCGGATTGGAATTCACTGGTGGCGAAACTCGCGTCATTCGAAACGTGGTCGGCGGGCAAAGTCGGCGCATCCGTGGAAAAAATCGGTTTGAAACGTGTCCGCGAAATCTTCGCCGGCAAATCCAGGGACGAGATCACGGCGCTCCTCGCCCGGGACATCGCCCTCGAACCGGAAGCCAACGCCATCGCCGCCGTGGAAAAACTCATCCGCTTCAACCGCGATCTCTACACGCTCTGCGTGAACTTTGTCTGCTTCAAAAATTTTTACAGCCGCCGCGCCCACGCCATTTTCCAGGCCGGGCGACTCTACCTCGACCAGCGCAGTTGCGATCTGTGCCTGACCGTGGACGACTCCGTGAAACACGCCACCATGGCCGGGCTGGCGGGCGCATTCCTGGCTTACTTGGATTGCACGCGTAAAGACACGGCTGAGAAAATGTGCATCCTCGCCGTCTTTTCCCAGGGCGACGACGACAGCCTGATGGTCGGCCGCAACGGAATCTTTTACGACCGCAAAGGCAGGGACTACGACGCCACCATTACCAGCATCATCGCCAATCCCATCAGCATCCGGCAGGCAATCTGGGCGCCGTACAAAAAATTGATGCGGTTCATCGAGGAACAAGTCGCCAAACGCGCGGCGAACGCGGACGCCGCTGCCACGGCAAATTTGCAATCGACCGCCTCGTCGCCGGCGCCTTCAACGACTCCCGCACCGAATAAGATAGATACCGGAACGCTCGCCGCCATCGGCCTTGTTTTGAGCACACTCATGGGCGCGTTGGGTGTCATCTTCGCAAAATTGTTCGGCTTGCCCGCGTGGGAAATCCCGCTGGCGATCCTTGGCATCCTGATAGCCATCTCATTGCCATCGGTGATCATGGCGTGGCTCAAATTGCGCAAGCGCAATCTCGGCCCCATCCTCGACGCAAATGGCTGGGCCGTGAATACCAAGGCCAAGATCAACGTGCCGTTCGGCGCAAGCCTCACAAAAGTCGCCGCGCTACCCCCCGGCTCAAAACGCGACCTCGTCGATCCGTTCGCTGAAAAGAAAAAACCGTGGGAATTATTCCTCGCCCTGCTCATCATCATCGTGCTGGCCACGAGTTGGTATTTTGGAAAGCTCGACAAGGTCGTGCCGGTTAAGATCAAAACAACCACCGTCTTCGGCACCAACGCGTGGGACTATGTGCCCCCGCCTCCGCCGACCAATGCCGTGCCTGCGGTCGTATTTACCAACGCACCGGTAAAATAAAATCAGATCTGCCATGCCTTCCAAGATCGAGATCCCGGCCGAACTGAAAAAGGACCTCATGCAGTCCAAATGGGGCAAGATCCTGATTGCGACGCCCATCATCATGACGGTTATCGCCACTGCGCTGGCCGGATTGGCCTCCAGCGAGATGACCCGGGCGCAATACGACCGCTCCTATGCCACCCAACTCCAGTCCAAAGCCGGCGACCAATGGAGCTATTACCAGGCCAAGAAATTACGCAGTGCCCTGGCCGGCGACAGCCTGGATATGCTCAAGGCCACCAGCGCCGTGCAACCGCTCAATGCCTCGGCGCTCAGCAATGCGGATGCCGCCACTGTAGCCGCCCTCACCCAAGGCGAAGTTCCCCCGGCAGCTCCCGCAAAATTTGACGATTCTATCAACACAGCCATAAGTGCCGTGGTCAATTCCGCGCCGGAATCCGAAATCGACGCCGATCTGGTAGGCGTCACCGACGCCTCGCTGGCCAATGCCCTGAACGCCGCCGTAAAAGCGGCGGCGAATTTTGATGATGCGACGAAGACCATCAACCAAACCGTGGATTCGCTGGATAAAAATTTGCGCGATGGCGACCAGGACACCTTCCGCAGCTTCAGCGTCGCGCGATTTCGTTATACCGTGGTGCGATATGACATTGAATCGAAACTGAACATGGCCATCGCCAACATCTATGAACTCCAGGTGCGTAAGAACAATGTATCGGCGGAACGTCACCACCAACGAAGCACGAGATTTTTCTACGGCATGTTGGCGGCGCAAATGGCCGTCATCATTGCCACCTTCTCCATCGCCTCCCAAAAAAGGAATTTTCTCTGGTCATTGGCCGCCGCCGCCGGCCTCGCCGCCGTCTCCTTCTCCGTGTACGTGTTCTTGTGCATGTGAGCCCGGCTATTCATATTGCCAAAACTTTGGTTTAGCCATTGCATTTTTGGGCGGGAAAATGAAGTATGAAACAGAAGCCTGATACTGTTTTATGCCAACCCTCAACTGCGCATACTGTGGCAAACCCTACAAGGCCGCCAGCCTGGACGAAAAAAATCTCGTCTGCCCGCACTGCGGCTCCAAAAACGTCATCCCCCTCCGCCAGACGGCGGAAGTGCAGGCGGCCATCGCCCAGGAGACGGCCGCGCGCCGCGTGCAGGGCGATACGCCAACGTCCGCGATCGCCGGCCGTTTGATCGCGAACATCGAAAAAGTCATCGTCGGCAAATATAATGAGATCCTACAGACGGTGATGGCGTATTTTGCCGACGGCCATGTCCTGCTGGAAGACGTTCCGGGTGTCGCGAAAACCATGCTCGCGCGCGCTTTGTCCCGCAGCGTCGGCTGCGACTTTAAACGCCTGCAATGCACGCCGGACCTGTTGCCGAACGACATCACCGGCAGTTCCATTTTCAATCCCAAAACGACCGAATTTGAGTTCCGTCCCGGCCCGGTCTTCACCCAAATCCTGCTCGCGGACGAGATCAACCGCGCGACGCCGCGCGCGCAGGCGGCCCTGCTCGAGGCCATGGCGGAACGCAAAGTCACCGCCGACGGCACGAATTACGCCCTGACGCCGCCGTTCTTTCTTATCGCCACGCAAAACCCCATCGACCATGAAGGCACGTTTCCCCTGCCCGAAGCGCAACTCGACCGCTTTCTTGTGCGATTA
>Ga0206869_1067_pt1 | contig 19433 bp, 11 predicted proteins | sample Alteio_BWOrgCont_35_FD_152618 | JGI IMG/M metagenome (GOLD analysis project Ga0206869, IMG submission 152618) | Enriched cells from forest soil in Barre Woods Harvard Forest LTER site, Petersham, Massachusetts, United States -... | ecosystem: Environmental > Terrestrial > Soil > Temperate forest >... | reverse complement strand
ATAGTGACCATCGAGGGCGAGCACATTCTTGAAATCAGCACGCGGTCTGCGCAACAGACTGCACATATCGACTATGACTTTCCAGACCGGACACTCACACCTGGCCTCCTTGATATTCATTTCCACGGTATTGCTGGCCAGGATGTGATGAATGCTTTTCATGAAGGCTTTGAGGATATCGCTCATTCTCTGGCCCGCGTGGGTGTGAGCAGATTTCTTCCGACTACGGTCACAGCGTCGCTGGACGCCACAATGCTCGCACTGGAGAGGATGGCGGATTACATCCATGCGGATCCAATTGCAGGAACGTCACAAGCAGCTGGCATCCACATAGAGGGCCCCTTCCTTTCGCATGCCAAGCGTGGCATGCATTCTGCGGAGCATCTGCTATCGCCTTCGCCGGAGCTTCTGGACCAGCTTTGGGAAGCCGCACGCGGCAATATTCGTCTGATGACGATTGCACCGGAGCTGCCCGGAGCGCTTGAGACCATCAAGCACGCAACGGCTCTGGGTATCCGTTCTTCGATGGGACATTCGATGGCTACGCGAGCGGAAGCGATCGCAGGCATAAAGAGCGGCATTGTGTCGGCGACACACACCTTTAATGCAATGCGCGCATTTGATCATCGCGAACCCGGCATCCTCGGAGTTGTTCTCGATCAGGAAGATCTGTATGCAGATCTGATCTGCGATGGCTATCACGTTGCTCCGGAGGCGGTGCGCTTATGGTTAAAGGCGAAGGGACAAGAGCGCGCAATCTTGATCACGGACTGCCTATCGGCCGCCGGCATGCCGAACGGCAAATACATGACAGGTGAAACTGTCGTGCACGTTGAGGGAGACGCATGTCGAACAGATACGGGAGTGCTGGCAGGTAGCGTGATCGCTCTCGACAGAGCCGTGTCCAACCTTAGTAAAACTGCTCGTGCGGAGTTGCATACAGCTGTTCGGTTAGCGTCGATAAACCCGGCAAGAATGCTTGGTCTTCCAGAGTCTCTGGTACCTGGGGCCCTTGCGGATTTTAACGTCTACGATGCAGAGGGAGTTAGACGAGAGTGCTTTATCCGCGGATCGTTGATCGAATAAATTCATCTTTCTCGGGCAACATTGGAATGCTCGCATTCGCCCTTAGAAGTCGGCAAATGGGAATTAAACCTGGTATTTGAGTAGGGTCGGAAACCAGTGGATCGGCGGATTGGCGTTTTTGCGCCAACCGAGATCCGCGCGGGCAGCCAAGGTTCTGACAACTTACCGAATCTCCATTTCTCGCGAGTCTCAGCTAACGTGGGTCCAGTCCAGAATAACTTTGCCGGTCTGACCCGAGATCATCGCATCGAATCCCTCTTGAAAGTCCCGGTAGCTGAATCGATGAGTGATGATGGGTGAAATGTCTACCCCCGACTCGATCATGACCGTCATCTTGTACCAGGTCTCGTACATCTCTCGTCCGTAGATTCCTTTGATGGTCAACATGTTGAAGATTACCGCTCGCCAATCGATCGGCATCGGCTTCGCTGGAATTCCGAGCATGGCGATCTTTGCTCCATGACTCATGTTTGCAACCATCTCCTGCATGGCGGCAGAATTGCCGGACATCTCCAGTCCCACATCGAAACCTTCCCGCATATTGAGCTGCTTTTGGACCTCTGCGAGAGGCGTTTCCTGAGTAGTCACGGCGAGAGTAGCGCCCATTTTGCGCGCCAGTTCCAGGCGAAAAGGATTTACATCGGTGATCACGATGTGACGCGCGCCTGCATGCCGAGCCACCGGGATAGTCATGATCCCGATGGGCCCGGCGCCGGTAATCAATACATCTTCTCCGAGCACGGGAAACGAGAGAGCCGTATGGACTGCGTTGCCAAAAGGATCGAAGATGGACGCGACTTCCTGATTGATGCCGGGATCATGCCGCCAGATATTGGTCATCGGCAGCGCGATGAATTCAGCGAACGCTCCAGGCCTATTCACGCCAACGCCTGAAGTATAGGCGCATAAATGCCGTCTGCCTGCGAGGCAATTGCGGCAGCGTCCACATGTGACGTGGCCCTCGCCGCTCACGATGTCGCCCGGATAGAAGTCGTTTACGTTCGATCCAACCTCGACAATCTCTCCGACAAACTCATGCCCAATGGCCATCGGCACGGGAATCGTCTTCTGTGCCCACTCGTCCCATTGATAGATATGAACGTCGGTTCCGCAGATGCCGGTATAACGCACGCGGATCAGTACATCATTGATACCGATCGTGGGTTCTGCGATGTCTTCCAACCATAGTCCGCGCTCAGCGCGGCTCTTTACTAAAGCCTTCATGAATTCCTCAACTGGGAATTCTTATCATGCTGTCCAGTCATGAAAGTAATCGTATCAGTGAAGCCAGTTCCATTGAAATACTCCGGCCTAAAGGGCTTCGATTCTCAATCGTGAACAATTGCATTTGTAAATCGAGGTCATCGCCACGTCAGATACTTCCGCATTGGCGAAGGGCGTCTTCGAAATCATGCGGCGCGGAAGCTCGCGGGCGACCGAGGACGGCGTATGTGAGCGTTTCTCGATACCATGGTAGAAACGTGAGGATGAATGACGATGGGAGACGGCGTGAACAGGCGAGGATTTCTGAAAGCAATGAGTGGAGCAGGCGTGATGTCCACATTACCAGAGGCGATGTTTGGCCTGCATGCTGCTGATCCCAGCAACATCATTCACGAGGTCGTTCCGGAACAAGATGCCGAGGCGAAACCAAAGTATTCGATCAGGTTCTCAGTGTGCGGAATGAGTCACGACCATATTTATGGAATGGTAGGGGCAGTTCTCCGTGGAGGAGGCGTGCTGGTCGCGGCGCACGGAGCTGAGCCGGATAAAGCAGCGGCGTTCGCGAAGGCCTTTCCGCAGGCGAAGATGGTGCAGTCGGAGGAGGAGATTCTGAATGATCCTTCGACGCAGTTAGTGCTGAGCTCGACAATTCCGAACCGGCGCGCGCCACTCGGTATTGAGGTGATGAAGCGGGGCAAGGACTACTTAAGCGACAAGCCTGGGGTTACGACGCTGGCGCAGTTGGCCCAGGTGCGCAAGACAATCACAGAGACGAAGCGAATCTACGCGATTATGTATAGCGAGCGGCTGGAGGTGAAGGGCGCAGTGAAGGCTGGTGAGCTTGTGAAATCAGGTGCGATCGGACGGGTGATCCAAACGATCAATATCGCTCCGCATCAGATTTTCCAGCCGGTGAAGAATGGCTCAGATCCGCATGCTGGTGGCGCATCCCAGCGTCCGGACTGGTTCTGGGAGCCAGAGTTGTATGGAGGAATTTTGTGCGATATCGGATCGCACCAGGTAGATCAATTTCTGTACTACACCGGATCAACCGACGCGGAGGTGGTTGCTTCGCAGATAGCGAACGTGAACCATCCAGAGCATCCGAAATTCCAGGATTTCGGCGATATGATGCTGCGCGGGAATTACGGGCTGGGGTATGTAAGACTGGACTGGTTTACGCCGGATGCGCTGGGTACATGGGGCGACGGTAGACTCTTCATTCTGGGGACGGAGGGCTACATCGAGGTACGCAAGTACATCAATGTAGCCGTGAGTAAGAGCGGCAACAATCTGTTTCTTGTGAATAAGGGCGAACAGCGGTATATCGATTGCAACAATGTGGTCTTGCCGTTTGGATCACAGTTCGTCTCCGATGTCGTAAACCGCACGCATACGGCACAGGATCAGACCCAGTGCCTGCTGGCGGCGGAGCTGGTGATCAAAGCTCAGACAAAGGCACAAATTGTGCATTTGGAGAGTTGAATGACCTGCCTCTGTCCTGCATTAGATTTTAATTTTCAACTGCTCTAGCGGGATCGCTCCAGATGAAGTCACAGGAGTGTAAGAGGAGTGTGGACATGACAAAAATTAGGACGTGCGCTCTGATCATGTGCGCTGCCATCGTTGTCTCGCAAGGTCTATCAACGCATGGACAAACCACTCCGGCATATGATCAGCCCTACCGCCCGCAAGTACACTTCTCTCCACACGAACATTGGACGAATGATCCTAACGGCCTTGTCTATTTTCAAGGTGAATACCACCTGTTCTTCCAATACAACCCATTCGGCGACCAGTGGGGATATATGAGCTGGGGGCATGCAGTCAGTCCGGACCTGCTCCATTGGCACGAACTGCCGGTCGCCATCCCCGAGAAAGACGGGGAGATGGTCTTCACCGGCAGCGTCGTAGTCGATCGCCAGAACAGCAGCGGATTTTGCGCTCCCGGCCGTGAGTGCCTTGTTGCGGTGTATACGGGAGATAGCGCTACTCCTCAGGGCCATCGCGAGACGCAAAACATTGCCTACAGCCTCGATAACGGACGGACCTGGACTCGGTACGAGAGAAATCCGGTCCTCGAGCTGCAGCTGGCAGATTTCCGTGATCCGAGTGTCTCCTGGAACGAAACAGCACATCGATGGATCATGGCCGTTTCATTGCCCAAAGAGCACAAGGTCCGGTTCTACTCCTCGCCCAATCTGAAGGATTGGACGCAGCTCAGCGACTTTGGGCCTGCAGGTGAAACTGCTGGCGATTGGGAGTGTCCCGATCTGCTCCGCATTCCAGCTGACACGGGCAGCGGCAGTCTATGGGCCCTGAAAGTAGGGCTCAATCCCGGTGCTCCGCAGGGTGGATCGGGCGAGCAGTATTTTCTTGGAAGCTTTGATGGCAGGAGTTTCACCGCATCTACAGATTCTGGCGCACATGGCTGGACCAATTACGGCAAAGACGATTACTGCGCCATCAGCTTCAATGGATTACCAAAAGGCCAGAAACCTGTACTGATTGGCTGGATGAACAATTGGCAATATGCGTCAGCGTTGCCGACTTCTCCCTGGCGTGGACAGATGAGTCTGCCTCGGCGACTCTCATTTGTGAAGGACAAAGCTGGTCTGGCGCTGAAACAAGAACCAATCACCGCAGCTCTTCGTGGAAAAAGCTTTTCCATCACGGGTTCCTCCTCGAATTTGCCACGCGATGAAGACTTGAGGGGCCCTTATGAGCTGGAACTGCATTTTCGACATCCCGCGCAGCCAGTCTTCGGCATTCGGCTCTACTCCGACGAAGAACACTGGACAGAAATCGGTTTCGATACGGAGAAGAAGCTCTTTTATATCGATCGCACGAAGTCAGGAGAAACCGTTGGCAAAGGCTTTCCAGTAAGAACGGAGGCTCCGCTTGTCTCGAGCAGGCCCTATGATGTGAGACTTATTGTGGACGGGTCTTCTATCGAAGCGTATGCACAAAATGGAACGATCAACATGACAGATTTGATCTATCCAGTCTCGCAACAAAACACGGTCCGATTCTTCCCGGAGGATATGAAGTCTACGAACGTCTCGGGAGAACTGTGGGAACTCAAGTCGATCTGGGAACAGCAAGCCAGGTGATCTTTACAAAGAGGCGAGCCGGAAGGCTATTTTTCTCAAATTCGCCGGACGAGCCCTTGTGCTGTCGCATCTGTATTGCGTACCAGAAGCAAGACTAGGAGCATGCCAGCAAACGGGACTAGCGCGGCGACAATGATGATTGGATCAAACGAGTGGCTCCCATTGACGTGGCGAGTATCAGAAAAATGGCCGATGAGTTTAAATGCGATGATCGTTGCCAGACCCGCGCCGGACCCACCAAGACCGCTCACCGATGCTACCGATTCACTGGCAAAAAGATCGGAAGGCAACACGTTTGCCATAGTGGAAAAAGCTGCGTACGAGAAAGTCGCGAACCCGAAGAGAAGTGCGATGAGAAACAGTCTGTTCGTGAAGATGGTTGGAATGAGGGCCATCACTCCCATTCCGCCGAAGATGACGACAGCCTTACGAGCAGCACCTACAGACCATCCACGTCTGATCAGATAACCTGATACGCCTCCACCAAAAAAATTTCCGAGATCGGCAGCAATGAATGGTACCCAGATCGCGACAAGGCTGCTTCTGAGTTCAATGCCTTTTGCAACCAGATAGATAGGAAACCAGTCAGCTATGAAGAAAAAAACCGGATCGGTGAACAACCGGGCAACGATCGTTCCCCATGTCTGGGGAAATTTCAGAAGATCGCGCCAGGCAAGACCGCCGTTCCGCTGCTGCTGGGCAGGCTCTTCCCTGTCCGCCGCAATCAGTTGAAGCTCGCGAGCACTAATGCGTGGATGGTTTTCCGGTAGATGATAAAACCGCTGCCACACAACTAACCAGAGCAAGCCCAGGGCGCCGGGCACGGCAAATGCAGGGCGCCACCCCCAGCGGGCGTAAATTCCAAGCACGACGAAAGGGGCAATTGCCCCGCCGATCGAAGATCCGCTGTCAAAGAAGGCGGTGGCAAGCCCACGTTCGTGTTTCGGAAACCATTCCGAAACCACTTTAGTGGCTGCAGGCCAGTTTGGGGACTCGGCAGCGCCGAGCAGAAAGCGGAACATGGCAAAGGAGCGTAAGCCATTCGCCAAAGGGGTAAACATGGCGATGATGGAATAGCAGGCAACCGTGACACTCAAGCCGCGACGGGTGCCCATGCGATCCATTAGTCGGCCGAATACCGCTTGGCCTACGGAATAAGCAACCCGAAATGCAATCAAGATATTGGCATAATCGCTGTTGCTCCAGTGATAGTCCCGTTTGAGATACGGAGCCAACAACGAAAGGGTCTGGCGGTCAATATAGTTGATTACGGTTGAAGCAAAGAGAATCCCGCCAATCCACCAGCGCAAATGAGGGATAGTTCGTCTCCGTGAAGGGATTGATTGTCGGGCTGCTGACACTGGATACTAGGCTCCGGTCGCGACATATTACACTGAAAATCGGATGGGATGACCTTCAGGTCATCCCATCCACTGACACGACTAGAGCACTAACTCTGCGATGTAGAACTCAGCAGCGATGCGGAGTTCTTGTCGAGATAGATGGTCGCATTCGCATGTGTGCGCAGGATCGAAGCCGGAGCCATTGGACTGATCTCGCCTTCGAAGCATGCTTTCACGGCTTGCGCCTTGCGTGCACCCGGGACAACGGCGAGAAGTTCCTTGATTTTCAGAATCTGATGCACTGACATCGAGATCGCCTGTTTGGGCACTTGCGAAATATCGGAGAACCACGCCTCCGCCACCTGCTGCTGACGGCAAGCCTCATCCAGATTGACGATCAGATAAGGATCTTCAATCTCAAAATCGGCGGGCGGATCGTTAAAGGCAAGGTGGCCATTCTCGCCTATACCAAGAAATGCAACGTCGATAGGAGCCGACGCGATCGCTTTATTGACGCGCTCAAGAACCTCGGAAAGATTTCCATCGCCATCAAGCAGGTGGTATTGAGTGACCCCCGTCTTTTGAATCAGGTTTTCCAATAACATCTTGCGAAAGCTGCCCGGATGAGTCATGGGAAGACCAACATATTCGTCAAGATGAAATAGCTCGACTCGACCCCAGTCAATATCAGGCTCAGCGGTGAGTGCATCCAGAAAAACAAGCTGTGACGCCGCGGTGGCAGCAACGACCCGTGCGTGGCCACGATCAAGAATTGCAGTGCGAATTGCCGCGGCCGCTTGTTTGGCAGCTGCGTGGCTGAGTAATTGTTTGTCGTCAAATATCCTTATCTGCATTTAAAGTCTTGGCTCCATTCCCATTCAGGTCGATTTGCCGTTCGATCATCTTAGCGGTTCGAGGTCGCCGCGCAGGATATTCTCTGTGGCCGCGGGCAAGATGTAACTGAATCCCTCTTTGTATCCTGTCATCGGTCATTGTGGAAAGCACTGAAGTATCTGACAACGCCCTGTTAGGCGAAGATGGGAAGCAATTCATCCGCTCTTAATGCTTTTCCCTTGCTGCATAGCAAGAGGACCAGGCTTCGCTGAAGCGGATTTGTACCCCCGTGTAGGATCGGGGATAGAATTTCGAATACCCTGCTTATCCCACCATAGAATCAATAACTTAAAGACGTTACCCCGAGAGGTTCTCCCAGAAGAACAGGATCTCAATCGCTAGACCGATATTCCTTAGTTACAGCGAGCGGTCGAGCCTGGGTGACGGAATGCCCCATTTAGCCCGATCGTCTCCGACGCCATTTTTGATGAGCCGATCAGTTCACAACTTTTTGCAATTTGTTGCGTGACCGTGACATATCGCTCATTTTCCTGCTCTAATCTTCAATTCGGTAAGGATGGAGTCGGGAAACGCACATATGTTGAAGCTTCAAGTTCGACGTTGGTCCGAGCGGCCGCGGATCCTTGTGCTCATGCTGGCAGTCATATTGCCGGCAGCCGCCCTCATCGCGTTTAGCCTGCACCATCTCTGGTCCATACAGCACGACAAGGCGATCGAGGCCGCTTTCCAGAGGAATTATCTACAGGTCCTGGCTATCGCGGAAAAGCAAATTGATGACCATGCTTACGAAGTGGCAGAAGAAGCCAGTTCAAAATTCCCTGATTCGGATAGTCCCGATGAGCTTGATTCATTTTTAGCGACACATCCCGACATCGCTCATGCATTTCTGTGGGCAGGGAAAACCAATTTTGCATTCCAGTCCCAGTCAGACCGAATGATGCACGATCGCCAGTTCTGCGCTGAGAGCCAGATGTACTCTTCGGAGTTCAGAGGATGGTGGGATATGGATGGCAAAGACGAAGTTGCCAGAGTAAAGAAATTTGAGGCCACAACCGGAAGACATGTCCTCTTTATGGAGCACCCTGTAGTCAGGGGCGAAAAAATGCAGTATCAGTCTCTGGTATTGTTCGTGCCTCGCGGCTCTACGCCTGAACACCCTGTTCTGGCGGGATTCGTCTACGACACTGACTATCTGAAGAACAAGTTTTTTCCGCAGGCCCTGAACGAAGTGTTGCCTGATCAAATGGAGAACGATACATCTCATCCTCAAAAAGGACTCATGGTCCGTTACGAAAAAGATGATTATCCTCTCGCCGCGTCTGCTTACTGGGATGGTGGGTCACCCGAGGTGGAGCGTCCTTTTAAGAGTGTCTTCCCCGGTCTGATCCTGGGGATCAAGCTGCGCGGGACAACAATTGCCAGCATCAGCAATCACTTGTTACGAACCAATTTCCTTGTTCTGGGTGCCCTCTCGTTGCTCATGGGCGCCGGATTGATCCTCACCTATCGCAACGTGGCACGCGAGCTTGCGCTGGCTAAGTTGAAATCCGACTTCGTCTCCAATGTCTCCCACGAGCTAAGAACGCCTCTCGCGCTCATCCGTCTCTATGCAGAGACACTGGAGCTGGGACGCCTCTCCAATCCGGGGAAGCGACAGGAGTACTACGAGATCATTCGCAAAGAGAGTGAGCGGTTGACCTCTCTGATTAACAACATCCTGGATTTCTCGCGTATCGAATCGGGCAAGAAAGAGTACAGTTTTCGCGAGACCGATGTGGCCGATCTGGTGCGAAGCACACTCGAATCGTATCGCTTTGAAATCGAGCAAAACGGCTTCCAATTCGAACAGAAGATCGATAACAATCTGCCGCAGGTGTGGGTGGACCGCGAGGCGATTGCCCGTTCGCTCCTGAACCTGGTGAACAACGCGGTGAAATACTCAGCGACGGAGAAGTATCTCGGGGTAAATCTCTACGGGCGCGATGGTGGTGTCAACCTTGAGGTCGTCGATCACGGTATCGGCATTGCCACTAAAGAGCAGGCCAAAATCTTCGAGAAGTTCTATCGAGTGGGCGATCCCCTGGTGCATAACACCAAGGGCAGCGGATTGGGATTATCACTGGTGCGCCACATCGTGCAGGCTCATGGAGGTGAGGTTGCGGTTGAGAGCGAGCCCGGTCAAGGCAGCAAGTTCATCATCACTTTGCCGGTGGAACATCCAGAGCTACAGCAAACGAAGGGGATTTCGGCATGAAACAGCACGAGAAGGCAAAGGTAAATGAAACACCGAGACCAGCGAAAATTCTGGTGGTTGAGGACGAGCCAAATATGGTGGCCGGCCTTCGCGATAATTTTGAATTTGAAGGCTACGAAGTAATTACGGCAGGCGATGGGGTCGAAGGCCTTCGTCGTGCTCTGGACGAAGCTCCAGATCTTGTCGTCCTCGATGTCATGATGCCCCGGTTGAGCGGCCTGGAAGTATGCAAACAGCTACGCGCACAACGAGGTTCCATCCCGATCATCATGCTGACCGCCCGCGGCCAGGAAGTAGACAAGGTGGTGGGACTCGAACTCGGAGCGGACGACTATGTGACCAAGCCATTCTCCATTCGAGAACTGCTGGCGCGAGTAAAAGCTGTGCTGCGACGCACTGCAGTCCTTCCTAAAAATCAGGATCAACACACATTCGGTGATGTGGAAGTGGACCTGCGCCGTTGTCGTGTACTCAGGTCAGGGAAGGCTCTCGATGTGTCCTCGAAAGAATTCGAACTGTTGAAATACTTCGTCTGTCACTCTGGCGAAACGCTGAGTCGCGATCGTCTGTTGGAAGAGGTTTGGGGATACGAGAATTACCCAACAACCCGAACAGTGGATACGCATCTGGTGCGCCTGCGCCAAAAACTTGAGCCCGATCCAGAACAACCACAGTACTTCCTCACAGTGCACGGCACGGGCTATCGGTTCGTCGGTTAAAACAGACATCTGAGTCGAAGAGAGGTGACCCTTGAACGGCGGAGTCTTATCAGGCAATGACGGCAAATCGCAGACCAACTCCAGGCACCAGGACTACAGTATCCCTCCCCTCCAAACCACACCCTTGGGCTCTGCTCGCTCATCAAATGCGTCCTTGCAGGATGAAGTGGACGCGCTCCTGCGAGAGAGGCTTGATCTGCATTCGCAGTTATTCGAGGCCGCACAGATTCAGCGCAAGCTAAGCGGTTCGCGCGAGTTGCGCCAGGGCTGCCTGCAATTCTCAAGCGAGGTCTTCGCGGTACGCTTTCTTTCCGGCGATTTCACGATGTTCTCGCAGAATGGATCCAGAGTTCTTGCAGTACACGGTGACATTGCCGGTAAAGGCGTTGCAGCCGGCATGTGGTTCACGAATCTCGCAGGACTGTTGCAAAGCTATGGCCGTCCGGACTCTGACCCGGCTGCGATCGCCTCCGAAGTCAATCGCCATCTTTGCTATCTACGCCCGGTTGCACCATTCGTCACTGCGTTTCTCGCGCAGATCGATTGCGATCTCGGCGAACTGACCTACTGCAACGCCGGCCACTTCCCGCCGATCCTGCTTCGCGCGGATGGACGAATTGAATTGCTTCAAATGGGTGGAGGACCGCTGTTGGGAGCAATTGAATCTGCGGAATTCCACTCCGGCAAACTGGCGCTCGAACCTGGCGATACCCTTGTCGCATACTCAGATGGCGTACTCGAATGCTGCGACCCTTCAGGGGAAGAGTTTGGAACAGAGCGATTAATAACAGCAGTGGAACACGCCAAACAGCCATCCGCACACGCCACGCTCATGATGCTTCTCGCCGCCGTACAGGATTTCGCGAATGGTAGTCCCGGCTGCGACGACGTCAGCTTAACCGTGATTCAACGCGACGCAGAATGCTCCGATGTCGAACAGTATCTGCCGCAGGGTCTGGTCGACACACCACGGCAATAAAGACTTTACAGAAATGCACGTCCGAAAGCGGACCCTCTTTTTATCACGTGCAAATTCTCGCCGGTTCGAGCAATGCTATGGGTTGCGATGCGTAAAGGGCAAAACAGCGGAATACAAGACAGACTTTGAATCATGGCAGGAAGCGACTGGCCGCTTCCGTTCGAATAGAGAAGATCTCAACTGGATATTCCGCGGCGCAAGAGAGGCCTTGGACAGATCAAAGAGCACGATGGGAGAAAGTAGATCAACGCTTCTTGTGAAGATGATGGACGCGCTCGACGATAGCAGCGTAACACTGCCCGCCATGCCGGAGCCTGAATGCTCTAGCATCCTGTCTAGATGCTCCCGTTTTACGTGCCAGCTATAAAGGCAGGACAGGACGAAGTGTTGATCTCGTCCTGTCCTGGGGAGGAAGGCTCTCTTAGAAGACGTATTTTAAAGAGAGCTGAAAGAACCTGGCATCCGGAGTATTGTTCTGGAACGTCTTCGGACTAGAGATAAGGCCGCCATTCTCATTCATGGAGCCATTCGGTTGCGCCAAGGTTGGATGGTTCAACAGGTTGAATGCGTCTGCGCGGAACTGCAGGTTCTGCTCATGCCATGTTGGAAACGTCTTGAACAACGACATATTCACCTGGTAGTAGCCAGGGCCATAGACATTGTTCTGCTGGCCGCCAAGGAGGGCAATCGCGGTAGCCTTGTCGACTACCGGCGCCTGATACAGGACTGGAACGCCATCCGGATTGGTCGAGCCAACCGGATGCGTGTCATCCGAGATCATCTCGCCCGGCAATGGATTGCGGAAGGCGCAAGGGTTGTAGTAGTTCAGCTTTGTGCGAACCGTACCCGGGCAAGAGGTGAGGCTCGGGTTGCTCGGGTCGGGCGTACCACCACCGCTGAACGGGTCTTTGACGGGGTAAGCGCGTCCGCTGCCGTTGGCTGCCGTGCTGATATTCGGATTGACCGTGAACGGGATACCGGTCTGCGCTGCCCAGGTCAGGCTCGTCGACCAGCCGCCAACCGTTTCATCGGCAAGGCGTGAGTTGTTCAGGAATGCCTTGCCCCTGCCAACGGGCAACTCATAGTTGCCATTGATAGTGAAACGGCTGCGGATATCGAAGACTGAGTTAGTGAGTTCATCGATGAACGGGATCAGCGCCTGGTTTCGGTTGCCGATCGCGCTGAAGAGACCGCCTGCGTCGCTGGCATCGTCAAGAGCGTGGGACCAGGTATATGTTGCCAGGAACGACAATCCATGGGAGTAGCGCTTCTCCAGCTTCGTCTGCAGCGAGTTGTAGGTGCTCACACCCGCATAGTGAATCTGGCCAATGCCGCCAAGGTCCGGGAACGGATTGAACTGCTGGGTGCTGGTGCCCGGTCTCCACAGTCCTGGAGGTGTATTTGGTGCTCCATAAAGTTCCAGGTGACGTGACAGGTTGCCAACATAGCTGATGGTAGCGACAAGATTGGAAGAAAGTGCTTGTTGCATTCCAAAGCTGTAGCTCATCGTGTACGGTGTCTTGAGTTCCGGATCGATGGAGTGGAAGCCCGGATTGGAGACGAAGGTTTGCAGACCCGCGCCAATCGAGGGCAGGAAGCCATTCTGGATCGTGATGCCCTGTGCTGCTAGAGACGGGCAGTTATCTGTCGAGCAGGTCGGCGCATAGAAATTCGCCTGATTGCTATAGGGGAAGTTTGCTCCCAGGTTGCCATTGCCGTTTGACTGCAGACCGCCGTAAAAGATGCCGAAGCCGCCACGGAAGACCGTGTTCGGTTTTGCCTGATAAGCGAAGCCGATGCGGGGAGCAAAGTTTGTCTTCTGTCCGGTTATCAGGCGTTCATTGCCGACATACTGCACGGTGACGTTGTCCTTCGCGATCGCGTTCAGGAAAGGAGCGCCGAGATCGACGTTCTGCTGGCTCCTGGGCAGTTGGAAGACTCCGGAGGATGAGCCGATATTAAGCGGGCCGGTGACAACGAAGTTGGCCTGCTGTCCTGCGTTTTCCTTGTAAGGCTGGAAGTAGTCATAGCGGAGACCGAGGTTCAGGGTCAGCCGCGGCGTTAGCTTCCAGTCGTCCTGGAAGTAGGCTGCGTCGTACCACTGCGCATCGTTGACGTTTGGCGATTGCGTAATGGTCGAATAATTTTCCTGATCCACCAGCATGTCGGCTACGGCTGAACCTGTATTAGCTACACCGGGCAAACCGGTAAACTGGCCATTCCAGTGATACTCGCCGCGATCCGATGGTGAATAGATATAGTAAAACCGCACAGCCTGGAACGAGACACCGAACTTCAGCGAATGATTGCCCCATATCTTTGTCAGGTTGTCGATGATCTGGTAGACGTTCTGTGATTCTCTGCTGATGCCTGAGGAGCCCCACTGCTGAATCGTGCCGTTCACATAACCCAGAGGCAAGCCAAACTGTCCGGGCTTCAAGGTAGCCGGTTGCGCACCCAATCCCAATGATGAAGCCAGAGTGGGGTTGAACGCATTCGGCTGTTGGAAATTAAAAACACCCCAGTTATAACCAAAGCGAAATTCGTTAGTCAGGGTGGGGTTAAAGATATGCGTCTCGCTGCCCATGAAGTTCATGGCGAGGTTCGTATCGTTTTGACCGCCGTAACCACTGCCGTCAAGTACGGGGCCAAGCGGCAGGCCATTTGTCTTGATCTCGTGCAGATAGCTGTAGCGCGCGTATGCCTGATCGCTGGAACTCACATTCCAGTCCAGGCGCTGGTCCCACTGGATGACGTTGTCGGTATTACCCAGGTTAACGAGGTAGTTGTTGTAGGTCTTGCCGTTGTTGGCATTCGGAGCCGGATACAGGTTGATGATGGTAGAGGCGACTGAGTTAATCTGGTTGGGGCATAGCACGTTTTGCTGACCGTTGCAGACCAGAGGCTTGGAGGCATCTGCCGAGTTAGGCTCGTAGAGCACGGTGGGCGCGCCGACACCGGTCAGGTTGCCGTTCAGGAGTTCGGAAAAGTTGCCCTGCTTCATCAGCGCCGTCGGCACGTTGATCGGCGTCGGATTGCTGATCGAGATGCGGTTGGCCTCAATATCGCCGAAATAGAAGAGCTTGTTTTTCCAGATCGGGAAGCCAAGCGTTGCACCGAACTGGTTCTGGTGATATGGCGGAGTGACTGCATTCGGCCCGGCATTCCAGTTGATCGCGTCCAGGTTGGTGTTGCGCAGGTACTCCCACACGTCGCCGTGGATCTGGTTGGTGCCTGACTTGATGCTTGCGTTCATTACGCCGCCGGCAGAATGGCCGAACTCTGCGCTGAAGTTGCTGGTCTGCAGGCTGAACTCGGACAGTGCATCCGGCGGAGGCCGCATGACATAGCTGGATCCGTTGAGGAAATCGACCAGGTTCGTATTGTTGTCGACGCCATCGAGGATGAAGTTGTTCTGTTCCGCTCGCTGGCCGTTCGCGACAAAGTCTCCTGAGCCGCTTCCGCGAGTGTTTCCAAACGGAGGAGCAACGCCCGCCGTTAACTGCGCAATGTATACCCAATTGCGACCATTGAGCGGCGTATTGTTGATCGTCTCCGTGCTGATGACTTGCCCTACCGCCCCAGTCTGCGTCTCAAGCAACGGCGGCGCATCGGAAACCGTCACGGTCTGCGAAACAGCGCCGGGTTGCAGCGTCAGGTTCACCTCTAGCCGCGCTTGTGCATCCACATGCAAGTTTTCATGGGTTGTGGTCTGAAATCCATCGGCAGTTGCGGTCACTGTGTAGTTCCCAATCTTAAGGGGTGATACGACATATATCCCGCTTGCGTTTGTTTTTGCTTGAAAATCAAGGCCAGTATCGGTGTTCGTTACCGTAATCGCTGCATTTGGCACAACCGCCCTACTTGAATCCTGCACGACCCCGGTGATAGCGCCCTGGTCAACCTGCGCGAGACATGTACTGCCTAAACCCATTGTCATCATAAGAACAAGTACTAGACCCGCGTAATACATGAATTTTTGCGTCTTTATCCTCAAATTACTACTGGACATCGTCATACCTCCCAAGTGTCTGGCTGCTAAGAATATGAACTACTGTGCCCATCCGTTTAATGGATTGGGCTGACCTTAAATGAAACCGATTTCATTGATGTGTCATGTGTACGTTACCGCAAAAACGTATCCCTAGGAAATAACGGTTGTCAAGCCCAACATTGAACTATAGAAAGTTGGAGCTAGGGCCGAACCCCAGCCGAGAATCCAATCTTCGAGTCGGTTGCGGGTGTGGGACGTTGGCTCATTCCTGGGATTTGCAATGTTGGGAATAGGGTTGCAGTTCTGGTTTACGCTTGACAAGCGAGATATAAACCACCTATTTTATCTGCGGTAACGTACACGTTAGTTATTCTTTTGCAATCTCGCCACTGACACTTTTGCCACGTATCCAGAGAAAAGAAATGGTTTCACCTCAAAATACAGACCAGATGCCAACCATCCCGGCACAGGAACGAATGACAGAGACAGAGATTTCGCAAGCGCAGTTGCGGCTACCTAACGCGCCCGATTTAGAAGCCGGCCCCGTAAAGGCATGGGAAGAAGCAGTCGTAATGTGCACCTATTTACCTGGATCGCCCGATCGCAATCCTCTATTTCTGGAGAAGCGCGTCTACCAGGGCAGCAGCGGACGAATTTATCCGCTGCCAGTAATTGATCGCATCGACACCGAGCCGCAGGACCATGAGTGGAAGGCTATTCACCTGGAGAACGAGTTCATCCGGATCATGGTTTTACCGGAGATTGGCGGGCGCATTCATGTTGGACTCGACAAACAGAATGGCTATGACTTTTTCTATCGCCAGAATGTGATCAAGCCGGCGCTGGTTGGGCTCGCCGGACCCTGGATTTCAGGCGGTGTTGAATTCAACTGGCCGCAGCATCACCGTCCGGCTACATTCATGCCAGTTGATACGAAGATCGAACGCGAACCGGATGGCGCGATCACCATCTGGTGCAGCGATCACGATCCAATGTCGCACATGAAAGGCATGCACGGTCTGCGTCTACGGCCAGGTAAGGCATATCTGGAATTGCGCGCACGCCTCTATAACCGGACCACCGATACGCAAACATTTTTATGGTGGGCGAACGTCGCAACGCGCGTCCATGAAAAATACGAATCGTTCTTCCCTCGCGATGTACGTTTCGTTGCCGATCATGCGAAGCGCGCCATCACCGAGTTTCCACTGAGCCAGGGCAAATACTACGGTGTCGACTATGGCAAACGCGCAATAGACGGCGTCCCAGAGGAGGAGAAGCCGCGGTGCTTTGTTCCGGATGGTTCTTATCCGCCGAATGATCTGAGCTGGTACGCGAATATTCCCGTGCCTACGAGTTATATGATTGCGGGCTCGCGCGGCGACTTTTTTGGGGGCTACGATCACAAGCACCAAGCAGGCACCGTACATGTGGCCAACCATCACATAGCGCCGGGGAAAAAGCAATGGACATGGGGCAATCATGAATTCGGGTACGCCTGGGATCGCAGCCTAACCGACTCGGACGGTCCATATGTTGAATTGATGGCTGGCGTGTACACGGATAACCAGCCGGACTTTTCCTTCCTCGCGCCCGGAGAAACGAAGACATTCAGCCAGTTCTGGTATCCCATCCGTGAAATCGGCGTTCCAGACCAGGCAAATCTCGACGCTGCGATTCGCGTAGAGCGCGATGGCAGCAACGTGCAGGTGCATTTGCAGGTGACAGGCGGGAGGCCGCACAGCACGGTACGTATTCGGGTAAATGGGAAAGAATGCGGAATGTGGCACGGAGATCTCACACCGCAGACGCCGTTGCATCATACGTTTTCTGCTATTGCTGAGAGCGCGCTTGTGGTCACGCTCGAACAGGGCAATACAGTTTTACTGCGGCACGCCCCGGAAGAAGTTGTACCCGCGGAGCCGCCCGCAGTGGCCACAGAGCCGCCATTGCCGATTGATGTGCAGAGTAACGATGAGCTTTTTCTCACTGGGCTGCATCTCGAGCAATATCGTCACCCCACGCGCAGCCCAGAGCCCTATTGGCTTGAAGCGATTCGGCGTGATGCAGGCGATAGCCGCGCTCAACACGCGATCGGCCGCTGGCATATGCGACGCGGCGAATTCGTGAAGGCTGAGCAGCATTTTCGTGCTGCGATTGCACGCCTCACCGAGCGCAACCCAAATCCCTACGATGGCGAGCCACATTACAATTTCGGCCTTACCCTTACCTATCTACAACGTCCTGCCGAAGCATATGCGGCGTTTTATAAATCAACATGGAACGCCGCTTGGCGCGGGCCTGCTTATCTGCGACTAGCAGAGATCGACTGCGCTCGCCATGAGTGGATGACTGCGCTCGATCATCTTGAACGCTCTCTCCGAGCGGATGCCGGCAACTTGTATGCTCTGAACCTAAAATCAATTGCTCTGCGCAAGTTGGGACGTGATCAAGAGGCAGCCCAGGTACTCGATCAAACGCAGGCACTCGATCCGCTGGACATCTTCAGCAGATATCTCGCAACAGGAGAGCCGCCGACGAATGGTTCGCAGCGGCTTGATCTGCTGTTCGACCTTCTGCGAGCCGGGCTTTTCGCGGATGCGTTGCAGGTTGCTTCCGCGCCTCACTCAGGAGCGAAGGACGGCACCACCGCCATATTGCTCTATGCCAAGGCGCATGTCCTGGGTAAATTGGGCGATCAGCCCGGAAGCTCCGCCGCTTTTCAAAGAGCTGCTGCTGCAGATTCCGATTACGTCTTTCCCAGTCGCCTGGAGGAGATGCTGCTGCTCGAAGAGGCCATCCGCGCGAATCCGAACGATGCGCGTGCTCCCTACTATCTCGGCAACCTGCTGTATGATCGCAAGCGCCGTGAAGAGGCGATTGCACAATGGGAGCGGGCAACAGAGATCGACCCGAATTTTCCTACCGCCTGGCGAAATCTCGGGTTTGGCTATTTCAATGTGATACGCGATGCCAAGCGCGCGACGGAAGCGTTTGTGCGGGCGCACAAGTTGGCTCCGGAAGATGCGCGTGTCTTATTTGAACAGGATCAGTTGTTGAAGCGTACCGGGGCTTCGCCTGTTGCCCGTCTGACCACGCTTGAGTTGGATGAAAAGCTTGTAGAACAGCGCGACGATCTTTCTGTTGAGATGGCTGTTCTCTACAACAATGCCGGAAAGCCGGAACGTGCCTTGGAGGTATTGCTTTCGCGCCACTTTCAACCGTGGGAAGGAGGCGAAGGCATGGTGCTGGGTCAGTACGTTCGTGCGAATCTTCTTCTCGGGCAGAACGCTCTCCACTCCGGAAACAACATCGATGCATTGCGCTTTTTTGAGGAGGCATGGAATCCGCCGCAAAGCCTCAGCGAAGCAAAGCATCTGTTGATGAACATGAGCACGGTCGATTACTGGCTTGGCGTCGCTTACTGGGAAAGCGATAAACCGAAGAGCGCCACTGCACATTGGGAACGAGCTGCGCGCTATCAGGGAGACTTCCAGCAGATGCAGGTACAGTCTATCTCTGAAATGACCTTCTGGAGCGCCATGGCATTGCGTCGCCTCGCACGGGACGAGGAAGCTCACGCCATTTTCAAAAATATCTACGATTACTCGCTGGCACTTGAACAGCAAACTCCAAAGATTGACTACTTCGCCACATCCCTGCCTGCCATGTTGCTTTTTGAAGAGGACCTCACGGAGCGCCAAAAAATTACAGCACTCTTTTTGAGGGCGCAGGCACTCCTCGGGCTCGCCAAAGAGGCGGATGCTATGGAGTTATTGCAGCAGGTACACAGTCTCGATCAAGGGCACTCCGGGGCGATAGATCTGCTGCGAATGGGAACGTCGTAAATGCAAGGCCCGTCGATT
>Ga0206869_1058_pt3 | contig 19631 bp, 19 predicted proteins | sample Alteio_BWOrgCont_35_FD_152618 | JGI IMG/M metagenome (GOLD analysis project Ga0206869, IMG submission 152618) | Enriched cells from forest soil in Barre Woods Harvard Forest LTER site, Petersham, Massachusetts, United States -... | ecosystem: Environmental > Terrestrial > Soil > Temperate forest >... | reverse complement strand
TTGGTATGGGCGTAACTGGTGCTATCCCAAGCGGCGGTATTAGTCTTCTTGCTACCCCAATTGCTGTGGGTATTATGGCTGCTGTAGGTTTTGGGATAGGTTTAGTCACTGGATTTGTAGGTGCAGTTTCCACTTGTATGATTATGGAGTATTGCATGAGTGAAAATAAACTTGAAGAGATAAAGGAGGAAGATCAAAAAGATCAAAAAGATCTTTCTAATGAATCTGGAAGTTATAGACAACGTTCAGATTGTTTGGTGGTGGGCGGTCATTCAAATAATAAAAGTGTGACTAAGGTCAATTCCAGTACTTCAGTTAGTAGTATAGATACAAATCATCTTCAGAATTCATTTTTTAATAACAAACCAAACAATAGTTCTTTAGATAGAGCCGAAGATGTGCGTTCTTATGAAAGCAATAAACTATCTGCTTCTTCGTCATCGTCTTCATCAATTTCAAGGATTTGATCCATTGCAACCCACTCCTGCAAAATCATTTGCTGAAGTGGGTGATTTTACTTAAGAACGATTATTATTACGCAGTTCGTAAGGGTGTGATGTGTAACGATTGGTAGTAGGTCGTCGTTTGTATTCTTTTTCGGGAAACAGAGAATATTCGATATATGCACTAGGTTTTGTTTCGCTATTCTTGTTGTTAGCGGTATTGTTTGTGATCTTGACCGGGTCGTTAGTTAATGGGACTTCAACCATAGATGTGACTATTGGTTGCGCATTAATTGTTTGTAAAGGCTCATTCAGCAAACGTTCGCATATCGTTAACTTGCGGTTTTTATCGATTACATTTTTTATAAAATCATCGAAAGTCTTTTCATCTAAATTTTTCGCAAGTTCATCACGTGAGTAAATTTTTTCTTTAAAGTATGTTTTATAATACTCATCAGTATCATTGCGCGTTTCGAGTTTGTTTTTGACTGCATTCAGCTGTTTTTGCTTTTCATCGATCACACTTGCTAGAACTTTATGTTCTTTATCCCAAGGAATATCTTTTTCTAAGTTAATCTTTTCTTGAGTTGATACTTCTTTAAGTGTAATAAATTGTGGTTCGTTTTTGATTTCAGAAATGATGAAAGTTCTTATTGCATGGAAAGTATCACCAATTAAAGGATAGTCAGCAATCCATTTTTCTATGAGATAGCGATTATTGTAAATCTTTTCTTCGGATTTTTCCTTTTTATACAATTCATCAAGTAAGTTAAGCCAATCATCCAAAGTGACAGCAGTTTTGATTAACTTTAATATTTCTATTGCTTGGGAAAGTTTATGTGCGGGTATTTCAGGCAGTGTCTTGGTGAAGTCATCATGTTTTTCACTGGTATCGAGATTCCACAACTGTTTTCTTTCGGTAATATAAAATTCGATAAACGCACTTGCGATGTCACGATTTGGTAATGGCATGTTACGCTCCTTGTAGTTCGGCTTAGACTCAACTCAATCATTCTACTGACACCACCTTAAGAAATTCTTAAGCTTATGCTACTTTACATGCGTATATGAAATAAGTAAAAATCACTTTGATGCTTTTGCGTATGTATTGATGGATACGCGAAGTAGTTTTCGAGGATTAGGGAACTTTGATATATATATGTGAGTGCACTGTATGCATGTCTTAACTGTAGATTTTCAATCACCAGAAGCACCAGAATTATTTAGTCAGTCTCTTAAACAAACCGGTTTCGCAGTTTTAACTAATCATCTCATCTCTCATAATCTGATCGAACAATCTTACCAAGCGTGGGAAAAATTTTTTAGTTCAGATGCGAAACATCATTACACTTATCAAAAACCCAAACAAGATGGTTACTTCCCATTGGGAACTGAGAATGCGAAAGATGCTCGCGTCAGTGATCTAAAAGAATTTTATCATTTTTATTTATCAGGCAAGCAGCCAGAGCAAACGAAAGAATCAACGATTGCCTTATTTTCTGAGCTCATGACCATGGGCAGTACACTCTTAAGTTGGGTAGAGTCTTGCTTACCGATTCAAGTCGCATCTGATTTAAGTATGCCGTTGCATCAAATGATTAAAGATTCTCAAAATACGCTGTTACGTATTCTTCATTATCCAGCTCTCGATGCTGCAATCCAATCGGGCGCTGTGCGCGCTTCTGCACATGAAGATATTAATATGCTGACACTGCTGCCAGCTGCGACGAAGCCTGGATTAGAAGTGTTAGACGCACACGGCCACTGGCATGCCGTCTCATGTGATAAAGGAAATATCGTGGTGAATGTTGGTGATATGCTGCAGATGTGTACCCAAGCCTATTATCAATCCACAACTCATCGCGTTGTGAATCCAACTGATGCTGCTGAAAATGTCTCTCGATATTCTATGCCTTTATTCTTGCACGCAAGACCAGAAGTGATCGTTGGGCCTAACAAAACAGCAAATGAATACTTACATGAAAGATTACGTGAAATCGGAATATATTAATGTTTAATCGTTTTCGATTTTTAGGTGCATTCAAAAGGAATGGAATGATGAAAAACCGTGATATTGTTAAATTGACGACCGATACCACAGGAAAAATGATTTATAACATGGTATCGCATCTTTCTAATCAAGCAGCGACATCATTTAGTACTTTGTTATTTTCTGGCTACACTTCCTTATACAAATATTTTACGACACCGACACCACCTACACCTTTACTGCTGAAAGGACCTAAGTATCGTAAAACGAAACAGTATTCAGCAAATATCACTGCAGCTCTCGAATTATCTGAAACGCCAAAACGAGAATTAAAAACTTCCATACCAAATAAAATAATTCATCCTGAAGCGCCATCGACCATTTTTAACGTCGCCAATTCAATTGCAACATTTTTTACATATTGGAATCCAAAACCTCAGGTAAAAACAATTCAGTCTGTAAAGCCAGCAATAAAAAAACCAACAAAAAAATCTTTAAAAAATTCTCCGATGAATGATAGTGTCGAAGCCAAAATGATTGCGCTCGTTACCAAATTCAATGAACTAAAAGATCCGCTCGATCAGGATTATAAAGAAGCGGAACGTATTCTGTTAGAACAAATTGATTTAGTTGAATATGAAATAATGGAGCACGCACAACGACGAGTCGATCTTTATTTTTATATGCTGGTTGCGGTTTACAATGCTCATGCTTTCGTGGAAAAGAAGACCACAAACAAACAACATGGTGTAGGTTCGACTAAACGCGGTACAAATGCTTGTCATGATTCTTTGTTTCCACATATAAAATTATCTTATCCGAAACCAAAACCTTTTACACTTTGGTCGTTTGAGATTACGCCACCTACCATTCGTGCAACACCACCCACCATTCTAGGCACTCATTTTGAAGATAGTAATAACATGACCACAGAATTACCAAAGATCGTTAATGTTTTTGATACATATCTTGAGTTAGCGAGCCCTGGTCATCAATCAGCACCAAGTCGTTATCTTAAAAGTTTGTTAAAAGATCTCAATGAAGTATCTCAAGGAACAATAACGCCAGTCGATGGCATGAATCGATTTTTAATTACGATGAAGGATTTCTTTTCTGATTTTGAGAAATCTCTAAATGATAAAAAGAATGATAAGAAGTTTGATTATCCCAATGTCATGAAAAAGATCTGGAAGTTACAATATAGTGGAACACTTCTTTCACAAAAGTTTGAGTCAAAAACGATAGACATGGCGACAATTATCCAACAAGCTTCTAAGTCAAAAAAAACAGAAGTCGACATGCAATATGTTTGTTCCCTATTGTTTGTATCTCCCAAGCAATACACTTATTACTCAATAAACCCAAGTGCTTTATTGCAACACTATGCTGAGATTCAAAAAGAAATTTACGACACACCTTCAACAGTTGCTGAAAGCAAACGTTTAAAAAAATGATAAGTTATTTAAATTTTGGAATTGGAAATTCCGGTGCTAATTTCCCTGCAATCTGTTGCCACAATTCAAAACTATAATTGCGTGAGTCGTCAGTTGGTGTTTGTTTAAGTGTGTTCACTGCAATGAATACTAATTTCTTTTCAGGTAATACTGCAAACACGCCACTGTACCCACCAAAACTTGGATTTTGTAGCAACCAATGATTAGCAAAGACAAAACCCATTGCAAAATACAGATCTTTAGTATTATTTCCTTTACCAACTGTATCAGGCGCTCTTAATGTTTGTATTAAATCATTTGATAATAAACCCGGTTGCATCCATGCATTCGTCCATTGTCCTAATTCATTAATCGTTGCAGTAATTGCACCTGAAGTCGAAGTCCAAGAAGTGCAATATTATCTGTGAGATGGATTTTCTGTTCTTTCACCATCAACATGAGGGTAGCGGTCAACATGGTTTCGGTGATCCCGCCAATTCGATAATGCATGTTTATATTGGCTGGTACATCGGTCATAGATATGCCGAGGGCATTAACGCTGATGGGTTTGCCCTCGATCCATAAACCGTAAATCATGCTTTTGACGGGTTTGTTTTGAATGTAAGTAGAAATGAGTTGGTCTAGCTTCGATTTGTTGATATCAGCGTGGGTTGGGAAAGAGATTGCGAAAAGAATAATAATGGAAATGAGTTTGTTGAAATGTAACATACAAAGTCCTTTTGATGTTGTCATTGCGAGCGTAGCGAGTTCGTGCCCGCGCCCGATTGCGTGCCCGTGTGCGTCTTTTCCCACAATATTACATTAACTCATTTAGAAAAAGACGGGCTCGGGCACGCAATCGGGCACGGGCACGAACTCGCTACGCTCGTAATGATAATAACTTAAGGTTCTTTATTAATCACCAAAAACGCCGCTCCCTGACCACGCAAGATATTGACGAGTAGGAATTTATTATTTTTCTGAACAGCCGCTTTTAATTCATCTATATTCGTAACGGGTTGTTGATTTGCTGAAGTAATAATGTCGCCCGGACGCAATTCAGAATTCCAAGCATTACTTTCACGATCAACCGCCGTGACTAAAACAGCTTTGACGTTGCCGTGTATCGGACTTAATGCGTCAAAGTTTTTGAGACCAACGCCATTTAAGAATGGATTGTTAATTTCTAATTGCTCTTGACGTTTCTTTGGATCAGAAAGCAGAACTGTCACAGTGATAGGTTTGTGTTGTCTCAAGATATTCACATTGACTTTTGAATCGACGCGTAAAAAACCAACTGTGTTAACCACATCACTCGCACTTTTAATGTCTGTTGTATTAATCGAAGTAATAATATCACCGACTTTTAAACCAGAAAGTTGCGCTGGTGAGTTCGCAAGGATTTGGGTAATGACCGCACCTTTTTTATTTTCAATGTCGAAAGCATCAGCAAGTTCAGGTGTAATATCTTGTGCGCCAATGCCAAGAACACCGCGTTTCACATTGCCATATTCGATCAGCTGCAACATGACGCTTTTTGCCATGTTAGACGGAATGGCAAAACCAATTCCGATGCTGCCGCGATCGGGTGCAAGAATGGCCGTATTAATCCCGATTAATTCACCTTTCATGTTGATTAACGCACCGCCCGAGTTGCCGGGATTGATAGATGCATCTGTCTGGATGAAATTTTCATAATTTTCTATGCCAAGCGTCGTACGACCTAAAGCGCTGACAATGCCAGAAGTCACTGTTTGATTGAGTCCAAAAGGGTTGCCGATTGCAGCAACAAAATCCCCGACTTTCACTGTATTAGAATCGCCAATATTAACAGAAGTGAGGTTTTTAGCTTTGATTTGCACTATGGCCACATCAGAAGGTTTGTCTATCCCTATGACTTTAGCAGTGTAATGATGCCCATCGCTGAGATGAATCACGACCGATTCCGCGCCATCAATCACGTGCGCGTTCGTAATAATGTAGCCATTTTTAGCATCGATGATGACGCCTGAACCTGAAGAGCCGAGGATATCTGGTGTTTCGTTTTTACTTTTATCGTTGCCGCGTTGTTGCTTTTGGATTTCACGCAGCATATTGATATCAGTCACTTTAATTCGGGCTTTAATATTGACGATAGAAGGTAAGACTTGATTTAGCATCGGTGCAATAGTGGTGTCAGCTGGGAGTGCTGCCACGGAGATTTTGCTTGCTAATAATAAGGCGGTGCAAGCGGCGCCTGCGATAAAACGCATGAATTGGGTCATTTGAAATTCCTCTGCTCGTTTGTCTGTCATTCTAAAAAAAAGACAGTCGGCTATCTTACCATTAATTATGGAGATTCCACAGCTCTTCAAGAACGAGCGTGTGTATTAAAAATGAACATAAAATTTCACATGACTTTATGAAAGAATGGGTTATGATGCAAAAAAAATAAAAAGAGATGAAAACAACGGGCCTAATATAAATATTTCTTTGGAGTACTCATGTTCAGATTATTTAAGCGACCTAAAAAGAAAAAGCAATTTAGTAAAAATGATTCAATGCCTTCAATTTATAAACTCCCACCTGAATTAATCAGTTTCATTTGCAGTTTTTTAGATAATCGTGATTTCAAAAATAATAGATTATCTTGCCGTTTATTTGCAGCATCTACCAGACTTGATATCAAACATCGTATAAAACTTGATGCTAAAATTAAATCTATCACTGATGCTAATGGAGGAAAGATATTCTTGATGATGAGTGGTCAAGTTTATGTGTTCGGATATAATGGCTATGGTCAACTCGGATTAAATAATTTAGCTACTCAAATAAAACCCGTTAAGTTAAATTTTAACAATAAAATTGTTGATATCGATGCTAGTAGTCATACCTTATTCCTCGATGAAACAACTTCTGTTTGGGCCTGTGGTTATAACGAATATGGTCAGCTTGGATTAGGTGACAATACTGATCGTCTGATGCCCGTTCGGATTCCCTCCCTCAAGTCTGTACGTAAAGTCATTTCCAACGGTCATGATTCCTTTTTTCTTAAAGACGATGGAATAGTTTTGGCTTGCGGTGAAAATTCTTATGGTGCTTTAGGGTTGGGCGCTAGGCGCAATATAACCATTCCCACACAAATACCTGAACTTAGCCATATTTGTCAGATTGCTAAAGGATATTCACACGTTTTATTTTTACGAGATGACGGCAAGGTATTGTCTTGTGGTTTAAATGAGTCAGGTGAATTAGGTCATGGCGATACAATTAACCGCAACAAACCTCGCGTCATTGCAGGCATAGCTGATGTTTGCCAGGTTGCTGCAGGCAACCTTTATTCTTTATTTCTTAAAAAAGATGGCACAGTTTGGGGATGTGGGAATAATGGAGATGGGTCATTGGGATTGGGTGAAGATATAAATGAGAGTGTAGATATAGTAAAAATTCCTGGTTTGTCAGAAATTATTGATATTAAGGCTGATAATTCTCCCTTATTTTTAAAAAAGGACGGCACAGTTTGGGCTTGTGGTTATAATTACGATAATCATTTCGGAATAGAAGATGCGATCGATTTTATTTTCACGCCGCGAGAAATTACTCATTCTAAAGATGTGAAAATAATATTTGATAATGATTATTACATTAAAAATGATGTCACATGCTCTATCTTATCAGTCATACCTGGAGACATTATTTTAAAATTAGTGAATGAGTTTAAAACGCTCGATTATTTTGAAAAGGAAGCGAATGCGAGAATTGCAAGAAGTGGTTTGTAAGAAAAATAATGTATTGGATTATACCGTATCAGCAATCCAAATCAGTGTCGCCATGCGTCCAGTCTCACCGTGATCACGGCGATATGAATAAAACAAATCAGACTGCGTATACGTACAGTAATCGCCGCCATAAATATTCGAAATACCTAAAGCGAGTAAACGTATTTTTGCAAGTTGATAAAGATTCGCGAGCCACTTGTCATTACTTTTAGGTTTAAACGCAGTCGCAGCAACAGCATCACGCGACACAAATGCATGCCACACATCATTGCCCACTTCAAAACAGTTTGGGCCAATTGCTGGACCTAACCATGCGAGCCAAGTGTCATCTTTTATATTTAATTGCGAAACGGTATTTTCAATAACACCTGCAGCTAAACCTTTCCAGCCTGCATGAATTGCAGCAACTGCTGTGCCACTTTGATTGCAAAGCAGGATAGGAAGGCAATCAGCAGTCAGTACAGTACAAATATGGTTAGCCTGTTTGGAATATGAAGCATCAGCATCATCATTCAAATGATCTGATGTTGCTTCAACTGCAATTGCACTATGAATTTGATTCAACCAAACTGGTTGTGAAGGCAGTGAGAATTTTTTTTCAAAATCAGGATCATGATCTGGTCTCATTAATTCTGAAGGATAGCGTAATGTCGTGAATGCTTTAACGTGCGAAGGTGCAGGCCAATCAGGGATGAGTGTCTTCATGAATTAACCTTTTGATCATGACGCAATGCGGTTAACAAAGCATTAATGTCATCAGGTAACTCACTCGTCACACGAATAAATTCTTTTGTAATCGGATGCGAAAAACCCAATGCAAAAGCATGTAAGGCTTGTCGTTTAAATTGTCGCAGCGACTGAATTAATTCTTCAGTCATATTTTTCCCTAATTTTACTCGGCCGCCATAAGCTGCATCACCCACAATCGGATGACGAATATGCGCCATGTGCACACGAATTTGATGCGTGCGTCCAGTTTCTAATTTTAAATTTAAATGCGTGTGATAACGAAAACGTTCTGCCACGCGATAATGTGTGACCGCAGGTTTGCCAGTTTCCACTACAGCCATGCGTTTGCGATTAAGCGGATGTCTATCGATCGCGGCTTGAACTGTGCCACCACTAATTAATGGTCCATACACCACAGCTTGATATTCACGCACTAAAGTACGCGCATCTAGTTGTTTACCTAAAGACTGTAAAGCAGTCGTGGTTTTTGCAATCATCAATAACCCAGAAGTATCTTTATCCAAGCGATGTAAAATGCCCGCTCGTGGCAAATGGGTGAGTGGTGGATGATAGTGTAATAAGGCATTAAGCAAAGTACGATCAGAATTGCCAGCGCCCGGATGAACGACTAAACCCACAGGTTTATCAATAATAAGAACATGTTCATCTTCAAAAACAATATTAAGCGGAATATCTTGCGCTTCATTGGTTAAAGGTTCGGGTGGGATGATCGTGATTGAAACTTCTTCGCCGCCTTTGACTTTGGTTTTTGCAGCAATGCGTTGGCCATTCAAAAGAATATCGCCTTGATCTATCCATTGCTTAATTTGTGTACGAGAATATTCTGGTAATTGTTGTGAAAGTGCTTGATCTATACGCAAATTTGCGACAGATTCAGGCAGGATAAGGGTGAGCGTTTTCGGATTTAAGTTATTATTCATAATCGGTGAATGATGACAGAATTTAGTTTACAATGCACCTCAAAATGCTGACTACGGATAATTCGGGTATTCAATCATGGTAAAATTATTTAAAATTATTAGCTTTTCATTTCTTGCTCTTGCAATCTTAAGCGCTTGCTCCACAGCGACTACCGATCCTGCTGATCTATATAAAGGTGAATCACCTCAACAAATTTATCAACGTGGTAAAACCGCATTGATTGATCGCGATTATAACGAAGCGATTAAACGCTTTGAGGTGATGGATACACAGTATCCTTATGAACTGACAACTGCGAATGCTGATCTTTATCTTATTTATGCCTATTATAAAAAAGGTGAGTACATTCTTGCTTCGTCTGCGGCAGAACGGTTCATTCGCATGTATCCAACAGATCCTCACGTTGATTATGCGTATTACATGCGCGGGCTTGCTGATTTCTACCAAAATTTAGGTGTGTTCGAACGCATCTTTGCAAACGATTTAGCGAAACGCGACTTAACACAAATACAAAAAGCATTTGTAGACTTTAATGAATTAGTCGTGCGCTTCCCAACCAGTCGTTATACGCCAGCAGCACATCAATACCTGATTTATCTGCGTAATGTCTTAGCGAAACATGAATTGGATGTCGCGAAATATTATTATAATCGGCAAGCGTATATGGCAGCTGCGAATCGCGCGAGTGTGGTCGTGACGCAATTCCAAGGCGCGCCAAGTGTGGTGGATGCATTAGTATTAATGGTGAAAGCATATCGTCAATTGCATTTAACGAAGTTGGAACAAGATACGATGGATGTATTGCGTTATAACTATCCGGATTTGCAGATTGATTATGATAGTCGGTATGAGTTGTAGTGGTGACGCGGCAATTCAAGAAGTAGTCCGGTCACTGTGCTTCACCGGAACTACTTCTATCTCTTTTATCACGGTAGCGTTTTATTCACATTAAAACATAGTACACGTAAGTGATGACGTGTTTTCAAGATCTTGTTTCGGTGTTGATAATTTGATGTTTGCTTCTCTTACTGGATTGGCAGCGAGATAAGATGCTGTTAATTTGTTGCAAATATTTTCTTTGGCAATGTAAAACATCTTCGGACATGAATCTAATTCATTAATTTTATCATCCATTCCTTTAATAATAGAATCTTTAAAAAAACCTTGTTCTATCTGGGGCGCATACCATGGAATTGATTTCGTTTCAAAATAATTAAAGACAGTTAATCCTGTTAAATCTTTATTCTCTTCGAGAAAAAGATTATCTTCAATTTCAACACCAAAAACCACGGGCACAGCAAAAAAAGGAATCTGCCCATCTATAAAATCAGATGTTGTTTTTGTCTTCCTAAGTCCAAGTTTCATTACAATGTCAGCTTCATCTTTAGTATTAAATGCCAACATGTAATTTTTGCTTTCAGAAAATGTATTTTCAATAATATCTTTTGATATATCCTGTGTGTGGATGATCCGTCCAGATATTCTCACTCTTAGACTTGGATTTGAAAAATCTTCATTTGCGATGAGAGGCATGTACTTACTTGTTACAACGTAAATTGTTTTCATAATAACTCCATTATTAAATTTGTATATCAGAACGCGCAGCGATTCGAACCTTAGCCTTACCCCTTATACCCATTCGTCACCGGATACCGCCAATCTTTAATAAATGATTTATGATTAATATGCGGCCCAATCGCTGCTTGCTTACGTTTATATTCATTATTTTTAATCATGCGTATCACGCGCTCAACCATTGCAGCATCAAAGCCAGCTGCAATCATTTCTTCTGCAGATTGTGATTGTTGAATGTAAGCTTCTAACATCGCATCTAACATTTCATAAGGCGGTAAAGTATCTTGATCTGTTTGATTAGGCGCTAATTCTGCAGTGGGTGCTCGCTCTAATATTCGTTTTGGAATAACAGCAGATTGCTGATTGCGATAAGCAGATAAAGCATACACCATCATTTTAGGAATATTTTTTAAAACGGCGTAACCACCAACCATATCACCATATAGCGTGCAATAACCGACAGCCATTTCACTGCGATTGCCAGTTGTTAAAACTAAGTGGCCAAACTTATTGGAGAAAGCCATTAATAACATCCCGCGTATGCGAGCTTGTAAATTTTCTTCCGTCACATCGGGTGTGGTGTTTGCAAAACTCGTTTCCAAAGTATCAAGCATGCTTTGATAACTTGGTTCGATAGATAATACTTCACGATGTACACCAAGATTTTGAATCAGTTCATCAGCATCATCCAAACTGATTTGTGCTGTATAACGTGATGGCATCACTAACGCGTGGACGTGATCTTTACCTAATGCATCAACTGCAAGTGCCAAAGTCAATGCAGAATCAATGCCGCCAGAAACCCCAATGATGACACTTTTAAAATGATTCTTACGTACATAATCACGCAATCCTAATTTAAGGACATCATAAACGCGATTGAGTGTTGCAGGCGGTGAATTCATGTTTGAAGAATTAATTTTACCTTTTGTTGTTATTTCTATTGTATGCAATTCTTCTTCGCAATGTTTTGCTAAAGATGCAAGCTTGCCTTGTGCATCGACAGCCATCGAACCGCCATCAAAAACAAGCTCATCTTGTCCGCAAACTTGATTCACATACACAATCGGAAACCCATGTTTTTTGGCTCGTTTTGAAATAATTTCAAGACGTCTTTCATGTTTGTCAATTTCAAAAGGAGAAGCATTGGGAGATAATAATAATTTTGCACCGTGTGCTTTCGCTTGTTGTGTTGGATCTAATCGCCATAAATCTTCACAAATGACGATGCCTGTTGGTAAGCCGCGTAATGAAAAAATACACGGCGCAAATCCTTGCGAAAAATAACGTTTTTCATCGAACACACCATAATTAGGTAAACATTGTTTGCGATATTGCGCGATGATTTTACCAAGGTGCAACACAGAACATGCATTGTATAGTTGATCTTGCTCAAGAGCAGGGTGACCAACAATGCAATAAATATCAGGAATGTCTTTTGTTAATTGCTGTAATGCTTCATTGGTATCGTGAATAAACTGTGGACGTAATAATAAATCTTCTGGTGAATAACCAGTTAAACTTAATTCTGGAAAGACAATCGCATCCGCTTTTAAAGTTTCATACGCTGTTTGAATTGCCTCGCGATGCTTTTTTAAATTAAAGGCAAGATCACCAACATGTAAATTAAGTTGTGCTTGCACGATACGTAAAGTCATATTCGCCTCGTCTTAAGGATGTAATGTCATTGCCAGTTTGTTTTCAGCATTCAGATAAAAAGGTTCATCGGGCAAAGGTTCTTTGATTGTAAGCAATAATTGATATTCATTAGGCGCGGTTTCAACGATATTCACAACGCGGCCAATTACTTTTGCAGTGTCATCTTGTGAATCATAAACGTCAATGCCAGGTGACAACTCTGTTTCTGATTGCGTTGTTGCAAGATGCAATTGATAAGCAAGCTGACTACGATAATGCATACGCGCAATAATTTCTTGTCCGGTATAACAACCTTTATCAAATGCAACAGCATTGAATGCTTCTAAGTTTAATTCGTGTGGTAAAAAAGTTTGGCTTGTTGAAGGTGCGAGGACTGGAATTTTTTCTGCGATCAATTGCGCGTCCCACGCAGTTTCTGAAACGGCATCTTGTTCATGAGTGTTAGGCGTGATCACGATCGCAAGAGATGAATTCACTTCAATAATATGATTTTGAGTTGAAGCGAGATGATTTAACTCATCTGTCGTCATGCCTTCAAAGTGATATAGCTGAGTGGTATCCAAACACGTTACTTTAAAAAATGGCGCATATTTTTTTAGCGCGGATGCAGCAATTGGCAGCATGTCCTGCGGCATAATCAGAGAATAAATATCATTATGAAATAAACAATAAAATAAACTAATGATGCGACCTTTAGGGTTACAGTGCGCACCCATGATACTTTTATTCGGCGCTAATTTGTCCAAGTCACAAGTGAGCTGGCCTTGGAGGAATTTTTTGGCATCAGTGCCTATGATGCTGAGGCTGCCGTAGTGTGGGAGAGGGTAGATCATAGGGGCCTGTTATTGTTCAGTGTGATTGATGGATCATTTTATCATAAGAGTATGTCATTGCGAGCGAAGCGAGTTCGTGCCCGTGCCCGATTGCGTGCCCGCGCCCGTTTTTTCCATCATTTTTCATTGAACTAATTTAGAAAAAGACGGGCGCGGGCACGCAATCGGGCACGGGCACGAACTCGCTTCGCTCGTGAACACATGACCAGCTATCATCTTTCAACCTCATTCAGCTAAAACACGCCGTATCGTTTGAATCGTCATAAATAAAGTCATCGGTTGTAGAGGTGATTCAACACAGCCGCGTGACATATAAAATCTTTTAGCTTGCTCAGACAATGAGTGAATTAGAATAGCAAATATTCCCGCGTCTTCTGCAACACTCACTGAGCGAATCATTGCATCGCGTAATAAAGCGCTGCCAAGTCCCTTATTATGATATTTTTTATCGATTGCCAATCGACCAAGTACTAATACAGGTAATGGGTCAGGCATGTTGCGACGCATTGTTTTTGGCGCAAATTCTCGGCTAATTGCGCCAGCGGAGAGACAGTAATATCCTACAACTTTTTTATTATTGCATGTCACAAAACAACGTGAAGCACCTGAGACATTATTTTTAATAGCGCGTGTTTTAAGCCATTCATCGAGAGAAGGTTCGCCACAATCAAAATAATTTACTTCATGATCGTCAGAAATTAAGGCCGGAGCTAATAGCACTTTTATTTATCCCATGGCGCTTTTGTTTTGAGTAAACGACGCAATTTATCAGTTGTTGGTAATGGCTTATCAATTAATGCCTGGAATTTTTTAAATGTAACAGCATCCACGGAAAAAAATGCTTGATCTAACAAAACATCTTCTGCCTTACTACAAGCTGCTTCAAGCATAAAATCAGAGCGCGAACGACCCAATTTTTCAGCAGCTTGATCAATTAAATCACGCTGTCGTGATTTGGCACGGATATTTATAGAGACTGATTGTTTGGCATGGGAGTGTGGCATAAGACACCTCGTAATGGATATTTTTGTATACGTGTAGTATACAAAATTGTATAGACAAATGCAACACAACTATTTCTTTAAAATTGAAGACAGCTTATTGGCAGCGCATCTACCTTTTTAGAAATCCATCTTTAAGTTATTTCCCGTGTATGTTATGTTTCTTCAGCATTCGTCAAGAGGTATGATCATATGAGCACAAATAAAGCATTATTACTCGTCGATTTACAAAATGATTTTTGCCCAAATGGTGCTTTACCGGTCGCTGAAGGCGATCAAGTGATGACAATCGCGAATCAATTACAGCCTCATTTTGAACACATTATTGCAACTAAAGATTGGCATCCCGTAAACCATATTAGTTTTGCTAACAATCATCAAGGTCATCACCTTTTTGATGTCATTAATATTAATGGCATAACACAAATTTTATGGCCGACACATTGCGTACAACAATCTCGCGGATCAGAATTTCATCCAAAATTAAATATCACTGCCATCAATAAAATTATTTATAAAGGCACTGATAAAAACATCGATAGTTATAGTGCTTTTTTCGATAACGCACATTTGAAATCAACTGATTTACATGATTATTTACAATCACTGCAAATAACTGATCTCTATATCATGGGGTTGGCAACAGATTATTGTGTGAAGTTCACTGCACTCGATGCAATTAAACTCGGTTATCGCGTATTCGTCATACAAGATGGTTGTCGTGGTGTTGCGAATCATCCTGGTGATGTTGAAGATGCGTGGACTGTAATGCGTGAAGCCGGTGTGGAATTAATCGATTCATCTGCTATAACCACTTAAGCAAATCTAGCGGTTCTTTGATAAAACCTTCGGCTGGCCAACTTAACGGATGATCATTTTCTTCAATGTAACCATACAAAGCGACCACAGTACGCGTGCCTGCGGCTTGACTCGCTAAAGCATCAGTCAATGCATCACCCACATACAAACAATGTTCTGGTTTTACTTTCATTTGCGATAACGCATGCAAAATAGGTTCGGGATGTGGTTTTGCTTTTGCGAGTGTATCACCGCAAACGATTGCTTTCGGTCTATGATCGATTTGTAATTGTTTTAATAATTGATGTGTTTGTTTCGTGTGTTTATTAGTGACAATGCCCCATGGAATTGTTGTCGCTTCTAAAGTTTGTAACACATTTTCCATTTGCGGAAAAAGCCGCGTATATTGTGCAATTTCTTGTTCGTAAAAAGTTAGAAATCTTTCTTTTAATTGCTGGAAGGAATGTGATTCTCCATCTACTCCCAAACCTTTTTCGACCATTGCACGCGCGCCATAACTGATGTAAGAACGAAATTGTGTTTTTGCAATCGCTGGTAATTCGAGTTCAGTTCGCAAACGATTAAACGCAAATAATAAATCATCGATGGTATCTAATAAGGTGCCATCTAAATCAAATAAGACGCCTTGAATTTGGCTCATGCAGTTACTCTTTTAGCATAAAAAAGATAATTTATAGAAATATCATCACTGAGGTGAAATGTTTTGGTGAGTGGTTTGTAAGTCATACCTTGCATATGTTGCGGCTCTAATTGTGCTGCACGCGACCAACTACTTAATTCAGAAGGTTTGATAAATTTAGCATAGTCGTGCGTATTTTTTGGTAATAGTTTGAGAAGATATTCCGCACCTAATATAGCAAAAAGATAAGCTTTAGGATTGCGATTAATCGTTGAAAAAAACACGGCACCGCCTGGCTTAAGCAAAGTTTTACACGCATCAATCACTGAAGCGGGATCAGGTACATGTTCGAGTAATTCAAGACATGTTACGACATCAAATTGTCCTGTATGAGTCTTTGCCATCGCTTCTGCTGTCGTGCAAAGATATTCAACAGTTAAGCGTGATTCCAGCTGATGCATCTTCGCCACATCGATCAATGATTGGTTCATATCGATACCCGTGACAAGCGCACCGCTTGCTGCCATTGCTTCACTCAAAATGCCGCCGCCACAACCAATATCAATGACTGATTTTCCGTTTAACGAACAATGACTTTGGATGTATTTTAAACGCAGAGGATTGATTTGATGTAGAGTTTTAACTGGTCCATGATCGTCCCACCAAAGGGCAGCCATTTTGGCGAATTTATCTAATTCAGATTGATCGAGATTGAGGTTAGAATCTTTCATGTACTTCGCTGTTATTTAAAAGTGAGAAATGCTATTGTGCGTGATCTAAGAGCTGTTGACAACTTAAGGAGCTGACAATATGACCCACGCTATCACTTCATCTGCTGAAGAGCGCGTTCCGGAAGTTACCTATCGGCTGCAACATCAGCCACCTCTTTATTTCATTGAAATCGTCGATTTATGCTTTGATTTATTTGATGATTACACAAATGTCACATCACGCATGACACTGCGTCGCAATCCTGACGCCAATGCAGATGCAAACGTATTAGTGTTAAACGGTGATAGTGGAATAAGCTTAGAATCGATTTCATTAGATGGCGAATTATTGTCTGCTGATCGATATCAAGTCGATCAAGAACACTTAATTATTCAAAACCTACCAGAACAAACCATTTTAGAAATTAAAAATAAAATTTATCCGCATAAAAATACGGCATTAAGCGGGTTATATTTATCGCGCGGAAAATATTGCACGCAGTGTGAACCTGAAGGTTTCAGACGCATCACTTATTTCCTCGACAGACCAGACGTTTTATCACGTTACACCACAACCATTTCCGCAGAGCGTGAACGTTTTCCAGTATTATTATCAAACGGTAATATTTTAGCTTCTGGCGTTGAAGACGGTAGACATTGGGTGACATGGCAAGATCCATTTAAAAAACCATGTTATTTATTTGCATTAGTTGCAGGTCATTTTGATGTGCTTGAAGACAACTTCATGACGCAATCAAAACGCGAAGTGGCACTACGAATTTATGTTGAAAAAGGTTATGCCGATCAAGCGCATCACGCCATGTATTCATTAAAAGAAGCGATGCGTTGGGATGAACAAGCTTATGGTCGTGAGTATGATCTCGATATTTATATGATTGTTGCGATTAGTGACTTCAACATGGGTGCGATGGAAAATAAAGGTTTAAATATTTTTAATACCAAATATGTTTTAGCGAAACCTGAAACCGCAACCGATGATGATTACATTCATGTCTTATCCGTTATTGGTCATGAATATTTTCATAATTGGAGTGGTAATCGTGTTACCTGTCGTGATTGGTTTCAACTGAGCTTAAAAGAAGGCTTAACCATTTTCCGCGATCAATCCTTTACGGAAGATGTCTTATCAAAATCTGTGATGCGTATTCGTGATGTGAATAATCTGAGAGAAGCGCAATTTCCTGAAGATGCAGGCCCGCTTGCGCATGCTGTTCGTCCTGACTCTTACATTGAAATCAATAATTTTTATACCGCCACTGTTTATGAAAAAGGTGCGGAAGTATTACGTATGATGCAAACAGTCTTGGGCAAAGAAAAATTCCGCAAAGGCATGGATCTTTATTTTAAACGTTACGATGGCCAAGCTGTGACGATAGAAGATTTCGTCAAAGCGATGGAAGATGTTTCCGGCATGGATTTAAGTCACTTCCGTTTGTGGTATAGCCAAGCAGGCACGCCACTTGTACAAGTACAAGATGATTATGACGAACATCAAAAAATTTATCGGCTCAACATCAGTCAACATACACCAGACACACCGAATCAAAAAAACAAAGAAGCATTACCGATTCCTATTGCGTTAGCTTTATTCAATCAAAAAGGCGAACCATTAAAATTAAATGAGCGCAAAGATTCAGAAACGATGTTGCATTTATCTGAACCTTCACAAGTTTTCGAATTTAAAAATATTCAGCAACGTCCGATTCCTTCGTTACTAAGACGTTTTTCTGCGCCTGTTAAATTACAATATCAATACGCTGAAAGTGATTTAGCATTACTTTTTAAACACGATACAGATTCATTCAATCGTTTTGAAGCAGGCACTAGATATGCATTACGCGTGATTTTATCTTTAGTCCTCGATGATCAACATGAAAAACCACTGGTCTTGCCAGATGATTTTACTGATATCTATGCTTATATTTTAGAGCATGGATCGGAAGATCCTTTACTGCTTGCTGAAATGCTAAATTTACCTTCAGAAAAATATATTGGCGAACAAATGGAAGTGATTGATGTGGTCGCGATTCATCATTCACGTGAATTAGTGTTGCAACTCATGGCGGAACGACTGCAATCTCAATTTTTAGCAATCTATCAACGTTATCATACAGCGACTCAACAAAATGAATTTAATATCGCAACAATCGGACAACGTGCGCTTAAAAATCGCTGTTTATTTTATTTAATGTTATCACCGAAATATGTTGAACTCGGTATGAACCAATTTGAACAAGCATTAGGTCATAACATGACGGATACACAAGCTGCATTAGTTGCGCTTGCGAATACTGATACACCAATGCGAGAACGAGCACTCAATGCTTTTTATACGCAATGGAAAGATGATGCTTTAGTTGTTGATAAATGGTTAGCAATACAAGCAACTTCTAAATTACCAGGCACCTTGAATCATGTCCGTAAATTATTACGTCACGAAGCTTTCGATATTAAAAATCCTAACAAGGTCTATGCATTAGTTGGTAGTTTTGCAGGCCGCAATGCACTTCACTTTCATGCAGAAAATGGCGAAGGTTATGCGTTTTTACGCGAAATGGTCAGTCAACTTGATAAACTCAATCCACAAGTCGCAAGCCGTATGGTACAACCATTAACGCGATGGAAGCGTTACGATATGGAACGTCAAAGTCTGATGCAAAAGCAATTGCAATCACTCTTGCAAGAAAAAAATATTTCAACCGATTTATATGAATTAGTTTCCAAAAGCCTTCAATAGGGGATGTTATGACGACAGTTTATCGTGATGAATCAGACAGTATGGGAAAAATTAAAGTTCCAGATAATCAATACTGGGGTGCGCAAACACAACGTTCAATCGAACATTTTGGGATTGGTTACGTCCTCATGCCAAAGGAATTAATAAGCGCATTCGGTATTTTAAAAAAATCAGCGGCCATTGTGAATCATCAATTAAATCTTTTATCGAAAGATAACATGGATATGATTGTGAAAGCGGCTGATGAAGTCATCTCTGGGCAATGGGATGGTGAGTTTCCATTACGTGTTTGGCAAACCGGAAGTGGTACGCAAACGAATATGAATGTGAATGAAGTCATTAGTAATCGTGCGATTGAGCTA
>Ga0206869_1011_pt2 | contig 19699 bp, 17 predicted proteins | sample Alteio_BWOrgCont_35_FD_152618 | JGI IMG/M metagenome (GOLD analysis project Ga0206869, IMG submission 152618) | Enriched cells from forest soil in Barre Woods Harvard Forest LTER site, Petersham, Massachusetts, United States -... | ecosystem: Environmental > Terrestrial > Soil > Temperate forest >... | reverse complement strand
GTCGCGCTCGAAAGGGTTTCTGATCATTTAGCTTTGCCACCTGCTGGTCAGGCCAGGCAACGCCTTTGGAAGATTGTCGCCAAGAGGGTCATATTGGCGACCGGCTCTCATGAGCGCCTGATTGCATTCGGTGGGAACGATAAGCCTGGAGTCATGCAGGCAAGTGCGATGCGAACCTACGTAAATCGCTATGGAGTGATTCCGGGTCGTCAAGTCTGTCTTTTTACTACGACTGATGATGGATGGCAAACGGCTGCTGATCTCGTTGCCGCTGGCGTTACTGTTGTAGCAGTAGTTGATCCGCGTTCTGTGGTTGCGCCAAGTCTGTTGCTCGCTATCGAGAAGTCCGGCGCTCGAATTTTCACGAACTCTGAAGTCGTTGCTACGATTGGTGGGGGCCGGCTAAAAGCCATCGACGTCAATGTAGACAGACGCGCCGTTGTAAGGCTCAAATGTGATGCGCTAGGAGTATCGGGTGGATTTGACCCCGAGCTATCGCTCACCTCACATTTAGGCCGTCGGCCGATATGGTCGGAGCAGCGCTGTGCGTTTCTACCAAACGAGCTTCCTATTGGAATGTCCGTGGCAGGAGCCGTTCGCGGCAGCTTCAGCTTACAGGACTGTTTGAAGGACGGTGCACGAGCCGCCGGAGGTTCCCAACTTGCGGGCGTTCCTCGAGCCAGTGAAGTTTGTGATGCCGTCGCTCCGTTTTGGCGTTCTTCAACCTCTCGCGGGAAGGCTTTTGTTGACTTTCAGAACGACGTCACCGCGAGTGATGTGGAACTGGCTGCGCGCGAAGGGTTCAGCAGTAGTGAACACCTTAAGCGTTACACAACGCTGGGAATGGCGACTGACCAAGGCAAAACCGGTGGCCTAGCCGGTCAGGCTCTCATGGCGGCCCTAACTCAGAGAGGCATTGGAAAAATTGCGCCACCCATTGCCCGGCCACCGGCAGTGCCCGTAGCGATAGGCGCCTACGCCGGCCATCATCGCGGGAAGCATTTTCGACCTACTCGGCTTACAGCAGGACATACTTGGGCGTCGGAGAATGGGGCTGTGTTTGTCGAGACAGGGCAATGGTTGCGGGCCCAGTGGTTCACCGAGGCCCAGGATAAAAACTGGTTGGACTCCGTTTCTCGAGAGGCGGGTAACGTTCGTCGAAATGTTGGAGTTTGCGATGTTTCGACCTTGGGCAAGATTGATATCCAAGGCAGCGATGCCGGCGCGTTTCTAGATAAAGTCTACATCAATACATTTTCTACGCTCCCGGTTGGCAAGGCGCGCTATGGCGTGATGTTGCGGGAAGACGGATTTGTTATGGACGACGGCACTGTCTCTCGCATGGCGGACGATCATTATTTTATGACGACGACAACCGCTAACGCGGGAAAGGTAATGCAGCACCTTGAATTCTGCCACCAAGTTCTATGGCCGAACCTCGACGTGCAGATGGTGTCAGTTACTGAACAGTGGGCACAATATGCAATAGCTGGACCAAATGCGCGTAGTGTTCTTGAGCGCGTTGTTGATCCTAATGTCGATATATCGAATGAGGGATTTCCATTTTTGGCTGCGAGATCTATCAGCATTTGCAGGGGAGTTCCTGCTCGGTTGTTCCGGATCTCCTTTTCGGGCGAGCTGGCCTATGAGCTTTCAGTGGCGGCACGCTACGGGGATTCTCTTATACGTGTACTGATGACGGCTGGCTCATCATTCGGCCTAATTCCCTACGGAACAGAGGCTCTGTCAGTGTTGCGGATAGAGAAGGGTCATTCAGCCGGTAACGAGCTTAACGGTCAAACGACGGCCCGTGATTTGGGGCTCGGCTCCATGATGTCAAAGAAGAAGGATTACATCGGGCGCATCATGTCTGAACGGCCCGCTCTTATCGATCCCGAACGCCCGTCTCTGATCGGTTTTAAGCCGGTAGATCGCTCACAACGTTTGGGCTCGGGAGCGCACGTCTTCAAGCCAGACACCACCATTAGTCCTGAAACGGATCTTGGGTATTTGACTTCGACATGCTTCTCACCGGCGCTGAATCATTGGATTAGTCTGGGCATGCTGAGTGGTGGGTCAAAACGCATAGGCGAACGCGTTCGCATCTATGATCCCGTTCGGAACGCTGACATTGAGGCGGAGGTATGTTCGCAAGTTTTCGTTGATCCGGAAGGTAAGCGCCTGCATGTCTGATCTTCAGCCAGCAAACGCTTTTTATGGTCTTCATCCTGCGGGAGAAGGCGGGGGTGTACGCGTACGTATGCTCGAGCCCGACGCAATCTTAACTATTCTCGCCCGGTCTGGAATGATGAATGCGTTGATCGATAAGTCCCATTCCGAGCTCGGTCTTGAGCTCGCGGACGAACCAAAACGTGCAATTGCCGGCGAAACCGCTGCATTGGGCATTGGACCAGGTAGATGGTTGTTCATTACTAACGTCGCCTCCAAAGTCACGACGGCATTCAATGGGCTTGCCTCCATATCCAACCACACAGATGGCTACGCTCTGTTTGGCATCGCGGGCCCGAAAGCACGAAACACTCTAGCAAAGGGCATCCCGGTAGATCTGCACCCAGCGATCTTCGGTGAAAATAGCGTAGCAGTAACAGTGGTGTCGCACATTGGTGCCCTGGTTTGGAAAAGCACCGCCGATGAATTCGTCGTTGCAGTGTTTCGCAGTTATGCAGGAAGTTTCTGGGATTGGCTTGCAGAAAGTGCAGAAGAATTTGGATTGGAGATTTGTTGATGGGCAGTCCGTCCTACATTCTTAGCATCTCGTGTCCAGATCGTCGGGGCATTGTGGCCGCTGTGTCCCAGTTTTTGTTCGATCACCAATGCAATATTTTAGATAGCCAACAATTTGGCGACCGGGGTAACGGTCACTTTTTTTTGAGAATTAACTTTGTGTCTGAGGGTGGAAGCAATCTCGACGTTCTCCAAGATGACTTTCAACCGATTGGCAAAGAATTTGGAATGGAGGCATCGTTTTTTGATTCAACAAAGAAAACGCGTGCGATGATCATGGTATCGAGATTTGGTCATGCTCTCGTTGATTTACTTTACCGTTGTAGAATTGGCGCGATACCCCTTGAGGTTCCAATTATTGTCTCCAATCATCGCGATTTTGAGGATGTCGCGGCCGCGAATGGCATCCCTTTTGTCCATATAGTTATCACGAAGGAGAACAAAGTTGACCAGGAACGACGACTATCTGCTCTTCTAGATGAATACGAGATCGATCTGATCATATTGGCTCGATACATGCAGGTTTTGTCAGACGAATTTTGCGCTTCACGACTTGGCGCGATCATCAATATTCATCACTCATTTCTGCCAAGCTTCAAGGGTGCTGGTCCTTACACACAAGCATATCACCGCGGGGTCAAACTCATCGGTGCGACGGCCCATTATGTTACGGTGGATTTGGATGAAGGCCCCATCATAGAGCAAGCAGTTGATCGAGTGAGTCACGCTTTAGACCCTGATGACTATATCGCTGTGGGAAGAGACATCGAAAGTGCTGTTTTGGCGCGGGCTGTGAAATGGCACTGCGAACACCGCATTTTGTTGAACGGCCAACGAACCGTCATTTTCTCCTAAAGTGAAACAAACGGGATGGCTGTGATCGCAACGGACAGACGCGTATCCGCCGCCCATCGTTTTTTCTTTCCCAGCGGGAAGAATTTTGTGGAAGGTAAAAGGGAGGAGAAACAAATGACTAAGCTGACCATTCGGCGGGCAATATTGGCGCTTAGCTTAGGTTTTATTGCATCGAATGCGAACGCAGCTGACGTGATCCGTCATCAAGAAAATGCTCGTCAGCCATATGCAAGCTCGATAATCGTACCACCCGGTTACAGCACCTATTATATTGCTGGTGGGCTTGCGTCAGTCGCAGATCCAAATGCGCAGCAAGGCAGTGTTCAACGTTATGGGGACACTGCTACGCAAACGGCGTCTGCCTTGTCATATCTCAAAAATGAGCTGACTACGCTCGGACTGACATTTGGCGATGTCGTGGAGGTTCACGTTTTTCTTGCAGGTGATCCAGCTAAAGATAACAAGATGGATTTCGGGGGTATGAATTCGGCGTGGTCCAAAGAATTCGGTACGCCCACGCAGCCGAATAAGCCAATTCGAGCCACCGTTCAAGTTGCGGCATTGGCGCGGGCTGGAACGTTGGTCGAGATAGAGATGGTCGCGGTAAAAAAGGCGGAGTAATTATCAGAGGTTAGGCTGAACGCGACCTCTCGATTTCGGCACCGGCGCTCTCCGCTCCGGGAAGCGCTTCCAATTTCTCGACGCGGACGCGCGCACTGATGACACGTTCGTCGGTTAAACATGTTTTCGTAATTCGGCGCGCAAAGGATCAATCATTTAGCGAGTTCCGTTAAGCTTGGGAATTCAGATCGGCTCGAGTTCATTGCGCCGGCGCCTGACCTGCGGTTCTCAACCTGGCGTAGCGATAGGCCTCTGGCACCGATAGCGCATATACAAAAAGGCCGCCTGAAAGGCGGCCCGCGAGACTTATGGTAGGACCTGAAAGGTGCCAGGTGATGATAGCGCCCAGGACCATAAAGAGCTGCATGATCAGCGCTCGGCGACGCAGACCACATATCAAATGACCCGCACCGGGTAGCAACATCGCTATCACAAGCACCGCATACGGGTTGAGTGGTTTGTGCATGAGTTAGTCCGGGCGAGAACGTCTACGCATCGGCCATGGCAGCAATTGCAATTGCCGAGTCTAGTAAGCCACTCACCAAATTGGGGTCAGCCTTCTTGTGTGAAAACCGGGCTCTACGCACCACCAGATAGTCAGAACGTTCTGCCTGCGCGGCCTGATAAACGAGCCGTATCCCGCGGGGCGTGATCACCAGTTCCTTAACCCGCTGGTCATGGAATACGCGTGTTGCAGGCAACAGCTTTTCACAGCTGGGCATCGCGTCAATTTTGTCAGTGCATAAAAGGGCGTCAGTTGGCCAATTCTCTGGAATTGGCAAGCGGTATTTCATTTCAACTGTCGGCGAATAAAATTCACACCCGCGAGGCCGAACTAGGAAGCCGAGTGTGCCGCGCGAGGGATTGGAAACAAATACTGTAACTTTAAGCCAAAGCGACGGAACCTTGCGCCACGAAAGGTCGTCGAAAATTGGCTCCAACCGTACACTTGCGCCACCATATTCGCCCGTAAGAACCGGCCAGGAGTGGCCGGTTTGAATCACATGGCATTTTTGGAAGAGCGGCAGAGCCGAGGCAAAGTATGACGCGCGGGTACGCTTCGTTTGCAGGTCCGTGTACAAATACATAACCGTCAACGTCGCGCAAACTGCGAGAAATAAGAGATATACGCCCATTTCAATAGCCTCGCGGTTTGGGCCAAGACATGGTGAATTGGGCACCCCGCTTGACATATTTGTAGCGGTAGAATGCAAACCACACTGAGGCAGCAATATAGAACGCCATCAGCGCTAGCAGTTGCCGGCCATATCCTAAATACACAGCAAAGAAGGTCGTGATGCAGAGGACCAGCAATAGCAGCGCTGGTAGAGGATGGAACGGGTGTTTGAACCCTCTGCGAATGGAACCGACGGGCCATTTGCGCCGAAAATTCCACATATTGAATGGCATGAACGTGTAGTTCAGCAAGCCGGAAAGAATTGAAAATGTAATGATTTCCGCAAGCGGAATATACAGCGCAAAAATCGCAGCTATTGGGATCAGGAATAGAATCGAACGGAATGGTGTGCGGAATTGCGGATGAACCGCGCCAAACCACTCCGGAAGATAACGGTCTCTTCCCATCGAAAACCAAGCTCGCGCCGCATCGTTTATGCAGCCGTTCGCGGACGCGACAGCTGAGAGCAAAGTCCCTATGAAAAGGATGACTGTCAAAACGTTACTGCCGGTCACGCGAGCCGCGTCGTAGAGTGGCGCCAATTCGTCATCCCAGCCGATATATTCCCAAGGCAATAGCCCACTACATATGTACCAGGTTAGCGCCGCGGCGATTAAAAGTGTGACCATGCCGCTCATTGTACCGAGGGGCAACGCACGACCTGGCGACCGGACTTCTTCTGCTGCTTGGCAGGTACCTTCGATGCCCAGGTAATACCACATTCCAAAATGCAGCGCGGCGATGACGCCAATCCACCCATAGGGCAATTGCGTCAATAACTCCTTGTGCAGCAGAATGACGTTTGGATGCCAAGGTTGGACGCCAAAGAAAAGCGTGACGATCGTTAGAAAGGCAATCGCCGTAATGATGAAATTGACCGTCAACGTTGCGAACACCCCGCGATAATTCAGCAAGGTTAAGGCGAGCAAGCACAAAATCGTGAATGGCTGCCAATCAACAGCGTGGCCCAACGTTTGGGCTCCAATCTGCACAAGCTGGCCAGCTACTTTGATATCGGCTGCCCCCAACATGGTGTAGGCGAGAACCATGAATAGTCCGACATTGAATGCCATCAGGGGCCCGATAGTGTGCTTGGCTTGGGCATATTGTCCGCCGGCCGCAGCGACAGTCGATGTAATCTCCGAATCTATCATTGCGACACAGGTGTAGAGCAGCCCGGAAAAGAAGCACGCGATCAAAGCGCCAAATGCGCCACCCTTCCCAACTGCGTAATTCCAGCCCATGAATTCGCCGACGAGAACGATGCCGACCCCTAGGCCCCAAACATGAATAGGCCCTAGAACTTTGAGTAGATTAACCTGGGAACGTTGCTCGGCGTCAGTTGTGGCCACGACCATTAGCCTCCGATTGGTCGGGAAATAGCTCATCGACTCCTTCGCGTGAGGAGGTTAGGACCGCTTCGCTATTGGTTAAATTGACTCGGATGAAGTCGTAGGCAAGCCAAATAAAAATGATTGCTGATACAACCCAAGCAATCCACCCGGAAATCTCCCACATTTTCTCAGCCTCAATCTTTCAAGCTTGGGAAGTTCTTTAGCTTTTGGTGCCAGAAGTCTGATCAAATTTCTCTTCGATCACCTGCTTATATTCCCTGGCGGAAATGATTAGCAGAAAAAGAAAATAACCAAGAATCACTCCACCGGTCATAATCACTCCCTCGACGTCGATCGTGTAATCGAAGGGCTGTGTGATGATATTTGCAGCGCTCGTGGTATCGTAGCCGAGCTTCTCCCATTGCCGAGCCATGACGGGATTTTGACCCAATTTTTGCCAGGTCAGTCCCTTCCAAACTTTTGTGATTTTGTCAGCTTTTAGTGTGTAGCTAACGCCGGGAGGCAGACGTTCAACTCGACTTGGTACGGCGATACCGAGCCAGATAGGCAAGAACAGTGCGCCGAAAACGAGCGCAAGCAGAAATGCGACATCAAATAGCTGCCCCGCGACGCTTTGACGTGGCGGGACATAAATCTTGGTCATAGTGCAATCCCCTAATGCCCAGCATCGAGATGCCGGATATCGACAGCATAGATATGGGCTTTGTCTTCGCCGTAATGTTTGATCATCGCCACAATAGACGCCGTGTTGAACAGGAGAAGAAGAGCAGCACCCGTCCAGCAAATGGCTTCGATTTCCGGATTGGGAATGAACGGTCGGACCGCAAGCATCACAAAGAGGATGACCAGCCAAAGGACTAGGACAAGACCGCCCGCCGCCAGCTTGTCACGGCGAAACATCACTTCGATGCGCTCCCTCAACTTTCGTTGAGTGGCAGTTTCCGCCTGCGCTGCCATAGATCTCCCCGGCTAGCTTCGAATCCCATGCGAGGTATTCTTTGCAGGAAACACTGTATCTTGCGTTCGGATTTGTGCCAATCTTTGGGATACCGGCCCTGGATGGTTTCTTTTTGTGGCGAGTTAGATCGGTTTGAGCGGCCCCGCCGCGATCGGGGAAGGGGCTGTCCGATAGGACGACAGGGCTCGCCAAGTATCGCCCCAAACGCGAAAAGGCAGGTTTTCGCCGCTTTTTCGGCGCAGGTGAATTGGTCAAATGTTTCCTACTAAGAAATATTGTTTCTAAACTATTGACGGTCAACGCAAATATCCCATAGCCTCATCTTCTTCTGAGGATACCGGGGAAGGCCATGAAAGAAGAAAGCTCTGTAAGCCGCCGCTCGCTATTTCGAATGATCGGTACCGTCGCCGGTAGCGCCGTCATGTACGAAGCGATGAGGGGCCTCGGCTATGCGGCTGAGTCTGGCTATACGGGTCCGATAAAGCTTTCAGGTGACCCGAAGGGCGCCACAGTCATTGTACTCGGGGCAGGGTTGGCGGGCCTCACAGCGACGCTGGAGCTGCGCAACGCTGGTTACAAGGTGCAGCTTCTTGAGTATCAGAATCGTCCTGGTGGGCGAAACTGGTACATCAAGGGCGGTGACGTCTTGCGTGAGCTGGGCGGTTATACGCAGCGTTGTGAGTTTGATTCTGGCCTTTACATCAATCCAGGGCCGTGGCGTTTGCCCTATCACCATCGGGCGATATTTGACTATTGCAAACGCCTAAACGTTCCAGTCGAGCCCTTCAACCAAGTCAATGGAAACGCGCTGGTCCACAACAGTCGTGCATTTGGCGGCAAGCCGCGACGCTACCGCGAAGTTCAAAGCGATTATTATGGACATGTCTCCGAGCTTCTCGCCAAGTGCACGACCCAGAGCAAGCTCGACCAAGCCCTCACTCTAGAAGACCGTGAGATGCTGCTGGAGTCACTTCGCGGTTGGGGGGCGCTTAACGACAAGTATGAGTACGTCAAGGGTGTCCAAACTTCGGAACGCCGCGGATACGACGTTGATCCCGGTGGTGGGCTGGCGCCGGAGCCAGTGCCGTCAGAGCCAATGGCTCTGCGCGATATTTTGCAAACGCGTCTGTGGACGTCGATCTCCGCAGGTTTGCAATACGACTTCTCGACGGTGCTGTTCCAGCCCGTCGGCGGTATGGGTAGGATAAGCGCGGGCTTCGCCCGGGAACTTGGCCCGCTCATCAAATACAACTGTAAAGTCACCGATATCAAACAAGATACAAGCGGTGTAACGGTCACCTACGTTGATCCGGAAAAGGGCGGTCCGGCGCAAACTGCGAAAGCGCAGTGGTGCGTGAACTGCATACCGGCGTCAGTGTTGTCCACGATCCCCATGCAAATAGGCGCACCCATGCGTGACGCCATAAACGCGGTCGCCGGCTACGCGGCAAATTTCAAGGCGGGCCTCCAGATGAAGCGCCGTTTCTGGGAACAAGACGAAGATATCTATGGAGGCATTACCTACACGGACTTGCCGATCGCGATTATTGGGTATCCCAATACGCAATACTTGTCGTCCGGAAAAGCCATTCTGCTCGGTGCATATTCGGGTGGTCAACATGGATTTGAGATGACCGCGAAGTCACCAGAAGAGCGGATGAAAGTAGTCCTGGATAATGTTGGACAAATCCATTCGCAAGCTCGAAAGGAATTTGAAAATGGCGTGACGGTTGGTTGGCATCGAGTTCCGTGGGCGATGGGCGCCTATTCTGCTTGGACCGAGGACAATCGCAAAAAGCACTACGACGCGCTGTGCGCATTTGATGGCCGTATGGTGCTTGCAGGGGAGCATGCCGCCCGCGGAATTTGGCAAGAGCATGCAATCTTATCTGGGCTCGATGCAATCAAGCGTCTGCATCAACGCGTGATGGCGGCTTAAATGGGGACAAGAATATGAAGGCGGGGATCATATTTGTTTTTTTAGGAATGTCACTTGTTTGTTCCAGCTTCGTTGAGGTTTTTGCGCAGCAGGCTGCGGATCCGTACGCGCAAACTCAAAATCGGGCGGCGAACGCACGGTTTCTTCCTTATCAGGGCGGTGAATCTCTCTTTAAAAATGTATGCCAGGCTTGCCATATGCCGGACGCACAGGGTGCGCCAGGGGCGTATCCAGCCCTTGCTAAAGACTCAAAATTGGCCGTCCCAGGATATCCGATTTCGATTGTAGTGAACGGCTCCAAGGCGATGCCTTCCTTTGCCCGCATGTTGAGCGATCAGCAGATAGCGGATGCCGTCAACTACGTTCGCACGCATTTCGGCAACAACTATAAGGACAAGATTTCACCGGCGGATGTAAAAGCAGCACGATCATGACCTGTTCTGTCAGCCTTGCTCCCGACCAAGCCGGACGGCGATCATGGAGTGGGCGTCAGCAGGAGCTAGCAAATTGCCATCAAATTCCTTGACCTTAACCGCGGTCAATTGGAATCCGAGCCCCTGGAAAGAGTTCCCCTATTGGGTTTCGGTCTGGCGCTGCATGGAAACATGCAGCGCTTTTTTTTGAGAAGGTGCAGAGCCAGGTCTTCCATCCGACCAATGGTGCCAAGCGCATGAGCGAGGAGCGCGATGACTGGGATTTTTGTTACCTTAAATTCTGATCGACATTTTCGGTGGCTTCTTGTTCCAACGTGAAATCGGAGTTCTTCACGGCCGACCAGTTAGAGAGTGGCCTGACCAATTATAAAGATCAGCGAGAGAGCTCATGAGTGCCGGCATCTATATTGATGGACTCAGATCTACATCACAAACACCATTTGAGGACGCCCCCCTGTGCAAAGTGCATGTAAAAGCCATCGCGGGCGCCATGGGCGGCCAGTTCACTGATGGATACATCATCGGCACTATCGGCATCGCATTGAGCCTCGCCGCCGCGCAACTTCAACTCAGTAATTTCTGGATCGGGCTGATTGCGGCAGGCTCTCTGGCCGGGATCCTCTGCGGCAGCCTGATCTCCGGGTTCATCGTCGATCGCATCGGTCGCAAAAGTATTTACAGTCTCACCATGTGGGTATTCGCGGTTACCGCGATTTTGCAGTTCTTCGTGACCTCTCCATGGCAACTCCTGATCCTTCGCTTGCTGTTGGGCATCGCGATCGGCGCCGACTATGCCGTGGCCATTTCACTGGTCAGCGAACTGGCGCCGCAGCGTCATCGCGGACGGATCATGAGTACGGTCATGGTTGCGTGGGTGGCTGGCTTTGTCGTCGCCTACATAGTTGGCGTCTACATGGAAAGCCTGGGACAAAATGCTTGGCGCTGGGTGTTAGCCAGCAGCTTTGTGCCGGCACTCATCACCTTGGTAATTCGCTTCGGCACACCCGAGTCACCACTTTGGCTCTTGATCAAAGGCCGTCGCAAGGAGGCGATACAGGTGATTGCGAAGCATTTTGGATCCGGCATCGCGCTGCCAATAGTGAGCGATACACCGCATTCCACCTCATGGTCGAAGCTCTTCAGTCGCAAGTGGCGCCGCAACAGCTTTGTTGGCGCCGCCTTTTATTTCTGCCAGGTCATCCCGTTCTTTGCCCTCGGCACCTTCATCCCAAAGGTTCTGCAATCGATCAACATCGAGGACGTCAACGCCGGCGGCATCATCTACAACATCTTTCTGTTCATCGGTGTGCTAATGGGCTTGTGGGTGGTAGAAAAAGTCAGCCGTCGGGCATTCTTGATGGCCAGCTTCTACTTTTGCGCGGCCACCTTGCTGATACTGACCGTGTGGATCGGCATGCCGTCATTGCTCGTCCTTGTACTGTTCTCAGCCTTTGCCCTGGTGATGTCCGGCAGCACGGTGCTGGAATATGTCTACCTACCAGAGCTATTTCCAACCGAGCTACGCGCTTCCGGTATCGGCTTCTCGGTAGCTATGAGTCGCTTGGGCGCCGCCGGAGCAACTTTTCTGCTGCCGATTATGATGGCCAACTATGGCGTACAAGCGACATTGAGCAGCTGTGTCGCGGCGCTGCTGCTAGGTGGCGTTATCTGCCAGTTGTGGGCGCCTGAGCCGGCCAAGACATTGTCAGGCGAGCCGTATTGACGTTCAAACGTTGCCAGGTCCCACCACAACCTGCACGTTGTAGCCGAGGATACCTGTTTCTACATGGAGCGCGAATCCGGTTTCATCATCAAGAACTGTGTTACGGACCATATAACGAATGCTTGTGCAGGACGCGGCAAAAACTGGTCTGTCTCTCCCGAGGCAGGTGAGTTTAGATTTTCTTAGTTCTTAAAGGTTGAAGCTGATGCGAGCATAATAGTAGCGTGGTTTTTATCTTCTCGCTCTACGAAGTAATTCAGAAGCGTAAAAGCTTTGGGGACGCGTGAGAAATTGACGCTATCGATTGAATCATGTTCCAAGCATCGGGGTTAGCAAAGGGGCGAACATGGGTACGGATCGTCGCGATCTTCTGAAGGGCATGGCCGGCGCCGCACTTGGCGCAGCCGCCTTTCCGGCGAGCCTGCAGAAGGCGCTGGCGCTGGCTCCGCGCCGTCGAACCGGTACCATCAACGACATCGAGCATGTGGTGATCCTGATGCAGGAGAACCGCGCTTTCGACCATTACTACGGCATGTTGGGGGGCGTGCGCGGCTATGGTGATCCGAGGCCCCATAGACTGCCTACCGGAAAGCCGGTCTGGTATCAGCAAAGCAAGAGCAACATGACGGTTTCGCCCTTCGCGCTCGATGGACTCACCACCAGCGCCCAGTTCATGCATAGCCTCGATCATAGCTGGAAGCGTTCGCAGGAACGCTGGAAAAATTACGATATCTGGATCGATACCAAGGGTCCCATGACAATGGGCCATTTCATCCGCGCCGACATACCGTTTTATTACACGTTGGCCGACGCATTCACGGTGTGCGACGCATATCATTGCTCAATCTTCGGGCCGACCACTCCCAACCGCCTATTCCTGTTCACTGGCACCAGCGGGCTCGGCGCGGGCTATGACGGCCTCCATGTGATCCGCAACACGACCGAAGATATCAATCAAAGCGCCGACCCCGCCAACGATGCCGACGAGTGGCCGGGCTATGAATGGACCACCTACCCTGAGCGGCTACAAAAGGCCGGGATCGATTGGTTCCTCTATCAGGAATATGACAATTATAGTGACAATCCGCTGGCCTATTTTGTGCCATTCCGCGGCCCGCTTGCTGACCGGGAGTTGCAACGGCGCGGACGCGGCTGCGTACCCGGTTCGACAAGCGAAAACGAGCTCATCTCGCGCGGCGATTATATCGTTAAGGCATTCGCGCGCGACGTGACGCGCGACCGTCTCGCCCAGGTAAGTTGGATCGTCGCACCCTATATCGTGTGCGAGCACCCCGCCGCACCACCTGGCTATGGCGAGTCGTTCGTCGCGCGACTCCTGGAGGCGTTGGCGGCCAATCCCGAAGTGTGGGCCAAGACTGCGTTCATCCTTAATTATGATGAAAACGATGGCTTTTTCGACCATATACCGCCGCCAGTGCCGGCACTGACGCCCGATCAGGGCATTAGCACCGTGCCGGTCAAGGGCGAAAGCTATCAAGGGATTCCGGTGGGGCTTGGCCCGCGGGTGCCGGCGATGGTGATCTCGCCCTGGACGAGGGGTGGCTGGGTCAATTCACAATTGTTCGACCATACCTCGGTGATCCGTTTCCTCGAGGCGCGTTTCGGCATTCATGAGCCCAACATCACGCCATGGCGGCGGTCAGTATGTGGCGACCTCACCACCGTCTTCGATTTTTCCGCAACCGACAATCGGCCGGCGAAAGGGCCGGGCTTCGATCTGCTGTCGGCTACCGCGAACACGAAGACTTTGCCGCCGCCTAGCCTTCCCGCCATGCCGCCGCCTTTGCCGGTGCAGGAGACGGGCTCGCGGCCGGCCCGCGCGCTGCCCTATTCCTTCACCGCGTATGGGGATTTCGATGCCGCATCCAGGCGCCATCGGTTTGCCTTTGCCAACCACGGCAACGCCGGTATCCATCTTTGCCTTTATGCGGCCGAAGGCAACGCCGGTCCCTGGTCCTATACTGTGGGGGCGGGCGATGATCTCGCAACCGATGTGCCGGTGATGGGCGGAGCCTATGATTTCATGCTGCACGGACCGAATGGCTTCGTCCGCCAGTATCGCGGTAGCGCCGGGGCAAGCGGGCTCTCAGTGGCCGAGCATTACGACCCGGCGGGGGAGGCAATGGTGGTGACGTTGCACAATGCCAGCGATGTGCCGATGATCGTTTCGACTCGTTCGCTTGCCTATGACGATCTTGCCGGCACCTACAAGCTGGCACCGGGCGAGACGCAAGAAGAGCGCCGGCCGATTGCTGCCCATGCCCACTGGTATGATTTCATCGTAACAACCGACCTTGATCTGGCGTGGCTTATTCGGATGGCCGGCCACGTGGAAACGGGAAAGCCCAGCCTATCGGACCCGGCGATCGGACAGATGATTCCGACTCCGACGTGACGTGAACGGAAGCCACCGGTCCCACGAAATGAATACCGCTTCGCGACATTAGTTGACCCAAAGCGGACATTGTTGCGGTCAACCTGCCTGTCTGCTGGGTCGAGCACTACCGCCCGCCGAGGTTTCCCGAAGCGAAGCAAAGTAAAACCCGGTGAAAAGAGCCGGTAGCTTCCGCCACCGGCTCCCTCGGAAATGGCCCAAAACGCAACGCGGCCAAACCCGCGCGGACGGTTGCCATTGCGGGTCCAATAATTCCATCCGGAAGAATTCCTGATTAGCGGCCATCGCTCGGTCGCAGGAATGCTGATCATGGCGGCGTTGGTGCCTAAACCCAAAGTGGACATAAACGTCGATGGCACAGAGCGACAAGGATCGCCGCAGGGCGGATGTTCATTTGTGACCCGGGGTGGCGCATGGCGCACGATGAACCGTGCGGGGCTGGAATTGAAGGGTGTTTTACTTAAACGCGCACACCGATATGGTCTTTGCGTTAAGCCCTGGCCGATAGCCTCCCATCGTTGTTTCTCAAGCTGGAGACCAACCATGGTTGCTAAGTTCAAGGAATTTGTTGCCAATCAGAGCGGCGCCACCGCCATCGAATATGGCCTAATCGCTGCCTTGATCTCTGTGGTCATTATCGGTGCGTTGACCACCGTGGGTTCAAATCTAAATACTAAGTTCACAAGCGTTGCGACCACGCTGCGCTAGGTTCAGCCGAGGCTTCAGGCCCCGCTAGCGATGGCGGGGCCTTTTCCGCGTCCCAAAGTTCGTTTCGGTGGTGAGAAAATAAATATCTGGCTGCCAAAGTTATCAAGATTTTGTTGCGACGGCACAATCCGGTTAGAAAAGAAAAGCCCCAGCTTCAAGACTGGGGCCAAGTGAGAGAGGTTTATCCTTTGGGCGAGCTTTAGAGCGTCACCCAGACTCCGCCCTCCCAATAGCCGCGGCCGTCATGCTCATGCCAATGATAGCGGCTCCCCTGCCACTTCCAAGAGTCGTCGTGAACAACAACGCCCTTGGGATAAGTCAAGTGCTCAGTTGAGTGCCAACACTCGTGTTCGCCGTTGCAGACCACATCGGCAGACGCGCTGTTTACAGTTATAGCAATCCCACCGAGCGCCAACAGCGCAGAAAGCGCACAGACATTTAGTTTCACAATTGTCCTCCTTTTTGACGACAACTCGCTTAACGCAGAAAACTGAGATTGGATGCGGCAGGGCGAAAATAAGCGCCGCTCTAATCTAGCGAATGAGGGAAAGCCATGAGCGGCTCCGTCATTGCGGGCAACCTAGGAGATCGTTACGCAGCATTATCGTGTAGTTGATGTTCAATCCATCGCCGAAGATAACGCAGAGCGAGCTCTCCGCGTCGCCAATGAAGCAGGAGGTGCGGAGCGTTCTTGACGGCAGCCCAAATCTTGGGGCCAGCCAGATTTTCATGAAGTTGTCGCACACAAGCGCTTCGCACCAGATCGTCCTTTCCCGCGACAATGGTCAAGGTCTGGATTTTGACTTGCGTCGCAGCACTTACTGCCGCGTAACCCATCGCAATCACACCTGCCAGCAATTCGGCGCGGATGGACTGCATAACCATCGGATCGCCTAGCAGGCGAATGGCGGCGGAGGTGGAAAGTTCTTCCGCATTGTTTCTCTCCACGACAATCTCCGAACGGCCGGCGAATAGGGTTAGCAATCGCATCAGCCATCCATAGAGTGTGTTGCGAAAAACTGAGCCGAGAGCGCCCGGGGCGATCAGAACAAGGCCCCGTATTTTCAAGTCGCTTGATAAGGCGGCTGTATGCACGGCGACCGATCCGCCCATGCTTTCGCCCACGATGAAAAGTGGCAGCTCGCAATTTGTCCGGCGGCGAAAGAAAATTATTGCATCGCGCACATCCGCGACGAGTCGGGCTTGGCTTGTCCAGTTGCCGCGAGAAGCTGTCGCACCGAAGCCTCGCTGATCGTAGGCCATACAGCAGTGGCCGCGGGCTGCGAGCTTCGGAGCAATATCATCAAACGCACCGGAATAGTCGCAACAGCCATGCAGCAACAGAACCAAAGCGCGGGGCTGTTTTGCCAACCACAACCTATACGGAACATCCGCGCCATCCGACGCGCTAAAGCTTCCCACATGCACGCGCCCGTGGTCCGGGTCTATTCCGGCGAAAGCCCAGCGGCAATTTTCGACGCTGTGAGTCCAGGGAGCGGATCTACGAAGTGCTAGGTGATATCCCCCATTTTCCTTACCCTTGGCGAGTTCCGAATTATACACCTGCAGCAAGCAACGCTTCTGCCGGCTTTCGTGTTCCGGCACTCGCTAGCTATGCTAAGTGGACCGGCGCAGACTGAGCGCATACTTTGACATCAGAAATGGACCGTTGACATCAGCTCCAGGAACTGACGGGAACTTCGTGAGTTATTGGCAGTTCTTAGGGTATGAGATGAGCCGATCGCCAGAAACTCACTCTTCGATGGAGCGCATCGCGTTCTATCGCGAGCGGGCGGAAGAGGCCCTTCAAAGTGCGACGGTCACCTTCCACCAAGAGACGCGCGAGGGCCTTCTAAGTTTGGCTGCAGCGTGGCATGCGCTTGCAGACGAACTGGCTAGTGCAGCGGATGGTACTCAGAAAGCCCGCCAAATCCCTTCGAAAGCTGATCAAAGTTAGCCCAACATATAACGGGATCTTGACGGAGCGGATGAAGATTGACTTGTCTAGTTTCACCTAGAAAGTAACGATATCCTATCTGCCGTGGGTTCGGGCTAGGTCGCTTTGCTAGGCCTATCAAGCGATACCCCCCGCCGCTATAATCTTTTGTCATTCCCCCAGAGAGACCCATGGCGCTCGTCAAAAGCTCAAAAATAAACGCCGGGAAAACCAAGACCTCGGCGGTCCTTGAAACAGTATCTGCCCCTCCCTTGCTTGTACGCAAACGCACAAACGGCCGCGATAAAGTCTTAACGGTATCCGAACGCGTTGCCACCGCCACGCAACAATTGGCCAGTGGGTTAACTGAATCCGCTGCCGCGACGGAAGAGCTACGGCGGTCGATGGAGCAGATAGCCGCCGGTGCCGAAGAAGCGGCGGGCGCATCCCAGGAACAGTTTTCCGCCATCAAGATGATGCTTAGCAATCTCACCACCGCGCGCGGACGCGCCGATGACACGCGCCGGCGCACCGAAGCGGTACAAATTGTGCTGGGCGAGTGTAGCACGCAGATCTCAAATTCGGCCCGCGCCATCGAACGCAATGCGGAGCGTCAGGCGGCCTCGGTGACAATAGTCGCCGAACTGGAACGCCGCGCCCAGGAGATTGGCGACATTACCAAGACGGTAAGCCGCATTTCCGACCAGACAAATCTGCTGGCCTTGAATGCGGCCATCGAGGCGGCCAGAGCTGGAGATCATGGCCGTGGTTTTGCTGTGGTGGCCGAGGAAGTGCGTGCCCTGGCCGAGAGCTCAGAGAAAAGTGCGCGTGACATTCAGGGTCACGCGACGGCAATCCAAACCGATGTGCGTGAAACCGCACAAGCAATCCGCGCCGCCGCAGATACCGCCAGCATCGAGGCCAAGGCGGGCGCAGAGGTCGCCGGAGCGCTGAATCAGCGGCGGCTCGACATGGGTGTAATTGCCCAAGGCAGCGAAGAGATACTTGAAGCGGCGATGCAAGCAGAACGCGCCGCCCAAGAGGCGCAACGCGGCGCCGAGCAAGTTGCGTCGGCCGCGGAAGAACAGTCCGCGGGCGCGGTGGAATCCCAATCCGCGATCCAGCAGCAGGTCAAAGCGCTGGATCAGGGACAGAAAGCGGCTGAAGAATTGTCGGTTCTGGCGGAGCGGCTCCGCTCCGGCGATGCGGGCGCCGATACTGCCGAGCAGATCGCCTCCGGAGCCGAGGAATTGTCGGCTACGGTGCAAGAGCTTTCCGGCGCGGCCAGTGAGATCATGGCGGCCACGGCACAAATTAGCCGGGGCTCGCAACAACAGGCCGCGGCGACACAGCAAACGTCAGCGGCGCTGACCCAGATTGAGAAGAGTGCCGGTCTCGCCCGGACGAACGCCGCCCGCACCAGCGAAAAAGTGATCGCGCTTGACGCCGGTTTGAAGGACAGCCGCAAAGCGGTCGCCAAACTGGTGACGGGCGTAGTCGGCGCCGTCGACGGCACTAAGACCAGCCTTCAGACCATCGAGCGGTTGGAGGGCGTGGGCCGAGACATCCAAAAGATCGTGGATGGAATCGGACTGGTCGCGGTGCAGACCACCATGCTGGCAGTCAGCGGCTCGGTCGAAGCCGCGCGCGCTGGCGACGCAGGACGAGGCTTTGCTCTTGTCTCGGCCGATATTCGGGCGTTGGCGCGCGAAACCGCCACGAACGCGGAGCGGGTACAGGATTCCGTGCGCAGTATTCTCTCGCAGATCGCGTGGCTGCGCCGCGACCTGGAACAGGTGATCATCGCCAATGAAACGGAAGTTCAAAGCAACAGAGCAATTTCCGCCACATTGGAGCGGCTGGAAAAAGATATCGAGACATTGTCAGTTGCCAACAAGGATATTTTGAGCGGCGCGGAAAGCATTCTCGGTGCCGCCTCGGAAGCCGCCAAGGGCGCCCGCCAGATCGCTGCCGCCGCCGAGGAAGCCGGCAATGCCGCGCGTCAGGCCGCCACCGCGTCGACGGAACAGGCAAAAGGCGCCGAGGAGCTGGCAGCGTCCATCGAGGAAATCGCATCGTTGGCGCAGGAATTGTGACCATAATGGCTGAGCCGGCCGAAGACACAGCGCCATCCGGAACGACCCGCCACTTCCTTACCTTCCAGCTGGGAAAGGCGCGCTATGCGTTGGCGGCGGAGGGCATCGCTGAAGTCGTGCGAATTCCTGCCATCGCCCGCCTCCCGCAAGCTCCGGCCGGACTCATGGGGGTCGCCAACCTGCGCGGCGATGTCGTGCCCGTGGCGGATATTGGCCGTCTTCTCCAGCGCGCGCGCGCACCCGGCGAAATTGTTTCGCGTGCCATCGTGATGCGAGGGAACGCGACCGTGGCGCTGGCCGTGGACAGCGTTGGCGAACTGGTCGAAGTCGCCGGGGACAAGATCGAAACGAGACAGGCCGCCCTGGCGGCTTTGCCGGGCGAGCAACTGGAGGGCGCATTCCGGCCCCGCGCCAATGCCGAGTTCGTCAAGATTGTGAATCTTGACACATTGCTTGCGCAAGCTTTCGTTCCCGCCAAGCGTACGGAACGCCAAATCCGCCGTGAAAACCTGGCTCAACCCCGCCTGGGCTTGGAGAGCAACAACCTCCGCGAGACGAAATTTATGGCCTTCCGTGTCAGCGGACAGGATTACGCTTTGCCACTCGATGCTGTGCAGGAAATCGCCGGCCTGCCAGATACAATTGCGGCTGTGCCGCATTCAGAGGCATTGGCGCGGGGCCGGAATGCGCCCTCCAGTTGCTCGCCCGGCAAAGCCGCCAGGGCGGCCTGTCTCGT
>Ga0206869_1078_pt1 | contig 20009 bp, 17 predicted proteins | sample Alteio_BWOrgCont_35_FD_152618 | JGI IMG/M metagenome (GOLD analysis project Ga0206869, IMG submission 152618) | Enriched cells from forest soil in Barre Woods Harvard Forest LTER site, Petersham, Massachusetts, United States -... | ecosystem: Environmental > Terrestrial > Soil > Temperate forest >... | reverse complement strand
GTATTTAGTCCATTATGTGGTGCGATTGCAGATCATGCGGGTCATCACAAACGCTGGTTGTTGTTTTTTACCATGATGATTATGGTGAGTTCCGCGATGCTTTGGTTTGCTTATCCCAGCACATCATATGTTTATTACACTTTAACTTGGTTTATTGTTGGTATGGTTGGTCTTGAAATTGCATTAGTATTTTATAATGCATTTTTGCCTAAGCTTGTGCCTCATCAATATTTAGGTCGTGTGTCAGGATGGGGTTGGGGGTGTGGTTATCTCGGCGGTATTTTAGCTTTAACCATCACTTTATTATTTTTTGTCAGATCAAATATTTTTTCATTAGATATTCATTCTGCAGAACAAATTCGTATTTGCGGACCATTTGTGGCGTTATGGTGCGGTGTCTTCGCATTGCCATTTTTATTGATGGCGCCATCAATGACGTCCGCATCAAAACCATTAAGATTAGCGATTGCGCTTGGCACCAAAGAATTGTTATCGACACTCAAAAAACTACCGCGAGAGCGCAATATTTTTATGTATCTCATTGCACACATGATTTATACAGATGGCTTAAATACTTTGTTTGCTTTCGGTGGAATTTATGCAGCAGGAACTTATGGATTAACATTTGAAGAAGTGCTGTTATTTGGTATTACGATCAATATTGCTGCTGGCATCGGTGCGCTTTCTCTGGCTTGGATGGATGATGTCATTGGATCAAAAGCAACTGTACTGATTTCACTGATTTTTTTAATCGTATTTGGTGTTCCCATTTTAATGTTGAAACAAAAATATATGTTTTGGGCCTTATCATTATTTTTATGCTTATTTGTGGGCCCAGTACAATCTGCAAGTCGTTCGTTAATGGTTCGTCTTATTAATAATCGCGAATTTTCTACAGAAATGTTTGGCTTATATGCATTATCGGGGCGCATCACGGCATTCATAGGTCCGTGGTTGCTAGGTATGCTAACTTTGCATTTTGGCAGTCAACGTTTTGGAATGGCGACAGTGTTAGTGTTTTTTGTATTTGGTGCATTATTGTTGTTGCCTGTTCGAGTTCCAGAATCCCAGGTGAGTTCTAGTGAGGTGGGAGCTTAGCTTGAATTTAAATAAACTGGCACTATATTAATTTAATAAACTTACTTAAAAAGGTTCTATTATGAGCGAGCATACCCCGGCTGTTACTGATGCCTCATTTGAGGCTGATGTTATTGAGTCATCCATTCCTGTGATTGTCGATTTTTGGGCGCAATGGTGCGGTCCATGTAAAGCACTCGCGCCAACTTTTGAAGATGTGGCAACCAAGTATGTCGATAAAGTAAAGTTTGTAAAATTAGATGTGGATAGTAATCCGGCAACGCCGCCGAAGTTTGGTGTTCGTGGCATTCCAACCTTGATTTTATTTAAAGGTGGACAAGTGGTTGCAACGCAAGTTGGGTTGCTGAATAAGGCGGATTTGGCGGCGTTTATAGATAAGAATATTTAATGTTTTTAATCGTGCCCGCGCCCGTGCCCGATTGCGTGCCCGTCTTTTAGTTTTTTTCGCAAAGTAAAAAACGGGCACGGGCACGCAATCGGGCACAGGCGCGTAAAAGAAGCTTCATCAAAAGCTAGCAATTTACCACAATAGATGATATTTTTATGCGAAAGATAACCTTCTTTCTGTCTTAAACTCCATAGTTCGTGTTCGGTTATCAAGCGTATTTGATGCTTGGCGGTCAAATACAATTATAAAGTTTTTTGGTTTTGTCGTCGTAGCGCTCTTTCCCGGATGTATAAAATACCCTCTTAAGATGACTACTGCGTATGAAACCGACACCTTTTTTCGTAACTAAGTATTTTGTTTTTTATTCCAGTCAAACGACGAAATAAAATAAAATGTGAAAGTTTCGAAAGAAGTTTTATTAGCACGTAAAGTGTTGTCATGTCTTTTTTATTTCAATCATTCGTTAGGGTTTACATTATTATGAATTTAACTGAGCTTAAGAAAAAAAGTGCGGCGGAACTTGTCACGTTATCTGAGCAATATAACTTAGAAAATATGGCGCGTTCCAGAAAACAAGACATTATTTTTTCTATCTTAAAAGAACATGCGAAACGTGGTGAGGATATTTACGGTGATGGCGTCCTAGAAATACTTCAAGATGGTTTTGGATTTTTGCGCTCAGCAGAAGGTTCTTATTTAGCGGGTCCAGATGATATTTATGTTTCACCTAGCCAAATTCGCCGTTTCAATTTGCGAACTGGCGATACGATTTCCGGAAAAATTCGACCACCGAAAGAAGGCGAACGATATTTTGCTTTACTTAAAGTCGATGAAATTAATTTAGAAGCACCAGAAAATGCTAAGAACAAAGTATTATTCGAAAATTTAACACCATTATTTGCTGACAAACAGCTTAAAATGCAAATCGGCAATGGTAGCACTGAAGATATTACGGCGCGCGTGATTGATTTAGTCTCACCATTTGGTCGTGGTCAGCGTGGTTTAATTGTATCTCCGCCAAAAGCGGGTAAAACAATGATGCTGCAAAATATTGCGCATTCAATTGCTCAGAATCATCCCGATTGTTATCTCATCGTCTTGTTAATTGATGAACGTCCTGAAGAAGTCACAGAAATGTCACGCTCTGTGAAAGGTGAAGTGATCGCAAGTACGTTTGATGAACCTGCAAATCGTCACGTGCAAGTTGCTGAAATGGTCATCGAAAAAGCCAAACGTTTAGTTGAACACAAACGTGATGTCGTCATTTTACTTGACTCGATCACTCGCTTAGCGCGCGCTTATAACACCGTTGTGCCTGCATCAGGTAAAGTGTTGACGGGTGGTGTGGATTCAAACGCATTACAACGTCCTAAGCGTTTCTTTGGTGCAGCTCGTAACATTGAAGAAGGCGGTAGTTTAACAATTATTGCAACAGCACTTATTGATACTGGTTCTAAAATGGATGATGTCATCTATGAAGAATTCAAAGGTACCGGTAACATGGAAATCCATCTCGACAGAAAAATCGCAGAGAAGCGCATTTGGCCAGCCATTAATGTTAATCGTAGTGGTACGCGTCGCGATGAAAAATTTGTATCGAAAGAAGTACTGCAACGCATCTGGATTCTTCGCAAGCTATTACATCCTATGGAAGACAGTGCGATCGAGTTCTTGATTGATAAACTGAAAGACACGAAAACCATAGATGAATTCTTTGACTCGATGAAAAAGTTTTAGACCATGGCTCACTGGTTACTAAAATCAGAACCCGATTGTTTTTCCATTGATGATTTACGCGCACGTCCCAAGCAGATTTCTCCTTGGGATGGTGTTCGTAATTTCCAAGCACGCAACATGATGCGTGATGATATGAAAGTTGGGGACCTTGGATTTTTTTACCATTCAAGTTGCACGCCTCCAGGTGTTGTCGGCGTGATTGAAATTGTCAAAACTGGCTATCCTGATCATACTGCATGGGATTTAGATTCAGATCATTACGATCCAAAAAGTACGAAAGAAAAACCATTGTGGTATATGGTTGATGTAAAGTTTGTGAAGAAGTTTAAACAAATGATCACGCTGGATGAATTGAAACAGCATGCTGAATTGAAAAATATGATTATCCTCCGCAAAGGCAACCGCTTATCTGTGACGCCAATCACATCCTCAGAATATAAATTTATATTGTCGCTAGCTTGATGCTATGAGCTAGCGTTCATTTGCCATCTATCTAGCCATCTTGAAAAATTATTAAACAATTAGTTGAGATATCAGGTGAGGAGGGTGATACCTCTAAATCATCTAGTGAAATTTTTGAATATGTTAATCAAACATTGAAACAAACATCATCCATGTTCTTTTTTCGAGAGTGTGAGGCATAATCATCAGGCATTAATTGATTTTGAAAATGATGAAACTAACAACAATATGTGGGAAAAAGCCCGAGCAAGTCGAAGTTTTAATCTGTGATGATTCAAGCATTATTGATATCAAAACTTATGACGTCAGCAATGCAAGATGTATCGCAAGCCAACATGATTAAGCGATCTATACCAAGCGCGACGCCAGAACAATCAGGCAAGCCTTGTTCTAATGCAGCTAAAAACAATTCATCGATAGGAACAGGCTTCAGATCAGCAGCAATTCGTTTCATATTATTTTCTTCGAAACGTTTTCGTTGTTCTGTTGCATCTGCTAATTCATGAAAGCCATTCGCTAATTCAATGCCTTTAAAATAAACTTCAAAGCGTGATGCGACTGCAGGTCGTCCTGGTTGTATGCGGGCAAGTGCTGCTTGTGAACTTGGAAAATCATAAACAAAACACGGTCTATCTTGGCCTAATAATGGTTCTATGCAATGCGACATTAATAGTTGCAGCCAGGTGTCGGTGTCGTGAATGCTTGCTTCAATATGAAGATCATGTTCGTTCGCGCAATGTGCTAATATTTTTAAATTTGTTTCATGCGGGTTAAGTTGGAGATAAGTTTCAAATAATTCAGCGTAACTGTAGCGTTCTGCAGGTTGAGTTTTTAGTATCAAACAAAGTAACGCATCCATTTCATTCATTAAATCATGATGATTGAATTGCGGTCGATACCATTCCAACATTGTAAACTCAGGATTGTGCATGCGTCCGACTTCGTCTTGACGAAACGCTTTGCAGATTTGATAAATGGGTCCGCTGCCTGCGACTAATAAACGCTTCATAGCGTATTCGGGAGAAGTTTGTAAATAATGTTTTTGTGATGGTGTTAGTTGCGCGCTTATGCTTTCAATGTATGGATCGGTAACAGAGGTGTGACATAACAATGGCGTTTCGACTTCCATTATATTGCGAGTATAAAAAAAATCGCGGATGAGACGAATGATTTCTGCGCGTTTTTGCAAAGTTGAAATGTTTGCGGTGGGTTGCCAAGTCATTGCGAGGAGCCGTCATTGCTTAGCGAAGCGAGTTCGTGCCCGAGCCCGATTGCGTGCCCGAGCCCGTATTTTTCTAGATTAGTTAAATGAAAATGATAGGAAAAGACGGGCACGGGCACGCAATCGGGCACGGGCACGAACTCGCTTCGCTCGCAATGACGTTGTGATTTCATTCTTTCGCGCGCGAAACATAATTACCAGTGCGTGTGTCCACTTTAATAATTTCACCTTCTTGCACGAAAAGTGGGACGCGCACAACTGCGCCAGACTCTAACTTAGCGGGTTTACCGCCACTACCTGCGGTGTCACCTTTTAAACCAGGATCTGTTTCAACAATTTTTAAATTCACAAAAGTTGGCGGTGCGACTAAGATTGGCGTGCCATTCCAAAGTGTAAGCTTGCAATCAGATTGTTCTTTGAGCCAAATTTTGGCATCGGCTACTTCTGCTTCGTGAACGGCATATTGTTCAAAAGTTTCACTCGCCATGAAATGCCATTCATTGCCATCGCCATATAAAAACTGTGCATCAACTTCGACGACATCAGCTGCGGGTATGCTTTCACCCGATTTATAAGTGCGTTCGATCACGCGACCATTTTTTAAATTTCGATAGCGTAAGCGGTTGAACGCTTGACCTTTACCAGGTTTGACAAATTCATTATCTACCACAACGCAAGGATCACCATCAATGATGAGTTTCATGCCACCACGGATTTCATTTAAACCATATGCACTCATAAATTACTCCTAACAATGGGTGCTTATGATAACCTCGCAAGGGGTGCAGGGCAATTATCTAGATGGCTTCATTAGCATTAAATCGATTAAAAGTGAGATATATAGTCAGAATTGATCGATATCTAATCTTTTGAATATTATAGATATAAATAAATTATTTGGATATAAATAAGAATTCAGTCAGTTTGGTGTATACTATTTTTATAGAGGAGGATAGTATGACTAGATATGTAATAGATCGAAATTCACCGAGATCAAGCAAGGCAAAATCTCATTTCGCAGATCCTTCGCTTACAAAATTTAATCCCTTGATTGCAGGACGAGCTATTGTCGATGGGCTTGAGTATCTAAAAAACCGGCTTGAATGGTCTGGAACCAAAATTGCGAATACGCTTCATTTGGCACCCAATACAGTCAATACATGGTTAAAAAATCGGAATGTGCCAATGAGTCATTCTAGTTTGCACCCTGATGTGCAAGCGATTATTCATTTACTTGCGATTCATCGAAGTCTAGAGGCTATGTTCGATGATCCTGCAAATCAACGTGCTTGGTTATCAACGAAGCACCCAGAGTTAAATGGTGTTCCTGAAAAATTAATGAGTGAATCATTTGAAGGTTTAATTTTTATTCGCCAATATTTAGATTATGTGAGAGGGAGAGGGGCGTGATTGAAGTGGTACGTGTTGTTGAGAGTCAAGCAACTTTATCAAGTTATCGTGCAACAAAAAACTTAGTGCGCGCGCGTGAATTGGAATTACTTATAGAATCTACTAAACCTGGTCATATAGATTTCCGATGGCATTCTCTAATAGCTACTCCATTTAGATATAGTCCACCACTGAGGCAAGCGCGGTTTCGTCCACCCTATGGAAAAAATGTATTCTATGGCTCTATGCTCGAAGAGACAGCGCTTTATGAACATGCATTTCATTTTATGAAGCAACGTCAGCATTTAGAAATAAAATCAGATACAGGTTGTAGAACTATATTTTCTGTAAAAGCTGACGATACTGATGCGATAAAAATAAAACATCACCCTCATCGCAAAAAGATCATGGATAAAAACGATTACAGTGAATCGCATCAATTTGTTCAATCCCATCCTAATGTTACTTTTATTATTTATTCTTCTTGCCGAGATCCTAAGCAAAGAGATAATGCTGCGATTTTAGATATTAAGCACTTAGATGAAAGTCCTGCGTGGGAATCTTCAATTAATTTTTTTTACGACAATCAACAAAAAAAGATTAGCTGGCTAGATTACAATCTTGATATTCAATGGAGTCAAGTATCTTGAAAGAACGTCACCGCACGACGATGACGTTCCCCCACATTTAATCTCGCATCAATTTCTTAATACTAAAATTAACCAAAATCAGCACCACCGCCACGAAGAATGCAAGATACGCATATTCCAAAAATGCATGATGATAAATATTTAATTTGTCAGTTGTGCTCATAGCGGCATTTGGCACGTCAGATAATTTTGCGACCCAGCCTGCAAAAAAACCGCCAAAACCTAAGGATACAAACCAAATCCCCATCATCATCCCGATCAGTTTGGGTGGTGCTAACATCGTCACCGCAGAAAGACCAATTGGAGAAACCAGCAATTCACCGATGGTAATGAATAGATAAGCTGTAAATATCCAGCCTGCTGGAATTAAATCTTGGGCGTTAGGATAAAGTGTGCTTGTTCCTAAAATAAAAAATCCCAAACCCATAAAGGCGATACCGAGTGTGAATTTTGTAATAGGTGATGGATTACGTTTTTGATGAGCAAGTGTTTGCCACAACCATACAAAAAGATGACCAAGGATAATAATGAAAATCCCTTCTGAAGCATAAAAAACAGTCGTCGTTAATGGGATATTTAAAAAATTTTTATCGACTAAACGGTCAATGTATAAAGTAGCGGAATTAAATAATTGAAAGAATAAAGTCCAAAATACAATTGAAGCAATGATGAGTAAATTGAGCATGATCATGCGATTACGATAGATCGCTTCTTGTTGCATGGTGAGATTAATTAAGAAGAATAATAATGCGAGCCCAGTTATAGGCAATAACCAATTAGCAAGCACAGTAATATTAAATAAAAAACTGAGACCGACAATGGCTAATAACATGCATGCTAAGAGTTGAAAATTTGTTTTGGTAGAAGTTTTAGCTAAGCTGTGAAATGGTTTGAGATAACGCTGACCGTAAAGGAAAGTAGCCAAGCCAATAATCATTCCAAGGCTTGCAAGTGTAAATGCCAAATGCCAGCTATAAGCATCTTTGACATATCCAGAAATTAAAGAAAGTGTCACACCAATATTGATACCGATATAGAAAATAGTAAATCCCGCATCGCGGCGCGGATCATGTTCTGCATATTGCGTACCTAGCAAGCTGGAAATGTTAGGCTTTAGAAGACCATTGCCGACAATGATCGTGGCTAAAGCGGGGTAGAAAAAAAATGGTGTCGAGGACAGTGCGAGTAAGGCATAGCCTAAAACTAAAAATATGCCGCCACAAAGAATAGCCGTTGTAAAACCAATAAATTTGTCAGCAAGAATACCGCCGACAAAAGGCGAAATATAAACTAAGCCTGCAAAAATACCGGAAATGGTATAACTTTCATTATCTGAGAAACCATAATAACTGGTCATGTAAAGGATAAGTAATCCTTGCACGACATAAAAACCAAATCGCTCCCAGAGTTCTGTTAAAAATAGAAAAGGTAAAACTTTAGGGTGACGCGTGTGAGTAATATCCATATGTATTCCTTAATTCTTACGATATGTTTAGAGTTTATGTTGCGCTGGTTGCCATACCTGACTGTTTTAATAATGCCTCAATCGTTGGCTTGCGTCCTCGAAAAGCAATAAACGAGAGCATAGGATCACGCACACCACCTACTTCTAAGATATTTTCTAGAAAAGAATGACCAGTGCGCTGATTAAACAAGCCGCTATCTTCAAACGCGGAATAAGCATCAGCTGATAAAACTTCTGCCCATTTGTAGCTGTAATATCCTGCAGCATAACCACCAGCAAAAATATGCGAAAAACTATTTTGAAAACGATTGAATGATGGCACAGGTACAACACAAGATTCTGCGCGTACTTGATCTAATGTTTGCTGAACAAAATTCGGAATTTTCGGATCATAATTGAAATGCAATTTAAAATCAAACAAAGCAAATTCAAGTTGCCTGATCATTTGCATGCCTGTTTGAAAATGTTTTGCAGCTAACATTTTTTTAAAAAGTTCATCGGGAAGTGGTGCGCCTGTTTGGTAATGCTTTGCAATTAAATCTAAAGACGCTTTTTCCCAACAAAAATTTTCCATAAATTGACTTGGAAATTCGACCGCATCCCAAGGCACACCATTGATGCCAGAAACAGATGTGTAATCAACCTTGGTTAACATGTGATGTAAGCAGTGACCAAACTCATGAAACAAAGTCACGACATCATCATGCGTTAATAAAGCAGGTTGATGATTGACGGGTGGCATGAAATTACAAGTGAGATAAGCAATGGGTAATTGTATGCTGCCGTCGCTAAAGGTGCGTCGCGATTGACAATCATCCATCCACGCGCCATCACGTTTGTGTGCTCGCGCATAAAGGTCGGTATAAAAGCCGGCGCGTAAAGTTTTAGTTTCATCGGCGATTGTAAAAAATCGCACGTCTTTATGCCAAGTGGGAACATCTTTTTGTTCCTGGATGTTTATTCCATATAATTTATTAACGATTGTGAACATGCCATCTAATACAGCATTAATCGGGAAATAAGGACGTAAATCTTCGGGAGAAAATGCGTATTTAGATTGGCGAAGTTGTTCGCTGTAAAATGCAATGTCCCAGGCTTGTAAATCACTGACGCCATCTTTTTTTGCGAGTGCAGAAACTGTTGCAAATTCTTCTTTTGCAATCGGCATACTTCGCGTCAATAAATCCTGCAAGAATGATAAAACTTCTTCTGGTGTTTTCGCCATTTTAGTTGCGAGTGAATAATCTGCATAATTGTTAAAACCTACGAGATTCGCAATTTCATGACGGATATTAAGAAGCTTATTCATCATCTCGGTGTTGTCCCACTGGCCTGCTTGTGGACCTTGATCTGAAGCACGCGTGACATATGCTGTGTAAAGTGTTTGGCGTAATTCACGATGAGCTAAAAACTTCATAGCGGAAGAATACATGGGATAATCTAGTGTGATGACATAACCATCTTGACCGCTATTTTTTGCATGTTCTTTTGCGAGTTCTAATGTTTGCTGAGGTAAGCCTTCTAATTGCGCTTCATCTTTTATGGGTAAGATAAAACCATGCGTGGCATCGAGAATGTGTTCTGAGAAAGTGTTCATGAGTTTACTAAGCTCTAACTGCAAGAGTGCCAATTTTGCTTTTTGCTCAGTCGATAAGTGGATACCGGCTAGTTTGAAATCTCGTAAATCATTTTCAATAATTTTTTGTTGCGCTGCGTTCAATTGTAAAAAAAGATCACTTTCTGAAAATTGTTTAATGGCCTGATAAAGGGGTTCGCTTTGAGAGAGCTCTGTATGATATTCGGTGATCAGTTGTAATCCAGTATTATATACTTCGCGTAAAGGCTCGGATTCTTTAACTGCGTGTAAATGGGAAATCGGTGACCATAGTTTATTAAGTTGATCACCCATATCTTCCAAGGGTTGCATGAGTGTATCCCAGCTTTGTGGTTCGCTAGCAGCTAAAATGTCTTTCAATGTCGATCGATTTGTTTCTAATTGAGCTTTTAATTGAGGCAAAACAGCCTCTATTTTAATGTTTTGGAATTGCGGCAATTCGTTTTTATTAATTAATTGATTTATCATATTTTATCTCATTTATCTGGGTATTCAGAAGCAATCACTAAGTCACTTTTATATAGCATTTCATCTCCAAATACACGCTAAGAGTGCTATAATCTTCGCAATTTAATGTGGATGGCATTCATGGTCAATAATCAAGAAATTAACACCAAAACCTTCCAAGGATTGATTGGCGCTTTGCAATCATTTTGGGGGCAGCAAGGTTGTGTCATTATGCAGCCAGTTGATATGGAAGTTGGCGCTGGGACTTTTCACACAGCGAGTTTTTTGGGAGCCATAGGTCCTGAGCCTTGGCGGGCTGCTTACGTGCAGCCGAGTCGTCGTCCGACCGACGGACGATATGGCGAAAATCCTAATCGCGTTCAACGTCATCATCAATTCCAAGTCATTTTGAAACCATCACCAATCGATATCCAAGATCTTTATCTCGCTTCTTTGCAGGTATTGGGCGTAGATACTTTAGTCGATGATATCCGCTTTGTTGAAGATAATTGGGAATCGCCAACGCTAGGTGCGTGGGGTTTAGGTTGGGAAGTTTGGTTAAATGGTATGGAAGTCACTCAGTTCACCTACTTCCAACAAGTCGGTGGTTTAGAATGCCAACCAGTGACAGGTGAAATCACTTACGGTTTAGAACGTTTGAGTATGGCACTACAAGGTATCGATAATATTTATGATCTAGTGTGGAGTGTTGGACCGCAAGGTGTTGTGACTTATGGTGATGTCTGTCATCAATCAGAAGTTGAAATTTCAAAATACAATTTTGAAGTCGCGGATGTTGAAGCGCTATTTCAACATTTTCATTTTTATGAAAAAGAAAGTTTACGTTTAATCGAATTAGGTTTGCCATTACCAGCATATGAAATGGTGTTAAAAGCTTCTCACACTTTTAATTTATTGGATGCAAGACGTGCCATTTCTGTGACGGAACGTCAACATTATATTTTAAAAATTAGACGTTTAGCAAAAGCAGTGGCAGAAGCCTATTATCAATCACGCGAAGCTTTGGGTTTTCCATTGCTGAAATCAATGAAGAGTTCTGCACGATGATCAAAAAAGATGATTTACTCGTTGAAATCCATACTGAAGAATTACCACCAAAGGCACTGTTAAAATTAGCTGAAGCATTTCGCGATCAAATGCAATCACGGTTGCAAAAAGCAAATTTAACATTTGATGACATCACATTTTTTGCAACACCAAGGCGTCTTGCTATTTTTGTGAAATCATTAGCAGCGACGCAACCTGAGCAACGTATCGAACGACGAGGTCCTGCGAAAAGTGCGGCATTTGATGCTAATGGCAAAGCGACACCTGCATGTGTTGGTTTCGCGCGTTCTTGTGGTGTGACACCTGAAGAGCTGATTACTTTGAAAACCGAGCAAGGTGAGTGGGTCGGTTATATTAAACAAGAACCCGGAAAATCAGTCTTGCAACTGTTACCAGCGATGGTTGAAGAATGTATGCATGTATTACCCATTCCCAAGCGCATGCGTTGGGCTGAAGGTCATGTGCCATTCACGCGTCCCATTCATTCTATTTTGATGCTTTATGGCAAAGAAATTGTGAGTGGTCAAGTGTTAGGTTTTGAATTAGGACGGATGACACGCGGTCATCGCTTTCATTCATCAGGCGCACTTCTTATTCCTAGCGCAAATGAATATGAATCATTGTTAACGGAACATTTTGTGATTGCCGATTTTGAACGTCGTCGTCATGAGATTATTCGTTTGACACAAGCCTGCGTGACGACTGCATTTGGTGCGGAAGCGTCAGCAGTCATGGATCCCGATTTGCTTGATGAAGTCACGGGTCTTGTGGAATTCCCTGTTGCTTTACTGGGTCGGTTTGATGAAGATTTTCTTCACTTACCCAAAGAAGTTTTGATTTCTTCAATGCAAGATCATCAACGTTATTTTCCAGTGATTGGTATCCAAGATAAAAAGTTGCGTCCCTGTTTCATCACGATTAGCAATATCGAGAGTCGTAATCCACAAGGCGTGATTCATGGCAATGAACGTGTTTTACGTGCGCGTTTAGCGGATGCAGCATTTTTCTACGCGACCGACAAAAAGCTTTCATTAACACAGCGCTTAGAAAAATTAAAACACATTGTATTTCAAGCGAAATTAGGCACGCTTTATGATAAGAGCCAACGATTAAGTGAGCTGAGCGCTGTCATTGCGCAAATTTTAAATGTGAATATTGCGCTTGCAAAACAAGCAGGCTGGCTTGCCAAAACAGATTTAACGACAGACATGGTCGGCGAATTTCCAGAGTTGCAAGGTGTCATGGGCTATTATTATGGCGAATATGATCATTTGCCAGCTGAGGTTTCCACAGCATTACGCGATTATTACTTACCACGTTTTGCAGGCGATGATTTGCCACGCGAACCCATAAGTCTCGCATTAGCTTTAGCTGATCGGTTAGATACTTTGATTGGTACATTTGGAATTAATCAAATTCCAACAGGCGATAAAGATCCATTCGGTTTACGTCGTGCAGCATTAGGTGTCGTGCGAATGATCATCGAAAAGCAATTATCTCTTGATTTATTAGCGTTATTAAACACTGCTTATAACAATTATACTGTTAGTTTGATAAATCAAGATGCTGTAAATCAAGTTTTCGCATTCATTCAAGAACGCTTGCGAGCTTATTATCAAGATCAAGATATTTCACCTGATGTGTTTGCAGCAGTCGCGGCATTGAATTTAAGTAATCTCTACAATATCCATGAACGTATTCAAGCCGTGCAACTTTTTAAAACGCGTCAAGAAGCGGAAGCACTCAGTGCTGCGAATAAACGTGTTTGTAATATTTTGGCAAAATTTAATGGTGATCTGCAAAGTGAAATCATTAACCCAGATTATTTTGAGCATACTGTTGAAAAAGTATTAGCGGAACAGCTCGAGACGAAGCACAAAATGATTGATGAGCTCGCGCACGCTGGTCGTTACGATGAAGTTTTATTACTGCTTGCTGATTTGCGCCAACCTGTAGATGACTTTTTCGATCAAGTCATGGTGATGACAGATGATATCGCGAAAAGAAATAATCGTATTTTGATGTTAACCAAATTACGTGCCCTATTTTTACAGGTAGCGGATATTGCACTTTTACAATAAACTGATATCCATTAGATTTCTTTGTATATCACCAATCGCTTATTTTAATGGAGGATGTCATGCAGGGTAACAAATGGTTTTTAGCGCTGTTAACAAGTGTTGCAGCTGTTTCTTTAACATCACCAGCTATGGCCGCATGTATGTCAGCACCAGATGGTTGGTACTTCGAAGCGAATGTTGGGTCTTCACATCTTTCTAACGATAATTTTCCTGGCGATTCGAGTTCTTCAGGAGTTGGGTTCAATGGTAATTTTGGATATAAGTTCATGCCGTATGGAGCCATCGAGGCCGGTGTGGCACGATACCCAGAAACCGAAATTAGCGATCTGGTAACGGGTGATCTTGCCGCAACTGTAAAACATTATTCCTACGATCTTGCAGCTAAAGCAATTTTACCCATCTCAGATTCAGGTTTTGAAGGATTTGCAAAACTTGGTGTCGTAAGACTCGTTTCGAAAACAACGATTAATAATAATGACGTAGCATCTAGCATGAATATAGGTATTAGCTCGAATAGTTCAACCGGTATTTATTTAGGAATAGGTGGTCAATATTATATAAGCCCTGAATTTGCAGTCGTGGCGCAATGGCAGCGTGCTCATGGGAATGTTGATACGGGTAGTGAAGATTTATTTAGTATTGGTGTGAGTATATTGTTTGTGTAGTTTCGCGAAATTAATTCTCACACTGCGCTATCGTGCCCGAGTGCGTGCCCGTGCCCGTTTTTTTAGTTTTTTATAAATAAAAAGCCGGGCACGGGCACGCACTCGGGCACGGGCACGATTAAAAGCAATGACGTTCTTACTCCTCCTCCATCTTACTCATCAACCAACTACTAATATCCTGCATTTCTTCACTACAAACACTGTGAGGAATAGGATAAGCGTGCCAACTAACAGGTTGATTGACTTGCTCTAATAGTGCTTTGGTCATGAGACCTAATGGATACGGTACAGTGGAATCTTGTTGTCCGTGAGCAAGAAAAATTGGCAAGTGTTGATTAGCTGGAGACCTTAATTCTAAGATCGCATCATTCGTCATCGGTAAAAACCCAGAAAGTGCAATCACACCACCTAAAGTTTGGAAATGAGTTAAACCAGCGATTAATGCAATGACAGAACCTTGTGAGAAACCTGCTAAAAAAATATGTTGCGCAGGAATGCCTTTGCGTATTTCGTGTGAGATCAATTGATTAATGTGATGGACAGATTCTTGTATGCCTTCCTGATCCACTTTGCTATCAAGCGACAAATCATAGATATCAAACCATGCGCGCATGGGATATCCACTATTGATGGTGACTGGTCTGATTGGAGCGTGTGGAAAAACAAAACGCATTTTTTCTGTAATTGCCGTATTTAATTCCGAAATCACGGGGGTGAAATCATTGCCATCGGCGCCTAAACCGTGCATCCAAATCGTACAATAGGTGGCGTGTTGATTCGGTTCAAGGGTGATACTAGGTAGTAAATTTAATGTATTCATATTTAAGTACAATCTGCTTGCTTAATGATGATGAAAAATAACATAATAAATGTCCAGTTTAAATTTATTTCACTCAATAAACTGCTTTATATGAAGGGGAGTCACGATGAAAAAAGTATTCAAAACAATGTTAGGTGTAACATTGCTTGAAGTGATGTTAGTGTTAGCAATTGCAGCAATGATTATTGTCATGTCAGTTCGTTACTATCAATCTGCGAATTCTTCGCAACAAGCTAATGCGATTTTACAACAAGTCCAGGGTATTGTGTCTGCTGCGAATACTTTAGCTCAAGCACAAGGTTCTTATTCAGCAGTTTCTCTTGGCTCTGCTGCCTTAACGCCATTGCTACCAGGTGGTTGGAATAAAACGCCATGGGGTGAAACGATTTCAGTCGCTGCTACGTCATCAACGACTTTTACGATGAATATCGGTAGCGTTCCTTCAGGTGTATGCCCGCTCTTATTGTCTAAGCTTGCTACAGATAATCACTTTGAAATTGATGGTGCGCCAATAACGACTAGCACATGTACGGGTTCTGCAGTAGCAGTCACTATAACGTATAAATCTAATCCTTAATATTAAGTTTTATACGTAAAAAAGCAGGGGACAAACCCTGCTTTTTTTTTGGAATGACGACCACGTTATACCGTTTGTTGCTTAGTCACTGCTAACCAGTCACATCGTAACACTTGCCCAGTATCATTCAGTTGTAAAAATAATTGATTCGAATGAGTTTGATTTCGCGGTGAACGTAATGCATGTTCGATACAATGATCTACTTCAAGTGCCACTGATGAATCGTCATACGCTGTAATTTGCTGTTGTGCCGCTCGTTGCGTGAGGTAGCGAATCACTTCGGGTGCATAGCCCAAAATAACAGCATGATGTTCGCGCAAGTGATCACCGATTTCTTTTAGTTTTAGTCTAATGATTTTTTCAATAGCCGCTTTGCCAGCAGGTAAAAATGGAACAATAAAAAATTTCTGACATAGCTTCATTGGTAATTTTTGACAGATTTCATTCATGATTAGTTTGGATAATGACTCAGTCGTATTCGTTGACTCTTGAGCTTTCTTTTCACTCATGATGAGTTGTAATAAATTCCCCGCGCTTTGTTCAGGGGAATCATCTGGTTGATTCGCTGCGCCATGTAAGTGTTCCGCACCCAATGTCGTCGTGAAAATAAAGCAGGCTTGATGGAATGAATAAACAAGATGTTGTTGATCTTCAAGCTGATGATTCGAAAGTAATCGATACAATTCCTCACGAACTGAAGGTGTTGCTTGCTCAATATGCTCAAAAACAATGATTGCATAAGGCATTTGCTGGATCAGAGATTTGAGCGTTAAAGATGATAAAGATGAATTTTTTCTAATAGATAAATCAAGAAGCGAAGTACCAGTTGAAAGATCATCAACATAATAAATCATATTTGTTTGTTTATAAAAATAATGCGCTAGCATTTTGATCGCAGTATTTTTACCACAGTGTTTTGGACCTGCAAATAAAAAATGGGTCAACTCATTTTTGGGCGCATTAAGTTGCATTTTGTGCTGTTGTAAATGTTTTGTGATGAGCTGAATAGCAATATCTTGTTCATAAATTTTTTGTTGAAGATGAGTCATCAAGTCTTTTGCATTAAAGTGGTGTGAAATCAATTGTGCTGCTGGAATTTGAATCCAAGATGACAACACATTCGCAATGAATTGTAGCGTCAGCACAGGGTGACTTGCTTGCGTATCATGGCCTGCTTCTTGGTGAGCACGAGCTGCTGTACTATCCAACAATAGTATTGCCTTTTCTACCGCTTGATATGTACTGATATACTGCTTCGCTAAGGTGTATGTTTGCGACAATAATAAATCGGGAATGATGACATGATGGTACGCTTCTAGTGCGACTCTTTCTAATTTAAGAATATTTAAAGCATCAACTTCGGTCAGTGTTGGTAACGATAACTCTAGATAATCTTGTTGTAAGCTTCGTGGCATAACGCCATCATGTTCAGTAAAGGCTAGCATTCTGCATAATGGATGCGAGCTTAATTTTCTGATAAAAGGCGTTTGTAGATAATAAATCGATTGTGAATGATCAGGAATATGTATACAGATGATGAGTATTTGGTCTTGCTGAGATAAAGCATCATACAACTCACAAACTATTTTCTCGCGTTCAATTTGTTCAGATAAAAGCAATGATATTTCTAATTGTAATATCCAGATAGGTGATGATGGATGAGTATGATGCTGCTGATTTAATGCTGCATGCAATACTTCACAAAAATGAAATAAACATCTAGCGGATAAATTAGTTTTGATTAAAGCATGATGCGTATATTTACGATTAATCGTATCAATAATAATTGGAATATGAGAATGGTCTTTAAACAATTGACTCGCATTTTTTTTGGCACAAGTGGATGTTATCAAAGTGCCGAATGGTTGGAGCAAGGTTTCAAACGGGATGTTTTTCATATCATCTTTCTACTTTCTACTAGCAAGCTGTTTATTTTGAAGCAATCCACCTTCAAACTCACATTCTTTAGAACTTGCTGCACAATGCATGTGACCGCTAACGGAATACCAATAATGGTGCGCTAATTTTTTGGGTTTGAAATGATCTTTTGCAAGATAAGCTTCTAAGGTAGAGCCTGATTTATCACGATAATAGCAATGGATTCTTCCTGGTGTTTTCTTATTGTCAGACCATGCAGCTAATACAAAAGCTTCTACTGCTTTTTTAAATTGTTGTTCTCTGGCGCTAGAAAGTTGTTTGTGATCATCACTATCGTATGCTTTCCAGCTAGTCAATTTCAAATGTTTGAGTTCGCTAACTTTAGGACAAGTTTCTGCATACACCATCTGCAAACTTAACAAGGTGATGATTGCAGCTAATGAAGCGATATATTTAAACATGTTGAGATCCTCCATGAAGATCCCAACATTATATCGTTAATGACTGGCTAATATCGATAATAATCTGGTTTGTAAGGTCCATCGCCAGAGATGTTGAGGTAATCTGCTTGCTCTTTTGTGAGCGTCGTTAAATGAGCGCCTAATTTTTTAAGATGTAAGCGTGCAACCATTTCATCTAATATTTTAGGAAGAACGTAAACACCGATAGTGTATTTTTCGGGATGTTGCCACAGTTCAATCTGTGCTAAGACTTGATTGGTAAAAGAAGTAGACATGACAAAACTAGGATGACCCGTAGCACAACCAAGATTCACTAAACGACCTTCAGCGAGGACGATGAGCTTATGATTGTTAGGCAGAATGACGTGATCCACTTGAGGTTTGATATTATCCCAGCGATATTGTTTCAGGGAAGCAATATCAATTTCTGAATCGAAGTGACCGATATTGCAAATGATCGTTTGATCTTGCATCTTCAACATGTGTTCGTGAGTAATGACACGCACATTGCCTGTCGCTGTTACAAAAATATTTCCAATGTGAACGACTTCATCAAGTGTCACGACACGATAACCTTCCATCGCGGCTTGTAAAGCACAAATCGGATCAACTTCTGTAATAAATACAGTGGCGCCGAATGCGCGTAATGCTTGTGCGCAGCCTTTACCAACTTCACCATAACCACAAACGACTGCAATTTTGCCGGCAATCATGACATCGGTTGCACGCTTAATACCATCGATGAGTGATTCTCTGCAGCCGTATAAGTTGTCAAATTTCGATTTGGTGACGGAATCATTGACGTTGAAGGCAGCTACTTTTAATTCGCCGCGTTTATGCATTTCATATAAACGATGCACGCCAGTTGTGGTTTCTTCTGAAATGCCTTTTACTTCTGAAAGTAATTGTGGATAGTCTTGATGCATGATGAGGGTTAAGTCGCCGCCATCATCTAAGATCATATTCGGATGCCAGTTGTTCGGTCCCGCAATTGTTTGTTGAATACACCAAACATATTCTTCTTCCGATTCACCTTTCCATGCAAACACCGGGATACCTGCTGCAGCAATAGCAGCTGCCGCATGATCTTGTGTTGAAAAGATATTACAAGAAGACCAACGTACTTCGGCGCCTAAATCAATCAGTGTTTCAATGAGCACAGCGGTTTGCACCGTCATATGTAAACAACCTGCAATGCGCGCGCCTTGTAATGGTTTTTTGTTTTTATAAAGTTCCCGCAATGCCATGAGACCAGGCATTTCTGTTTCAGCTATGGCGATTTCTTTGCGGCCCCATTCTGCAAGACTTAAATCAGCAACTTTAAAATCAGACGAGTGTTTATTCATTGCGGTGACAGGCATGGTGTGTTCCTTTATTTAAGATGTGCATCGCGCTTCAGTAATGCTACTTTATCGAGCGCTTCCCAAGATGCTTTGATGTCATGGCGGCCAAAATGTCCGTAGGCTGCAGTTGGTTTGTATATTGGTTGCAATAAATCTAACATTTTAATGATGCCATACGGTCTTAAATCAAAATGTTTGTTAATTAATTTAATGATGTCGGAATTTGGGATTTTGTTCGTGCCGAAAGTTTCGACATGAATGGAAGTCGGTTCTGCAACACCAATCGCATAAGAAATTTGAATTTCGCAACGATCAGCAAGTCCTGCTGCCACAATATTTTTAGCGACGTAACGAGCGGCGTAAGCTGCTGAGCGATCAACTTTCGATGGATCTTTTCCAGAAAAACAACCACCACCGTGACGTGCCATGCCACCATACGTATCAACCATAATTTTTCGGCCTGTTAAACCGCAATCCCCTTTGGGCCCGCCAATCACGAAACGTCCAGTGGGATTAATAAAATATTTTGTTTGCGTCAGCCATTCTTTCGGAATGATGGGTTTAATGACCTCTTCGATGACTGCTTCAACAAGATTGGAATGAGAAATATCTGGATGATGTTGCGTAGAAAACACAATTGCTG
>Ga0206869_1077_pt1 | contig 20134 bp, 21 predicted proteins | sample Alteio_BWOrgCont_35_FD_152618 | JGI IMG/M metagenome (GOLD analysis project Ga0206869, IMG submission 152618) | Enriched cells from forest soil in Barre Woods Harvard Forest LTER site, Petersham, Massachusetts, United States -... | ecosystem: Environmental > Terrestrial > Soil > Temperate forest >... | reverse complement strand
CCTCCGAATGGCCGATGAACACCGGCACGCGCACGCAGGTGGCCGTCACTTCGATGTCCGCGCCCAGGATTTTCTTCGTCTCCTGCACTATTTTCCATTCTTCCTTGGTGCTGCCGTCGTCCATGAAAACGTCGATATGCGGGATAACGTTGAAGGCGATGCGCTTGGTAAATTTCTTGGCCGGGCGGTGCTCGTGGATGAAGAGATCCTTGGTCTGCATGAACAGCTCGTCCATCGCATCCTTGCCTGCGCCGGAAACCGACTGGTAGGTCGAGACCACGATGCGCTTGATGGTGGCCGCGTCGTGCAGGGGCTTCAGCGCCACGACCAATTGCATGGTCGAGCAGTTCGGGTTGGCGATGATATTGCGACGGCGGAAGCCTTCGAGCGCCTGCGGATTCACCTCCGGCACCACGAGCGGTATGTCGCGCTCCATGCGGAAAAAGGAGGTATTGTCGATGACGACGCAGCCCGTGGCGGCGGCGCGCGGCGCATGCTCCTTGGAAACGGCCGCGCCGGGTGAGAAAAGCGCGATATCGGTGCCGTTGAAGTCATAGTCCGCGAGCGATTTCACCTTGAGGATTTTCGTGTCGCCGAAGCTCACTTCCCTGCCGCGCGATTTCTCCGAGGCGAGCGCCACCATCTCGCGCACCGGGAACTTGCGTTCCGCGAGGATATTGATGATTTCGCGCCCGACATTGCCGGTGGCGCCGACGACTGCGACTTTATAGGCCATAACCCCACCTTTATATATTGATTCTAATCCGTAAAAACCTGAGGAAAAATAACAGCAAAATCCCTTACGATCCAGTGTAATCAAATCTTAATACTGGCCTCGCGGCTCCCGTGCTAAATTTCTATCCAGTTGAATAGCCATCAGGAGATTAGCCATGAGCACGAAAATGCCGAACCTTCAGCCGGATCATGTGCAGGAACATTTTGAGCATCCTGCGGAGCGCGGTAGCGAACAGCCCCAAAGGGCAGTTGTCTCTAAAGTTATACCGCATGAAGGCGAGCTTCAGCCAGTTCCTGGTAGGGTTGCCGCTGTGCAGGAAGTGGCACATCTCGGAAATGATGGCCAGACCCCGCCTGCTCCGGAAGGGAATAAATGGACAAAACTTTCCGGCGGCGATGGCGGTTTGCCTGCGCTTAAGCCGCGCGATAAAGCCGCGATCGAAATCGATTTCTAGGCTGCTTTCTCCGTTTTCGCGAGCCCCGCGAGCGCTTTGACAATGGCGTCGCCCATCTCGCTCGTCGAGGTTTTGCGCCCGCCATCCTGCATGATGTCGGCAGTGCGGTAGCCCTGCGCCAGCACTTCCGTCACGGCCTTCTCCAGCAAATCGGCCTCCTTGCCCATATCGAAGGAATAGCGCAGCATCATCGCGAAGGAGAGAATCGCCGCAATCGGGTTGGCGACGCCCTTGCCCGCGATGTCCGGCGCGCTGCCGTGTACAGGTTCGTAAAGGGCAGGGAGCCTGCCGTCTTTGGCCCTGGCGCCCAGCGAGGCCGAAGGCAGCATGCCGAGCGAGCCCGTGAGCATCGCCGCGCAGTCGGAGAGAATATCGCCGAAGATATTGCCGGTGACGATGACGTCGAACTGCTTGGGGTTGCGCACGAGCTGCATCGCGGCATTGTCCACATACATGTGCGAGAGCGCGATGGCGGGATATTCCCTGTCGCGGATTTTCTGTACTTCCTCACGCCACATTTCCGTGCATTCGAGCACGTTGGCCTTGTCCACCGAGCAGACCTTCTTGTTGCGCTTGGCTGCGAGATCGAAGGCCACGCGCGCGATGCGGTGCACTTCCGGGCTCGTATAGACCATGGTGTTGACGCCCCGGCGCGTGCCGTCGGGAAGCGTTTCCACGCCGCGCGGCGTGCCGAAATAGACGTCCCCCGTCAGCTCGCGCACGATGACGATATCGAGCCCCGCAATCACCTCGCGCTTGAGCGTCGAGGCGTCGGCGAGCGCGTCGAAGCAGATGGCCGGGCGCAGGTTGGCGAACAGCTCCAGCTCCTTGCGCAGGCCGAGCAGGCCGCGCTCGGGGCGGTGTTTGAATTCCAGCTTCTCCCATTTCGGCCCGCCGACCGCACCCAGCAATATGGCGTCGGCCTTGTGCGCCGCTTCCAGCGTTTCCTCAGGAAGAGGGCCACCGGTATTGTCGTAAGCGATGCCGCCCACGAGCGCCGACGAGGTGATGAACTTCGTGTCCTTGTTCTTGTTGAACCAGCCGATGACTTTTACCGTCTCGGCCACCACTTCGGGGCCGATGCCGTCGCCGGGGAGAAGAAGAATGTGCGTCATGTCATGCTGCTTTCAGTAGGTCCGCGAAAGGCGGAGCGAGCTTCGTATCATAAACCGTGACTTTCTCCCATACGTTCTGCACGATGTAAGGGTCGGTTGTATGCCAGGCGTCGAATGCCTCGCGCGAGGGAAATTGCGCCGAGATGATGGAGCCCACCATTTTGCCGTCTTTATCGGTGATGGCCGCGCCGAAAATCAGATTCGCACGGTGCTTGACCACGCTTGCCAGATGCGCCTCCCGCGCCGCCATGCGGCGGTTGAGCGCATCCGGGTCGGTCGCGTCGAAGGCGATAAGGGTGAATTGTTTCATGGGAGTTTTTCCTTTTAACTTGCGTAAAGCCACGGCTCGGCGGCTTTCTGCTTCGTCTCGAAGTCGCTTATGGCGTCGAGCTTTTCCATGGTGAGGCCGATATCGTCGAGCCCGTTCATCAGGCAATGCTTGCGGAAGGGGTCGAGATCGAAATTAAAGGAATGGTTGCCTGCGGTCACTTTCTGCTGCGCCAGATCGACGGTGATGTTCTGCGCCGCTTCCGCCGTCTGCATGAGCGTCTCGACTGCCTCGGCGGGCAGAATCACGGGCAGTATGCCATTCTTGAAGCAATTATTGTAAAAAATATCGGCGTAGGACGGCGCGATGACGCAGCGTATGCCGAAGTCCAGAAGCGCCCAGGGCGCATGCTCGCGCGACGAGCCGCAGCCGAAATTCTCGCGCGCCACCAGGATCTGCGCGTGGGTGTAAGGCTCGTGATGCAGCACGAAATTATCGTTGCGCTTGCCGTTCACGTCATAACGCATCTCGTAGAACAGCCCTTCCTTCAGGCCCGTGCGCTTGATGGTTTTTAAAAACTGCTTCGGGATTATCATGTCGGTGTCGACATTCTCGATCGGCAGCGGGGCGGCGATGGCGGTGAGGGTGGTGAAAGGTTGCATAAGATTCAGTCTTTGGTCGTTAGTCTTTGGTTATTAGTGACAATGATAGGAGGTTGTGCGGAATTAGATATGCTGAACTTCAGCTTATTCAGCATTTTTCCAATTTCATCACCGGCATCCTGCAGGTTATTGTTAGCGCTTTCGGATAGTATGCCAATATTCTTGCGATAATGGCTTGCGTTAGCAGTTCGGCAAGAGAACCGTTCGCGATTGCTATGAACTGAATAAATTCTTTATTGCTCTGGCGAGCGCACCCTTCGGCGATGTTGGATGCGACGGAGACTGCGCAGCGGCGCATTTGTGATGTCAGCCCGTAAAGTTCGGAAGTGGGAAAGGGCTTTGTATATTCATAAACGGTGCCAGCAAAGGCAATTGCCTTTTTCCAAACCGTCAAATTTTTATATCCGCCCGTATACATATTTAATTAACGACTAAAGACCAAAGACTAACGACTAATTTAATTCCCGCACATCCGCGAGTTTCCCCCGCACCGCCGCCGCCGCGGCCATGGCCGGGCTCATCAGGTGCGTGCGCCCGCCGCGGCCCTGCCGTCCCTCGAAATTGCGGTTCGAGGTCGAGGCGCAGCGCTCGCCGGGTTCGAGCCGGTCGGCGTTCATCGCCAGGCACATGGAGCAGCCGGGCTCGCGCCACTCGAATCCCGCTTCGGTGAAGATGGTGTGCAGCCCTTCCTTCTCCGCCTGTTCCTTCACAAGCCCGGAGCCGGGGACGATCATGGCGAGCTTGACGTTGCCCGCGACTTTTTTGCCCTTCACGATTTTCGCGACCTCGCGGAAATCCTCGATGCGGCCGTTGGTGCAGGAGCCGATGAACACCTTGTCGATGGGCACTTCGGTGAGGCGCGTGCCGGGCGTGAGGCCCATATAGTCGAGCGCGCGCTCGATGGCCTTGCGGCGATGCTCGTCCTGCTCAGCTGCGGGGTCGGGCACGCGCGCGGTGATGGGCAGCACGTCCTGCGGGCTCGTGCCCCAGGAGACTTGCGGCACGATTTCGTTCGCATCCAGCGTCACTTCGCGGTCGTACGTCGCGCCTTCGTCGGAAGTGAGCATCCTCCATTCGGCGACGGCCTTGTCCCAGTCCTTGCCCTGCGGCGCCATGGGGCGGCCCTTGAGATAGCTGAAAGTGGTCTCGTCCGGCACGATGAGGCCCGCGCGCGCGCCGGCTTCAATCGTCATGTTGCAGACCGTCATGCGGCCTTCCATCGAGAGGCGCTGGATGGCGTCGCCCGCATATTCGATGACATAGCCCGTGCCGCCCGCCGTGCCGATGCGGCCGATGATGGCGAGCACGATGTCCTTGGCGGTGACACCGGGAGGCAGCGCGCCGTTCACGGTCACGCGCATGTTCTTCGCGCGCTTCTGGATGAGAGTTTGCGTGGCCAGCACATGCTCCACTTCGCTCGTACCGATGCCGAAGGCGAGCGCGCCGAACGCGCCGTGGGTGGCGGTGTGCGAGTCGCCGCAGACGATGGTCATGCCCGGCTGGGTCAGGCCCTGCTCGGGGCCGACGATATGCACGATGCCCTGGCGCTTATCGTCCATTTTAAAATAGGTGACGCCGAATTCGCGGCAATTATCCTCCAGCGTCTGGACCTGGATGCGCGAGGTCTCATCCTTGATGCCGCGTGCGCGGTCGGGCGTGGTAGGGACGTTGTGATCGGCGACCGCGAGCGTCGCGTCGGGGCGGCGCACCTTGCGGCCCGCCACGCGCAGGCCCTCGAAGGCCTGCGGGCTTGTCACTTCGTGAATCAGATGGCGGTCGATATAGAGCAGGCAGGTGCCGTCGCTCGCCTGATGCACGAGATGGGAATCGAAGATTTTATCGTAGAGGGTTCTGGCTGACATGCGATGACTCGATGATTCGATGACTCGAATTATCGTGCTGTCGAATCATCAGTGTTAAAAACTACTCGGCGGCGGTTTCCGTGACCTCGACTTCGCGCTTCTCGCGAATTCGGGCGGCTTTGCCGGTGAGGCTGCGCAGGTAGTACAGCTTCGCGCGGCGCACGTCGCCACGGCGAATCAGGTCGATGCTGTCCAGGCGCGGGGAGTAGAGCGGGAAGATACGCTCGACGCCTTCGCCGTGGCTGATCTTGCGCACGGTGAACGCGGAATTGAGGCCGGCGTTCTTGCGCGCGATGCAGACGCCCTCGAAAGCCTGGATACGCTCGTTGTCACCCTCGATGATGCGCACGTTCACGCGCACCGTGTCGCCCGGAGCGAAAGCGGGGATGTTCTTGCCTTCCGTCAGTTTCGCGGTGTAGGCCTGCTCCAGTTTCATCAGCGTATTCATGTCCTTCACGTCCTATCGTTTTTCGCTCTCGTCCACAAATCGGGCCGCCGAGCCTGGGTTATTTCTTCCGCTTCGTTCAGGCGCCAGTCGCGGATGGCTGCATGATCGCCGGATAGTAGCACGTCTGGCACGGATCGTCCATTCCAGATGGGCGGCCTAGTATAATGAGGATATTCAAGCAGTCCAGCAAAATCAGTAGCTAAACCGAAACTTTCTTCGGCCAGGGACTGCGCCGCGCCCATCACTCCGGGGATCAGCCGCACGCAGGCGTCAAGCAGCGCCAGCGCCGCGATTTCCCCGCCCGAAAGGACGAAATCCCCGAGGCTTATTTCCAGCGGCGCGCGCGCCTCTAAAACCCGGTTATCCACCCCCTCGTAGCGGCCGCAGAGGAGGATGAGTTGCTCTCTGGAAAGTTCCCGCGCCAGGCCCTGATGGAACGGCATGCCGCGCGGGGTGAAATAAATGAGGCGGGCTTGGGGTTCACGCTGCAAGGCATGGGCGATGGCGGCCTCGACGACATCGGCGCGCATGACCATGCCCGCGCCGCCGCCATAGGGCGTATCGTCTACCGTCTGGTGCTTGTCCTTCGCGAAATCGCGAATCTGGATGGCGTCCAGGCTCCATAATCCTCTCTCAAGCGCCTTGCCCGCAAGCGAATAGGCAAGCGGCCCGGGGAACATTTCAGGAAACAGCGTGAGCGCGGTGGCGGAGAAGGGGGCCTCACTCATCGCCGAGCGGCTCCGGCGGCGCGATGACCGCGATGCCTTGCTCGGGGTCGACGCGGGGAAAGGTCTTGCGCGTGAAGGGCAGTAATTCTTCCGTACCGTCCGCGCGCGTCACTTCCAGCAGGTCGCCCGCGCCGAAATTATGCACGCCGGTGATGCTGCCATAGTCCGCGCCGTCTCCGGTCGTGACGCGCAGCCCCATGAGATCCTCATGGTAATATTCATGCGCGCCCGCTTTGGGCAGCGCCTCGCGCGGCACCAGAAGCTCGGTATTGCGCAGAGCATCCGCTCCTTCCCGCGTGGTCACGCCATCGACGCTCGCGATGAGCGCGTCCTTCGTGCCGCCGGTGACGGTGACGGCGTAGCTTTTGCCGGAAGCGTCGCGCAAAGGTCCGTAAGCGGTGATGTCATGAGGGTCGGCGGTGAAGCTGCGAAGCTTGACCTGGCCGCGAACGCCGTGCGCGCCGGTGATGACGCCTAAGGGAATAAGACGTTGTTTGTCGTTCGTTGTTTGCCTGTCGTGAAGAGATTTCTTCATTGTCGTCCTCTAAAAGCGAACAACTAACAACAAACAACCAATAACGAACGACCCGCTTTTAAGCGGCAGGCGCCGCTGCGGGAGCGGGAGCTGCTTCGGCCGCGGCTTCTCCGCCCTTTTTCTTCGAGCCGGTGCCTTTGGCCTTGGGCTTGTAGGTGGGCTTCGTCTTGAGGACGCCGGCGGCGCGCAGGAAGCGGGCGACGGTATCGGAAGGCGTGGCGCCGGTCGAGAGCCAGTAGGTCAGGCGCTCGGCGTTGAAGGTGAAGCGCTTCGCATCGTCCTTGGCAAGCTGGGGATCGTACGTGCCGAGCTTTTCAATGAACTTGCTGTCGCGCGGGCTGCGCGAATCGGTCGCAACAAGGCGGTAATAGGGGTTTTTCTTCGATCCGCCGCGGCTGAAACGCAGTGCAGTTGCCATAAGTCTTCCTTAGAGTTGAAATCCAATTCGAGGCGCGCCTTATAGCACCAAGCAAACGGAATTTGAAGCGAAAAATAGCTCTTCCGCAAAAGCCGCGCGCGTCCTGCCTCGCGCCCCGCTTCTTTTCATGGTTTTTTTGCCTGCCCGGTGCTAAGCATAACGCCACATCAAGCCCGTGCACGCGGAAGGTCGTATATGATAAAATCATATAAAAATCATGCTTTTACTCTGATAGAACTATCGATAGTGCTTATCGTCATCGGCTTGATCATAGGTGGCATCGTGGTAGGCAGGCACATGATACGCCAGTCGCAGGTCATGAGCATGATGGTGGACGTGCAGAGCTATACGAGCGCGGTAAGCAACTTTCAGAAGAAATATAACGCGCTTCCGGGCGACATGGTGAACGCCACGAGCTTCTGGGGCTCGGTGACGACGCCCACCAACGGCAATACCTGCTATCAGGCGGTGGGCACGGGCACCCAGACCTGCGACGGCAACGGCAACGGCCAGATAGACTGGTGCTCCTACGAAAGCGGCCGCGCCTGGCAGCATCTCGCCAATGCCGGCATGATCCAGGGAGCTTACCCCCAATCCGGAGCGGGGACCTGCTGGACCTGGTCGCCCGGGGTGGACGTGCCCACGCCCAAGATAGGCGGCGCCTATTTTATGATGGGCTACAAGGGGACGGTGGTCTATTCCGGCGTCGGTCCTTTGCCTGCGGACTTCCCGGCCGTCTACAATCATGTGATTTTACTGACCGGAAGCACCACGGGCACCGGCGCGCTTTCCAGCTCCGAGGCGCAGGGCTTCGACACGAAATACGATGACGGCAGCCCGTCGAGCGGCAATGTGCTCACTCCGGCATCTACCGGCTATTCCTATGGCTGCACTACCAATGTTAGTTACCTGCTGGCGCAATACGTCACCAACGCCACGAGCAACGTCTGCCAGCTTTATTTCATCACGGGATTCTGACGGGCAACGAATAACCAATAACTAATAACTAACGACCGGTCATCACATCGGCAGCAGATTCTTCAAGCCGCCGCGCAACATGCCCTTCTTGCCCAGCTTCTTCATCTGCTTCATCATCGTCTCCATCTGCTGCCAGGCTTTGAAGAGCTTGTTGATGTCCTGCACCGTCGTGCCGGAGCCGGAGGCGATGCGCTGCTTGCGGCTGCCGCTTAAGCTCTTGGGATTCTCGCGCTCATAGGGCGTCATGGACATGATGATGGCTTCCTGGCGCTTGAGGATATTCTCGTCGATATTGGCGTCCGCTATCTGCTGCTTGATCTTGCCGATGCCGGGAAGCAGGCCCATGAGCCCGCCGACGCCGCCGATCTTTTTCATGTTGCGCAGCTGCGCCAGCAGATCGTTGAAGTCGAACGAGCCTTTCCTGAGCCGCTCGGCCATCTCCAGCGCCTGCTCCTTGTCGATGGACTCGGCTGCCTTCTCGACGAGCGAGACGACGTCGCCCATGTCCAGGATGCGGCTGGCGATGCGCTCCGGGTGAAACTCCTCGAATTCGGTGAGCTTCTCGCCCATGCCGGCGAACTTGATGGGCTGGCCGGTCACCGAGCGCATGGAAAGCGCCGCGCCGCCGCGCCCGTCGCCGTCGAGCCGCGTGAGCACGATGCCGGTGAGCCCGATTTTCTCATTGAATTGTTTGGCGATGGTGACGGCGTCCTGGCCTGTGAGCGCGTCGGCCACGAGCAGCGTCTCCTGCGGCTGCGCCAGATCCTTCACCGCCTTAAGCTCGCCCATCAGCTCGTCGTCGATATGCAGGCGGCCTGCGGTATCGAGCAGCAGCACGTCATAGCCTTCGAGCCGCGCCATGGCGAGCGCGCGTTTGGTGATGGCGAGGGGCTTCTCGCCTTCCACGATAGGCAGCGCGCCGACCTCGGCCTGTTTCGCCAGCACGTCGAGCTGATGCTGCGCGGCGGGGCGGTAGATGTCGAGCGAGGCCACCAGCACTTTCTTGCGGTAGCGGTTCTTGAGCCGGAGCGCGAGCTTGCCGGTCGAGGTCGTCTTGCCCGAGCCCTGCAGGCCCGCCATGAGGATAACGACTGGCGGCGCGGCGTTCAGGTCCAGTCCCGCATGTTCGCTGCCCAAGAGCTCCGTCAGGTGGTCCTGCACGAGCTTGATGACCATCTGCGCGGGCGAGATGCTCTTGATGACTTCCGCTCCCAGCGCCTTAGTCTTAAGGCTCTGGGTGAATTCCTTTACGACCGGCAGCGCCACGTCGGCTTCGAGCAGCGCGATGCGCACTTCGCGCAGCGCCGCGTCGATATCAGCCTCGGAAAGCACGCCCCGGCCCCGAAGCTTGCCCAGGATGCCGGTCAGTTTGTCGGAAAGTTTGCTGAACATGGGGGGAAACTAAGGATAAAGCGGAGCAGCGTCAAGGGCGGGGCAAGGGAAATCCGCTTTATGGTATAATGGCTTTTCGGGATAATGATTGACAATCGGTCGCGCACCCTTATTTTGCGGTTGTCTCTTTTCCAGGGCCTTCTGGCAGGCCCCTTCAAAGGGAGCTCGTAGCTCAGTCGGTAGAGCACCTGACTTTTAATCAGGTTGTCGCGGGTTCGATTCCCGCCGAGCTCACCATTGCCAAAGGTGACGTATCATGCGGTATTTGCGGTATATTATTCCCATTTTTCTGCTTGGCTTCGCCCTGCCCGCGATGGCGGGGATCGACTGGTTCGCCAGCGGCAACCCGTCCAACGACAAGCTGCTGCGCATGACGACGGAGAAAGCCCAAGGAGAGGCGCTGGCGCGGGCGATAGGCAATTGCACGCCGTCCAAGCCGTTTTACATGGGCACCGAGCTGCATCCGCCCAACCGGTTGGTGTCCTTCTGGAGCCTTACCTGCGACAATCTCGACAAGAGCTTTATGATAGCCATCGCGCCGGATGAGACAGGCAGCACGAAAGTCATCTCCTGCAACCTGCTGCACGGCAATCCCTGGAAGTGCTACAACAAGCTCAGGACGCTGAAGTGATTCATGCGCGGAACATGAAATAAACCGCGCCCACCATGCACAGCGATGCATAGAGGAAATTGATCGTCAGCGGCTTATCCATATAGAACGTGGCGAAGCAGGCGAACACCGTCATGGTGATGACTTCCTGGATTATCTTGAGCTGCCCGAGCGAGAAGGTCCTGTAGCCGATGCGGTTGGCGGGCACCTGCAGCATATACTCGAAGAAGGCGATGCCCCAGCTCACCAGAATCGCCACGATGAGCGGCTTGGTGTTGAGATTCTTCAGGTGGCCGTACCAGGCGAAGGTCATGAAGATGTTCGAGCCGATGAGCAGCAGGATGGTTTGCATGAATGGGGTCCTTTTATGGATTTCTCTCCCATAGGCGATAAATCCATCAATGTTGTTTGTCCATCTGCGTCTCGGGCACGCGCCATAAAAAAACGATTGCCCCGAGGAGGGCGACGGCTGCGAAACAGGCGAAGGTGGCCGGAAATCCCAGATGCTCGGTGATGAAGCCCTGTGCGAGCGGCCCCGCCACGCTGCCGGCGGCCAGCGCCGTCTGCATGACGGCGAGCAATGTATTGAAAGCGCCCTTGCCGCGCGTGAGATCGCCGCACATCAGGCAGATGACGACGCCGTAAATGCCCGCGCCGATGCCGTCGAGCGTCTGAATCGCCAGCAGCAGCGTCGGATCGGTAGTGAGCGTGTAAAGGATAATGCGCACCGGCAGCACGAGGAAGGCGATGGCGAACACCGGCTTGCGCCCCCGGCTCGTGCAGTAGCGGCCCGCGAGATAGGCGACCGGCACCATCACCGCCTGTGCCACCAGCACCACCCAGGCGACCTTGTCGTCGCCACTGCCCAGATGCTTAAGGTAAAGTCCCACGAGCGGCATGATAGGCGCGTTGGCGAGATGAAACAGCGCGACGCTTAAGACGAGCGCGAGGATGGTCTTGTCCTTGAGCAGGCCGCGAATATGCTGCATCAGCTCGTGCGTATCCTGAAAATCGGTGACGCCTTTCTCGCCGGAGATATTGGGATCCAGCTCCTTGCGGCGGATGAAATAAAGGCTCAGCGCGGCGAGGATGGAAATGATGCCCGTGACGAAAAACACTGAGGCGATGCCCGTATATTTGACGAGCATCAGCGCAAGCAGGGCGGAGGCGATATTGCCGCCATGGTTCCAGCACTGGTTCATGCCCATCGTGCGGTCGAAACGGTCGTGCCCCGCGAGCGAGAGGGCGAGCGTGGCGAGCAGCGGCACGAAAAAAGCTCCTGCCGCCCCGGAGACGAACAGCACGATATTCACCAGCACGACATTATCCGCAATCGCCGGCAAAATGCTGTAACAAAGGCCGAGCGTGAGCGACGTGGCGGCGAGCAGCACTCTGCGCCATGGCATGCGGTCGGAGATGACGCCCGCGGGAAGCTGGAAGAGCAGCGTGCCCAGCCCCGCCATGGAAGCGGCGATGCCTATCTCGCTATAGCTCCAGTGCTTCTGCTTCAGGTAGGCGCTCAGGAAAGGCAGAATGACGCCCGCCATCTCCGCAAGGAAGAAATTGGCGGCGTTCAGCGCGATGGTGCTGGCGGCGGACGGGGTGCGCGGCATCAAAAAAACTCTCCGCCGCCACTAAGCGGAAAAACGGATAAATTCGCTATGGGATAAAGCGGCAGCGCTTTGGCGAGACCGTCTTAGAAGGTGTCGTCTTCAGATCACCCATAACGATACCACCCACCTATCGCCACGCTCAAATAAACAGCGGCAGCGCCTCGGCGAGACTGTCCTGGAAAATATAATCGGGCTTGAGCGCGCTTGCGGCCCTGGATTTCCCGGCCTCCTGCGTGAGCTGGAGCACTTCCTTCTCCCAGCCCGTCACCTCGTACATGATGGCGAGGCTGCGCGCGTGAAACGCGGCTTCGCTTATCTTCTTGCCGTAAGCGGCGAAGCCGAACGCCACGCCCGCGTTGCGCGCGAGCATGCCGTCGCGGAACTTGCTGTCGCCGACATAAAGCATGGAATCGAGCATGCGCTTCAGCGCCGGGGCGTATGGCGTCTGCTTGAGGGTGAGCTGCGTGCTCACGTCGCGCTGCACCGGCGAGCCCGGCGGCAGCTCGTCGAGCAGCCAGGCTTTCTCATGGATGACGCGGAACACGTCTTCGACCCCGAGGTCGGCGGGCACCCGGCCATGGCGCTGCGCCTCGTCGAGTGCGACGGCGGCGATCAGAAACGGGTGCGGCTTTTTCAGGTGCCCTCCCTGCATGGCGGGCGGGAAGGTTTTCTGGTAGGTGCCTTTGAGCTTCAGCGGCTCGGCGCGCGAAGGGTAGGAGTAAAACCCGTCCACCAGCCCGCCCAGGCCCAGCCAGTCCAGCCCCAGCACGCCCGCATCGGCGGCGGCTTCGGTGATGACATAGATGCGAACCTTGCGTTTCTTGAGCGTGGTAAGCGTCTCGCGCAGGCCGGCGTATAGCGTGGTCACCGTCAGTTCTTTGCTCTTCTCGCGGCGGCGCGCCACGGCGCAGGCATATACCGTCTCGAAATTATCGCCCGCCGCCTTGAGGCAGGGCATGAGCCGCCAGGCGTCTTCGTCCCAGTCGGAGCCGAGCTGGCGGTGTGCCTCGGAAAGCTCCTTGCACAGCGTCTCGCGCTTTAAATGCGGCAGCGCCTTGAGCCAGACGGCGATGGCGTCGTCAATCGCCAGCCCGTATTCCAGCACCTCGTCATAGACGGTGTTGTGAAAATCGAGCGTGAGGATGGAAAAGGGGGCGGGCATATTTACTCACCTATGATGGCGGCGGGCGAAGGGTCCGCGAACCCGTCGAGCTTGCGTTTGGTGATGGCGCTCGAATGGGCGGGGAATCCTTCGTAATCCGATACGGTGACGATTGGATCTTTGAGCGCGTCGAAGCCCTTGCGCGTGTTCATGGCGAGGCTCGTGCGCTTCATGTAATCCCAGATGGAGGTAGCCGACCAGGTGCGCGCATGGCCGCCGGTGGGCAGCACTGCGTTCACGCCGATGCCGAAATTACCCATCACGATGGGCGTATATTCGCCGACCAGTATCTCGCCCACATGCAGCAGGCGCGGGACGATAGTCTCCGGCGATTTCACCTTCAGTTGCAGATGCTCGACCGCATATTCGTTGCAGAAGGCGATGGTCTCTTCGAGCGAGCGCGTGATCACGATGCCGCCATAGGTCGAGAAACCCTTGGCGCAGAATTCGCGGCGCTTCTCCGGCAGCTCGTTGATGATCGCAGGCAGCATCGCCGCGACGGCGGCGGCGAGTTTCTCCGAATGGGTGACGAGCAGCGAGGCGGAATCCGGCCCGTGCTCGGCCTCATTCAGCAGATCGCGCGCGGTGTTTTCCACATGCGCGGAATCGTCGGCGACGATGAGCGCTTCGCTCGGCCCCGCCGGCATGCCGGGGTTGATGACGTCGGACAGCATGCGGCGGGCGGCGGCGACAAAGGAATTACCCGGCCCCAGCACCTTGGCGACCTTGGGCACGGTCGCGGTGCCGTAAGCCAGCGCGGCGATGGCCTGCGCGCCGCCCACTTTATAGACGTGCCTGATGCCGCAGACTTTCGCGGTAAAGAGCGACGCGTCGTCCACGCGGCCTTCCGGCGTCGGCGGCGTGCAGACGGCGATCTCCGGCACGCCGGCCACCACTGCCGGGCCGCAGAGCATATACATCACGGAAGGGAATGCGCCCTTGCCGCGCGGCACATAGAGGCCGACGGAGGGCAGGGGCGAAATCTGCTCGCCCGCCCAGACGCCGGGCGTCACTTCGATAAGCCAGCGGCGCTCTTCGCGGTCGAGCTGCGCCTGGTGGAAGCGGCGCACATTGTCGGCGCAGAAGCGGATGGCGTCTTTGAGCTTGGCCGGAAGCCTTTTCGCGGCTTCCGCAAAATCTTCCTCGCTCGCCTTGATACGGCGCGGATCGAGATCGGCCCCGTCAAATTTCTTCGCGTAGCGCGCCAGCGCCTCGTCGCCGTGCATGCGCACATCCTCGATAATGGGCGCGACGATGTCGCGCACGCCGCCGATGTCCGTCTCGGAGCGCCGGAGGATTTTCTGGCGGGTTTCTTTCGGCGTCTCGTGCCAGCGGTAGGTGTTTATCTGCATGGTGTCCTTGTCCTTTTAGATTATGCGCGTTCCAGTTCGCGGAAGAAATCCGACAGCTCATCATGCCCGTCGATGGGAGCCGCCGCCAGCATCATCGCGACGCTGAAGCCCAGCAGTGACGTTTTCGGCGTATGGGAATTGCTGGCATTGCCCGCGTTCGCGCGCAGGTTCATCACCAGCGTCGGGCAGCAGAACAACGCCGAGCGCATATAATCCTGCCAGTTCCGCGGCAACAGGTTTTTTGCCTTCAGCGCCGCGATGAGCGGCTTCCATAGCCGGTCACGCTTGATGGCGAGGAATCGGCGGCGCAAGGGCGAGAGCGTCCAGTTATGCTCGACCTCGACATAACCATGCTGCGCGCTGAAACGGATGTCGAGTTTTGCGTCGGCTTCAGCAGCGTCGTAGAGCCATAGCGGGTGCGCAAAGATATTATGGAAGGTGGGTTTGATTTCGGCCAGCAGCGCCGGGATGTGCGGCCCCGCGAAAGCCGGGTCGAACAGCGACAAATGCGGCGGGCTGCCCTCGTTGAACCAGACATTGCCGTTATGCGCGTCGCCATGGGCCGCGACCGCCGGGTAGGCATCGCCCCGCCAGCGGTGCGCGGCAGGCGCCAGCAATTTCAGCGCGCGCGCGAAAGCCGCGTCCAGCGAGTCGTCGTAGGTGACGCCGTTGATATGCCATTTCTGCCGCGCGAGATCGTCGTAGGCCACGATGCTATTGCCCGGCAGCTCCAGTATTTTTTTCGCGTAGAACTGGCTATAGCGGCCACCAAGTGCGGCTTTTGGGTCGTCCTTGTCATCCACCAGCCTATGGTGGAAAAGCTGCAATATCGGCTCTTCGCCAAGTTTCTCCAGCGGCGCTTCATGCAACGTCGCGAGGTACCGCTCAAGCACCAGCGCGTCCAGCGCCTCCTGCGCCTTGAACACCCGCTCCATCTCGCTGTCAGGGGCGCTCAGCGCGTCCAGCCGCTTGCAGGCATCCGCCATGCGCTCAGCTTGCTTGAAGGGGTAAAGCAGCACCTGCTTGCCCACCTCGTGCGAGGCATACAGCGGCATCTCTACGGGATAGCCGTTATCTTCCAATAATTTGCTATTGTAATATTCCTTGAGGCCCTCTTCGTTTTCCTCGTGGTGGAATTTGAAGAACAGCGTTTCCACGCCGTTTTTATCGGGCTCGGCCAGATGCACGAACCCATTCACGGAATTGAGGCTCAGCGTGTCGCGGCGCACCTCCACCGACCGTATCGCCAGTGGAAACAGCGCGGACAGGAACCCGCGCAGGGAGGCTTCGGCCGCTTGCTCGCGGCCGCCGCGCGCATCCGCCTGGATGGCGGCTAGGGAGGGCTCGTTCATGGCCTCTTCTATAGCCTGATGGCCACACAAGAGTCAAAAGGAACGCTAATTCGCTCCTGGCTCGTCCACGGTTGCGGAATGGGTGACCAGTAATTGCTCCAGCCGGATCATATCAACCGGTTTTACAAGATGATGGCTGAATCCCGCCTCGCGCGACAGGCGGCGGTGCTCGGCCTCGTTCCAGCCCGTCTGGGCGATGAACAGGGTATTTTTCATCTCCGGGTCGGTCTGCATCGCGCGGCAGAGGTCATAGCCGCTCATACCGGGCAGGCTGATATCCATCAGCACGACATGGGGACGGTAGCTCTTGGCTTCGGCGATGGCGGCTTCGGCATTGCCTGCCGTGCGCACGTCATGGCCCATGATTTCTATCGTCCAGCCCATGGTCTTGGCGGAAGCCTCGTGGTCGTCGACTACCAGAACGCGCATAATGGTTATGTCCCTTTTTAAAAATGTGCCTATACGCAATCACCCGGCGGGGGATAAAAAATCCATTGGGCAGGATAGCGCCTGAATTCCACTTTGCCTAAATAAAAGGCATCTGCCTATTTTTTAGGCGGCGTCGGGACCGATTTGGCATGGGAGAGATCCTGGTCCATTTTGTGTATGAAACCGGCGCAGTCGCCATTGGTTCCGAGTCCCGGCTCGATGAAGGCCAGCAGCGCCGCCGGAGGTGCCAGCAGGGCCAGCAATGCCGCCGCGCCGCCCCGGGCGCCTAGCGCCACCGGGTCCAGCCCGATTTTCGGGTGCTTGAACGTGCCGCCGATGTCGATGGGGGAGCGCGCCGAGACCAGCGAAGCCTTGTGTGGGGAGACGTATAGCCTCAGGTCAAGCGCCTCATTCTGAAGATTAATCGTGCCTTTGCCGCGAATGGTCGTGACGTCCGTGTTCACCAGCAGCGCGCGCGTGTCCAGGATGCCGCCTTTGACCGAGAAGTCGCCCACTACGCAACTGATGGGCACCGGAGCGTCGCCGGTGAGAAGCAGCCCGGCGGTGCGGAACAGATCCAGCCCCATGAGGTTGAGCAGCAGCTTGCTCAGTATGCCGCCTTCCATGCCGATGCCGATATTGCCGTCGGAGGTCGCGAGTATGTCGCGCAGGGATTTTCCAGTGCCTTTTAATTCCGCCTTGCCGCCCAGCAAACCGGCGCTGACATTGTCTTTGCCGTAACGCTCGGCCAGGGGCTCGAACAGGGCGTTGAGCGAGAGCCGCTTGAACTCGACATTGAGGGTCGCGACCGGCGGCGTTTTTTTGCCTTCGATTTTGATATCGGCGTTGATGCTGCCGTCGGCGATGCCGAAGGAGACCGGATGCAGCCACAACACGCCGTCCTTCAGGCTTATCTTCATGTAGAAATCGTCGAGCAGGTTGGGCGTGCGCACATGCCTGCCGCGGAACGTGACGTCGGCATCCATCGCCAGGAGGCGCGAGATGTCGAGCGGCGCGTCGGGGATGACGCGGGTAGGATCGTCGGGCTGCTTGTGCGCGCCCACGAAGCCTGCCAAATCCGCCATGTTCAGATTGTCGGAGACGAAGTTGCCCTCGAAATAAGGCTGCCTGAGCTTCGGGTGCCAGACGATGTCGCCCTTGAGATCGCTGGCGCCGAGCTTGCCCGCCAGATGGGAAAATTTCCAGTCGTCGCCCTCGCGCGTCAGGTGGCCGCGCACTTTATAGGCCGGGGTGGGCGGCAGCGCGATGCCGGTGATGGGAAAGATGTCGGCGGCGTTCGCGCCGGAAATATCGAGCGTCACGTCGAACGCCTCGCCTTTAATGGGATCCTGCACGGTGCCTTTGACGTCGGCATGGGTATTGCCGATGTCGGTATGGATGCTGAAGGGATAGGGCTTGCTCGATTCGCGCAGCTCCAGGATGGAAGCGCCGGTGACGTCGAGCTTGAAAGGCGCTTTCTGATAGGTGCCCTTGCCGTGCAGCTCGATGGATTCCTGCATTTCCATATTGCCCTGCACGGTCGATATTTTAAGCGTGGTGTCGATATGCTTTACCGGATCGCGGTACGTAACGTCGCCGTCTTCGATGTTCAGCCGGTTGATGACGGGCGTGCTGAAACGGCTGGAGGGCAGGGGTTTCTTCAGCACCTGCGCCTGGGGGTTCTCGGTGAAGTTCCAGTTGGCGTCGCCTTTCTCGTTTTTCTCCAGCACCACCTTGGGCGTGGTCAGATCGACATCGGTGAAGACGATTCTGCCTTTCAGCAATTCCCAGGGCAGGATGGCGAATTCTATCTTATCGGCCTCGAACATGGTGGGCGTTTTCGACCATTCGGCGTTGCCGACTTTCACGCCGTGGAAAATAAAGCGCGGCTCGCGCTGGAAGACATGCATCTCTATCCGCCCTTCGAGCGCTATATTGCGTCCGCTCGTATGGGTGAGGTAGGTGCCGAGCTTGCCGGTGAAATAAGGCGAGGTGATGTAGAACAGGAGGCCCGCCACCGCAATCACGATGATGGCCAGGAGGATAAGCAGGAATTTAAAAAATCCCTTTATAAAACGGCGCGGTGTGTCGTTCATCAAAGCCTACCTTCGGGCAGAAGGAATAAATTCTCCATCGGCAGGCGGGGAGGCAGCCGTAAGGATTCGGTTGTATTGGGGGGTGGTGAATGGTGGATGGTGATTAGTGGCAATCGTCATCCCACGATTAAATCGCGGGATATGGCGTATTGGTGTTTTTCCGTCATTCCGAATTCGCGAGAGCAATTCCAGGGTATCCATAATAGATGGATCGCCTTAGAGTTTGCTTCGCAAACTCAGGCGATGACGAGGACAGAGCGGCTCCGCTCGCCAGGGACGAATGCGCATTCGTCACTCGCATTATGGAATCCTTATAGCCGCCTTATTCTCCCATATCGAAATTTGAAGCGGTGATTTCTAAAGTCACCTCCTCGTCTTAAAAAGCGGCAGATGGCCGCATGCAAAAAACAGCAATTTTTTAAGCTTAGGAGGGCCATGTATGGACATCTATACCCTTATCCATGATGATCATGAGGCGGCCAGGAAAATCATCGAGCAGATCGAGGCTTCCTCGTCCTACGTCAATCGGCTGTCGCTGTTCCACAAGCTGCGCATGGCGGTAGTGGCCCACAACGATGCCGAGGCCGGCTCTTTTTATGTGGCTCTCGAGGCGCATGCCGCCACGCGCCAGATAGCCGCGCGCTCGCGCACCGAGCATGAGGAAGCCGACACGCTCATGGACGATCTGCGCGACACTTCCATGGCACAGAGCATGTGGGAAGGCAAGTTCGCCGAGCTTAAGCGGGCGCTCATGGAACATATCGAGAAGGAGGAAACGCATGTTTTTGCCGCCGCCCGCCGCGTGCTCTCGGCCAAGATGGCTGCGGAGCTGGCCGATGCGATGCAACAGCTCAAGCTTATGCGCGAGCGCCTTATCAAACAGGCAAGCTAACGGTAGCGAATGCCATGGCACATTATGAACACACATTGCTGGCGTTACTCCGGGAGTCTCTCACTCCCGCGCATCGTGCGGAAAAAAGAGGGGAAGCCGACGCCGCTCCGGGCAAATTTGCAGGATCGGCGCACCATCAATCACTTAACCCGAAGGAGACATGATAATGAACAACGACCTCGCACGCTATAATCCCTGGAACTGGTTCCGCCAGGATGACAACTGGGGCCAGCGCGGCAGCAGCAGCGCCTATGGCCTGCCGTCCTACCCCGCTTCCTATTTCGGCCAGATGTCGGAGATGTACCGTCATATGGATCGGTTCTTCGACAATGCCTTCGGCCAGTTCAATCCCTTCTCCGCCAATGCCGTGCGCAACGTGACTTCGGCACTCACCGGCATGGACATCAAGACGAGTGATCGGGAATATACCATCAGCTTCGACACTCCCGGCTGCACCGACAAGGATCTGCGGGTGAGCCTCGCAGGCGATAATATGCTCATGATTCGCGGCGAGAAACGCCAGACGACCGGCAGCCGCGACCGCGAAAACGATCAGGGCCAGAGCCGCAGCGAATCGTCCTTCTTCAGCAGCTTCGAGCGTATGCTGCCGCTGCCGCAGGACGTGATGACCGACGAGATCAGCGCAGCTTGCGAGAATGGCGTCCTGACGCTGACCCTGCCGCGCAAAGAGCAGAGCCAGCAGCGCAACCGCACGATCCCCGTGGGCGCAAACGGCGAGCGTGCCGAGCGTTCTGAACGGCAGGAAAGCCGCACGGGCGAGCAGAACCGTCACACCGGCAGTTCCGGCAGCTCCGGCAGCTCCGCGCCGAACAAACGCGCGACAGCGGCTTAAGTTTAACCCGGGGCATTGCGTTGCAATGCCCCTTTTACTTTGAAGGAGAAAGACGATGTTTAATCTACATTCCAAGACCCGGCTCATGCCGGCTATGATTCTGGGCCTCAGCCTGATTTCAGGCGCGGCGCTGGCGCAGACGGGAAATATGTCCACCTCAGGCTCGGCCACGACCAACG
>Ga0206869_1059_pt1 | contig 20525 bp, 21 predicted proteins | sample Alteio_BWOrgCont_35_FD_152618 | JGI IMG/M metagenome (GOLD analysis project Ga0206869, IMG submission 152618) | Enriched cells from forest soil in Barre Woods Harvard Forest LTER site, Petersham, Massachusetts, United States -... | ecosystem: Environmental > Terrestrial > Soil > Temperate forest >... | reverse complement strand
AGAAGTGAATCAGAGACGCGGGCAGGCGAAGTTTCGGAAACGGCTCATTACCCGTTTCTGCTGTATCCCCTGTTTCTCCTGCCGATGCCATGAACATCGCGGGCAAGAACGCTTGCATGGGGTGCCACGCCGTTGATAGGAAGATCGTGGGTCCCTCGTTTCAACAGATCGCTGCCAAGTACAGGGGCGACGCAACAGCGCCAGTTCGGCTCGAGGCCAAGGTGAGGGACGGCGGCAGCGGGGTGTGGGGCGTATTGCCCATGCCGTCGCATCGTTCCATGGATTCAGCCGATATCAAGAAGGTGGTCGGCTGGATTCTGGCAGGGGCGCCATCGAAATAGTTGGTGTGATTAGTTGCATAGTTAACAGCGGTTGACCCTTGTCAGACGGTTCTTAGCCTGTGCTAGAATCATTACACGATGGGGGGGTAGCTCAGCTGGGAGAGCGTCGCGTTCGCAATGCGAAGGTCGGGAGTTCGATCCTCCTCCTCTCCACCAAAAAATCTCTTTAAAATCAGCCGATTAGGCTGATTTTTTCTTTGTGCGTTGCTTTCGTCGTGGTTGGCTTGGTACCCCGCAGGGTGACATCAGGGTGACAAGACAGTCGCCTGTCTGTCTGGCGGAAGAATGGCATGCGCTCCGGTGCAAGGTCAACAGTCACGATAAAGTGTGACCGCCTGCGACCAAGAACCGAATTTTCCGAAATATTCAATCAGCGATGACCGCCGATACCGAGCCAAACTGGCTAGATGCGTCGGCGGGTGCATGCGGCGGTTGAAACGATTCCCATCGGTCGGACAGCGCGGTTAGATCGGGGCCAGATGTGCCATTCAGGAAAAGGGGAATGCCATCGAATGCAGCGTACCCCGCTGCCCGCACGTCAGGGTGCAACTTGACGGTCAGGTTCGAGGGATCAATAGCCAGCAAGTCAAGATCAAACAACGTGTGCAAGTCGCTTCTCAGCAGCAGACCGTTGTGTGCGCCGTTGTCATTGGTTTCGGCATATGGCCGAATGTGGGCTGCTTCGATCAACGCGGGAAATGTGCAACCGCTGATCTGGCAGACAGCACCGTACCGGGTAATGAGCCGTTTCCGAAACTTCGCCTGCCCGCGTCTCTGATTCACTTCTCGCAGTACACGTCTTCGGGCTTCGATGACTGAATGCGGTGGGTCGTCGTTCGTTGCGTCGCTGAGCGCATCAACGTCGATGCTGGCCGCGAAGTCTTTAACAAAAGCATAGCAACCGGGATCGCCTTGTAGCCACTGTTCAATGCGTGCCAGATCGATCTCTTTGATAGACATCTGGTCGCTTGGCCGAATGACAGCGGCGGCTAGACGGTCCGAAGTCAGCCCTGTTGGCGCGGGTTGGAAAGTGGTGCCGTAAAACGCCGCATATGTTGTGACCGCTACCATCTTGCGAACCGGATTATCGAACTGATGCCGCTTTTCGCAAACCCAACGCGGTTGGATGGTTTTCCGTACTTTAATGACGCTGGTGCCACACGTCGGGCAAAGCTGGCGCTCCTTGTTGCCTTGCCCAGCTTCAATGCCTGTAATTCGGGCCATTCCATAGACTTCGTCGGACGACCGAATGACGACTATGTCTCCGGTCGAGACTCGCTTATGGTTGCCAACAAAGTTGTCGTACCGGTACACCTGCGACGGATCGTCTTCGTATCCAGTGTTACCACCATATTGTCGTTCGCCGCCAACGGTGAGAAACGACCACGCCCGTGAAGTGATCATTATTTTTTAACTTTTGATAAGAAATGACGCTAAGCGGTCGCGCAGCGAGCTTTGGTCTTTCAACTCGCACTCCCATACGACCAAAACCTTCCATCCCGCGTCAAGCAACGATCGCAAATGACGCTCGTCGCGCAATCTATTGCGCTCAAGTTTCGGAAGCCAATATGTCTGATTGCTTTGTGGCTTGCGCGAACCTTCGGCGCAATCGTGGGCGTGCCAAAAGCAGCCGTGGACGAAGATTGCCGCCTTCCGACCGATCCAAGCCAAGTCAGGTTTGCCCGGCAAGTCCTTTCGGTGTAGACGATAACCAGTGAAGCCTAGATCGCGAACGATGCGCCTTACAAGGAGCTCCGGTGACGTGTTCTTGCTGCCAATCCGTTGCATGTTGCGAGAGCGCCTCGCCGCGTCTATCGAGTCCACGACCTACGACTTACCTTTACGTTTTGCAGCCGCCTCAGCCGACTTGGCTGCCTCATTTACTGCCTGAGTTGGAAACTTGCCGCATAACCACTTTAGCGCTTCGAGTTGATCCAGAGCGGTAGCGCGCCGGATTTGGATCAATAGCTGTTTCAGGTCTGGGCGAATAAGAGTTGCGTTCTGCGCCCCTTCGTTGCAAACAGAGCACAGTGCCCTAAGGTTCGATGGCTCCGCTGTCCCACCCTTACTCTCGTCAATTATGTGACCGATGTGCAGTCGCGTTTTGCGCGTAGGGTCGTAAGGGTGCGGCTCGCCCGCGACTGCACCGCACATCTGACAAGTAAAGCCGTTTCGATCAAGAACGAATGCCCGAGTCTCCTTCGAAATGGTGTCGTCAAAGGCGGGGATTGGCTTGGGGTCTTCAAGAAGATACTCGCCCGGCTTCAGGTCGCTCCGGTCATTGTGAGTCAGGATTTTGTACCCCTCCTTTGACCGCAATTCCCGGATTCGGCGGCCCCACTCACTGATACCAGCAACCACTCGCAACTCCTCTGAGTCCATAATCCGCCCGACGTTAGCGAGGAAATGTACACGCAGCTTCGCACGAGCGCCGTCACCGTCTTTCTTGGTAGCCATGAGTTTTAGTTTTTCTAAGCTTTTTTTAGTCTGCGACGTGACGCCGCGTTAAGCGCCACCTTGATTCGTGTGCCGACAGCCTTTGCTACCGGCGGGGGAAATGCATTCCCGATCTGTCGATAGGCAGCCGTCTTACGGCCGCTGAACTCCCAGTCGTCCGGGAATCCCTGAAGGCGAGCAGTCATGCGGATGGTCAATCGGGGCATGCCAACGAAATCTTGCGCCGGAACATCGTCGGCGATACCCATGCCGTCCACTCCGAGGGACGCCCAAGCCCGTTTAGCTCGGGTCGGCCCCAAGTCTGGCCCGCCATGCTTCTTGCTTCCACCTACGAGCGTTGGCGCGATGTCGCATGCCATTTCCTTCCAACGCTTCAACCCCCTCCAGCCTTTCTCTCCCATAAGATCGCCCAGCGCTTCCGCGACAGTCGGGGCGGAATCCGGGTTCGGCTCCGGCCATTCAAAGTGACCAGTGAGGTCCTTACGAAGTGCGACGAAGACTACGCGGGGTCGCAATTGAGGTACACCGAAGTCGCTCGCATTGAGGAGGCGCCACGAGGCGTCATACCCCAGCTTTGCAAGGTCGCGAATGATCTTGGCTCGATATTCGTCAAAGACCGAATCCAGCAAGCCCCGAACGTTCTCAAGCATAACTGCCCGTGGGCGACATTCGTCAACGAGGCGTACCGCTTCGGGGAAAAGGTCTCGCTCGTCATCTTTGCCAAGCTGCTTTCCAGCCTTGGAGAAGGGAGGGCACGGTACGCCACCCGCAACGAGGTCAACACCTTTCAGGTGCAACGCAGAAAAGTCCCGCACGTCGCCTTCTTGGACATGCCATTGAGGACGGTTGAGGCGCAACGTGGTGCACGCCGGGGGTTCGATCTCGACAAGGCTCACATGGCTGAATCCTGCTTGTTCAAGCCCAAGGGCTTGGCCGCCCGCACCCGCGCAGATTTCGATGGAATTTAGTGTCATACGCAGTCAATTAGTTTGGCCGAGATGTTAACCTCTAATTGGACCTCGTGGCGCGGAGAGACCCAGATTTTTCACACGGTAGTTCGGCGATTTATAGCCGCTTGTCCGTGAGGCCCGCTAGTCCTGACGGCGCTGCTGCCGACAGTGCGGTCCTATTCCTTTACTGGTCCGATTAGCACGCCGGGGATGGCATGCGGCTCGTGGCCTATCTTCATGCACGGCAGGGTGGTGGGCTTCGCGTGCGCGCGTGAAGGGCTGATTTGTAAAGTTTCCGGCTCGATAAGACAGTCACAGCCACAGTCAGATCAGGCCCTAGGCATTTTTGATGCGGGGGCGGCAGCCCGAACCGCTTGAGTCACTCACTTAGCATCGGCGCGTTTCCGCTGTCTCGTCCGCTGTCTCGCCGCCGACGATGTTAGCACGCAGTACCGTGGTCACTAGCAATAGCACGCTCCAAACAACTGGATGGCGCGGTTTGGTCTTAAGCCATGCGGCATAAAGCGATCTGCTTCGTCACGTTGCTTCTCACAACACTGGTAAGATTTCTCGCTGCGGCGTAACAAAGTAACAATTACCAAATAATTACCAGATATGAGAGACCAAAACATACAGACGATCGTTAACCTGATCGCTGACTACCGGCGCGGGGAGATTGCTCAGCCGACTCATCAACACGTCGAGAATTGGATTCGACAGTTTCCCGACCAGCAGGACGAGATTCTGGCCGAGCTAGCGCATGTTCTTGGTCAAACTTACCTCAATGAAGCGAATCTTCGCAACATTGTTGGTCATTTCGTGACTGACGCGGCAATTGTAGGTGCTTCGCCGCGCGACTTCTGGCTGTCGGCTCATCTGATGGACGCGCAAGGCGGGGGTACCAGCCAACGACACATGGTGGGCTTGGTGCGAGAAGCGATTGCTGCCAATTTCGGGGCGCTCCCGGAACCCGCTGTGCCCCAAACCTACATCTACCTTGACGATATCTCTTATTCGGGTAGCCGCGTTCGCCAAGATATCGTGCGCTGGGTTAACGGGGCGGCTCCGGACGGGGCGAGGCTATTGGTATTTACAATTGGAACACATAGGTACGGTCACTGGAGCGTCAGCCGCAAGATTACTGAAGCGATAGATACGTCAGGGAAAAGCATTCGTTTTCAGTGGCCTGCCTACTTTATGTTTGAAGACCGCGCATACCAGACTGATTCGAGCGACGTTCTGAGACCGACAGAGACGGTGGACGCCGCCGTCGCCGTATACGTTGCTCAATTGTCGCGTCCGGTCATCTGGCGGAACGGCACGAATAGTGGACCGTTCGGAGTGTTTTCGTCGAACGCCGGTAGGTCAGTGCTGGAACAAGGTTTCTTGCGAGCGGGGCTAGAGGTACGGCGGTTGTGCCCCAATCTGCCCCCTCCGCACCGGCCATTGGGGTTTACGAATTTGGAAATGTTAGGCTTTGGATCGACAATTGTGACGTACAGAAATTGCCCTAACAATGCCCCACTTGCCTTATGGGCTGCTTACCCTTGGTACCCCCTGTTCCCGCGACGAAATAACTGATGAATCCCGTCACTGGCAACCTTCGCACATACACAAGAGAAGAGTCGGTGGTCTTTCGTAAGACCACCGATGAGTTTGGTGGTTTGTCAAACATGGCCCCCAACTTCCCGTTGTCTGTAGCTGGTGTGTCGGTGCGTACCTCTGAGGCTCTTTATCAAGCGTGCCGCTTTCCGCACTTACCCGACGTGCAACAGCTAATCCTTGAGCAATCTAGCCCGATGACTGCGAAGATGCGCTCGAAACCGTACCGCTCTCAGTCGCGGAGCGATTGGGAGCTTGTTCGATACAAGGTCATGTACTGGTGCTTGCGTGTGAAACTAGCGGAGCACTGGGATCAGTTGGGCGATTTGCTTCTCGCAACCGGTGATCGTCCAATCGTCGAAGATTCGTCCAAAGACGCGTATTGGGGGGCGATACACGTCGGTAACGGTGTGTATCGGGGCGAGAACGTACTCGGTCGCCTATTGATGCATCTGAGGGATGGACTTGTGCAGGCGCCCGATATCCTGCAAACGGTACAGCCATTGAAGCTTGCGGAATTTCAACTCCTGAGAAAGCAAATCGGCGTGGTAACTGCTGACAACCTCTCTTCGCTTCATATATCGACGTCGGTTCGCACTGCCAAATTGGCGTACATGCGCAGCAAAGCCGGGAGCTAGTCAAACCGAAATCTTCGCGTGTTCGTTCTCGGTGTCAACCGCCTTCGCGGTCGCGAGCCGGACGCGGGCGGTTTGCGCATAGCGCGCGATCGCAGCCAAGGTCGCAACCGGACGATCTGACATCGTCCGCCCAATCAGGCTCAGATATTTACAGCTGATTTCGTCAAGGGTTCCCAAGCTTGCTGCCAGCTAGAGGAGGTCTGAAAAATACCTTGGCAGGGTCATGGCAGATGCTGGAAAAACTTTCCGGCATCTACCCCCGTTGAAATGACGGGTTAGGCGGCTTGCTTGGCGACGCGCACGGTTCAAGCGTTGAGATATCGATATAACGTTTCGCGGGAAATTCCGAATTCCCGAGCAAGAAATGCTTTCTTTTCGCCAGCGGTCGCACGCGCCGTCAATTGCGCCACTTGCTCAGCCGTCAGGGCAGGCTTGCGGCCCTTGTAAGCGCCGTTCGACTTCGCTACTGCAATGCCTTCGCGCTGACGCTCCAGAATGATCGACCGCTCGAACTGAGCAAAGCCGCCCAGCATCGTCATCATCAACTGCGCCATCGGGTCGGCACCGTTTCCGCTGAACGTCAGGCGCTCTTTCACGAACTCGACGGATGCCCTCTTGTCGTTCAACTCGCGAACGATGCGGAGCAAGTCCTCGGTGTTTCGCGCCAGACGGTCCATCGAATGCACGACCAGCGTATCGCCTTCACGAAGGTACTTGATTGCATCGAGGAGCGCGGGGCGGTTCGTGTCTTTGCCGCTCGCCTTGTCTTCGAACACACGGTCAAGCTCTACGCCGTCAAGTTGGCGCGCGGTGTTTTGATCGACCGACGAAACGCGCTTGTATCCGACTCGTTGATGCTTGCTCATGTTGTGCCCAGAAAATGTTGTACGCTATCAAAAGTGTCATGTTGAATTCTAGACCTTGCGGGGAAAGTGTCAAGTAATCATTTAAACCATTCTAAAATGACAATTTATATCGCACGGTCTGTCGTCACGATAGGGCGTACCCCAGAGTTACACAATAGTTTCGAAGGGTTTCCGAAAGGTTTTGAGATAACCCGATTTTCCGGGACATCCCGCCAGCAAGGGTTTATCAGTTTTCGAAGGGTTTTCGAAAGGCCTCTAAGGTTGACCGGGAGCCACCAAGAGACAGAGCCGCTTTTTCGAAAAACCGGCCGAAATGCGTACATTACTTTTTGCAGGGCAAAGTATGTATCCCGAGGTCGTCACGGTTTGTGACGGCGTGCTAGAGCACTCGAAAGCGGCTCTGCCTGAATTTAAGACCCATAGGCGGGCTTGCCGGGGCAGCGGCCCACGTATGGGATGGGCGATTTCGAGCCGTCAGAAAGTCTGTGCTCGAACGCGACGCACGATGCGCTCGGATGCCGATTCCTCGTCAGGTTCATGGCGCATTTTATTCGTAGAGGCCTTTCAACGCGCCATCCGTAAATGTGCGTAATACTTCGATTGCTCGCCGCTCTGTCGTGACGTCTCCTGTCAGTCCGAAATACGATATTAATCCACTCAACGCGGATATTGCTTCTCGCGCCTCTAACGGCGTCGCATTTCCTTGAATGATCCGGTGGTAGAGATCCATAATATCTGTCTCAGCGATTTTGTATAACTCGGAAAATCTGGTCTCGCTAACGACTCGACGCGCGTTGCTTTCGCGCGCTGGGGCGGGGCACGCGCTGGCCTGACTGGTTAGCATCGCGTCGTCTGTCAAGCGCTCGATTGCTTGTGATCCGTGGTCAAGTTGCGGCATTTCGTTTTGCTGTGAATGCGTGTTCATGTCTATGTCCAATTCTGTGAATAATTTTTGGTATTCAATGTATATATTGAGATTCCAGAAATACTGAATGTGAAATTCGGCGTAGTTAGGTCGCTGAATTAATGATGGGAATTTCTTTACGGGTGTGTGCATCGTGTGGGAGCCGGAAAGGCGCGGCTGCGAAGCGATCAGCGGGGTGCGGGTGCAGTCTGAGAGCTATTCAAATGCAGGGCGATCATTGCGCGCACGACTTGGGATAGCGTTTTCTTCCGCGCCTTCGCATACTCCTTCAGCGCGCCGTAGGTTTGCCAGTGGACGTCAACATTAAGGCGTGCAACGCCACCGTCAGCGGATAGAAGCTCATCGAGCGTGGAAGCGTTCGGGATCGTGTTGAGAGTTGTCATGTTCGATTTCCTTTTGTTGTGAGAATGGGGACCGCTGCGCGGCCGCTTATTTATCGCTAAAACCCTGAGCGCTACGCGCGTCCATCCGGGAGAAACCAGTCTGTCCACAGTCCACTCTCTATAGAGAGAGTGGAGTGGACGGACTACGGATTCTGTATTCTGGGAATTCCACTTTTCTAAAAATGGACTGGACTGGACTAAATGGACTGCGCCGAAAGACCGCCGAGCGCGGGCAATTCACGGTAAAGGCGGGTTGTCTTGTCGGCGGTCTCTTCTCGAATGTGCCCCGCGTCCACCAGCGCCGTAATGGCCTGATAGATGCCGCTTTTGGCGTATTCACCAAGCAACGCGTCTTTCAAGTCACTCTTCGATACGCCAGGGTTCGCCGTCACATGCTCGATTACCTTTGCCTGCGCGCCCTTGAATACTTGGATCCTTTCTGGCGCATCGGCAGGCAGGACAACGCACATGGTTGCGGGGCTGTGCCAGCGGTTCGTACCGATCTGGATAGGGTGCAACTGGAACCCAATACGATTACCCTTCCCGTCCAGGTCGCGTTGCTTCGTCACCTGGGCAAACTTGCCTTCCTTGCTGTCCTGCACTTCGATTTCCGTATCGACTGCTGCGCGTAAGCTGGAATGGCCGCGTGCGCCGCGCGATTGATCCTTGCCGGAATGGTGGATCAGCATGAAGTGTGCGCCGGTTTCGCGCCTGATACGGTCGAATCGTTCGATTACCGAACCCATATCCTCACCGCTGTTTTCGTTCGCACCTGCGCTCATACGCGCCAGGGTATCGCCGATGATTAGCGCGGCAGACTGGCCGGTCCTGTCCGCCACTGTGTTGATTTCTTCGATCAGCAAATCAGTGTCTTCGTCGCTGGCCCAGAGGTTGACGGGCTCGGGTACGATGGCGAAGTTAGGAACGTCGCACTGGTGATAGTGCTTGTACGCCTGAAGACGGCTGTAGACGGACTTGGGGGATTCTGACGCTAGGTAGATAACCATTCCCTGTTGGGTGCGCCGGTCGTGCCAAGGTTCGCCCCGCGCCACTGCGCAACCTAGATCAATGGCGAAGAACGTCTTACCCGCGTTTGAGTCGCCATACAAGATAGACCCCGCGCCGGTCGTTATCAGACCTTCTACAAGCTCGTCAGGGGCTTCGTATTCGTCCGGCAGGTCATCCGCCATGATGATATTCAGCGAGGTCCGGCGCGGCTTCTTGCGGGGCGCGTCGTCATCGTCATCGAAGTTTTCGGCGCGTTCTGCCTCACGTTCTTTCTTGGCTTCTTCGCGCTCTTGCGCCTTGTATGTCGCGAGCCACTTGTCATAGGCCGATACGCGGGGTGAATGGTTGGTTTCTGGCGTCGCCTCGTATGCGCCTGCCATTTGCATCAATTTATTCATACGTCAATCCAGGAGGGAATCGGTGAGGGCTATCCGGCTTCTGGATGCAGCGGGAAGGGGGAGCCACCCCGATTCACCCTCATAGTAGACATTGGCTTATGTCGGCTCACACTTCATTTACCGTCTCGTTTTCGATTTCGAATAAAAAACTACTCAAATCGAACGGGCCTGCTCTGAAATTGACGTTTGGGTGGGCGAAATCGGATTTTAAGATCAGGCGTTATGCAGAAATTCACCGATATGGATGGATAAAAGTCTGATATATGACGTTGCTCATGCCTTAATGCTGCGCAAAGCGTACACATATCGTTCGAGATATACGCACGTTGTATTTTTCGGGAAACGCAGCGTGTATTTTTGCGGCCAAGTCACCCGTACCAATTCCCGGTCCCGCTTGCAATTACGCAATGTGTATTTTTCGAATTTTCAGAAAATACACATTGAGCGCGATCTGCAGTCGGCGAGTGGAGAGGGCTATACGCATTGCGTACGATGAGAAAGCTGATTTAGCCTTTCTTCGCGTTTTGCACGCCCCGCGCTCAATTTCAGTACAGCCGCAGTAAATACCCTGTACCGAAAAGAGAACGAGGAAAATTCAAAATGGCGAAATCCCCCAAGACAGACATGGCGCGAGTAGTCGCAGACGTGCCGAACGATGACTACGAGGCATTCAAGGCGCTCGCACTGAAGCTGGACCTTTCCATTAACCAACTGACGCGCCGGTGCATTCGCAAGGAAATCGCAGAGGCCGTAGAACAGGCGGCAACGCCCGTATATCGTCCTCGCGCATCCCGCACCTTCGCAGACCTTGACGGCTGATTCACGGTCGCGCCCAAACCAACAGAATCTACCCGGACGTTTCCACCTTTGGCGGAAGCGTCCACGGTTTTAAAAAGGAATACTAAAAATGACAAATGGACTTCTCTCATTCGACACATCGGCCCAGCCCGTCACCATGTCCAGTCGCGAGATTTCAGAACTCACCGGCAAGCGCCATCCTGACGTGGTGCGCGACCTGAAAAACCTCATGGCCGAACTGGAACAAGATGTGAGCAGATTTGCGCGCATCTATGCGGACGCCATGAGCCGCGAGCAAACGGAATATGCGTTGCCGAAACGCGAAACGCTGATTCTTGTTTCCGGCTATAGCGCGAAGATGCGAGCGGCCATCATCGACCGATGGCAGCATCTGGAGCAAGCCGCTGCGCCCAAGATCGCCACACAGGCGGAACTCATGCTGGGAATGGCCCAGACGCTGGTAGAGCAGGAGCGCAAGCTGGTGGAAGTTGATAGCCGGGTTGCTGCGCTTGAAACGAAGCTGTTGCCTGGCGCAACGATGCACCACAGCGATTGTCCCGCAGATTCAGAAATCAAATCCCGCGCGGTGCGGCGAAAGCAGAAGGAAACCGGAATTTCCCTGGCAGTGTGTGAGCGGGTCTTTGCTTTGTATGAGGACAGTATGTGGAAGGGTGAAACCTGCGTAAATCCGAATCCTGCCGTGCCTGGCAACAAGCCATGCCGCGTCTACAAGACGAAAGATATCAACGCGTCATTCCGGCACTTCCTGAAGTACGTTAAGCCGGTTGGAAGCGGCTTCTTTACGGACAAGGACGTTCCCGCGCGTTTCCGCATTCCGGTTCTGTCTGGGCGCACAGAATAAGGTTCGAATACTCTGTGTATTCCCTGCTGGTAGGGGGCAAGAAGTCGAGGGGCGATTCATAATCCATGTGAAATCGTCGGCGCGTGCCGACCCAAGTTCAGAACGATACACTTGGGTCAAGCAGGAGCGAGTGAGCCGCGACACTAAAGCCGGGTTCGGATACAGGGGTATGGTCAGCAATAAGCATCCACGCCGCCGACGAGAACTGCTGGGTCGGTATGGGCGCATTACTAGTTGGCACGCTAGTCTGTCGGAGCGTGTGGACCGGCCTCGCGGTCAGCCACCGGAGCGAGAGAGCCATGCATCGATTCAGTTCGAGGGGGAGTTCACCGAACCGGTGCGCGATGTGACCCGGTTCTTGATCCAAGTCTCTCCGAAGGACAAGCTGGGTATCGGTAATGCGGATGTGCCTAACGTTGGCGCATTCATTTCGATCAAACCCGAGTTACAGGGCGTGGTTGACATGACGGACAGCCATTTTCAGGAGTTGCTAACGCTCGCCGGATCAGGCCGCTTGGCATGGTGCCACGTCGCGTTCACGGTGCCGTTTCGACGGTCCGCGTTGATCGTAAGTATTGATTTCACGACACGCCCGCCCGATGAAGAAGGGTAAAGGTTAGGCGAGAACACTGATCGATCGATCGGCCGCCCCCTCGGTGGATCGAGAACCAGTGCTGTTCCAGCCATTGTCAGGCGAGCTTCATTGCCAATTCACCAGCGTCAATCGACACATATCGTTGAAGCATATTCGCGGTCGTGTGGCCAGATATGACGCGAAGTTCCAGAACAGAAAGCCCTTGCTTTGCCAATCGAGTCAACGCATCGTGTCTGAGGTCATGGAACGTGAAGTTGGCAATTCCCGCGCGCGCAACCGCTCTTTCGTATGCCTGTTTAACTGCTTCCATCGAAACAGGGAAGACGCGTCCGTCAAGACTGCGCGGCAGTCCTTCCAGCATTGCGATGCAAGTCCCGGACAGCGGAATCCTTCGCGGCTGCCCGGACTTTGTGATCTGTAGGACAGCGGTTCTGTGCTTTAGGTCAATATTCTCCCACGTCAGCGCTAGGATTTCGCCGCGTCTGGCGGCGGTTTCGAGAGCAAAGATCACCGTTGGTCTGATCCAAGGGTTCTGGCACTGATTGCAAGCGGCGATAAGTGCGACCCTCTCCGATGCCGTCAAAACGCGATCTCGCGCCTTGCCGGATCGTGGCTTTCGGATGAGGCTGACAGGGTTACTCGGCAGTCGAATACCCCACTCGCGGATTGCGATGGCGAACACATGCCCGAGAAGCTGTAGTTCCCGCAACGCAGTACCCGATGAAACCTCGGTAAGCCGTGCATCCCGCCACGATGCAATCATTTGCGGCGTTATGGCGTGGACTGCGTGCTTAGCGAGGTTCAACTTCCTGAATGTTTCGAGCCTATAGGATTCGGCGCGATTGCCTCGTTTGTCGGTGCTGACCTCCTTCGCGTACCGGTCAAGGAGTTCGGAGAAAAGGACTTGCCGGTCATCGGGGGCGTCCATCCATTGTCCGGCATCGATCAGTCGTTCTTGCTGTCTCGCCCATTTCTCCGCATCCTTCCTGAGCGCGAACGTCTTTGATTGGGTTGGATAACCTTGCCGCTTCACTATTGCCTGCCAGCGGTCATTGCGTTGTCGAATGGTTGCCATCACGTCTCCAAGGGTGACAGCAGGGTGACAAGCCAGTCCGACGAATGGGGGTACGTAGAATTAACCCCTTGATCTTGAAAGGTCTTCAAGCTGGGAGAGCGTCGCGTTCGCAATGCGAAGGTCGGGAGTTCGATCCTCCTCCTCTCCACCAGGAATTCTGCATGTCGTTGATGGGCATGAAACAGGGATCGTCTTTTTGCAGCAAGTGCAAAGATATGCTTCGCGACAAAGCCGGCCTCGAGCCGGCTTTGTCGTTTCTATGCTCTGAAGGACTGGTTACTTGGGGAGCGACAGGGCGAATTGCCCTTGCCTAGCTTTAGCTTCGTCAACCGATTTCGGCCACTGTTGCGCACCATGTAGGAAGCGGAACAGTTCGATACGCTTTGCGCGCGGCTTCAGCCGATAGATAACGATGAATGGCGTTCCACTGATGACCCGTTCGCGGGTGTCATCGACGCGGCCGAGTCGTCCCATCTCGGGGTGCTCGATCAGCATGTCTGTCTGCCGCTCGATCTGGTCGAGTTGGCCCAGCGCGGCGACCGGATTGTCCTCCGCGATGTAGTCGATTGCGGCTTGTCGGGCGCGGCGAGCACGCGGCGTCCATACCAACTCCATCATTTAGCGTTGCCCGCGATCCGGGCCTGCAAAGCCTCGCGCTGACGCTGCATGTCATCTTTAACGACTTCGTGCGACACCCACGCGGTAGTCGGATCGTCAGCCTCGGCTAGCCCTTGCTGAACCTGCTCACGGAACCATTTGTCGTGTTCCGCGGCTTCGTAAGTGTGCTTTAGCGCCTTGGCACGGTCGGGTCTGGTCCGTGCCCCGGCTTTATCGTCCGGATTCCACTGCTCGACATCGAAGGAGCCGACAACGAGGCCAAGACCGCGCAACAGAGTGAGCGCCTGCACCGGGTTGCCGAAACTACGCGGCTCGCTACTGCGTGCCTTTGCGAGTACGGCCTCCCCGCCATTGCGGGTGTCGACCTGAACAAAAAATACTCCACCTTGGGCTTTCAGGGTTACACCAGCGATGCCGCCGGCCTCAGTGATAGCCCGCAGTTGCTCAAGTGTCAAAGTATGCATGGAACATCTCATCGCGGCACACGTTTAATTGTTGATAATGTACACAAATAACAATTAACGTGCGACCTCATTCTTTCGCAACGCACCCTCGAACCAGCGTCAGCCGATAACTGCTGTTCAGGCGCAGTCCGGCGGTCGCTCCCGCTAGCTTTCGCGCACCGGAAACCGCTGGCCTACCAGACGGCCAATCCATTTGGTTTCCGCTTACTCACGAACAAACCGTGCGACCCTTATCTCCGCACCACTCGCCCCAGACCTGCCGATACGCCGCCTCCATCTGCGTGGCAAAGCGTGCCCCATCCATCAGCGGCGATTCACTCATCCTTCGCCGCAAGCCTTCCCGAAGTTGCACGAGGCGAGGCAGGTCGGACGCGAGTTCAACCGCAACCGTAACAAACTGCTCCTCGCTGTGCGCTGCAAGTTCGTCAAGACCAAGGTTCGACAACTGGCTCAGGCCGGCACGCCCCGCGGCGGTCTGCCCGACACGTGTCACCACCGGCACACCCATCCAGAAAGAATCAAGACTCGTGGTATGGCCGTTGTACGGAAAGGTATCGAGGACAAGATCAATTTCATGGAACGTCTTCAGATAATCCGCACGAGGCCGGAACGCAACGAAACGCACGCGCTGCGCATCTATTCCATGGCATTCGAGCCGCCGCATCACGTGCTCGCGGGCGCTGCCTCCAGACACCATGAGAACAAGTTGAGCGGACTCCAAGCGCTGGATGACACCGGCCCACATGCGCAACGTATGATCGCTGAGCTTGCAGGGATTGTTCAGGCAGCCGAATGTCACGTGGCCAGCCGTCAGCGCGGGCAACCGATTCACTGAGGGTAAATCCGTCAGTGGATCGTAGCACCAGAACGTATCGGCTAGATGAATCGATCGTTCGCGATACTGAGTATTAATTTCAGGGGGGTCGAGCCATGGATCGGTCAACCGATAATCGATCGCTTGAATGCCGGTCGTGCCGGGGTACGCTAGCCACGCGATCTGGACCGGCGCAGGCTTGCGCGCAAACAACAGGGGGCGGCCATCGGCCATGTGCATAGCCAGGTCAACGAGAATATCGATTCGGTCCTCTCGAATCAATTGAGCGAGTTGCTCGTCATCGAGGTCCTGAACGTCGCGCCAGACGTCTGCGTGAGTTGCGATTCGCTCAGTCACCTCGTCCTGCCGTCGAACGCTCGAATAGCAGAATATCTCGAAGCGGGCGTGATCGTGACGCGAGAAAAGTGGCATGGTGAATAGCGCCTGGCAATGGTCGCGGAAGTCCGCCGACACGTAGCCAATCCGCAGGCGCCGATCAATCGTTGTGTCGTTATGGTGAGGAATCCTATTTTCACGGTACGGAGACTCGTGACGCTCTGACCACCGGTTGCATTCATCGATAACCGGCTGCGCGTCTTCCGCCTGGAACACTAACGCATACACGAGGTTGCTGTGCGCGACGGCGTTGTCGGGGTCGCTCGCGATCGCTTGTCGATAGCTGGCAATTCCGTCGTCGAGGAGCCCCTTGTCTTTCAGGATATTGCCAAGGTTGTTATGCGTGACGGAAGAGACTGGATCGATGGCGAGCGCCTTTCTCAGTCTCGCCTCGGCTTCATCCATGCGGCCAAGCGTACGGAGCAGATTGGCTAAGTTGTTATACGCGGCGATAAAGTTCGGACGCAGCCTGATCGCTGTGTGGAATGCATTGGCTGCCGACTCATATTCGTTCAATCCCCTGCAGACGTTACCGAGGTTATTGTACGCATCGGCATGCGCGGGATTAAGCGCTAGTGTACGTTGATACATCGTCAACGCTTCCGGAAGTCTGCCTTGCGCCTGCAGGGTGTTCGCAAGGTTGTACGCGGCCTCGGGGAATTGCGGGTCGAGTGTGAGGGCGCGTGTCATTAACGCTTCAGCCCGCGCGAAGTCCCGCTTGTCGTTGAGCGCTACCCCCAGATTTACCAGGCAAGCTACCGACTCAGGAGCCACGCGCACCGCTTCATTCAAGAGCTCGAACGCTTCTTCGTGCTGTCCGCTCGCCTGCAACAGCGTGCCGAGATTGGTGAGGGCGTTTGCGTCGCGACGCAGGGCAAGCGCGCTTCTATAGAACGGTTCGGCTACCGCGTCCTCTCCATTCTCCCGATAACAATTGGCGAGATTGTTGAGCGCATCGATGTGCTCCGGGTCTATGTCGAGCATCAGGCGGTACGCGCCGATCGCGTCATGGATCCGGCGCATCGAGGTGAGGATCAGGCCGCGTACATAGTGGTAGCGTGCCTCGCCCGGCGCGATCTTGATCGCCCGATCAAGCCACGCCAACGCCGGATCGAACGTTCCGCATTGCCACTCTAGAACGCCAAGCGAAAACATAGGTGACGGATCGTCGAGGCTGCTGGCCACCACTTGTTCATAAAGCGTGCGCGCATCGTCCAGATCACCCGCGAGGTGTCTTTCGCGTGCCAGTTCCAGAAGTTCTACGGCCTCCATCTGGGCTCGTCCTTATGTTCGAATCAAGCATGTGTTGATAGATCGAACGTGGCAGAGGGGGCTCCGCCGCGTCCATTGAGCGTTTTGCCTGCTAAGCGTCTTATGTCACTAGTGGTTAAGCGGCATGGCGAAGCTTGGTTCCATCTCGGCGCATGTTGCATGAAGAGGCGAACGCGTGATCTTCAAAAGTATTACGGCCAGTGACGAAGATTTACGCCAGTAATAATGGCGGCGTACTTTTTTCGAAGCTGAAGTAACCCATTAGCGCCCCAAACTTGCCTACACACCGTCAGCAATGGAAGCTGGCTGGGGCGCGCAAACATCATTGCGCCGGACATGACACTCTGCTTATCGGCCGAATCGGGTTAATGCTTTATGGTGCCGCCAGCGTTTGGCGAATATTCATGGGACCCGTGCAGGGTCGCTCAGCAAGCCCGTGCGTGACATTTTCCCTGTAAGATGTCTTCCAATTTGCTGTGGCCCGCATCTGTCTGTCGCGATAGTTTCAGCGTTAAGTCATAGCGGTCTGTAAGACGTTCTATTTTCGAGATCGACATTAGACGGCTATCGGTAATCTCTAACTAGAGAACCGTAATTAAGTCGTTAGAAATATGGCGGACCCGCGTCCGCATGACAAGCTAATTCGTAAGAAATGAGCCGTAATTTCGCCCTCCATTTTCCGATCTAGCCCGCTAAGAACATCGTGCTAGATTAAAACGCGTGACATAGCGTGCGGTAAGCGTCATTCAACAACGGCCCGGTTCGCCATGCGCCGTTTCATCTCTCTTCTTTCGTTTGGCTTCCATGACGCATGACACCTCGCCCGCAATGGCGGAGCACCTGTTGTCCGTCGGAACAGAGTGCTCTATTCGCGGCGACTTTCAGGGCGCGTTAGTCTGCTTCGAGCGGGTACGCACCGCGCTGCCTCTTGATCCAAAAGTGCACGCTCGACTAGGCGCGACGCTCGCGCTGATGAGCCGGTTACCCGAAGCGCTGCTGCGCTATCAAGATGCGAGCCGGCTTGCTCCGCAAAACGCTGAATACCAGCATGACCTGGGCTTCGTTCTAGAGCGGTTGTATCGGCCGGAAGAAGCGGTGGTCTGTTACCGGCGCGCTGTGGCACTGAATCCTCAGTCTGACGGCAGCTTTAACAATTTGGCGAGTGCCTTAGTTACGCTCGGTCAGTTTCCCGAGGCGCATGCAGCCTATCGCGAGGCGATCCGGCTTGCGCCAAACAACATGACGTATTACCGCAATCTCGTTCAGTCGAAGAAATTGGCAGCCGATGACCCGTGTTTCATCGCGATGAGCGAGAGGGTGAAGGACTGCGCTTCACTAACGCCGGAAAATCAGGCGCAGTTGCATTTCGCGCTCGGGCAGGCACTTGAGGATCTCGGCCAAAGCGACCTGTCCTTCGAGCATTTCGTGAAAGCCAACGCGTTGGTCCGTCAACGCGTGGCCTATAACGAGGCATCGACGTTCAATCTGTTTGATAACGTCAAGGCGACCCAGGGTGCTAGCTTGTTTGCGCGCAAGCATGTCGTTGGGGATCCTTCCGATACGCCGATTTTCATCGTGGGCATGCCGCGGTCCGGCTCTACGCTGATTGAACAAATCCTGGCGAGTCATCCGCAGGTTTTCGGCGCGGGCGAGCGCCCGACCTTTGCACAAGTCCTCTCTGCACGCATTGCGCGGCCCCCTGGCGACACTGACAGAATAAACATTGAAAGGCTGGATGCGGTGTCTGCGGACCAATGGACTGCATTGGGCGCCGATTATTTGCGCCACATGCGCGCGTCGATTAGCGACGCGCGCGGTTACCAGCGAATCACGGACAAATACCCGTTTAACTTTATGCATCTGGGTCTTATCCATCTTGCTCTGCCGAACGCGAGATTTATCCACGCTCGGCGCTCGCCGGTGGATACGTGCCTCTCCAGTTTCTCCAGAATATTTCGCGATGTTCCGTTCAGCTATGACCTGGGCGAACTGGGTCGCTATTACCGAGCCTACGATTCGATGATGGCGCACTGGCGCGCTGTGCTACCCGAAGGGGTGATGCTCGAAGTGCAGTACGAGGACGTGGTCACGGACCTGGAGCCTAACGTTCAACGCATGCTCGCGCACTGCAATCTCCCATGGGATGACCGTTGCGTGGCCTTTCATCAAACCAAGCGTCAGGTGGTGACAGCGAGCGCTTCGCAGGTGCGCATGCCGTTGTACCAGAGCTCGCGTAGGCGACGGCGTCCGTTGCAGACGTTGCTGCAGCCGCTACTCGACGGGCTGGGGCCGACGCTTTGCGAATAGGGGTTTTATCCTCTGCGCTGCGTCGTGGTTCGACGCTTCTTGCGCGTCGCACGCGCCCCAACATCCGATGATTTGCGTGGGATCCGCTTGAGCCCGTCTTGCAATTGATCCGACCGCCATCTTCGCCCTTGCGTCACACTACGTAACACGTGTAAGCGGTCCCGAAACCCTTGCTTAGGGGACTTGACCTAAACTATTTTTGTGGTCGTTCGAACGATGGGCCTGCGCTCCAGTCAAGCGTCGTTGGCCTGTTAGCAGCCTATTGTCTTAAGACCCGGTCGGTGAGTTCTTTATCTGTGCTCCATACGTAATGTGAGAACGATGATGCTAAGACTCTTTGTCATCCTGATAATGGCCAGTGGCCTGGCTGGCTGCGTAGTGGCTTCTCCGTACGGGTACGGTTACGGTTACGCGCCAGCACCCGCCTATTATGGCTACGCGCCGGCCTACTACGCTGCGCCTTCAGTCAGCATAGGGGTTGGCGGTTACTACGGCTGGCATGGCCACTAACGCCGCTCGTAACCGCAATGGGCCGCAATTCGGGTTCCTTCTTTAATCCTCTGGACAACGGAACGCTAAATCAATGAAGTATCTTGTTCTTGCTACGGCTATTGCTGGCCTCGGATACGTCTCGTCGTCATTCGCTCAATCAAGTCCCGACGTGGCAAACGCGGCGATCGCTCAGAATTTCCAGTACATGAATCATCCGCCTCCGCCAATTCCCGCCAGTTCGCCAGCCTCGACCGGCGGCACACGCGGTCATCGACACCATCAGTCTTCAACGGATTCGGATTCGACAGGCTCATCGTCGGGGCAACCGTAGAACGATTCCGCGGTGCGCCTGAGGGGCGTTCGGTATATCTCAACGAGATGGCCTCCCCATGACGAAGTACATTGTGTTGATAGAACCCAGTCCCGTGCTTGGCGAAAGCCTTGCGCACTCGCTTAAGGGTGAGGGGCTGGAGATGCTGACACAACGGACAGCGTCGCAACTGCTCGGACGCTCCGGGCAACGGATGCCCTCGCTCGTACTGGTCCGCGACGGTCCACAAGACGCCGATGGTGCATCGGCAGTCCGGACCTTGCGGGAGGCAGGCTATCCGGCGCCGGTCCTGGTTATAGGAGAGTCGCCTGATTCGAGCGACATAATCAAGTGTCTCGACCTCGGGGCCGACGACTATGTGGCCATGTCTTGCGATCGAAAGGAACTGCTTTTGCGAATGCGAAACCTGATACGTCAATAAGGGACACCTGTTACAGCAGACGCTCATTCGAATTCGAACTCTCGATCCTGTAGCCCATTGCTCGATACCCTGCCTGGCGCCTGCTCCACATGCGCGAAGCCAAGGTCACCCCACACAAAAAAAACCGCTCAAAGCCGGGGAGGCGGTGAGCGGCAAAGTTCGGAGAGTTCCAACGACGTCATGCACATTCATGGATTGCGCATGAGATGAAGTATGCGGGGACACGGACCATTGGTGAATACGAAAAATCTTAAAATGCCTGCCGTGCAATTCGTTCGCACACGTCGCTACGTAGCTTGAACCCACCTACGCGCTCACCCCCTTCTTCCTCGTCACGATCGCCGTCTCCGACAAATCGATCTCCCGCATCAGCTTGTTCAAGGTTTCGTCGTTAATCGCCTGACGGGTGCGAAGCTTGAGCAACTCGGAGCGCTCGGCTCTCAGTGCGGCCATCCGGAGCTTCGATTCAAGCATCTCGCTTTGCCGCGCGGCGCGGCGAATTTCCTCTTCAT
>Ga0206869_1076_pt1 | contig 20718 bp, 21 predicted proteins | sample Alteio_BWOrgCont_35_FD_152618 | JGI IMG/M metagenome (GOLD analysis project Ga0206869, IMG submission 152618) | Enriched cells from forest soil in Barre Woods Harvard Forest LTER site, Petersham, Massachusetts, United States -... | ecosystem: Environmental > Terrestrial > Soil > Temperate forest >... | reverse complement strand
GAAAAATCTCAATCAATTCATGCAGCCCTTTGTACGGCCGAATGCTGCCTAGCCACAACAACACGAAGTCTCCCGCACCCAAGCCAAGCCGGACGCGGGCCGCAGCCGGTGTAATTTCGCTCGGGTAGTATTCCACATAATTGCCTACCGGTACCACGCGCAACTTCTCGCGTTTGACGCCAAGCAAGATGCTGGCGCGGGCAACCGCACCTTGGGAAAAGACCCGAATGATGGTTACATGCCGAGCGAAATACCGTTGCAACCTGCGCTCCCAGCTCGCCCCCGGACCGGATTCGTGGCTTTGCAAATTGTGCAGAGACCAAACCACCGGACGGCGGAAAATATTGACCGCGATTTGTACATCCAGCCAAAACGCCACCATCTTGATGAAAGACACCAAGCTCGACCGTCCGATGATGTAGCGCGAAATCCAGTCAAAATAGAGCAGATCCGGCCGGTCGCGAAGACAAGTACGGGTGGCGGCAAAAAAACGTGCGTGAACACCATGCCGCATTTCAAAACGACCCTGCTGGTTGACCGCTTGCATCATGAGCATCTGCGTGGGATCTTCCCGCCCAGCCACTGGTAAAACACAAACGCGGATCATAGAGCGAAATATGCCGTTGATTGGTACATTAGTTTGTTCCCAGCCCAATAAATCAGCACTGTACCGCAACAAACCCCTGCGCCAACAAATGTTTAATGCCTTCGGAAAAAAATAGGTCCCGAATTTTTCCGACATAATGTTTCATGACCAAACCCGGCGGCAAACCCACCGCCCGATTCGAATCAACCAAATAAGTGCGCGGCAATAAGCGCGCCCCAAACCGACCCGACAACAGGGCATACGCCGTCTGCTCGACCCGGTGTGGATGACTCCAGACAGATTCATGACTGAAGTAATCCTCCAATAGACGAAAGTCCACGCATTCGCGCCAAACACAGCCAAAACCGGCATTCATGCCTTCAAACAAACTTACTCCGTGTCGCACCCGTGCTTCCTCCACGGTCAAATTACAATGATTACCCTCATCGCTGTTCCATAAATTGACTCGCTCCCCTTGTTTAATCCACTGAACAACTTCCCCGGGGTTGCGGAAGAAAAGCAAATCAGAATCCAGCATGATATAACGCGGGCTGGGCGCCAACAGTGCGACATCGAGTAATTTATGAGTCATGACGTGCCGGTGGCGCGCAGCTGCACAAAGCGGGAAATCTCGCAAACGCCGGGCTATTTCCACTTCAGCCTCCCGGGCAAAAACCACAGTTGCGCCGGGCAGGGAGATCCGCAATTGGTCGGCAATGCTCGAGGTTAGTGTTCCATCATCATGAAAAAAAACCGGCAAAGACTCATCCATAAACTCCAAAAACGTGCGGACTGACCACAATGCACCCAGCCAGTCGCGCCGGCTGGTCAGGATATGAATCGAGACAAGATTGCTGGACGGGGCCGGCACTGACCGTGGGGGCAGGCGGAAAATCACCCTGGCCACCCGCTCGCGCTGTTTCTGCGTCCAGCGGCGCTTGATATTTGCCGCCCACTGGTACGGTGGCAGCACCCGGACTTGTTCAAGCAAGGACATGGCTGACAGGTTTGGCGGGTTTGGCCGCCGGGGCGTCAAAGCAGGCGGCAATGCTGTCCACTATTTCCGGCAGCGACCGCAGGGGTGTATTCGCGCGAATGGCTTCGTTATAGCCCAGCAGCGACTTGGGCATATTTACCGCCGACGTGAGGACTGGGCGCAACCCAGCGCAACGGGTTACCACGTTCGGGTATTGAGTGAGGTGCAAATATTTCTCGAGATGATATTGCCCGAAAAAATTCAGCAGGTGCATGCGGTCGCTGCCCGGCAGGCCAAAATCAAAATCTTCCGGCGCCAGAAACAACATGGGGGTGTCAAAATAAGCGCATTCAAAACCCAGCGTCGTGCCCATGTGCACAAATGCACGAGCGTGTTCCAGCCGGTTAAACTTTTCATCAATCATCTTTGGGGTCAGCGTCCGGTTGGCCGCCCCCTCCAAATAAGCATCATCGAACGCCACATTTTGCAGCAGGCGCAACGGCGCATAAAGACGCCAGTCCGGGAGGAATGGGTACGGCCGCACCAGCAATTTTAATTCCGGCGCCACCGCTTGCAAGATCTCAGCCAGCCACGAGATGAGGCGGACTTCCTGCCGGACAAATTTGGGCGAGCCTGCGGCACACCCAAAATAGATATATTCATAGGCAACTTGACGCCGGCGCGCGGCCGTATCCCCCAGGTAACTATCCACATAAATCAGCTGAGTTGAGCCAACCGGACGGATCCGTTCCGGCGGAACGCCCTGCAACTCGATCAAATCATCCCCCACCGGGGCATTCCACGTAAAATACCAATCCAGTTTTTGTGACATGCGTTTATGCTTCGGCGCATGATCCCAGCTGTAAACATACGTGCCGATTTTTTTTTGCTGTAATAACGCCTTCCCCAAGGTGCCCGGATCGCAAATCTCGGTAATGACAAAAAGGGCATCCAAGTCATCCAGCGCAACCTCTGCCTGTGACGCCAAGCGACAGGCATAAGCATCAAAAGTAAACCATTTGGGCAAAAACCGGCTTAAGCCCAGAAACACACCCACGCGTAGTTTCTGCCAGAAGGGCAATGCCTCCATTTTGAAGTATTCATCGATATAATAGTTGCGCCGTGATCGCGGGATGCGGCCAAACAACAAAAAAATGTAGCTCCAGAATCGCGGCCAAAACCAGCTCCCATCCTTCACATAACGGACTTCGTTCGGCACATTGCTCAAAGACTTTCGATCCTGCTCTTTCGCGAGCAGCACCACTTCATAGCGGCGGCTTAATTCCTGGACTAACAGCCGCACGTCATTACGGGTGTCCCAGTACTGCAATAACACGCCTAATTTCATTTTCCTTGGTTGTCCAACTAACTAAAACTGCTCGAGTTCTATTTCGATTCGCTGCCGGTCTTTCGCCCATTCTGCAGATGCTGCTCAACCGCGCTGACGACCAAAGGCCAAATCTTGGATATGCCTGGCTGGTTCATTTTCTCTTTTACGGTTGTGCGCTTCAGCTGGCTTGCGTCTGTCCAAGATGGAAATTGAATTACTACATCCCCCGGTCTCGCCAGCGCCTTCACTTGCCGGGAGGAAATGGCAGAATTCCGGGATAGCGCCACCGCAGGCCAGGCAATTTTCCCAATCGGAAGGTGCTCCAGGGCAATTTCCGCCCCAGGGCCACAAAGGAGAATTTTCCGCCCGGATAATATCGCTCGGGAAAATTCCATGGCAAACGCCAGGCAAGCGGGCAGGTTTTTTTGCGGGATTTTTCCCTTCCGAAATAATTTGCCCAGTTCCCGCCGGAGGCTTTGCTCATGCTGGTAATTGTCGTTCAACAACAGCACCAGCCGGACTGCTTCATTGACCGCGCCATCTCCTCCGCTCCGATTGAGTAGTCGATGCGCGGCGCTGCGGGCGGCAAATGTCGCGTTTTCCGGCGCAAGGCTGAAACCAACTGCAGCCAATGCGGACGCATCACGGTCGCCATCGCCTACATAACAAATCTCGTCGAACGAAATGCCTGTTTTTTTTGCCAGCGATTGCAACGCCGCCAGTTTGTCCTTCGCCCCGCGGAAAACTAGCTCCACTCCCGTGCGTTCGGCCACCACGTCCACCGAGCCGTCACTTTCCCCCGTAACCAGCGCGATTGACAAGCCCGCGCGCCTGGCGGCATTGATGGCATCCAAATCCTGAAAGGCCAGGCGCTTCCTTTCCGGCCGGCGCGTGCCCAAGGTCGTGCGCCCATCGGTGAGCACCCCGTCAATGTCCAACGCCAGCAGTTTTATTTTTTTCACCACACGCTGCGGCCACCGTCGATGACCAGGTTTGCCCCGGTCATGTATTGCGAGGCATCTGAAACCAAAAAGACCACCGCAGCCTTGTATTCATCAGGCTGGGCCATGCGCCCGAGCGGAACTAACGACGTGAGCTTGCGGACAAACGCCTTGTCCTGTCCGTTAAAAACTCCGCCGGGAGAAATCGAATTGGCCCGCACGCCCTGCTCCGCCCAATAAGTTGACAGGTATTTCGTCAAACCAATGAGCCCATGTTTCACGACCGAATAACTTACCGGCTTGGCCGGTTGTTCATCCTCGCGTAAGCCGGGTCGACGGTAAATTCGTTGGTCTGGCGCAATGACGCCAAGGTCGCTCGCGACATTGAGAATTACCCCCCGGCCCGCGCGCGCCATGGTGCCGCCAATAATCTGTGAGCAAACCAGCGCACCCGTCAACCCCACCGCCAAATCCAAATCCCATTGCGGCAGAGGATAATTCTCAAGCCGCGACCACGCCATCCCACCGCCTTCAACCTTTGGGTTGCGCGCGGCATTGTTGATCAAGATGTCGATGCGTCCGTGTTTGCGCAACAGGGTGTCGCGTAGTTTCTTCACTGCCGCAGGCTTGGTGATGTCCACCCGGTGGCCCTCCACCGCGACCTGATAACGCTTGGCAATATCCTTGGCGACGGCCGCCACACGCTTGGCATCCACATCCACCAGGATTGGGCTGCCGCCCATTTCGGCAATCGCCTCCGCGTGCTTCACCCCCAGCAATCCGGCGCCGCCGGTAATGACAGCCACGCGTCCGGTCAGATCAAATTGTTCTTTGACGTGCACAGAAAAATAATTTCACCAAGTTAACCCTTGCGGCGCAGCTTCTTCATGATGGGGACTTCAGTGTCGTAAACACGTTTTTCGCCATCGCCAAAGCTCAACTCAATGGCCCGCACATCTCGCACCAGTCGCGAAAAACCCTGCGGCTCGACGGACGCCGCCTGGTCACTACCCCACATCGCACGGTCCAAAGTAATATGGCGCTCGAGCATGCACGCGCCCATGGCCGCCGCACCGACAGAGGGCGCGAGGCCCACTTCGTGGCCCGAATACCCCACTGGCACATCGTAGCGCTTGGCCATGGTGTTTATCACCTGTAGATTCAATTCTTCCAATTTCGAGGGGTAGGTGCTGTTGGTGTGCAGCAGGATCAAATCCTCCTTGCCCAATACCTCGACCGCGTGATCCACCTGCGCAAGCGTGCTCATGCCCGTTGAAAGGACGATGGGGCGGCCAGTCTTGCGGTGGTGCCGCAGCAAGCCATCATCCGTCAGGCTGGCGGAGGCGATTTTGTAGCACGGCGGGCTAAATTTCTCGATGAAGTCCACCGAGGCCTCATCCCAGCAGGAGGCGAACCACATCACTCCCAATTCGCGGCAATGACGATCAATTTCCTGATACTGCGCTTTGCCAAATTCCAGGCCGCGTTTGAGGTCGCCGTTCGTCAGTCCAAAGGGATTTTCGCGCGATTTGGCCAATTCCTCCGCAGTGTAAACCACATCCACGGTTCGCTTTTGGAACTTCACCGCATCGCACCCGGAATCCACGGCGGCGTCGATGAGTTTCTTGGCGACTGCGATGTCGCCGTTGTGGTTGATGCCAATCTCTGCGACAATCAAGCATGCATGCTTGTCGCCGACTTGGCGGTCTCCGATGGTGACGCTTTTAGGCATATAATGAAGTGGTTAGAAGTTGATTTTAAAAAGACAGAATTCGCAGACAGATATTTTTTTAATAATACAACGCAGGCGGAAAAGCGTCAAGATTTCCCCGGGGGTGCGGCCCTAAACGGCATGGCGGTGATCCTGCTTCAGCGACACCAGCTCGCCACGCGCCAGTTTCTTCAAGACCTCCTCCACCTCCGGAATGGATTCCTCGTAGTCGAGTTCGTAAATGCGGTCGGTGACGATGAAAGGAAGAATCGTGTCGCCGGTCATGCTGTTTTTATCCAACACTGTTTTGGCGCGCACAATGTCCACATAGCCATTCTGCCAATAAACTTCCGGCAGCATTTGCCGTGGCATGGAATGCGGCTCTTTGACCCCGGGTACAGTGACCAAAGGTTTCAGCAGGCCATTTTCAATGCGCCACATTTTGTAAGGAGTCAGCGATGGCACACTGACGGAGCGCAGCGCGTCGGCCTGCGGCGCGGACTGTAATCGGCTGATCGCCTCATCAATCAATTCGATGCGGCGCACCGGCCCGGTCGGGCGCAAATGCACCACCATTTCCGGAGTGTAACCTTCTTTATCGCGCAACCATTGCAGCGCATGGCGGAAAACGTCGAGGTCGGGTGACAAGTCCTGCGCAAACTCCGCGGGGCGCATAAACGGGACTTCCGCACCAGCAGCCCGCGCTGCGGCGGCGATTTCCTCGTCGTCTGTCGAAACAATGACCCGCCCAATGAGACTGGACTTCAAGGCGTGCCCGATGGCATAGGCGATTAACGGGCGCCCGGCGATCATGCGCACATTTTTGCGCAGGATGCCTTTGGAGCCGCCGCGCGCGGGAATCAAAGCCAGAATGGATGGTTGTTTCATCAAATACTCCTTAAAAAGTCTCAACTACTTCTGCTTTGCCCGTTTCAAGGGATCGGCTGGCGGCGGCGGCAATAGCCATGCTGCGGAATCCCTCCCGCAAATCCACCACTGGCTTTTCCGCCCCTTTGATGCAGTTGAGGAAATGGCGCATTTCATCCAAAAACATCTGCTCGCGTTTAAAGTTCTCAAATCGTTCGACGCGGAGCCCACCCGAGGTGTCGCGAAATTCAACCTGGTTCGCGTAGTAGTCATACCGCAGCCGGCCCGCGTCGCCGATGATTTCGCATGAGCGTTGCGGCGGGCGTTGGAGGTAGTCGAGGTGCACATGCACCGGCAGGGATGCTCCGCCGGGTCGAGGATACTCCAGCAACAACCCGACGGAATCTTCCACGTCCACTTCCAACCCGCTCAGATGCCCACCCACCGCAAAAACTTTTTTAGGCGAACCAAAAAGCCAGTGAACATAATCCAGTTCATGCGTTTGGATTCTGAGGCATCCTCCACCCAATTCGCGCCGGGCCGGATGGGTTCCGCGGTAATCCTCATACTTGTGCCAATCGGGCAGATACTCACCATTGACGACATTGGCCGCCACCAAACGCCCGAGCTTGCCCTCCTCGAGGCTTTTCTTCGCGAGTCGCAAACCCGGATGAAAACGAAATTGATACGCCACCAACGCCACCAGCTTCCGGCGTTCGACTTCTGCAATCAACTCCGAGACGCCTTCCAATGAATGGGAAATGGGTTTTTCAATGAAGAGGTGACAGCCTGCCCTGGCCGCAGCCAGCGCCACCGGCAAATGCAAGGTGTTCGGGTTGGTGACAAAAACTGCGTCCGGCTTTTGCGCGATGGCATCCTCTAGTTTCGCGAAAGAGTGGAGTCCGTAAGTCTTTTCCAAATCAGCGCCTTCCCGCACCGTCATATCCGGATTGAGCACCGGGCTGGTTCCCCGGCTGCGCCAGGCCAGCACTTCCGCGGAATCGCCCAGCACAGCCCGCAAGTTGCGCAAGTGCCGCTGCCCAATCGAACCCAAGCCACAAAAGAGAAATTTCATCGCTGAAAGAAAATTAAAGCCGGACAGTTTTTAGCCACTCACTTTGTTCGCGATGCCAGGCAATGGTGGTGGCCAGGCCATCTTCAAAGGAAACTTGCGGCTGCCAGCCAAAAAGGTTGTCCGCCTTGGCTATGACGGCGCGAGTGGCCTTCATATCAGCTACCATCGGTGGCAACTCCTTTACCTCGGTTTTTTTGCCAAGGGCATTTTCAATCTTGGTAATCACCTCACTCAACACCGTCGGTGAGCGTCCACCGCCAAAATTGACAATTTCGTAGCCAATCGGCTTCGCGGCCAAAATGGTTCCGCGCGCAATGTCGTCCACAAATGTAAAATCGCGTGATTGTTTGCCATCACCAAAAAGCTGCAACGGCCGGCCATTTTCAATCCACTGGATAAAACGAAACAAACTCATGTCCGGCCGCCCCGCCGGGCCAAAGACAGTGAAGTACCGCGCCACCGTGATGTCCAGCCCATGCATTTTATGATGACTGTGCGCCAGGAGTTCCGCCGCTTTTTTCGACGCCGCGTAGGGCGATAGCGGCGTGTTCACCGGCTGGTCTTCGCTAAAAGGCAGCAGGCTGCCCGCGTAGAGCGAAGAAGTGGAGGCCAGCACCATTTTTTTAACGCCGAATTTTCGCTGGCACTCCAACAGGTTGAGCGTCCCCAGCGCGTTGGTCGCGAGATAAATGCGGGGGTTTTCCACGCTGTAAGCCACACCGGCGCGTGCCGCCAGGTTGAACACCGCTTGAAAACGAAACTCCTGAAACAGTTTTTCCAACCCGTCGAAATTCTCGACATCCAGCCCCTCAAAAAAGAATCGCCCATCGCCACTCTTCAGCCGCCCACGTCCCTGGTATTGCGCGCGGGACGCATCTGCGCCCGGTCGCCACCTGACATCACCCAACAGGCGCGAAAGACGGTAGTCTTTCAACCGCACGTCATAGTAGTCGTTGAGGTTGTCAATGCCGACGACCTCATGCCCCTGTGCAAGCAGCATTTCCGCCACCCGCGAAGCAATGAAGCCCGCCACTCCGGTTACCAGATAAAGTGCCATAAAAAAATTAAAGCCAGCGCGTGCCGTCTTTTTTCGCAGCCACGACCTGGAGCAGTTTCTTTAGCTCCTGGGCGCGCGATTTTGGGCAAACCAGCGTCGCCTCCGGCGTTTGCACCACCACCAAATCATCGACCCCCAGTAATGCGACCAAGTGGCCCGATTCACCCACGACGATGTTACCGTGGGCTTCATGCAAGGCCGTGTCGCCGCGCGTAACATTTCCCGCCCCGTCCGCCTCGGCGTGGCGCACCAGCGCCGGCCATTCACCCACGTCATCCCAATCAAAGGCCGCCGCAAATACCGCAACATTGCCGGCCTTTTCCATAACGGCGAAATCCACGGAGATTTTGGTGAGCCCCGGGTAAACCGCCGCCAATGCTGAGGTGAGTGACGCGCCCTGATTGAGCCGCTCATCCAAATCCTTCATGCCTTGGGAAATATCCGGCGCATGCTGGAGAAAAGCCGCCTCGAGAACGCTGGCGCGCATAACAAACATGCCTGCATTCCAAAGATAACCGCCCGACTTGAGGTAGCCTTCCGCTATGGCCCGGTCCGGTTTCTCCACAAATTTATCCACCTTGCACCACGGCTGGTCGTTACTCTCGCCGATTTTTTGGCCGAGCCGCAAGTACCCGTAGGCCGTGGCCGGATACTTCGGCGGAACCCCGATCGTAAAAATATAATCCTGGGTTGCGGCTGTGGCAAAAGCTGCGCCTAAAGTCGTGCGGAAGCCCGCGTCATCATGGATCGCCGAATCCGCCGCCAACAACGCCACTACGCCGTCCGGATCGCGTCGACGCACCAGTAATGCCGCCAACGCCGCCGCGGGCGCAGTATCCCGGCCCATCGGCTCGCCAATGATTTGCGCGGCGGGGATTTCCGGGCATGCAGCCTGAATCGCCGCCACATGGTCGGCATTGGTCAGAATATAAATCTGCCCGGTCGGCACCAACCCGGCCAGCCGGGCCACCGTTTGCGCAATCATGGGCTGGCTGCCAACGATGGGCAGCAAATGCTTGGGCCGGGCCACCCGGCTCTGTGGCCAGAAACGTTCGCCCCGGCCACCCGCCAAAATAACGGCATAGTTCTTTTTCATAAGTTATTTTTCGACAACCATTGGCGGGGTCGCCGCCCGCCATTCGGCAGCAAATTCGCCCAGGGTGCGTCCGGGGCAGCCCCGCGCCTGGGCATGCGCAAACAGCGCCTCCAAGTCGGCATTCAAACTGTCTATGGATGCTTCATCGGGGAAAGTCGGGCTGCCGCCGGACATCAACTCCGACGAATGAATCATGAACATCAAATGCTTGCGATTCGTCTCATCCACCCGCTGCCGCATGGCCACACCGTTGTGTCTGTTCGGCCGCAGCCAATGATGGCGTTTCGAGCTGATTTCCAATAAGGCGCGCGACCAGCGCGACTGCGGCACGGCAATCGTCATGGGGACTTCGAGCAATGCGTCCGGTGCGGCGCTTTCATCCGGTTCCAGGATGTTATTTTCGTTAATAAAATAAGGTGCGTGAGGCGCCTGCCGGTAATCCGTCCCGCCTGCACCATTCGGGTCTCCTTTGGTGGTCCGCCAGTTGACACCCGGGCAAACTGAACAATCTGCCGTAAAGCCATGCTCCCGTAACCAGCGCGCGAGCCGGCCATCAAACGCCCAGCGGCCCGCCCGGTGGCTGCGCAATGGGCGCTGGAAAGTTTCCTCGAGATATCCCATCAACCGTTCAAGCTTCGCGTGCATGAGCGGCTCAGGATATTCAATCAGGTAAGGATGGTGGCGGCCATCGTCCTCGGTCAGCGGCTCCAACGGTGGCGTGTCCCAGGCGTGTAAATGCAAGCCCACTTCACCAACCTCACGTTTCAGAACATCGCGCAAAAATTCGACGCACGCTGCATCATGCGCCATTTCCCAATTAACGAGCCAGGTGGGGCGAAAAGCATAGCGCTCGGCCAAAGCCTGAAATTTTGGAAAACAGACGGAATTGCGCGTGGTCAACGGCTGCGCGCGCGACCATACATTGTCGCCCTCAGTGTCTATCGTGATGATAAATGGCGCTGGCACGGTGATTAGTTAAACTAGCTTTTAGACTCGTGCCGGGATTCCAACTCGGCATTTTTTACCGTCGAAACCAGCAGAATGGAAAACACCGCGAGGATCGATGCATTATACATGGGAAAATCCACCACTGCGTGCGCCATCGTGCCCGCGCACGCCAGGAGCGCCGCAAAACCCGCCGCCCCCAGCCGCCGTGACAGCCACAGCGCCCGCCCGTATAGAGAAAACAATATGGCCAAAAGCAGGCCAGCGCCAATCATGCCAAATTCCATGGGGAGTTGCAGCCAGTCCGAATGCGCCCAGTCCGATTGCACGCTCAAGCCGTCGGGGAATCGCGTGTCGTGCCAGGCATAAACTTCTTCCATGAAAAAATTTGGTGAAACATAACGGTAGGAACCTCCGCCCCATCCCAGCCAAAAACGAGCTTTGATCATGTGGATTGTCTCCTGGCGAAGAATCTCCCGCGTGTCCACCTCTTCCGGGTGCTCATGGAGATAAACCACTCGTCCCCAGGTGCCAGAGTCCCGGTGGATAAACTCAAATACCCCCACCCCCGCCACCGCCGCAAACAACATCAAACTCCCCAACCATAAACCGGGTGAATAGTCTTTTGCAAGCAGCCTGGCCAAAATCAATATCACCAAGCCACCAACAAACACCCCGCAGGCCACTGCCAGGCCCGCCCGGCTGCCCAATGAAAAAAAACTGGCAAAAATAATCAGACAGCCAAAAAGCGCCACCCAAGTCAGCCCCGTGTCCCGAGCCTGGGCTTGCGCCCGGGCCTGCAGTCGCCCGGCCACCACGAATCCCGTCCCCATGAGGAGTGACAACAACGCCGCCGCCTTGTTGTGGTCCACAAAACTCGCAAATTGTGTGGAATGGGGATCCAAGTCCGGAAAAGAATAAAACCAAAGGATTTTAGTCGGTGGGTGAAACCGTTCATAAATCACCACCGCAGCCATGACGATTCCATTCAAAAAAACCACCAGGCTAAATATTCGCCCCGAACGCCGCCGGCGCACTGCCGCCCACCACGCACACACCAATAACCACGGCGCCAGCCAAAAAACAAATGTGCGCCAGGTGCAGGGCTGCAGATAATTGCCGCCCACGCCGGACGGCAGCCAGGAAACATAGTCTTTCTTGTAAAGGTCATACATCAATGCGGTCGGCACACGCTGCACCGCGTAGCCCCACGCATTCACCGCCTGGCAAAGAACATAACCGCAAAACAACAATCCCAGCCAAAAAACCGGGAAGCGCCACAAAGCGCGCCGGTTTTCCTTCAAGCGCAACGCCGCCACCAAACAAACCAAGCCCACTGTAGCGTTAAGCGCTTCCGACCACCAAAACACCCCGCCAATCAGCCAGGGTTGGATAATCAGCCAAGCACAGATCAGACGGACCACAAACCGCTCCGTCCCGCCGGAGGAGGTTTTACTCGAATCACCAGCTGCCAAATGAGAATGTGCGGAACGCATCGGAATCAGGCGCGGAAATATTTTGCCGGCCGGCGTGTCACCCAGTTGCGTGTATCCACCAGCAGAATGGACCAGCTCGAAAAATCAAAATTACGGAATTCGGCGTGCGCGGTAACCAGCAATGCCAGGTCGTGCCCCTCCGGCGTCAGCGGCACGGAACGCCGCCCGGCAAATTGCGGATGTTCGCGCGTGGGGCGGATGACTGGTACATTCGGATCATGATAAGCCGTGTGCGCACCTTGTTCTTCAAAAAGCTCCATCAACGCATACGCCGGAGATTCGCGGTCGTCATCCACGTCGGGTTTATACGCCAGGCCCAGCAGGAGAATGCGTGCGCCTTGGAGCGGCCGCCCCAGTGCTTCTGTAACACGTTTGACGACGTAAGCCGGCATGGCGGAATTAACCTCCCCCGCCAGTTCGATGAAACGCGTGTGCTGCCCAAATTCGCGCGCCTTCCACGTCAAATAAAAAGGGTCAATCGGTATGCAATGTCCACCTAAACCCGGCCCTGGATAAAACGGCATGAAGCCAAACGGTTTGCTCTTCGCCGCCTCGATGACTTCCCACACATCTATCCCCATCGCCTCATAAACAATCTTCAGTTCATTCACCAAGGCGATGTTCACTGAGCGATAAATATTTTCGAGGAGTTTTGCCGCTTCCGCCACCCGGCAGGATGACACCGGCACCACGTGCTCGACGGCCTTTGAATAACACGCCACTGCCCGATCGCGGCACGCGGGAGTAAAACCACCCACGATCTTCGGAATACGCTGGGCATCCCATTGCGTGCTGCCGGGGTCTTCCCGTTCCGGGGAAAAGGCCAGGTGGAAATCGCGCCCAGCCACCAAACCGGAACCGCGCTCAAGAATCGCGCGCAAATCCGTATCCGTGGTGCCAGGATAGGTGGTGGATTCGAGAATCACCAACTGACCCCGGCGCAAATGCGGCGCGATGCTTTCGCCCGTGTTAAACACATAACTCATATCCGGCTCCCGTTCGCCCTTCAGAGGTGTTGGCACGCAAAGTAAAATGGCCTCAGCTTCGCGCACTTGGGAAAAATCAGTGGTGGCGGCAAGCAAACCTGCCTTGACCGCTTGAGCAACAACTTCGCCCGGCACATGTTTGATATAACTGCGACCATTGTTGAGCGCCTGACATTTGGCCGCATCCACATCCACACCCAGCACCGCCACCTGCGCGCGCGCAAAGCGCAAGGCCAGTGGCAGACCGACATACCCCATCCCGACTATCGCAATTTTCATATTCAGACCACCACCGCGTCTACAAATTCAAATTAAAGCGCGCTAAAAAAATTCTAGTGCTGGTAAATATCGTGCAAGCGCAACAGGCCCAGGCACCTGGCCTGCGGGCCGACCACGGGCAAAACTGAGATTTGCGATGTCCGCTCTTCCATCAACCGCAACGCGTCACCCAACAAAGTCTCCGGCGTAATCCGGATTGGGTTGAGCGTCATCACCTTGGCAACAGTCAGCAAACGAATGTCCGCGTGCTTTTGCAAAGCGCGACGAATGTCGCCATCCGTAACCAAGCCGACAAGTTTTCCGCTTTTGTCCACCACACACGCCGCACCTAATGGCCGGTGCGTCATCGCCACCACCACATCACGCAAGGATACTCCAGGTCGGGCAACCGCAATTTCCTTCATGCCATGCATCACATCCGCCACGCACAGTAAAAGATTCCGCCCCAATTGACCCGACGGATGCACCCGCGCAAAATCGTCCATGGAAAAACCGCGGAACTGGGCCAGCGCCACTGCCACCGCGTGTCCAAGCGCCAGCGCCACCAAGGCGCTGCTCGTCGGCGCCAAGCCGAGCGGGTCTGCTTCCCGCGCTACCGTGCCATCGAGTACGGCGTCTGCTTCGGCGGCCAGCGGCGAACGCAGATTTCCCGTCAGCGCCACCAGTTTTGTGCCCATCGAACGTAACACCGGCGCCAGCCTGACGAGTTCCGGTGTTGCACCGCTTTTGGAAATTAAAATCACCACATCACCCTTGCGCACCACGCCAATGTCGCCGTGCGCGGCCTCCCCCGCATGCAGATACACCGCCGGAGTGCCGAGGCTGCACAATGTCGCCGCCACCGAGTGCGCTACCAAACCGGATTTCCCCAGGCCGACGACCACCACTTTGCCCCGCGCCCCACGAATCATCGTCACCACGCGTCCAAAATCACCGCCCAGCCGAGACGCCGCCGCGTGGAGTGCCTGCGCCTCCGCCACGAGCACCGCGCGGCCTGTGGCCAAAGCATGGGTGGATTTGGAGGTTTTATTTTTCATATTCAGGCAACCGGTGCAGAAGCCAGCAGAGCCCGAGCCTTCGCGAGATCCTCCGGTGTGTCAATCGCCACCGCGTGGTATTCCGTTTCCAAGGTTTGAATTCGCCAGCCCGCTTCGAGAAAACGCAGTTGCTCTAAAGCCTCAACACTCTCCAGCGGGCTTTCCGGCAAAGTAGCGTAGGCGGCGAGCTTGGCGCGAGCATAACCGTAAACACCCAGGTGGCCCCAGTGCAATCCCCGCGCGGGCCATTCCTCCATCGGCACACCACGCACATGCGGAACCGCCGAGCGGGAAAAATACCATGCCCGTCCATCCGCCCCGCGCACCACTTTGACCACCGCCGGATTCATTAACGTCGCCAAATCGCGGATGGGATAAACCGGTGTCACGACGTCGCCACCCTCCGCCGCAAAACATTCCACCAACGCATCAAGCAATACGGGATCAATGAAAGGCTCGTCCCCTTGCACGTTTAAAATGAACTGGCCTTTCAGGCCGTCGAGGATGGACGCAATGCGCTCTGTGCCGCTGCGGCAATCGGGCGAGGTCATCACAAATTGTCCACCCCACCCCGCCACCGCTTTGGCCACTTCCTCGCTGTCCGTCGCCACCAAAATTTCCGTCGCCTTCCTCATCCGCGCAACTCGCTCCCACACATGCCGCAACACAGGCTTGCCACCAAGGTCTGCAAGCACTTTGCGGGGCAAGCGGGTCGAGGCCAGCCGCGCGGGAATTACTACCGAGACGTTCATGAAGATAATGTCTTTTTCCCGGCGATGATGACAAAAGATTTCAGTCCGGTGTGAAATTCCACCTTCGTGATTTGAATGCCCGCGGACTGCAATATCTTCAACGTCCGGGGCAACTCAAAATAAAACGCCGCTCCCGCCAAATTAGTGTGCGCAACCAAGCGCAACATCGGCAGAAACGGTATGCGTTTCATCCAATAGAATACGAGTGAACTCTCCTCAAATGAAATGGACCAGATATACTTCCTTTCACCCGGCGAGAACTGATTGCGCTGGATCGTCGGTATTTGAATCTTGAGCATGCCATCTTTTTTTAACACCCGGCACATTTCCTGAATGGCATTGCGCAATATGCTGGTTTGTTTGATATGCTGCAAAACGGCGAAGGTATAGACATAGTCAAATGTTTCCGATTCCCAGGGAATGCAATTGTCCCGTAAAACTCGGAATTCAGCGTTTTGACCGGGAAAAAACTTCTGCGCCAATTCCACCTGCGTCGGGCTGATATCCACCCCGCAGACGGCGACTCCGTTTTCCGCCGGGGCCGAAAGCACGCGGCCCATGCCGCAGCCAAATTCCAGGACTTTTAAGTCGGTCGCTTTCCGCTCCTCCGTCAACGTTATCCATTCGGTTCCGAAATAGCGATTCCAAATCATTTTCCCTTTCGAATAAAAACGCCCCAATTCCGCGGGCGTTGGTATCGCCCCCGATTCTCGAAAGACGTCTTCCGACATAATGGCAAACAGCGGGTTGATTTTTGCGCGTTGCTCCCAATCCAAATCCTGCCTGGAGCGGTAAGCCGTCACATGGGGCTCATCCTCTTTTGCGGAAAACCACTTAAATGGAGCATCCATAATGCTACTCAAAGTTGGATCCTAGTCGCTGGCAAGTTTCGCCTCGCGTTTGGCCAGCTCGAAGTCGTGCTCAACCATCAGCTTGGCGAGCGCCGTCATGCGCGTCTTTGGCTCCCAACCAAGCTTCCTCTTGGCCTTGCGGTAATCGCCAATGAGCAAATCCACCTCCGCCGGGCGCAGGTAGCGGGCGTCAAAATCGACGTGGTCTTTCCAGTCGAGGTCCAGGGCGCCAAACGAAGCCTGAAGAAAGTCCTTCACCGTATGCGTCTCGTTGGTGGCAAGGACAAAGTCGTCCGGCTTGTCCTGCTGCAGCATGCGCCACATGCCTTCGACGTATTCCTTCGCATAGCCCCAGTCGCGCTTCGCATCAATGTTGCCGAGCGTAAGTTTTTTCTGCAAGCCCAGCTTGATGCGTGCCGCCGCCAGGGTGATTTTGCGGGTCACAAACGATTCTCCGCGCCGTGGGCTTTCGTGGTTAAACAAAATGCCGCTGCACGCAAAGAGATTATACGACTCGCGGTAATTGATCGTCAGGTAATGCGCCATCACCTTGGCGCACGCATAGGGCGAGCGCGGGTAGAGCGGCGTCGTCTCCGTCTGCGGCACTTCCTGCACCTTGCCAAACATCTCTGACGACGATGCCTGGTAAAAACGCACTTTTTTGGCCAGACCCACTTCGCGAATGGCCTCCAAAATTCGTCCTGCTCCCACGCCCGTGATGTCCGCCGTGTATTCCGGCACATCGAAGCTCACGCGCACGTGGCTCTGCGCGGCGAGATTGTAAATTTCATCCGGCTTCAACTCATACAGCAGTTTCACCAGCGACACGCTGTCGGCCAGGTCGCCATAGTGCAGGAAGAGTTTCTGCTTCTTGCCTGTTTCCCAGGGGCGCAGATGGTCAATGCGGCCACGGTTAAGGCTGCTGCTCCGGCGCACAATGCCGTGAACTTCGTAGCCTTTATCCAGCAGCAGTTCCGCAAGGTAGGAGCCATCCTGCCCGGTGATGCCAGTAACGAGTGCTTTTTTCATGAGGATAAAAATTAAGTGGGTGCGCGGACTGCCGCAAGCGCGTTTACAACTGCGAAGCCACCAGGCGCTCAACCATCAGGTCAAACGGTACCGTGTTTTCCCAGCCCAGCACGCGCTTGGCCTTCGCCGGGTTGCCGCACAGCCGCGCCGGCTCGACCGCCGTTTTCAACCCGGCGTCGAGTTCGACATGGTCTTTCCAATTCAGCTTCACCACGGCGAATGCCTGCGCCACCAATTGTTCCACGCTGTGCAATTTCCCCGTGGCCAGCACAAAGTCATCCACCTTTTCCTGCTGGAGCATCATCCAGAAGCCGCGCACATAGTCCGGTGCCCAGCCCCAATCGCGCTGGCCGGTGAGGTTGCCGAGCTTTAATCTTTGCTTCGAACCTTGGCTGATGCGCGCCGCCGCCTGCGCCACCTTCATCGTCACAAACTGCACGCTGCGCCGGGGCGACTCGTGATTATAGAGAATGGCCGCGCAAGTATTCAACCCGTAGGCCGAGCGGTAAATTTTTGCCATCTGCGTCGAAAGCGCCTTGGCCACGCCATAAGGCGTTGAAGGCTGCATCGGCGTGGTTTCATCCTGTGTTGTCTGTGCCGGCTCACCAAAAATTTCGGATGACGAGGCAAAGAGGAACTTTGGCGGATTGTCCAAATCGCGCAAAATCTCGAGCAACCGCACGGTCGCCATGCCCACGCTCTCCATCGTCGTTTCCGGCAGTTCGAGGCTCAGGCGCGGGCTGGATTGCGCGGCGAGGTGGTAAAATTCATTCGGCTTCGCGCGCATGATGAGGCGGCGCAAGTGCGTGGTGTCTTCAAAGGAGCCAATGTGCAACTTCAGGCGCGTGCCCGCGGCAGTTTCACCTTGGGTTATCCGGGCCAGCACGCCCGACGCCAAGGACTCCGGCCGATGCACCAGCCCATGCACCTCATACCCCTTCTCCAGCAGCAACTCCGCCAGGTAGGAACCATCCTGCCCAGTAATGCCGGTGATAAATGCGCGATTCATGTTTATTCAATGCCCAATTCAGCAAAAGTCTTGGTGATCACTTTGCCCTGTTTTAGTTGCCTGATGGATTTCATAAGCCTGCGCGCATTGGCAGGCGAACGCAGCAGGTATTCCGTCTCGTCGAGTGCCTCGTCCTTCTTAGTTTCCGTCTGCCAATGTGAAATAATTTGTTTTGCCTCTTTGCGGCGCAAATGACGAGTAGCGTCCTTGATTTCTTCGGTGGTTACCCAATGACACATATTTGAATGTCCACGCTTGCCCCCCTACCCGCCCTCGCTTTTACGATGTCGCATTAAGCCCATGGATTATTTCTCTTCTAATTTCAGAATTTCCGCAATCCCTGAAAGAAGCTGCGGTGCTTTGTTTTGGGCCACGTCAAAAACGATATAGTAGTCCACTCCAAAGTAGTCGTGAATCAGTCGGTTTCGCATCCCAGCCATCTTTTTCCATTCGATATTGGGATATTTGGCCTTGAAGCCATCGGGAGTTTTCCTGGTCGCTTCTCCAATGATTTCAATCGCCCGCACACAGGCGCGCTTCAAAATTGGGTCGTCTAAAAATTGCTCAATCGTCTTACCCTTCACGGCATCACACAGGAACCGCGCTTCATCCCGAATGTGGCTCACATACTCAATTGCCGAGGTCGACATACTTTATCTCGCGCAAAATATGGGGCGCAATATAGGGGCTAAGTGCATCTGACGTGACTAAATCAATTTTGCGATGAAATGCCTCCTCGAGTGCTTCACCCACCGCATAGAGATTATCGAAAGTCCGGGCCTGCGGGCGAAAAGTAACCAGTACATCTACATCACTGTCATTTTTCGCCTCTCCCCTCGCAAACGAGCCAAAAACGCCCAAACGACTTACCCCGGCGGCAAGCAGACGCTTTTTTACGGACGCTATGTTAGGCTCGAACATTAGTGTAACATTATGCAGAAACCGTGATTTGGTCAACAGACATACTCTTCCTCAAAGCCAGCAAAATTTCCCTGTATTTATTCGGTTCGGACGCTGACTTCACCGCTTTACCGATGACGTCTCCGAGAATGGGTGATTTTTCCTTTATTCGGCCTTTCCAATCAAACTCGGCGATCATTTCGCCTTCACCCAGCCCGATTCCTAGCGTTGAAAATCGTTTGTCACCATCGCGCAAGCTCTCGGCTCCATCTATGACACTTTCAACCTTTTTAAGTGAATCCTTTGAACTTAGATAATAGGCAATCACACCCGTATGTGTAAACATTCGCGCATCCGGCTTTGTGAAATCGACAAGGTAAATCAACATCGGCAAAGTTTCTTCGTTATAGCCCCATGACTCAGTGTCACTAAGGCTAATTACAATAAAGCGTTTCCGTTTTACGCTCATCGAGTTAATTAAACTTCACTCTCCGTTGCTCTTCCCAATCCCACTGGCCGTAAATCCAATCTTCCTCAACGCCGCGAGGTCGAGGACGTTGCGGCCGTCAAAGATAAACGCCGGGTGCTGCATCTCGTCGTAAATCCGGTCGTAGTCGAGGCTCTTGAACTCGTCCCACTCGGTGCAAATAATCAAGGCATGGGCGCCTTTCGCGGCGGCATAGGCATCGGCGCAGACTTCCACGCCCGCCGCCGCCAAATCCTTGATGCCTAAATCTGCCGACACTTTCTCCGCTGTGACCTGCGGGTCGTAAATCGATACTTTTGCGCGTTCGGAGAGCAAGTCCTTGCAGACGTAAATCGCCGGAGACTCGCGCGTGTCGTTCGTATCTTTCTTGAACGCAAAGCCGAGCATCGCGAGGCGTTTGTTCGCCACGGTGTTATATAAGCTGCGCACGATGCGCTGGGTGAAGCGGCGCTTTTGGTAATCATTCATCGTCACCACCTGCTCCCAGTAGTTCGCCACGACCGGCAGGCCGAAGTGCTCGCAGAGATACACCAGGTTCAAAATATCCTTCTGGAAGCACGAGCCGCCGAAGCCCACCGACGCCTTCAAAAACTTCGGCCCGATGCGCGAGTCCGTCCCGATCGCGTGTGCCACCTCATCCACGTCCGCCCCCGTCGCCTCGCAGAGCGCGGAAATCGCGTTGATGCTGCTGATGCGTTGCGCGAGGAAGGCATTCGCCGTCAGCTTCGAAAGTTCGGAACTCCACAGGTTCGTCGTCAAAATTTTCTCCCGCGGCACCCAATGCGCGTAAACCTGCACCAGTGCTTCCACCGCCGCCTGGCCCTCGACTGTCTGCACGCCGCCAATCAACACGCGGTCGGGCTTTTCCAGGTCGCGCACCGCCGTGCCCTCGGCGAGAAACTCCGGGTTCGACAGCACCTGGAATTTCGGCCCCGAATTCTGCGCCATCAATATCGCCCGCACGCTCTCCGCCGTGCGCACTGGCAGCGTGGATTTTTCGACGACGATCTTGTCGTCGCGCGCGACCTCGGCAATGCGCCGCGCACAGAGCTCCACATATTGCAAATCCGACGCCTTGCCCGCGCCCACGCCATACATCTTCGTCGGCGTGTTGACGGAGATGAAAATAATCTTCGCCTCCCGGATGGCGGTATCAATATCCGTCGAGAAAAACAGGTTTTTCCCGCGGGCCTTTTGCACCACGTCATCGAGGCCCGGTTCAAAGACGGGCAGCGGGCCGTGGTTCCACGCTGCGATGCGCCGCGCGTCAATGTCCACGACCGTCACTTTAATTTTGGGGCATTTGTG
>Ga0206869_1074_pt1 | contig 20788 bp, 12 predicted proteins | sample Alteio_BWOrgCont_35_FD_152618 | JGI IMG/M metagenome (GOLD analysis project Ga0206869, IMG submission 152618) | Enriched cells from forest soil in Barre Woods Harvard Forest LTER site, Petersham, Massachusetts, United States -... | ecosystem: Environmental > Terrestrial > Soil > Temperate forest >... | reverse complement strand
GTGTACGTATGGATCGTGCGCGTTTTTTGCGCAGGCGCAGGGATCTCGCCCCGGCCCGGTGACCGGCGTCATCGACGCCGTTGCGTTCGAGGGCGACCAATACTACGTGCACGGCTGGGCGTGCCAGGAAGGCCAGCGAGGCTCCATCGATGTTCATCTTTATGCGGGTGGCTTGGCGGGCGGACAGCCGCCGGGAGCCTTTGTTTTAGGTGGCCCGGCAAACCTTCCTAACGAACCCGCCGTGGACCATGAGTGTCATGACGCGAATGGTGGCAAGCACCGGTTCCGCTTTGCGCTGCCCAACCAGCTTTTGCGGTCCTTTCAGAACAAGAAGCTTTATGCGCACGGAATCGCGATCGCAGGCAACGTGGAGAACGCCGCGATTGCAGGCTCCGGCAACTTCAAATTTCCGCCGCCTAAATGGCCGCCCGATCCGCGGACGCCGGATTTTCTGGATGGCCCGGCAGTGGCGGCGTTCGACACGAAGAGAGACTCATGCGAGCAGATTGATATCCCCGACGACTCAGCCCGCGCATTTCGTGATGACAAAGGAACGGTTCACCTGATCGCCTCGCATTCGATCACGCGCGCCGGGCTTGGGCCCACGCTCGAGAGCGCAAAGCACAATTGCCAGGTGGTTTATAACTCAGCGCATGACGGAAACGTTGCGGACTTCAACGACTACACGTGGCTGACCGCGTTTTACAGCATCGATGGCAAGCAGATTGTCGCGCTCGGGCACATGGAATACCACGGCTGGGAGCATCCCGGTATGTGCGCTGGGAAGACGGACACACCCTCCTGCTGGTACAACGTCGATACGTTCAACCTGTCTACGGATGGTGGATACTATTTTGCGCGGCCGAAACCGCCAGGGAATTACTTCCTGAGCCTGCCTGCCAAATATCAGCCGAATAAGGGACCGCAGGGCTATAGTTCGGACACGGGAATCGTGAAGGTCGGCACCTGGTTTTACACTACGGCGTATGCCTGGGCCTGGCCGCCGAATTGCGGAATCGGGAAAGGACAGCGGCCTTGCCTGGTTCCCGATGCTACCTGCCCCATTCGCACTGCGAACATTCTCGATCCATCGTCCTGGCGTGGCTGGGATGGCAAGGCTTTTACGGTGACGTTCGCTGACCCCTACCGCGCGCCAATTGCAAATCCGGCAGCGCATGTCTGCGCTCCTGTGCCTTATCTGGACTATGCCGGCGGAATCAACTACCACCCGGCGTCGCATCTGTTTATCGCCACACTATGGAACCAGGGTTCGGCCTCGTCGTGGGGACCGGAGGGTGTGTATTTCACTACTTCCCCGGATTTCATTCACTGGAGCAAGCCTGTGCTGGCGTTGACGCAGAATCAGATGCTCCGGCGAGAGCCGTTGGGCAACTGGTCATACGCGTATTTTTCGCTTATCGATCCAAAGTCGTCGGACTCCAGCTTCATGACGATTACGGATGCGCCCTATCTCTACTATGTGCGGATGGACAATGACCATCCGCCGTACCAGCGAGTCCTGTTGCGCCAAAAGATCAAGCTGAACTGGCTGACGAAAACGCAGCATTGACAGGAAAATTCCGCCGCCGATCATGACCGATAGAGATTGGTCGTATGTTCTAATCGACTGATAGGGAGTGGCTATCAGATGGAGCTGCGGCATCTCCGATACTTTACGGCGGTCGTCCAGTGGAAGGGCTATCGCGAGGCATCACGACATCTCTATGTTGCACAACCATCCATCAGCCAGGCTGTGGCAGATCTTGAGAGTGAGCTAAGGATCAGGCTTTTCTCGCGGGAAGGCCGCGTCGCAATACTCACGCCGGAAGGAAAGGTCTTTTACGAAGAAGCTCTAAAAACCCTTGCCCAGGCCGAACGTTCCATTGCCACTGCGCAACGTGCGGCCAAAGGGGAGTTCGGCAAACTTGGGATCGCATTTATGGGGTTTACTGCGTGTCCCTTTCTTCCAGATCTGATGCGCAAGTACAAGACCCGCCATCCCGGAGTCGCATTACGCCTGATCGAAGATGTGCCAAACGGACAAGACGCTGCATTCGATCGAGGCGAGATCGACATCGCGTTTACGCGTCCGTTGCCCGCCGACCGGCGTGCGTCCTATGAAACGCGCCTTCTCTTCAGCGAGCCTCTGGTCGCAGCGTTGCCCCGAGACCGCAATGTGAAAACAAAGCGCATTCGAATCGCCGACCTTGCAGGCGAGCGTTTTATTGTCTTTCAACGCACGAGCTCGCCTGCGGTCTTCGACACAATCATTCGTGTCTGCAATGACAACGGATTCTCGCCCAAATTGCAGAATGAGCTGAACAACATGAATTCGGTGCTCGCCACCGTGGAGGCCGGTGAAGGCGTCGCGATCATTCCTGCCTCCTCCCGCAACCTGCGCGCAGACAATGTCGCTTTCTACCGCCTCCAGCCCGACGATGTTCGCATCGACTTCGTGGCTGCGTGGCAAAAAAAGGAGCCGTCCGTTCCTCTGAAATTGTTCCTAGAACTCCTCGAGAAAGAACTGCCCTCCATCCGGGAGAAGACGCGTTTCCGATGAGACTCGAATGATAGGTAAGGCCTATCATTTGATCTAAATTTACTACGCATCGATATCATGCGCTCATGAGTCTGTTGTAGTGTACGGCGATAAAAAGCCGGCACAGCCAAGGAGGCTGAAATGGCAAGCAAACAGAAAACAGTCATCGTGACGGGGGCGTCCCAGGGCATCGGCGCCGGTGTCGTCGAAGCGTTTCTTAATCGTGGCTACAACGTTGTAGCGAATTCCCGCAACATCAGCACGTCGGGCAAGTTCAAGCCTGCCGCGAACCTCGCATTAGTGGATGGAAACATCGGTGAGACCGCTGTTGCGGCAAAGATTGTCGAGACTGCAACGACGAAGTTCGGTTCCATCGATGCGCTGGTGAACAACGCCGGAATCTTCTTTACCAAGGCGTTTACAGACTACACAGGGGAGGACTTAAAGGCGCTTTCTTCCGTGAACCTTGAAGGGTTTCTCTATGTCACGCAGGGCGCGGTGAAGCAGATGCTCGCGCAAGGCGGCAACGGAAGCGTGGTGACCATCACCACCTCCCTGGTGGTGAATCCCATTGCGGGGATCACGGCGTCGGTCCCGATGATCACGAAGGGCGGCCTTGAGGCAGTGACCCGCAACCTGGCATCGGAGTACGCCAAGCAGCATATTCGCTTCAACGCGGTCGCGCCCGGTATCGTGGATACCCCAATGCACGAGAACAACCCGAAGGATTTCCTCAAAACGTTATCTCCGATGGGTACAATCTCCAGCGTGAGCGATATCGTGGACGCTGTTGTCTATCTGACCGAAGCCAGCAATGTAACCGGAGAGGTGCTGCACGTGGACGGCGGTGCGCACCAGGGCAAATGGTGAACCCGGCGAGTTCCCAGCCGGCAAGCGCGGAGCGCCGGCTGGCGGAGCTCCGCATCGAGCTGCCGCCCGTGCCGACTCCGCTCGGAGCCTACGTTGAGAGTGTCCAGACGGGCAATCTACTCTACCTGAGCGGCATGCTTCCCGTTGTTGGCCACGAACCTAAGTTCGTCGGTCGCATCGGCAGAGAGTTCGACGTGGAGGAGGGCCGCGCGGCTACCCGAGTCGCGACGCTGAATGCCCTCTCGACTGCGAAGAAGCATCTCGGCTCTCTCGATCGAGTGACCAAGGTGGTGAAGCTCGGAGTGTACCTGGCAACCCAAGGCGATTTCACGGCGCATGCAAAGGTTGCCGATGCAGCTTCGGAGCTGCTCCGTGACGTCTTCGGCGAGGACAAGACCTCTGTCCGCATCGTGCTCGGTGTGGCGAGTCTTCCTCTCGGACTGCCGGTTGAGGTGGAAGTTATCTTCGAAGTAGAGGCATAACGGAAGAGGCGGTCCGGCCTCCTCTTCCGTATTTGCGAGGTGCATCGTGTCTAAAATCGTGTCCACGATCGCGTCAGGGACCTGGAACAAGACTCGTGTCTCCGAGCTGCTCGGGGTCGAGTATCCGATTATTCAGGGGCCGCTCGGCGGTTTCTCATCGCAGCGGCTCACCGCTGCTGTCTCGAACTTCGGTGGGCTTGGCTCTTTCGGTGCTCACAGCATGGAGCCGCAGGCAATTCGGGATGTGATCGCGGAGATTCGGTCCCTCACGGCCAAGCCGTTCGCCATCAACCTATGGGTTTCGATGGAAGATGACGGTGCTCAAACCTCGGATGAGGCCGCTTTTCGTAGAGCTGCGTCATCGCTGGCACCGTTTATCGAGCGGGTCGGCGGAGCGCAGCCTTCCTTTACTCCGTACAGGCCGATGCGGTTTGAGGATCAGGCGCGAGCTGTGCTGGAGGCGAAGCCTCCGGTCTTCTCATTTATCTGTGGAATCCCTCCAAAGGAGATTCTCGACGAGGCACGGAAGCAGAAGATCGTAATCGTGGGCACGGCGACAACGCCGGATGAGGCTGTTGCCCTGGAACAGGCGGGAGTGGATATCGTGGTAGCCTCCGGCTTTGAGGCGGGAGGACATCGCGGCTCGTTTCTACGTTCAGCCGAGGACTCGCTCACCGGCACCATGTCCCTTGTGCCGCAGACGGTTGACGCAATCAGCATTCCCGTCGTGGCTGCTGGAGGAATCGCCGACGCACGCGGGATCGCTGCAGCCTTTGCGCTCGGTGCAGAGGGCGTGCAGATGGGCACCGTCTTTCTTGCCGTTGAAGAGTCTGGCGCGCATCCGGTTCACCACGAAGCCATCCTCAGCGGCAGAGCGGCGCACACAGCGTTGACCAGAGGCTTCACCGGCAGGCTCGCGCGCGGCATCCACAACGAATTGATGCAGGAAATGAATCGACCCGGCACGGAAATTCTGCCGTACCCGCTGCAACGCGGTCTGATGCGCAGTCTTGCAATCCCTGCCCAGAAGGCGGGCAATGCTGAACTGTTGGCTCTGTGGGCCGGCCAGAGCGCTAACCTCGCAAGGCGTGCTGGCGTAGACGAACTTCTGCGTTCGCTGGTGGATGGAGCCGCGGAGAAGCTGAACCGCTAAGGCTGACGACCATCAGTTCGGCAATTTTGAAGGAGTCAATCGAAGTTGATTTAGCAGATTGTTGAAGCGAGGATCAGAGCGGCAGCCGTCAAAGAGAGGATCGATTCCAACGATATCAATTCCTTTATCGCGTCGCTGATAGGCAAGATTCAGCCACTTCATGGCATCATCCGTCTGCTGCAGCCCACAATACACCTCTCCAATATCCACTCCAGAAACATAAGCCTGCAGCGGTTCGGATTCGAGACGTTGAACGGCCTTCAGAGCTTCTGCTCTTTCACCACCGAGCGCCATCGCATGAGCCTGCAAGGCGTCTATATTAGCTCCTCCCCCGAAGAGGCCTTTGGCTGTCTGAAACTCCGCCTCGGCATCCTTATATTGATGGAGCTGTTCAAGAATTTTTCCTTTGACCAGATGCGCTTCAGCAAAGTTGGGATTGAGCGCCAGAACCGCCTCGACGCGAGTCCGTGCCTCGTTCGGATTTCTCGCCCAGTACGCCGTTTCTGCGGCATCCGTATTAATGATGAATGAGAGTGGATCGAGAGCGAGCGCACGCTGGATTTCGATCTCTGCCTCCCGCGTCCTGCCCAGTCGTGAAAGGTGCAGGCTGTACCAGTGGTGGGCTGTCGGGTCATCCGGATTCAGCTGCAAGGCGCGCTGATATTCTTTCTCCGCTCCGGCCCAATCCCAATCCCGGTCGGTCTTTACTGCTCCCAGTGCTGTATGTGCTTCACCCAGGCTGCTGTCCAGATCCAATGCGCGCTCAGCAGCATATTGAGCTTTCCAGAGAGGGACGGAGGGATCCGGGCCACCGTAAACGCTCACGAGAACGTATGCCTCCGCCAGAGCGGCATAGGCGTCGGCGTAGGTAGGGTCCTCGCGGATCGCTACGGTGTAGTACTTGACTGAATTCGTAAGCGCGGCCAGGGTTCGCTCATTCCAGAAGTAGCGTCCGCGAAGATACGCCTCGCGGGCTCGCGGATTTGCAGTCCTCAATTTTGATCGGGTAAATTGGCTCCCCAATGCAATTGCAACCTGTTGCGCAATATCGTTTGTTACCTGGTCCTGCATGGCAAGCAGGTCTTTATCGCTCTCGTCATAGGTTTGCGCCCAAAGATGCTGGTCGTTGTGCGCATCGAGCAACTGCGCAGTGATGCGCACCTGTTTTCCCGCGCGCAGATAGGAGCCTTCCACGATGGCATCGACATTGAGAGCCCTGGCTATCTCCTGAATCGGTTTTTGAATGCCCTTATACTGCATCGCCGAGCGCTGCGAAATCACACGCAGTGAAGTGCGTCGAGCAAGGTTGGTGGTCAGCTGGTCGGTCATTCCATCCACCAGGTAATCTTGCTCAGGCGTCTGTGCGAGGTTGCGAAAAGGCAATACGGCAACGGAGTGCAGTGCGCCTGCTTCTGGCTGGCTCTGCGTCACCTTCTCCGGCCGGCGCGGCAGATAAATGATCGCGACGACGATCAGCAGAGCGGCCAATGATCCAATGAATCCGGCAACCATCCACACTTTGCTATGAGAGGGTTTTTTGATGGTGACAGTCGATGCGTCCTGCAAATCTGGCTTGTTCTCGATCGTCTCCGGGTCGTCGATTGACTCGACCGGCTCCTCTTCTGTCGATGAATTGACCAAAAACTTGTTGTCAAGCATCGAGGGCAGGTCATGAAAGATCTCTTGCCGGTCGGCAGCTCCTGAAGAACTTTCGTGGGCCCGTGCTTCCACAGGTTCAAGGACGTCTACTTTGGCGATAAAGCAATATCCTTGACCAACCACTGTCCGGATAAAGCGCGGATTTCTCGAATCGTCACGCAGGATCGCGCGCAGCTTGTTTACCGCAGTATTAATACTGTGTTCTGCCTCAACAAAAACATTGCTGCCCCACAGCTTTTCGATAATCGCTTCTCTGCGGACAAGTTTGCCGGGGTTTTCAAGCAGCAGGACCAGCAGCTGCATCGGAATGCGCTCCAGCTTGACATGGTGACCGGAACGCAGCAACTCACAGCTCTCAGTATCGAGCTCAAACTCATCGAAGCGGAAGCACAGCTGAAGCATTCTGGTGCACCCTCGTGGACCTGACGGTTCCACGCCGGCGGCCGTTCAGCTGGATCACCTCAGCCTCCGATCATGGTTGGGGTAGTCGAAGTATAGCTCCCGGCCTACGCCCTGGATAGAAAAATCTATGTATATCGCTGCAGGAAATGCACTTCCCGGTTTAGATCGTCTTTAGATGGTTTTTTGCGAAAGCTTTAGATCATCTGCATTGACGAACCACCAGACTGCGCCGCAAACTGCGCGACGGAATCGAATCTCCCCCTCGCCTGATTCCTGCAACGGGCCCCAGTATCTCCCCCAAAACATGTCTCGTATGGCAGGCACCCACGCCTGTCTACGGCAGACTTGTTCACCAGAAGGGATAGAAAGAGATGGTCATGAAATACATGCAGACCCCGGCGCGTCCGGCAACATACCGCCAAACGATAACGAAGCTGGCGCTGCCGGCAGCGATCCTGGTGTGCCTTTTCTCGGCGACCGCGCGGGCAGAAGGCCCTCTTGCCGTAAAGATCAACGTAACTACATTGCAAAGTTATAGCGGGAGCGATGTCCTGCCGAAACCAACGAAGATTCTGGTCTACGACTTCACCGTCGACACCTCCAACGTACAGGTTGATCAATCCCAGAAGATTCGTCCCCGGCACATGATTACCGGAGACGAAAACCCGGACGCAGTCGCCAAAAAAGCTTCCACCAAATTTTCAGATGAGCTGATCGCAAAGCTCGCGAAGGTGGGAATCCCGGTTGAGCACGCCGCCGCGGGTCTCACCCCATCCGATAACACTTTGTCGGTACAAGGTGCGTTTACTTCCATGAAGCAAGGCGATAAAGCAGAGCGTTCGACCATCGGCATGGGAGCAGGCGCTGCCGACGTTCAGGCAAAAGTCGATGTGCACCTGAAAACATCGTCTGACGCCATCCTGCTGTCGCAGTTCCAGACCGACACCAAACCCGGCGCAAACATGGGAGGCGCAGCCCCCGTCGCCGCAGGGATGGATCCAGCTGCGGTCGCCGTTAAATCGAAAGTTACCGACCGCAAGAAGACTCTGGACGCCTACGCCGCGAAGACAGCCGATGCCATGGCCGCAGAAATCACGAAGCAGATGGCGAAACAGGGCTGGATCAAGCTCGACGACAAAGGCGAAGTTGTCCAGCAATGAAATGCCATGGAGTACATGCAATGACGATTCTCAGGACAACCTGTGCGTGCGTTCTGCTGCTTGCCGCTCTGCCGGCCGTTGGGCAGCAAAACAATCCTCCGCCGGTGAACGGCATGGCAAGCACGGTCGGGCTGTACGTGTATCCGGCGAAAAAGCAGAATGCCACGCAGCAACTTACGGATGAGTCGCAATGTTACGACGATGCCAAGACGCAGACCGGCTTTAATCCCGACGCAACCACAGCCGGCTCGAAGACGCAGGCTCAGAGCAACACGAAAGACCACGGAGCAGCCAAAGGAGCAGCGCGGGGAGCTGCGATTTCTGGCGCAACCGGAGGCGACGCAGGCGAGGGAGCAGCACGGGGCGCAGTGATCGGCGGCATGAGATCCCGGCACAAAGAAAAGCAGCAGGACGAACAGGCTCAGAAGCAGGCTGATGCCAGCAAAACAAAGGAGCAGCAGAACATGGATGGCTTCAAGCGATCCATGTCGGCCTGTCTCGATGCCCGTGGCTATTCCGTTCGGTAATTGCCTGCGCAACGGTCATTACGCACGTTAATCAAACTTCACGAAGAAAGCAGGAACTATGAACAGAGTTTTACGAAATCTTCCACTGCAACTCACCTTGGCCATGCTGCTGCCGGGCCTCACCGCAGCCGCACTGGATGCAACCAATCCTGCAATGGAGAAGTTTCAGCAGGACATGAAAACCGCTGTCCTCAATGGCAGCATCACCGTCGCACAGGTCAAGCAGCTCCAGGCCGATGCCGAAACCCTCAAGAATGCGAAAGCAGAACAGGAGCCGGGCTCTCCCATCGATCTGCTTACGCCTTTTCGAGCTGTCTCCAGCATGAAGGCCACAATGGCAAGTGTCGACGCAAAAGACCGCGAGACTCTACACAATGATTTGCTGGCTGTGCTCGCCAACAAGGCGCAGCCCGCTGCTTCGGCTGATCCGCCAAGTCCTGGGAAAAAGCTCGGGAAAGATATCTTTAAGGCCGTGATGTTCGGCAACCCGACCGAGGCGCAGGTCAAGCAGCTTCAGGACAGCCTGAATGGTTTGCAGGACATTAAGGGCAAGCAGGAGCGACCGCTTCAGGCGATAAGAGCACTCCAGGGCTCGAAGTCTCAGATCGAGACCGTCATGAACACCGGCTCATTCCGCCCGCAGGACCGTCAGGCTGTACTCGATGACCTGAACAGCCTTGGACCGCAAGGCGGAGGCATGCACCGCTAAGCCATGCAAGGGCTCATGCGCACATTCGCGATCATTGTTCTCGGCTGTCTATTTGTGACACCGCGACCGCTTTTCGCGCAGGAGCCCGAGCTTTCTCTTTCCGAGGCAATCCAGATTGCGCTCATGAACAACCGGCCCGCGAAAATCGCGCAGCTTGATATCACCAAGGCCGACTGGGAGGTCGCGTCCACCAAGACGAAGCGCTTTCCTGCGATCAGTACGTACCTGTTCGGCTCAAAAAATCTGACCTCGCCCAGCTTCACATTTAAAGCCAATACATTTCAAACGCCCCAGGGCGAACCAGTTCCCGCGACTGACACAAAGATCGCTCTTTCGTCAGGCTTCACTGGATACACTGTGGCCGAAGTCGCGCAACCTCTCACGCAGCTCTATAAAATCGGCCTCGCCATTCACGAGCAGAAACTCGAGGTCGACCTCTCGCGAGAGAAGTATCAGGCAAAGCGGCAGTCTGTGGTCGCCGATGTAAAACAGGCATACTACGCGGTCCTGCAGACAGAAAGTGCTCTCGACTCAGCCTCGGCCGCGGTCAAACAGTACCAGGAAACGGACCGCGTCGTCCTCGACTACATCGCACAGCGATCGGTGCTCAAATCGAGCAGCCTCGACGTAAAAGCAAAACTTGCGCAGGCGCAGTATCAGGTCGTCCAGCTGAACGATACATTGCAAACGCAAAAGGAAAAGCTCAACAACCTGCTGGGCCGCGATCTCGACACGCCATTCCACACAGAGCAGGTTCCTGCAATTCAATACGAAGAAGCGGACTTAAAAGTGGCCCGTCAAACCGCGCTCACGCAGCGGCCTGAAGTGAAAGAGGCGGAGATCGACACGCATCGCGCGGAGTATGACCGCAGACTTGCCAAGGCCCAATACATTCCGGACATCGGTGCCGCCTTCCACTACATGACCCCATTCAACACCGCAATCCTGCCGCAGAACATCGCCTCCGCAGGCTTCGAGATGCGATGGGAGCCGTTTGAATGGGGCAGGCGCAGAGACGATGTAAAGCAGAAAGAAACTATCGTCGAGCAAAGCAAGTATCAACTGGACGAGACTCGTTCGCAGGTCGTGCTCGACGTAGACAACAGTTTCCGCAAGCTGGCCGAGAGCCGTTCGCTCCTTGCCGTGGCGGAAGCCGCGCGTGCCGCAGCAAACGAAAAGCTGCGCGAGGTGAATGACAAATTCAGAAGATCCGCCGTCCTGCTTCGCGACGTATTGGAGCAGCAGGCCGCCGTCGCCAGCGCCGACAACGAGTACGAGGAAAGCCTTCTGGCCTTCTGGAGCGCAAAGGCAAGTTTCGAAAAAGCGCTGGGAGAGGAGTAGCACGATGATTAGATTCATCCTCATAACCTCGACAGTCGCGCTCGCAGCATGCCTCACCGCATGCAAGCAGGATGCCGCTGCGAGCAAAGCACCCTTACCAGTTCGCACTGCCATGGTTCAGAGTGTCGATGTAGGTAGCGCCGCCCGCTACTCCGCCAGCATCGTTCCCTACACGCAGGTCAATCTCGCATTCCAATCAGGTGGCTATGTCGATCACGTCCGCCAGGTCAAGAGCGCCAACGGAGGCATGCGCAATATCGATCAGGGCGACTGGGTGACAAAGGGAACCGTACTCGCTGTCGTCAACCAGCAAAATTATCAGGACAAGCTGGCGCAGGCGAAAGCGCAGCTCGCCGGCTACCAGGCCGAACACGACAAGGCCCAGTCGACCTTCGATCGCACCTCCGCGCTCTATGCAACGCAAAGCGCAACCAAGCCCGATCTCGATTCTGCGAAAGCGCAGCTCGACAGTTCTGCCGCGTCTGTTTCCGCAGCCCAGGCACAGATCAGCGAAGCACAAACCGCGTTAGCCTATTGCTCGCTCAAGGCCCCGTTCGATGGATGGATCGTGAGTCGCAGTGTGGACGCGGGAAGCTATGTCGGCCCTGCGACCAACGGCTTCACTATCGCGGACACGCGAACCGTCAAAGCCGTCTTCGGTGTCCCCGACACCTCTATCAGCCGCGTGAGAATAGGTCAGGCGCAGATCATCACCACCGACGCTCTTCCGCAGCCGTTTACAGGGAGTGTCACGGCCATTTCTCCTGCCGCCGATCCGAAAAGCCGCGTCTTCTCCGTGGAGGTCTCGATCGCCAATCCCAGAGATGACTTGAAGTCAGGAATGATCGCCTCGCTTGCTCTTGATGGAGCCACTCTGCCGCGTGCCGTCATGGCCGTGCCTTTATCCGCCGTAGTACGCGACCCGCAGCGCGCCAATGGCTTCGCGGTCATGACCGCAGAAGGCGATGGTGAAATGGAGTCTGCGCACCTGCGCCCGGTCGAGCTGGGCGACGTCTACGGCAACATGATCGGCGTTAAGAGCGGCCTTCAATCCGGAGAACGAGTCATCACCACCGGCGTCACTCTGATCAAAGGCGGAGACCAGGTCCGTGTCATTCCGTAAGCAAAGAAAGCCTTTCGATGAGCCATAAGTCCGAAGCCGAATACATCGCCAACACGCACAACACGGCGCGCTTCTTCACCGAGCACCGTCAGGTTGGCTTCGTGCTTCTCATTGCCGTCGCAATCTGGGGCTGGTATGGCTACCTCCACATGCCTAAGCGCAAAGACCCGATCATTCCGGTGCGCGTGGCCGTCGCGTCTACATCGTGGCCCGGAGCAACCGCGGAAGAAGTGGAGCAGCTCGTCTCGCGTCCCGTCGAGCAGACCATGGCGCAAAACCCTTTCATCAAGGGTCCCACTCCAGCCGATTTCGGAATCCGCTCGATCAGTTTTCCCGGCCTGTCTCTCGTCTACGTGCAGCTCGGAGACAATGTCTCCGATACGAAAAAACAATTCGCCGACATCAACCTCAAACTGAACGCGATCAACAGCAAGCTGCCGCAAGGTGCCGGGCCAATCCAGTTCAACAGCGACTTTGGCGACACAGCCGCACTGATGCTGACCATCGCAAGCCCTCCGGCGAACGAAGTCGACATCGCGTTACGCGCTCGCGCTATTCAACGCGCCATCGAACAGACGCGTGCTGAAGAGCCGAAGAAGGCTCCCCAGCCGCGCCTGAGCATCGTCTATGCCTTTCCGGCATCGGTGGCCGCTGGCGTCATTCGCGAACCGTTTACCGCCGTCGTGCACGCCGCCGTTGAGAGCCGTGCCATCTCCGATCCGCATTTTTTCGAAGGCAGCGGCTTCATCGGCGTCGATGTAACTTCCAAGCTAAGCGACGAGCAACTGCGCATTATCGGCGACCAATGGATCAAGGAGAATCTGCACCGCTCTGAACTTCACCCGGACGCATGGCCGGCCGTCTTCATTCGCGATCCCTCTCAAGCAGAGCCGAAACTTGCCGCCGTTGCCGGCGACAGATATTCCTATCGCGAACTCGACGACTTCACTGATCTGATTGGACGCACCCTGCAGGGCGCTCCCGAAGTAGCCAAGATCGATCGCAAGGGCGTGCTGCCGGAACAAATTTATCTGGACTACTCACAGGATCGCCTCGCAGCCTACGGTCTGCAACCTTCCAACCTGAAAGACATCCTGGGCGCGCGCAACATCACGCTCCCCGGCGGTCAGCTTGAGGTTGGCCCCAAGAGCATCCAGATCGATCCATCCGGAAAATTCACCAACCCGCAGCAGATCGGGAACGTCATCATCGGCGCCTCATCTTCAGCCGCTCAGAGCCCCGTTTACCTGCGCGATCTGGTGCAGATCTCACGCGGATATCAAAGCCCGGCAAAGTATCTGAACTACCTCACCTGGGCCGACAAAGACGGCAAGTGGCACCGCAGCCGCGCCGTTACTGTCGCCGTGCAGATGAAGGACGGCGAGCAGATCGGCGCCTTCGGCAAAAGCGTGGATGCAAAGCTCACAGCCGTTAAGCAATATCTACCAGATGATTTGATCATCGCGCGCACCTCTGACCAGCCGCTGCAGGTGAAAGAAAACATCAGCCTGTTCATGGATGCGCTGTACGAGGCCATCGCGCTTGTCGTCCTCGTTTCCTGGCTAGGCTTCTGGGAATGGCGCTCGGCCCTGCTTATGGCCATCTCGATGCCCGTCACGCTCGCCATGACCTTCGGCTCCATGTATCTGCTCGGCATCGATATCCAACAGGTCTCCGTGGCTACGCTGATCATTGCCCTCGGCCTGCTGGTCGACGACCCGGTGCTCGCCGGCGATTCCATCAAGCGGACTCTGGCCGAAGGCCACCCGAACATCATCGCCGCATGGCTCGGTCCGACCAAGTTAGCAACTGCAATTATGTATGCGACGGTTACAAATATCGTCGCCTATCTTCCATTTCTCATGGTCACCGGCAATACGGGCGACTTCCTGCACAGCCTGCCCATCGTGATGACCTGCGCGCTCATCGCCTCGCGCATCGTCTCCATGACCTTTCTGCCGCTGCTCGCCTTCTACCTGCTGCGCCCGGAAAAGAAAGCAGAAAAATCCATTGAAGAGATGCGCGAAGCGGGCTTCTATGGCTGGTACGCACGCATCGCGCGTTATTCTATCGAACACCGTTGGAAGTTCTTCTTCGGCTCGCTTGTCTTCCTCGTCTTCGGCTTCTTCATCTTCACGAGATTGAACCCAGCCTTCTTCCCGGAAGATGTGCAGTACTGGTCCTACATCGATGTCTGGCTTCCAAACGATGTCAACCTCGGCGCCACCAATGAAACCGCGCTCAAAGTCGAAGAGATCGTGCGCCAGCAGGCGCAGAAGTTTTCGACCGAGCACGCCGATAGCGAACATGGGCCCGCCCTGCGGTATGTCACAACCTTCGTTGGCGGAGGCGGTCCGCGCTTCTGGTTCTCGGCGTCTCCACAGCTGCAGCAGCTGAACTACGCTCAGGTGCTCATCGAAGTCACCGACAAAGAGATCACTCCGCAGTTCATCAAGGAGCTGCAGCCCGTCCTCACCGCTTCCGTCCCGGGAGCGCGCCTCGACGCCCGTCAGTTGTTGACGAATCCCATCGACTACCCCATCGAGATCCGTGTCTCCAGCACCGCCGACGTAAACGCCTCGCAGGAGACCGCCGACATCCGGCAGTTGCGCAACATCGCCGGCCAGGTTGAAGAGATTCTCCGCTCCTCTCCGCTCGCCGAGCGCACACGCAACGAGTGGGGCGATGACAGCACGCTCATCGAGCTGACCGTCGATCCGGACCGAGCCAACCTTGCGGGCATCACCAACATGGATGTCGCCAACTCATCGACTGCCGCCCTCAGCGGAACGACCGTGAGCGTATTCCAGGAAGGGCAAAAACAAATCCCCATCGTTGCGCGCGCACGTATCGCCGACCGCGCCCGTCTCTCCGATGTCGAAAACCTCTACGTTTACGCCTCGCAGGACAGCTCAAAGATTCCTCTCTCGCAAATCTCCAACGTGAATCACGAACTCGTCACAGGCCGCATCGTGCGCATGGAACAGTTCCGCGCCATGAACATCCGCAGCTTCCCCATCACGGGACACTTAAGCTCAGAGGTGTTCAAGCAGATCATGCCCCGTCTGCAGGCTCTGCAGGACTCACTGCCGCCCGGCTACCAGATGCAGATCGGCGGCGAATACTACAAAACCAAATCCGGATTCAAGAATCTGACCATGGTCATGGCAATCTCGACCGTCGCCGTATTCCTCGCACTGCTCTTCCAATTCAAGAATGCAATCAAGCCTCTGCTGGTCCTGGCTGCAGCTCCTTATGGCATGATCGGAGCCTTCCTCGTTTTGTGGATCATGCATGAGCCCTTCGGCTTCATGGCCTTCCTCGGTGTCGCCAGCCTTGTCGGCGTCATCGTCAGTCATTCCATCGTTCTCTTCGATTACATCGAAGAGCGGCACGCAGTGGGAGACGACTTCGAGAATGCACTCATCGACGCAGGCATTCTCCGCCTTCGCCCCGTGCTCATCACCGTCTTCGCAACCGTGCTCGCGCTCTTCCCGCTCGCACTGCACGGCGGCCCGCTATGGAAGCCCTTATGCTACGCGCAGATCGGCGGCCTGCTGATCGCAACCGTCGTCACCAAACTTCAAGTGCCGGTCATGTATGCAATCTTTGTACTCGATCTGAAAATTCTGGAATGGAAGACGATCGAGAAGCCAGCCATCGAAGCCTCAGATTTCTCGACCAAGCCCTATGTGCCGGTGAGTAAGCCAGGATGAAGCCCGGCGCTGGGTTATCTGATGCGACACTCCCTATGCGGTCTTGATGCGAAAAGAGAAAACATCAAGAGAGAAAAGTACGGGAAGCAACCTGACATCTCGATGAAAATAGTTGACTTCTAAGCGATGGCTGACTAAAGTTAGGCAGCTTCAGGCATGCAATCCAAACTGCATTGAGCACCCCCATGCTCATGACCCCCTGGTCAGCGCCTGATCCAAAAAAAGGCCACAGCCCAGGCCCCGTTGTGATCCCATTCCCGTCTGGCGGCTTGAAGGGAATAACCATGACATTCTATGGTCGTCGACGCATCCTGATTTTGGGGCCGGTAGTCACGTTATTGCTGGCTTTTGCTTCTCCAGCATTTTCACAACAAGTGACTTACTATGACTTCGACGCTCCTCAAGCGAGCAATGGCGCCAGCTACACCTGTGCAGATCCGGCTCACACCGTGCCCGCTACTCCGAACCCTCTATTTTGTTTCAACGATGGCACGGGGAAACAAAGCAGTCCAAGCTTTTTAAGCGATACCTACCCCGCTATCATCGATCCGGTTACAACCGACAATCCGCCCGTCCAGAGCACTCATTTCGCCATCCAGAACACGCCGCCCGCGCTCTCTCAGGCGGCAAGCATGTGGTTCTCGGTTCCGCAAAAAGTCTCCGACGGTTTCACCTCGTATTTCGCCTTTAAAATCACCCCAAATGCAAATAGCTTTGCCACTGCAGACGGAATCGCATTCGTAATCCAGAATTCGCAGAATGCAGCAGGAGGGAGCAGTCCCGGCAGCTCCGCTTGTACGGGCGCTGGGTCTGGGCCAAACGCCGTTGGCGCGGCTGGAGGTTGTATCGGCTACGGCGGCATCGATAACAGCCTTGCCATTGAAATGGACACGTTCCGCAACGCGTGGGATCCGGCAGATAATATCTCCTCGAATCCTAATAACGACAATCACATTGCCGTACAGAATTGTGGTGCAGGCCTGACAAACTCCCCAGACCATACCGGATCCTGCCTTGTAAGCCTTAACTCTGGCAACGCTGCACTCCCGGCCCTCAACAATGTGCTCCCGGTTACGCTTGCAGACGGTAATGTCCACCAGGTGGTCGTTATTTATAGCGGACCGACCGAGGCCGTTCCAAACCTGTTGCAGATATTTATTGACCCCGTCTTTGTTGCAGGAACTCACACTCCGGCACCAGGCGCCACACCTGTACTATCGGGAACCTACAATATTTCGGCCAATCTCAATCTCCTGAACAGTGGAAGCGCGAACGATAGCGCGTATGTCGGATTTACTTCCGCCACTGGTGGGGCATTTGAACAGCATGAGCTCATGGCCTGGACATTTACTCCTCATACTCCAGTCACGCAGCAGCAGCCCCTCAATCCACCGGGTCAGCCAACAACATTTCCATTCGGCAGTCACGTATATACCGTTACCTATCCGGTGAGCGGACCTTCGACAGCCAATATCGACATGGTTGTGACGGCAAACACGATTACGCCCACTTTCTTTTCGACCCTGATTTCCGGCACTCCATTTGTGGGTTCGCAATGCCAGGTCTATGACGAGACCGGCGGGAACTGCATCGTCTATTCGGTCTCATGCGTCACGCATGGCACCACCACTGTGGTTCCATGTCCTTCCACCACGGACCCGAATAACCTGATCGATATTAAGTCGGCATACAACAACTCCATTCAACCGACGACGCCCGGTTTTCTTCAGGGAGATCCACTCTTCTCTCAAGTTGCGACGATCAGCGGCGACGGACAGACTGCCACGGTAACGTGTACGGGAGAGTGCTCGGTCGTTCAAGGGCAGACGGTCACCGTCGCGGGAAGCCTTTTGAGTGGCGGCGCCTCCAGCCCGTTCAATGGCACGGTCACCGTCCTGACGGCAGATCCAAATGTTCCTAATACCTTTACCTTCTCGAGCACGGCGAGCGCAAGCGCAAGCGGCGGCTATCTCACATCCAATAATGTCCAGAACGTCTTCACCGCCTATGTGACGCAGCGGATCGATGGCACAACAACAGGAAAAACAAAAAACTTCTCCGACTTAGTCGTCACCTCTGTCACGGTAGCCCCTACGACGCTCGTCATCGAAGCACCCTCTGTGCCTTATAACCAGAATGCAGTTGTAACTGTAACCGCCAGCTCTCCAAATGGGCCGCCGACAGGGAACATCTCTCTCACGGTTGATAGCGGTGCGCCGCAGACGCAGCCGCTCTCGAACGGATCAGCCACGTTTACTCTGACCGGGCTAAGCGCTGGCCCTCATCAGCTCACGGTTACGTATGGGGCTCAAAGTATTTTCCTGGCAGCAACGACCACTGGCAGCCTCACCATCAATTCCGCCACACCAACCGTCACGTTCACCGGAGCTCCCGCGACGGCGGCCTTCAACTCGTCCTTTGTTGTGGCAGCAAGCACCAATGCAAGCACCACAGCAACGATCACTGCGGCCGGTTCTTGTTCGATCTTGGGCAATACAGTCACCATGACGAGTGGTACAGGCAGTTGCAACCTTACGGCTGCGTGGCCAGCTGACAGTAATTACGTGGCAGCGTCCGCCACTCAGTCAACACTTGCGGTCAAAGCATCCTCAACAACGACCATCGTTGCTGATACACCCAATCCATCTACCGTCGGAGTCCCGGTGTCGATATCGTTCACCGTGACCGGGAACGGCAAACCCACCGGAAGCTATTCCGTGGTTTCGAGCGTGAGTGGTGATCCAGGCTGCAGTGGAATCCTCAATGCAGGTGCGGGAGCTTGCTCGTTAACCTTCGCCACACCCGGCTCCAGAAAGCTCACGATCACCTATTCCGGAGACGGCAACTTCTCCGGGTCCTCAGCTAACGTTCAGCAGTCTGTCACCGCTGGACCCGTGGCACAGTTGTCCGCGACGAGTCTGAACTTTGGCACTGTCTATCTCGGGACAATCAGCACGCAGACAGTCACATTGACGAATGTAGGGAACGCAGCGATGACGGTAAATGGGCCGATCCTTTCAGACGTGGGCGGCGGAAATTCTATCGAATTCATTGCTCTTAACCTCTGTCCTAAAAGTCTCGCGGTAGGGAAATCCTGCAGTATCTACGTAAGCTTTGTAGCGGGGCCGTTCTACAAGCCGCAAACAGCGATCCTGAAAGTGATGGACAATGCGCCCGGAGCCCCGCAGTTGGTGACCTTGTCAGCGACCGTGATCAACCCGCAGGCTACCTTTAAACCTGGGTCCCTCAATTTTGGGACGCAGAGCGTTGGAAGCTCCAGCCAGGCATCCTTGCAACTGATCAACACAGGGGCCACACCCCTGCTCATTAACAATATTGGTGTAGCGGGCTCGAATGCAGGAGACTTTTCCGCGACGAGTACATGTCCTCCATCGCTCGCAGCCGGCGCGAATTGTACGATTACCGTCGGATTTAGACCAGGAAACACCGGATCGCGTACCGCCTACATCAAAGTCACGGACAATGCCCAGGGAGGGCCGCAGCAGGTGCCGCTTTCAGGCAAAGGAAAGTAGCCAGCGTAGCGATGATGACAGCTGCAATCTGATGTCCTCAGTGTTTTTCAGCTGTCACATCGCTGGATGCGATAACCGGCTGGGAAGGCACGCGAAGACAATGACATCGATCACTGATTCGCTCCCTGAAATGACTTCATCGAATCCCGATAGGCTCCCTGCAGGTCAGCACGCTCCAGCAATCGCCCCGCGCCATCTTCTTTGCTGATGCTCTCAAGGATGCGCACCACTTCGCGATAATGCGGTGTTGCCTCTTTGCCTTTTCCGCTCTTTACCAGCAGGGACGCCAACAAGTAATGCGCCTTCGCTTGAAGAAGGCGCAATCCCAGCTTCTCTGCTCTTGCCAGGCTAAGGTCCAGCTGCTGATGTGCCCCGCTATAATCCTTTGCCTCGATCATGGCTGCGCCGAGATAGACGGAACATTCTACGGACGCCGACTTCAGACCCAGCGAGTCTGCCTCTTCGGCTAATTTTTTCAGCGATGCAATGGCATTCGATCCACGTTCCTGCATCACATCAGCTTTTGCTTTATTTACTTTCGATACCAGAATCTGTTCCCGCTGCGACGCTTTCGTGGCAATTTGAAGAGCGTGATCGTATTGCTGCCGGGCGGCGTCAAAGTACCCTTTGTAGAAATTCACATCGCCCATCCAGTTGGTTGCCATCGAGGCTGCCGTGTCGTTCTTGATCTGGTGTGCGATGTTCAATGCATCCTCAATATTCTGGCGGCCTTCATCTCCTCGCCCAACCTGTGCCAGCAGATCGCCCCAGCGGCCCGTGATCTCAGCCGTGAAGTATGTCATCTCCTTCGTCTGCTTGAATATCTTCAGAGCATCCTGCATTGCGCTCAAGGCCGCGCCATACCGGCCCTGCGCGGCAAAGATCATAGCCATGCTGTCAGACTCAAGGGCGATTCCGCGCTGATCGTTGATACTACGACGAATTTCTATCGCCTTAAGGTATTGTTCAAGCGCTTTATCGTATTGCCCAAGTTTGGTATTGGTCTCCGCAAGATTGTGCAGTGACTCCGCCATATCTTCAGGAACATTCAACTTTTGACGCAGTTGATAGGCCTGTTCAAGGTACGTCAAAGCGTCCTGATAATTGCCCATGTCCGCTCGGATGCTTCCGATGTGGTTTAGACACAGCGCCTGCTTGTATTCGTCCCCGAGATCACGTTCTATCTGAAGCGCGTCGGTAAAAAACTTGAGCGCCTCTTCAGGCTTGCCATGGTCGTGATAAAAAGCGCCTGTATCGATGAGAGTGTTGCCAATACCCTCCTTGTCTCCAATCTCTTGACGAGTCGCAAGCGCTTCTTTGTAGCTGGCAAGCGCCGCATCGGGATGCCCCGTCGAGTCCTGAATGGAGGCAATCTGTTCGAGGCTGGCAGCCAGCCCTCGCTTGTCGCCAATCTGCTTTTTGATCGCGAGCGATTCCTCGTAATTATTGAGAGCGTCATCCGGCTTATTGAGCATGCCGTAAGCAATTCCTGACGCCTGAAGAATCGCCGCCTTCACTTCCAGATTGTCCAGTTGAATGGCGAGACTAAGCGCGCGCGTCAGAAAATCCAGACC
>Ga0206869_1073_pt1 | contig 20864 bp, 17 predicted proteins | sample Alteio_BWOrgCont_35_FD_152618 | JGI IMG/M metagenome (GOLD analysis project Ga0206869, IMG submission 152618) | Enriched cells from forest soil in Barre Woods Harvard Forest LTER site, Petersham, Massachusetts, United States -... | ecosystem: Environmental > Terrestrial > Soil > Temperate forest >... | reverse complement strand
AAATGTGAATTTTTATTCCCACACAATAATTATAAAAAATAATCTTTCTCACTCTCTCAAAATCCCAGACCCCGAATAAATTCGAAAAGTATTGATGTGAGAGAGGTATTTTACTGGATTGCAGCGCGCCGTCGCCCTTCGACAAGCTCAGGGTGAGCGGGTTTTCAAATGACGGACGACTACTGCAAAAACCCTTTAAAATCCAACGCCAGCCGATTCAAATCTAACTTATTCAAGAATAATGAATACACCATCCACGCACTCACCGCTGCTAAATCTTTAAATTGTGGTGGAATATATTTCGGCGGCACAATGATTCCTTCTTCAACCAGGTCCGCTAAAATATGCACGTCTTCTAAAGTTGTTTTGCCCAAAAATAATAATGGAATACGATCCACTAATCCGCGTTGCACTGCTAATCGCATAAAATTATAAATTAAAATAAAACCTTTACTGTATGAAAGATCTTTTGTGTATGGTCCACCATCAGGTGTACTACCACGAAAAACGCGCACAGTGGATTGATAACTGTCTTCAACTTTTAAACCTTGCAGACGATAAAATTCAAAAACATCAAAAAAGTTTGCGCCTTCTTCAGCCATGTTCACAGCACTGATGCGATTGGTTAAAGCTTTGATTCGATTTGGATGTGAAGAAAATGTAAAAATTTCGGCAATGATTGCTAAACCTTCTTGCGTCACTGTTGATGATGGCGGTCCTTTACTGAGGAAAGTACAAATCGGTTGTATCATTCCATTTAATGTTGTCCCTAAATGGACCCAACCTTCATGAATTTCAAAAGTGCGGATTTCACGCAAACTAAATTTCAAACCGTCTTTTATTTTAATTTTATCAGCACCAGCTGCAGCATCGGCAATGATACCGTCGCTTAACTCAACTCGAATGGTACCTCTATCTTCAAAATAAGCGCTCAAGCGCTCGCTCAACATTTTAACGGCTTCTGCACTGGTATAGATTTCTTTGTCATCTTCCGTATCCACTTTATCTTTAATTTCTGATAAAGCACCGGACGCGAGTAGTGCTAAGTCTTTTAGAGTGGGAGCGCCTGCATGAAATGCATCTTCAGAGCTACCATACAGTTCTTGTGAAACTTCTGTGAATCGCGGTGTACCACGTGCGCTCAGCATTTCCACCACCTGCCGATATTCGTAACACATGCGCTGTAAAATACTACCGACGCCACTATATTGGCCCAGTTTACGACGGATACTGCGCTCAATCTCATGAAATTCTTCCATCTTTTCATCGGGATTAAATGAGAGTGGATTTTTTTCTAGGTAATATTCAGCATTAATTTTTGGAAGACTTTTGAAGTTGCTTTGGTAAAAATGCTCGGCAACACTTGCATCCCATTTGAGTGCATCTAAAATGCGAATTGGTTTTTGCGCGTGTACTACTCGTTCTGATAACTCGTGAATGGCTTGTTCGTATTCGCCCAAGCTTTCGCTGTTATTGGTCATTACGGTAGCATCCTTCTTACTATATTTATTAATTATACAATAAGTGGGGATAGTATTGCTCAGTCTATAAACAGAGACCTGCGACGCTCGGATTCAACAGCGCATGGAACACATAGTTTAAAGCCTAAAGCTTGGCGTTCTTTTGGCATATCATCGCCACATTCTAAACAAGTTTCTGAGCCTTTGGAGTCCGCAGATGCTTGTCCGCGTAGGCGTGAAAGGGCACGTGAGACTTCGTTATCGATCAGATCATTTGCTAAATCTATGTCATCAGCCATTAGTAAAACCTTTGTTGTAAAAAAGGCGGCCATTTTACTGAATGTGGAGGGGATGTCAACCTTTGTGTCGGGTCGAGCCCGTGCCCGATTGCGTGCCACAGGTCTGTCATCCCGAAAAATACCCCGCCATTATCAGTGAAAAGAATACTACTCTAATTCGGGGTATTTGTTCGGGATCCGGGCTTTTGCGATAATGAAAATAACTTATTTTTACAACCGTTATACTTTCTTTCATCATTTTAAATTCTATAGAGATAATGAAATTCAAATATACTATGTAAATAAAAATTCAACTTATTAATTTGAAAGCAAATAGATCTAAAGAATTTCTAATCACTTTCGCAAAGCCCGGATCCCGAACAAATACCCCGAATTAGAGTAGTATTCTTTTCACTGATAATGGCGGGGTATTTTTCGGGATGACAGACCTGTGGTACGCAATCGGGCGAAAGCCTCAACCCAAATCCCCAAAATACAATTGCATCGCCGTCAACGCCGCCAACGTCGCCGTTTCAGTCCGCAGAATCCTCGGGCCCAAACTTAACGGTTTAAACCCTTTATTAACCGCTTGCAGCACTTCTTCTTCCGTCAAGCCTCCTTCTGGGCCAATTACCACACAAACCCGCGAACTGCTTGGTACCTTCATTTCAGATAAGTGATTTTGCACGTGAGGTGATAGCACAAACCCATATTCATTATGACAAGATGACACCCAAGACGAATAAGGCTCCGGAGCATGTATCATGGGCACTTGATTGCGCCCACTTTGCTCACAAGCACTGATAGCCACTTGCTGCCAATGTAATAAGCGCTTTTCCTCGCGCTCGCCTGATAAGCGGACATTACAGCGCTCGGTCAGCAAGGGCATGACATCAAACACCCCCAACTCGACCGCTTTTTGAACAATAACATCCATACGTTCGCCACGCGCAATTCCTTGCGCTAAGGTAATTTTGAGTGGGGATTCTATTTCTTGATTATGCCATTCACCGATTTCGACCACGCAGTGTTTCTTTGCGATTAGCGTCAGCGTCGTTGGATAGTCACCACCTAAGCCATTGAACAGTGTCAGCGTATCGCCGACGCGTCCACGTAGCACCGTGCCAATATAATGGCTGCCGCGTTCATCTAATGACAAAGATTGACCAGTCGTTAATGGACTATCTTGGAAAAGGCGACCAAGGTACATTACGACATATTCTCTTCTGGTTCCGAGACCATCATAAATTCTTGCACTGGTTGACCTCCGATCAAATGTTCTTGAATGATGCGTTCCAATACTTCTTCTGTGCAAGAGTGATACCAAACACCCTCAGGATAGACAACAGCAATTGGACCGGATTGACAAACCCGTAAGCAGTTTACTTTTGAGCGGTAAATACCACCTCGGTCTGTTAAATGTAGTTCTTTGAGTCGGTGTTTGAGAAAATTCCAAGCTTCTAGTCCGGTCGCAAGATCACAACATTTAGGCACAGTTTGATCACAGCATAAAAAAATATGCCGTTTAATTGCTGATAACTGTAATTTGTTCACACGTTTCTTGAGTGATTGATCCATGCTATAGCCATTACCTAGTGATTTGCATTATTATATCGCGCTTGATTGATACAGGTATTATCAAAGTGCATAAGCTTTACATCCAAACTCATGGCTGTCAAATGAATGAATATGATTCTTCCAAAATGGCGGAAGTCTTATCTTCAACTCATCAACTAATTAAGACCAATAATCCCGATGAAGCAGATGTGCTTTTGTTAAACACATGTTCCATTCGAGAAAAGGCACAAGACAAAGTATTCTCTGAACTGGGTCGTTGGCGCAATTTAAAACTCAAGAATCCCAAACTCATTATTGGTGTAGGCGGCTGTGTTGCAAGTCAGGAAGGTGAAGCACTCTTAAAACGCGCACCTTACATTGATCTCATTTTTGGACCACAAACCATTCATCGTTTAGGCGACATGCTTAACGAACGCCACAAAAAGCATAAACCTATTGTTGATATTAGCTTTCCCGAAATTGAAAAATTCGACAATCTGCCGGAACCAAAAGCAGAAGGTGTGTTCGCTTATGTCACAATCATGGAAGGTTGTAGTAAATATTGTAGCTTCTGCGTCGTCCCTTACACGCGTGGTGAAGAAATCAGTCGACCATTAGATGATGTGCTTGCTGAAATCGTGAGCTTAAGTCAGCAAGGTGTAAAAGAAATTAATTTACTTGGTCAAAATGTGAATGATTATCGCGGTCCAACTCACGAAGGCGGGACATGTGATCTTGCAACGCTTATTGAATATATCGCCAGCATAGATGATATTTTGCGCATACGTTTCACAACTTCTCACCCACTCGCTTTTTCTAATCGCCTCATTGAAGCATTTGGCAACACCGATAAACTCGTCAATCATTTACACTTGCCTGTGCAAAGCGGCTCTGATCGTATTTTAACAGCCATGAAACGTGGTTACACCGCGCTAGAATATAAAGCAAAAATTCGCCGACTTCGAAAAATTCGACCAGACATTTCCATCACATCTGACTTCATCATTGGTTTCCCAGGCGAAACAGAAGAAGATTTCGAAGCAACAATGAATCTGATTCATGATATTGGTTTCGATCAATCCTATAGCTTCATCTATAGTGCGAGACCCGGCACGCCAGCTTCGCAATTGCCGGACGATGTTCCAATGGAAATTAAAAAACATCGCTTAAACATTTTACAAGAACGTATTGTCATGAATGCAAGAAGACTCAGCGCCGCAATGATAGGAACAATCCAACCTGTTTTGATCACTGGCCATTCAGTAAAATCACTAGAACAACTTTCAGGTCGCACGGAAAACAACCGCATTGTTAATTTTGTTGGCAATCCAGATTTAATTGGTCAAATGGTTAAAGTAAAAATTCATGAAGCTTTACCAAATTCATTGCGCGGTGAGCGAGTTGCCTAAGCATACGCTTGTATCCATTACAAAAAAAATCACTAGCCAATCAATGAGCGATATGGTCTATAATGAAAGTAACAGCATAATTGTGGAGGTAAATGAATAATTGAATACTCTCCTCTATTCTGAAATTCTAAAGCTATTCCCTGAAGACAATCATCGGCTATTTAACCTCTGCGGCAAACTCAACGAACACATCGATCTCATCGAAACGCGTTTAGGCGTCATGATTAAACAACGCGGTTACACTTTTTCAGTGACAGGTGATCGAACAGCAGTTCAACAAGCTTGTAATGCGATTAATGATCTTTATCAGGAGACTGAATCAGTGCGCACACTCGAACCCAAGCAAGTTCATCTTTATTTACAAACGAACAAGCGTGTTAACGTGCCCTCCACGAATGATCAAATGGATATCCGTACTCGTAAAGGCAATGTTACTGCACGCGGCGAAAATCAAGTCGGCTACTTACAAAATATTTTGACGCATGATGTCAATTTTGGTATCGGCCCCGCAGGTACCGGTAAAACTTATCTTGCAGTCGCTTCTGCTGTGCAAGCATTAGAAGCAGAACGCGTTAGCCGCATTGTACTCGTTAGACCTATCGTTGAAGCAGGTGAAAAATTGGGTTTTTTACCTGGTGATATCGCACAAAAAGTTGATCCCTACTTACGCCCACTCTATGATGCTTTATATGAAATGATTGGTAATGAAAAAGTAAATCAATTGATGGAAAATAATATCATTGAATTACTTCCGCTCGCTTTCATGCGCGGACGATCTCTCAATGATTCTTTCATCATTCTCGATGAAGGCCAAAACACAACTGCTGAGCAAATGAAAATGTTTTTAACACGTATTGGATTTCATTCCAAAGTCGTTGTTACTGGTGACATCACGCAAATCGATTTAGCAAATCGTAGAGAATCTGGTTTGCTACATGCATTAGAAGTATTAAAAGGTGTTCCTGGTATTAGCTTCACACAGTTTGAAACTTGTGATGTCGTCAGACATCCGATGGTACAAACGATTGTTGAAGCTTATGAGAAACATTACATACATAAAGAGAATAAAGAATAAAGAAATGACTTCAATACTAACTTTTTTCCCTCATGCTGCTCCCGTGAGGGAAATTTTTTCTAAAAAAATATGAATTTGAAACAATAAAAATATGACGCATTCGATTATTATCCAACATACGATAGACAAACATCTCGCGCCAAGTTCAATACAACTTCGTAAATGGGCTAAGACTGCTTTAAAACATGCTAGCAAGCCGCAAGAAGTGACGATTCGATTAGTCGATCGTGAAGAAATAACGCAACTTAATTTGACCTATCGCCATAAAAACGATGCGACAAATGTTTTGTCTTTTCCAATTCAAATACCTGAAGCTGTGAAATTTTCCAAAACACCTTTAGGTGATGTTGTCATTTGTGCAGATGTTGTTAATCAAGAGGCACAAGAACAATCAAAATCAATTGATGCACATTGGGCCCATATGGTCATTCATGGTATTTTTCATTTAATGGGTCACGATCATCAATTAGAAGAAGAAGCGCTGCGCATGGAAGCATTAGAGATAGAAACATTAAAGCAACTTGGATTTGCCAACCCTTATGAAACAAGAGATAAACCATTATGACCGATCATGAAGATAATAATACCCAACATAAATCTCGCTCTTGGCTAGAACGTTTAACAGCCATGCTTAGCGCTGAACCACAAAATAAAGATCAGCTGATGGAATTATTACGCCATACTCAAGAACGCAACGTCATCAGTAATGAAATGCTTAGTATGATTGAACGCATTTTACAAGTATCGGAAATGCAAGTTCGGGAAGTCATGGTGCCGAAAGCACAAATGGTGATGCTGGAACAAAATGTGCAGCTTGAAGTATTACTGCCTATCGTTCTTGAAAGTGGTCACTCACGCTTCCCTGTATTTAATCCCACAAACGGAAATATTATTGGCATTTTCTTAGCAAAAGATATTTTGCAATTTTACAACTCCGGTAATGATTTCGCTTTATCACAAATTTTGCGCGCACCTTTTTTCACACCACAAAGCAAACGCTTAGATGTGTTATTGCGGGAATTTAGAGTGAACCGCAATCATTTAGCAGTTGTGCTGGATGAATATGGTCATGTCGCAGGACTCGTCACCATTGAAGATGTCTTAGAACAAATTGTTGGTGAAATTGAAGATGAATATGACATTGATGAAGATGACATTTACATTAAGCAACACAATGATGAAACCTTCATCGTAAAAGCAGCCACACCTATTTCTGAATTCAACATGTTTTTTCAAACAAATTTTAATGATGATGAATTTGATACGATAGGCGGGATTGTTTTAAAACAATTTGGACATCTGCCAAAACGCGGTGAATCCATTAAAATTGCATCTTACAGATTTAAAGTTCTCAATTGCGATAATCGACGTTTATATCTATTAGAAGTAAAAACGAATAAGAAAAAAGTGAATAGCGTTTGATGAATGAAGGGCCATTGTAGAAAATAAAAATCTCATCATTAACCCCTTCCAAACAAAAAAATAACCTAAAATGCTCTAATAATGAACATGTTGAATGGTAATATTTGTAAATACTACCATTTTCTGTTCACAATTGAATCAAAAATGAATTGTAGTTATAATACACAGCCATCCCATAAGAAACGATCCACGAGGATATTATGTTTAATCGCTTCATTGAAGCCACTACCGCAGCAGCTAAAGTCCTTAAAGAAGGCACCATTACGAGTTTCAAAGCTCTCACTTCTCTTGGTCGCATCGGCTCGTCGATTGGTACTGGTCTGTTTGGTGCAAAAAAGTTCGTTGAATATGTTTTGCATAAACCGAGTAGCAATTCGTCGTACTCCCATCCTTATGCCTTAGTCACTGTCGTGCTCAATGTATCAATCAATTTACTCACAAAAATTCCCGCCATGTTACGTCGAGATAAAAAAAGTGATGATGTAGTGAGTGATGATGTAGAGGAAGTCCAAGCAGAAGTTCATTCTTGTACGAAAGCCTGCAGTCATCCGACGCTAGGCACATTAGTCACCCTATGCTTTCATGGTGTGAATATCTTAAATAGTATCGGTGTTCTCTTAGGTTCATATTATAGTGGTAAAGTTCTTTGTGAATTCATCGCAACGCAATCAGACAACGAATATAATGATGCTGATTGGAAATATTATACGATACGCGGTGTTTCACTTTGTTTTGCCATTTCAAATTTATATTCTTATACATCCTATGTGGTCTATTCAGTCAATAAAAATCGCGACTCATTCGTAACTTTTCTTCTCGGCAAAAATGAACAACCATTGAATAAAAAACTAGCGCTTCAGACAGCGGGCATTGTCACTCTTAATTTATTGTCATCAACTGCTTTTTTCTATCTTTCTACAAGTCATTCGTTGAAAAGTATTGAGGAAGATATTTATGACTTTCCACTTAATCACGACAAAGTAAAAGTAGAAATTCCAGCTTGGCTCATTGCAACCATCTCAGGCGTCAGTTGTGGTGCTGGATTTATAGCTGAGGGAATGACCACCGTCCCATCGATTTATAATAATTTATATTCTTTATTTCATGATTCAGATGATGTTAAACAAATTCCTGCTGAGAAGTGGGAAAAAATAATGCGTATCGTTACTTATCCAATAGCAGGACTTGATGCCATTAATGTCGGCTTACACGGTTTTGCGAGTATTGCTTTGACTTCGAAAAGCATGGCTGGGTGTGATCCATACGGTTGGATCTTACCAATCGCATTTGTTTGTACGCTAAGCAAAGTACCGAGTTATGGTTCATTTAATAATATCGATGGGATTGAGAGATTAATGATTGATATAAAAGAATGGACGCAAGATAAAGGCCCAATTTCTGTTGAGTACGCACCAATCAATCAGGACGAACCCGATTCTGACGAACATACGTTAACGATTTAAATTTAAAAAGGATAAGCATGAACAACGACAATTTGCCTCATTTGGTTCTAAATTCGCATTCGCGTTTTCATTTTGATTAGAAACATTTTCGCTAGCTGGTTCAGGTTGGTAAAAACGATGTTTGTTTGATTTGGGTGTGGTTCGTTCTGTACTTTCATTTGATACCACCAATTTCGACTGTTTCGTAAAAAGTACTTCTTCGTATTTATTTTTATTTTGCTCGATAGATACGTCCAATTCATTTGGTAAAATCTTTTGTTTAACGACATCTTGATAAATTAGATTAATACATTTGAATGTTTGGTAATTCAATTCATCTGAATTTTGCTTAATGTAGGTCTTGAAATATTTGTTTTCACTTATCGCCTGAATAGTCGCACTAACATACCCAATCATGACATCGCAAACTTCATTTGGAGTTAAGACTTTATCCCATTGCAAAAAGTCTCTAATATCTTGGCGTATGTTAAGTGATGAATCGAGTAATTCTGATATTCCAGTATTAATAATACGACTCAGCCACTCTCTAATACCCTCTAAATGATATTTTTGATCCGTATAGTCTAAATGATCTGCCTGAGTTGGTTTAATTTTATCGATTAAATACAGCGCAAAACCATCAATGATAAGTTTTGGTAATAGATCAGGAAATTCATCAAAGATGCGTGTGCGTGATGCAGGATCTGTTAAGCGATTTTTAGATTCACGAATGTTATTTAATTTATTTTTAAGTAAATAAATTCTATTATTTTCATTAATTATTTCATTATCATTTAACTCTATCCAATCCAGCACTCTAGGTATGCTATTGTCATCACTTATTTCATCATTTATTTCAGCTTCAGCTCCTTCAATCCATTTTTGCAGTTCTTGTAAAAAATAAGATCCTGATTGATTCTTTTTTTTATTATTTTCGCTTTCTGATTGATGCATCATATTATTATTTTCGCTTTTAAAAATTAAGATTTAAAATGCTCGAAAGAATCGAACATCATTAATATTTGATTTACTTTCCGTGGATTGTACACCAAGGTTTGGAACAAGATAAGCAAATAATACAAGGTTTGATGCTATAGTTGAGGTTACAGCATCATTATTTTTTATTGTACATTCATCTTGATTAGAAATTAGCAATGTTCTATCTTAAGAATTATTTTTTGGAGGTAAGACTAATATAAAGACTGCACCTTGACCGTTTTCTTTATTAGAACCATTTAATGATCCACCCATTTGTTTGGCAAGTATCGCGCTAGAATGTAATCCATATCCGTGGCCGCTTTCTTTAGTGGTAAAACCGTGTGTAAAAATTTTCTTTAAATTGTCAGGATTAATTCCCATACCGTTATCTGATATTTCCACAACAATTGATTGATCTTGCGCATAATATAATTTGATGTGAACATTTTTGTCTTGAGTGGACGCCATGAGTAATGCATCTTTTGCATTACGTATTATATTTACTAAAATTTGTAATAATTTTGTTTTATCAATTAGAATAGGTTTAACGGGTCCATATTCTTTAGTAAGTTTTATCAAGCCAGTGCTGAGAGTAATGCCAGTAATCTTAATCGCTTCATCAAGAGCAGATTGAATTTCAATTTTTTGCTCGAGTATAGAAAAATTTCCTACAGATTGTTGTGCAGAAATAATTTCTTTTATATGTTGAATGCTATTAAGAACAGATTGTATTTCCTTTAAGAGTTCTTTGCGTTCTGTCTGCCAATATTCAGAGAGTGCGCTTATAAAAGCTGGTATTGTTTCAGCTTTAGGGTCTTCTGTAAAAAATTTGCCGAGATCATGCTGGTTCTTTTGAATTAAATCATTAAAATCGCTTAATTTATTCGTTTTTGAATGCTCAATTCTTTCACCTATCGAGAGTGTCGATACATTTAAACTATTTAAGACATTTCCAACACTGTGTAAAACACTAGATGAAACCTCTGCCATGCCTGCTAATCTCGCTGTCGAGATCACTTGTTGCTTCATGATTTCATTATGAGTTGAGATGGCAAACGCAATTCCCAAAATAACAAATGTCACACCTGCAACAGTGACTGATAACATATTATGATTGAATGAACTGAGGGTATGAGTCATATCTTGTTTGGGATAAAAAATTGCAGCAGCCATACCAGTATAGTGCATTCCACAAATCGCAAGGCCCATGACGATAGCACTAATTATTTTTAAACGAATTTTGACACGCAAGACACCTTGGTTGCTTCTAATTGCAAGCCATAATGCCGCTTCAGCAGCGACGATGGCAATAATAATTGAAAGCACAAATATGTTTGGTAAATACCGAATATCCATCGTATCTGTCATCGCATACATGCCAGTGTAGTGCATAGACGCAATCGCAATTCCTAAAAAAAAACCACCGATGATAAGATGATCTCTCCGTAATGTTTTACCCATTAATAAACTTAAAGCGATGAACGAAGCGAGAATAGCAACAAGCATTGAAACGATCGTCCAGAAAGAATTAAAACTCATAGGCATATTCATTTGGAATGCAAGCATACCTATAAAATGCATAGACCAAATTCCAGCCCCCATGGCGAAAGCCCCGCCTAATAACCAAAACGTCAATGCCATTTTTGAATTGGAGTCATCGCGTAATCTGCCAGCCATATCAAGTGCGATGTATGATGCAAATGTTGCAACCAAGAAAGATAGTAAAACGAGCTGCCAGTTATAAGTCCCATAAATAGCATCAGCACCAATAGGGCCTAATTGGAACCACTCGGATAGAATCATATAAATCCTTGAATCAGTAAGTCTATCTTTATACATAATTAAATTATAGCATTCATAAATTGTAATAAATATGCAATCTATTTTATATCCTTAAATCAAGCTATAATAAAGTTATCTTTCGTATTTACTTTTGGTGATTCGAATGACCGACGAAAATGCGTTTCGAATTTTAGTCATTGATGACAGCCCAAACATTCATCGTGATTTTATTAAAATTCTAAAAACAAGTTCGTCATCAAAATTAGATAAATTATCTGAAAGTTTGTTCGGTACAACTAGCGACGATAATAAATACTTACCAAAATTCGAAATTGATTTAGCTTCGCAAGGACAAGAAGGCGTTAAGCTTGTACAAAAATCCATAGAGCAAGGAAGAGCTTACTCGCTCGCTTTCGTTGATATCCGCATGCCACCTGGTTGGGACGGTATTGAAACCATTAAAAAAATTTGGAAACTTGATAAAAATATTCAAATTGTTATTTGCACAGCTTATTCAGATTACTCCTGGGAATCAACTGTTTCCCATTTAGGTAAAACAGATAGTCTACTCATCTTGAAAAAACCTTTTGATAATGTATCAGTAAGGCAATTAGCCTGTGCGTTAACGACTAAATGGAAATTAGCAGAAGAGTCGCGACAATATACTGCTAAATTAAAACAGACAGTTGAAGATAGAACGCTATCTTTGTCATTAGTGAAATCAACATTAGAATCTTCGAGTGATGGTATTCTCGTCGTTAACTTGGATGGCATGATCATAGACTACAATCAAAAAATCATTAACATGCTAGAAATTCCTCAATCAGTTATCGACACTAAAATTCAAGACAACCTGTTCGATTTTTTAAGTAAAAAAATAACTGATCCAGATAAATTTTTTTCACACATGAAAGAGATGAATGGATTAGATGAAATCAGCATTGATATGCTAAATTTTAAAGATGGTAAAATTCTTGAATGCTATTCACAACCACATAAATTGAATAATAAAACAATAGGTCGGATTTTAGATTTTCGTGATGTCACTAAACGCATTAGATTAGAAATGGAATTACAGCATCAGGCAACTCATGACACTTTAACAGGTTTAGCGAATCGCGTTAAATTACTTGATCGCTTGCGTGTAGCAATTAAAACTTCGGAAGAAACCGATTCAAAGTTTGCCGTATTATTTCTTGACTTAGATCGATTCAAACTCGTCAATGATAGTATGAGTCATGCTGCTGGCGATGAGTTATTGAAAACGGCTGCAGATCGTTTAAAAACAATGATCCGCACTGAAGATACACTCGCACGTTTAGGCGGTGATGAATTCGTTATTATTTTTATGAACATTGTTAAGATTGAAAATGTTGAAAATAAAATTCGTCAATTACTTGATGTTTTTTCTGAACCCTTCGAAGTTAATTTTAGAAATGTCACTTTAACTGCCAGTGTTGGCGTAAGCATGTATCCAAAAGATGGCACCAGTGTTAATTCTCTATTGAGAAGTGCAGATGCTGCGATGTATCGTGCAAAAGCAACCAAAGGCAATGCTTTCGAGTTTTATACCGTAGATATGAGCATGGCAAGTCTTGCTGAGCTTGAACAAGAATCGGGACTACGTGCTGCAATCGCTAATAATGAATTTTTTTTATGTTATCAACCGCAAATTGATTTATCGACTGAAAAATTAGTGGCAGTCGAGGCCCTTATTAGATGGAAACATCCTGAAAAAGGTGTTCTGCTTCCTATGGATTTTATTCCACTTGCTGAAGAAACAGGATTAATTAATCAAATAGGACTTTGGGTTTTACGCTCTGCCTGTTACCAAAATAAAGCTTGGCAAGATGCAGGATTTCCACCCATGCGAGTAGCCGTTAATGTTTCCTCACAACAATTTATGCAACAGAATTTAGTTTCTACGATTCAATCCGTTTTGGATGAAACCAAACTCGATCCTAAATACCTCGAGTTAGAGCTCACTGAAAACGTCATTCTCAGTAGTCCTGAGATCATTAAAACTGTGAGTGAGTTAAAAAATTTAGGAGTCAGTATTGCAATCGACGATTTTGGAACGGGTTATTCCAGCTTAAGTTATTTACATCGAATCCCTCTAGACCGTCTAAAAATTGATGGTTCCTTTATTAGGCATATCCAATCAACTACCGATGATGACGCGATTATTCGCGCAGTGATTGCAATAGCACAAAATCTCAATTTGGATGTGGTCGCTGAAGGTGTTGAAACTAAAGCACAATTAAATTTTTTAAAACAACTTGACTGCGGTGATGGCCAGGGGTATTACTTCAATAAACCACTGACGAGCCAAGAACTTGAAGAGATCATGAGAAATCCTAAGCCAAAAGAGAAGTAACCTTGGCTTTTTTCAGTCACCTCGTAAACTGTTTAATTTTTATTTATTAACTATAATAATGAGCAATTGACATATATATCAGCCCTGATAAAATCATAAACTGAGTATTTAAAAACCAATAATAACTATATAGGTCCTAATATGTCTTGGACACGCACAAAAGAACAATTTAAAGATCGACCACCATTTGAAAATATAGAAGTTATCCACCATTATTGGAAACCTCCTTCAGAAGGCGATTGTTTACGAGTATCGACCTACCGATATGATGATGAACCGCTGCCTTTTTCCATCCATTTATATCTGCAAGAGTCAGAGCCTTCAGTTTATAAAAAATATGAAAAACACAATCTAGCAGAATTCTCAACATTTGATCATTCTTCACCTTTTATTTTTTCGCCCAAAGAAAATTTTGAAATAGAAGCTACGAGAATGAAAAAATTTATCGACATTTTTCTTGAACACCATCATTTAATCGGAACTGATATGCATTCCGATTTATATTCTTTATGTTTTTTAAATCAGAGTATTGAAGTGCACAAGTTAAAACTACTCGAGCTTATTGAGGACGGTGAACTTGATAAAGCAATTAAGACTGCGATTGCATATCAAAATGAAGAGTATTGTTTTGCGCCAATCTGGTATTTAGCTGAAGAAGTTTATAAGAGATCACTACCACTTTCCAAGTTGAAAGCTGAAGAAAAAACAATTCTATTTGGATTATTTGATTCAATCTCTGAGAAAAATCCTTACTTCAAACTTGCTCAGAAAAGAATGCTAGAATTGATTTCGATCATTGATCATCAGAAAAATCATATTCAGATACTCGAGAAAAAATTTATTATCGCTTTAAATGCTGATGAACAAAGTATTGCTGATATAACTTACAATGAATTGTGCGGCAACTCACCGTATGCAAAACCTGCTGTAACAAACATTTCTGGTGATGCCAATACGCTGCTTCAAATAGCAATTAAAATGCGTTATCTTAATGCATTAAATGAAACGCTCGTGAAAAGGAATATTGACCTCAATCAAAAAATACGAACTGGTAAATCAAAAACAAGTATCTGGAAAACGCCTGAAGACAAGAATAAATTTACTGATAAAACTAAAAAGATTGAAGCCACTCCCAAAAAGTCCTTTAAGTAATATCTTGTTCATATAAAAGAGGAGCTATGCTCCTCTTTTATGTATTATTGTTGCGCCCCAATCCACCCATTTTTAGGCACTTAAATAGTTACCAAACAAGGAACCATCTCATGGATAAAAAGAACCCAGAGCACAAAATTAATATCCGCAATAGCACCTCTGAGTTTCTGATCTTTACCCAACAAGAAGGTGAGAAAGGTATAGAGGCACGTTATGAAGATGAGACGATTTGGCTGACTCAAAAATTGATGGCTGAATTGTTTGCTGTAGACGTACGTACAATAAATGAACACCTTCAAAATATATTCGAATCAAAGGAACTTGATCAAAATTCAGTTATCCGGAATTTCCGGATAACTGCAAGTGATGGAAAGAACTATAATTCTCAATTTTATAATCTCGATGCCATTATTTCCGTTGGCTACCGTGTGAACTCAAAACGTGCCACCCAATTTCGCCAATGGGCAACCCAGGTGCTCCATCAATTTGCCATAAGAGGTTATGTCTTAGATAGAAAACGACTAGAGAATGGCACATTTTTAGGCGAGGACTATTTTGAGAAATTGCTAGCCGAAATCCGAGAAATCCGACTTAGTGAGCGTCATTTTTATCAAAAGATTACAGATATCTATGCAACCAGCGTTGACTACAACAAAGACGCACCTACAACACGCGAATTTTTTGCAAAAGTGCAAAACAAATTACACTTCGCAATTCACGGTCACACAGCACCTGAGCTTATTCATAAACGCGCTGATAGCAATAAACAATATATGGGTCTTATGAACTGGGAAAATGCCCCACATGGTAAAATTCTTAAAACCGATGTCTCTGTTGCGAAAAATTATCTAACATCAGAAGAATTAAACTCTCTCGGTCGTATTGTAAATGCTTACTTAGAATTAGCAGAAGAACGTGCTAACCGAAAAATCCCTATGACAATGGAAGACTGGACTAAACGATTAGATAAGTTTCTTGAATTTGATGACCGCGACATATTAACAAACGCAGGAAAAATCAGCGCCAAAATCGCTAAAGACCATGCAGAAAGCGAGTTTGAAAATTATCGCATCACTCAAGATCGGCTTTTTGAATCAGACTTTGATCGAGAAGTTAAAGCGATTACTAAACAAAAAGATACTCCAGAGCAAATGATGTAATCACTGGATTTACTGCAGCGAGTCCAGAAGCGTCGTCGTATTTAAGTCTTAAAAGAGTGATCATCGACACGATCAATTTTTTAAATCAGGGATTTAAAGTAATTCTCAAAACCCATCACAGAAATATCTTTTGTTAACGGATAATCAATCGCCCCTGGATAAATAACGATAAATTTATCCAGCGACAAATTTTCCATAATAATTTGCATGGATTTGGTGAGCTTGGGTGAGCTATTAAATTTAATTTCAAAACCAAGACGCTTATTGTCCTTAATAATAAGAAGATCGAGTTCTGCACCTTGATGGCTGGCCCAGAAATAGCAGTCCTCTGCATTCGCACGATGTGCCCAAATAATTTGTTCAATGGCAAATGATTCCCACGAAGCACCGAGTTTGGGATTAACCAGTAATTCAGCATGATTTTTAATATCTAGCAATGCATGAAAAATACCCGTATCGCGAATATACATTTTCGTCGATTTAACCTGGCGTTTGTTAATATTCTCATACCAGGGGTTTAATTGCCGCACCATGAAAGTACCTGTGAGAATATCAGCATAATGCTGCACTGTTTTGTGTGTTAGACCCAAAGATCGTCCAATATCAGATGCATTAAAAATACTGCCTTGTGATTGCGCCAGCATCATCCAGAATCGCCGTAAATTAATTGGAGAAATTTGAATACCGAGATTAGGAATATCCTGTTCCAGATACGTTTTGATATAGCCTTTACGCCAGGCAAAACTAATGTCCTCATCTTTGGCAAGATAAGATAAGGGAAATCCACCTCTGATCCATGTCTTATTTTGATTTTCTGTTTCCATATAGGAAAATGGGCTCATCTCAATATAAGTAACGCGTCCAGCAAGAGATTCAGATGATTGCCTGATTAATTCTCGAGATGCACTTCCCAAAATTAAATAACGCTGCTTAAGTGATTTATCATCAATTAAAACGCGGAGTGTTTGAAATAATTGGGGATGGACTTGAACTTCATCAATGACAATTAGACCGCTTAATTGCGACAGGGTTAGCAGCGGATCTTGCAATCGTTCGACATCTCTTGAATTTTCCAGATCGAAATAATTTTGTGAAACAAAATCCGGTTGATGTTTGGCATATTCTCTTGCTTCCGTTGTTTTCCCGCATTGTCTGGGCCCAAGGATAGCAACACAAGAAGTCACCTCAAATGCAAAATTAACTTGTTCAGACACCTGGATTCGTTTCATTTTTTTACCATGAAAATTGAGATTAATATTCCCAATTTTCATGGTAAAAATAAGAATTGTCAAGGAAGTTCCATGAAGATCGGGAATATAAGATTAATAACTAATTGAATTTTATTGATTTATTTCACGCCCCGAGCAGGAATCGAACCTGCGACCTGCCCCTTAGGAGGGGGCCGCGCTATCCACTGAGCCACCGGGGCATCATGTGAAAATTCTGCCGAGGGCCGGAATCGAACCGGCATGAGGTCACCCTCACCGGTTTTTGAGACCGGCGCGTCTACCAGTTCCGCCACCCCGGCATAGACGGGGCAAAGTATATCAGTCTTGGCTGAGAGGTCAACGTCCAGTCATCATTCAGAGCCTACATCTTCTTCTGATATACTATTTAAAGACAGGGAGAAATGATATGCGCAAATTTTTATCTATTATCATATTGTTAGCGATCGCTCTATTCGCCTCTACCGCCTTTTGCGCACAAAAAATAATCATCTTAAATATCAATGGACCGATAGGCCCTGCAACTCAAGATTACATTGAACGAAATATTCATGCCGCAGAATCACAACACATCGCAGCCATCATCATTCAACTCAATACGCCAGGCGGTTTAGAGACAAGCATGCGAGGTATTAATGAAGCCATCATCGGCTCGTCTGTTCCCATCATCAGCTATGTTTATCCTTCCGGCGCGCGAGCTGCGAGTGCTGGCCTCTTCTTAATGTATGCAAGTCATATCGCCGCGATGGCACCGGGTACGAATATCGGTGCAGCATCTCCAGTAGAGATTGTGCCGTCAGAAAAACCAATGGCGACCATTGGTCTCGATAAACTAACGACGCATGAAATGAAAGCAATGAATGATGCCGCTGCCTACATCCGAAGCTTAGCTGAATTACGTCATCGCAATATTATGTTTGGTGAGAAAGCAGTGCGTGAAGCTGCAAGTCTTTCTGCAACAGAAGCATTGCAACAACACGTGATTGATGTCATCGCAAAAGATTACCAAGATTTACAACAACAACTGAATCAACGTGTCGTCGAAGTTAACAACAAACCAATCACACTCAACACGACTGATTGGAAATTAGAAGAATCACCGCAAGATTGGCGTTATCAATTTCTTGCTTTCATTACGGATCCAAATCTTGCTTACATCTTAATGCTCATCGCGATCTACGGCATCTTTTTCGAATTATATAATCCCGGTTTAATTTTGCCTGGCGTTGCTGGTGTCATCTCATTGTTAATTGTGTTATACGCTTTTCAATTATTACCTGTTAACTACACCGGATTATTTCTGATTCTAATTGGTATAGGCTTTATGATATTAGAGTTGTACATGACGAGTTTTGTCATTGGTGTTGGTGGCGCAATTGCATTTATTATAGGATCAATCATGTTATTTGATGTACGCGATGAATATTTTCAATTATCTTGGTCGCTCATAGCATTCATGAGTTTATTAACGTTTGCACTTATCTTTGTTGTGATGACTTTAGTTTTTAAAGCACATAAACGTAAAGTCGTCTCAGGCCAAGAAGATATGATAGGCTATCCAGGCCAGGTCATCGCTGTGAATGGCACGACGGTTACTGTTAGAGTAGCAGGCGAAATTTGGCAAGCACATTCTAAACATGTGTTAAAACCTGGTGATCAAATTATCGTGACTGAAATAAATGGATTAAAGTTAAATGTCAAACCATTGGAAAATGGTCAAACATCTTTAGGAGACTGACATGTGGATTTCATCATCGATTATCGTCGTTGTTATTTTGGTGTTCCTCTTCAATTTTTTTCATGTTTTACGTGAATATGAACGCGCTGTCATTTTCACACTGGGACGATTTTGGAAAGTGAAAGGCCCAGGACTTATCATCATCGTTCCTTTGATACAACAAATGGTAAGAATTCAATTAAGAACCGTAGTCCTTGATATTCCGCCACAAGATGTGATCTCGCGTGATAACGTTTCGGTAAGAGTGAACGCTGTGGTTTATTTCCGCGTCATCGATCCACAACGCGCCGTAATCCAAATTGAAGATTATTACGCTGCTGTCAATCAATTATCACAAACCACGCTGCGTTCAGTACTCGGTCAACACGAACTCGATGAAATGTTAGCAGAGCGCACGAAGTTAAATACGGACATTCAAAAAATTCTTGATGAACATACTGATGCTTGGGGAATTAAAATTGGCATGGTGGAAATCAAACAAATTGATTTGAATGAAAATATGGTAAGAGCGATTGCACAACAAGCAGAAGCTGAACGTGGTCGTCGTGCGAAAGTGATACATGCGGAAGGTGAATTGCAAGCATCAGAAAAATTAGCAGAAGCGGCGCATATGTTGGCGAAGGAACCGCAAGCGATTCAGTTACGATATTTACAAACACTCGCGAGTATTGGTGAAGAGAAGAATACGACGATAGTGTTTCCGTTGCCGATAGATTTTTTGAATTCGTTGATGAGGAAGTAGGCTGTCATTGCGAGCAGGTCTGTCATCCCGGAAAATACTCCCCATCTCTGTCCCTGACAAGAGCACTGCTCTTTCAGGGAGTATTTATCCGGGATCCGGGTTTTTGCGATATTGAAAAAGGGCGCTTTTAACTTTTGTATTTTGAATTGGTCTGAAAATAAATCGATTATAAGAATATACTATTCAAGTTCGCAAAAGCCCAGACCCCGAATAAATACCCCAAACAACTTCATTTTTTCATAGCACTTACTGAGGCGGGGTATTTTTCGGGGTGACACACCTGCTTAAACCTCCACCGGATCCACATCCAACACCCACTTCACCTTCTTCCTATCCACACTCAAACCCTCCAAACTCTCCTTCAACACCGCTTGCATCACACTTCTCTTACTCGTCTTCACCACCAACTGCTGCCGATACAACCCTTTCTTCTTCGCCATCACCGCAGGTACCGGTCCCATCACAATCATTTCTTGATTACTCACTGGAAACGTTTCTTTTATCCTCAGTAAAAAATCTTGCGCCGCCGATTCTTGATACGCTTCCGCACGAAACACAGCAACATGAGAATAAGGCGGCAACACTGCCAACTCTCTTTCCTTCAACAGATTATTCGCAAAAGTTGCATAACCAGATTGAATTAACGTTTGCAATAATGGATGTTCCGGATAATACGTTTGGATCATCACCACACCTGATTGCTCACCACGTCCTGCGCGTCCTGACACTTGCAATAATAATTGTCCCATGTGTTCAGCCGCACGAAAATCCGCACTAAATAAACCACTATCTGCATCTAAAATTCCAACCAACGTCACACCTGGAAAATGATGACCTTTCGCAAGCATTTGCGTACCTAATAAAATTGCTTTCGGTTGTTCATGCACTTGTTTCAGCAAAGCATGCATTGCACCTTTGCGACGCGTACTGTCGCGATCAATTCTGATAATGGGCACGTTTGGAAAATGTTTTTGTAATAATAATTCTACGCGTTCCGTACCGAGTCCAACTGGTTGCAAATTTTCAACGCGACACACTTCACAATTTTTTGGAATCATGCGTCGCG